>ERZ1029874.1-NODE-1-length-354355-cov-105.573511_pt1 | contig 354355 bp, 316 predicted proteins | sample MGYA00519235_ERZ1029874 | MGnify/ENA primary metagenome ERZ1029874 (study PRJEB33666, sample SAMEA4610926) | skin metagenome | biome: Human-associated habitat; feature: Malodor aspect; material: skin | place: Philippines | collected 2015-08 ...
TACTCTCAAACCATGAGCACGTTTTTTATCAACACGATCCTTACGTTTTGGAGTAGAACATGATTTCGAACGATCAACACGTTTCTTATCACGTCTAGATTGTCTCTCACGAACTTTTAAAGGAACCCTAGAACGGTGTTTTAACTTAACATTACGCTGCTCGGAAAACCTTGTGTCCTTGCGCTGTTTTGCTAATCGTTCATCTATCTTCTCATACCCGCGAGAAGCGATATTAATACACGCATTAATATCACGATCTATGATTAGCCCACAACTCTCACAGTGCATGTTTCGTGAACCTTTTACCTGGTAAAAACTTGCTCTAGGCTCTTCGCTGTCTTTCAACGCTAATGTACCGCAGTGAGAACACATTTTCGACGTGTAAGCAGGGTTTACGTAAACAACATACCCACCGGATATTTCGAACATGTCCTGGATACGTTTAAAAAGTTCTCCGCAATTCCAACGACCGTTTTGCATGGTATTGCCTACCCAGGAGAGATTTTCTCGCACTAATGGAGCATTATCATACTTCACACTGATAGCAAGAAGTTCCTGAGCACTGTAGATTGCTTTGTTCAAACGTAATTTCGATAAACCATCACTCTGACGTTCTATCTCAGCGCGCAACTCGTTTGCACGCACCTGCTTATAAGGAGGTACAAACCCAAAACAATTCACCTTTTCTAACGAATAAACTTTTTCCCGTAAATCAACAATCTCATCACGAATCTTGCGTTCACGAACATTCATCTCCCTATCAATATAGTTTGATAATCTTCCATGTTCAACAATTTCGCCTGTCTCACGGTCAATCACAACGTATGTGACATAATGCGTTATACCGACATCAATAGCAATAACGTATCTCTCACTGATCTTGTACTTCACAGGTTCCCATTGTGCTGTGAGCACTATAGACAACTCATTATTGCTATTCCAGACTATTTTAGGCGCTGTATAATAATCAGCACCACGCAAATGTTCAGGGATAAGGAGCGTCACTTGTACCCATCGATCATAACACACAAGATTAAACGTGATGGTTGTGTCAGTACGTGATACCTCATACTGATACTGTGCGTTAACCTGAGAAAAATCAAGCACTTTACCTGCTCGTGACGGGTTAGGACGTACAGTTCTCTTATCCCCAGCAGTCATTTTCTCCGGTTCCTCACCGTATAAGGATTCACGAATGATTGATTCTACTTTACGTTTTCTCGTATCAGTACCACGCGCGCATGTGACTACCTGGCTAGAGATAAGTTCACCAACCCTATAAGATGCCTTAAAACCTGCTGTAAGTTCGGTATCTTCCACAAGATCGTAACCATTAACATTTCTTAAATTACAGTTTAACGATCTACCAAGAGAATTCGCTCGTTGGGTTTTACGTTCCCCATCATCATCGTACAATCCTTGGATAATACGGTCACTATCAGCATCTAGGATCACTTGTGATACGTGTTGTACAGTATCTGCAACCTTGTAAAACCCGTCTAAGCATTCATCTAATGGGATAGTATTACCTGGTACTAGTACTTTTTTACGAGAGTTTTCCGAGTCTGGTGTAGTAAGCAACTCTCTTATACTAATAATGCTTGTAAGTGAAGCACGATTAACAAGGTTCTGAGGTTTTCTTCCCATGTCTCTGCTTCCTTTCTAAGTTTGTATAAAAGAATAGTCTAATTATACTAGATGATTATTGTATTGCCAAATTATGATTGCAAAATGATAGTTTGGTTGTCCACACCTCCAATGATACGAAGATCTCGTGGATAATCCTCCGCAACGCGTAAGTTACAACCGCACTCTCTATCCCCCGCGCCAAACAGCCACAAAACGCCTACAAAAACACCAAAACCCCCAGCATACACCAGGGGAAAAAACAAAAGTATCCAGACATGCCAAAACACCGGAATTCGTCGTTCTTTTCAAAAAACAGTCAAAACCGGCTCCCACCAGGTAAAACACTACCCAGTCTGTCAAAAAACAATATCCAATTATCACTCACGAAAACCATAACCAACGATCATGTTATACAGCGGTATTTTGCGCCACACCTACACAGGGTGCAGTCACGCGGACAACCATCACAACCACAGCCACAACGATTATCACCAACGTGTTTCAAGTCATACGGGGGTCACCCCTCATCACCCCAGACGTACCCGTTACCAGCAGAGCAACACACACAAGGACTTACAGCCATCTTCAATAAGTGACACGCCGACAAAAAGTTCTCCACCCGAATCGTCCAGAACTACAATCTCCACAGGTGATCAATACTTAGGGAGCACGAGCAACACGAGTTAAATTATGAAATTTTCTCACAAACAATAAACCACGCACGAACCAGTCAAACACACTTCACGACAACACGCCAATACCCGAAACTATGTACCCGGACTTACAACCTACTTTAAAATCAGAACACCGGAGCCGAGCCAATTGCAACATGCCATCATGCGCCAACCAAAACGATTATGAAATTATCACTTGCTACCTATATACAATAGCACACCAAAAACCTAGTAGAAAAACGCCCACCATTTGCTTTCTCTCACACGCCCCCACCACAAACACCCCAAAAACCACCACCCCGAAAACGCTCTGACCAGTACAAACGCAACTGTCACCACAACCACAAAACCACCTCACAACCAAAAAACGCCCTGACCAGCGAAAACGCGAACGCCATCTAAGCGTTTCACCCTACCCAACACCCACATAAAAAGAAAAAACCGCTCAGAAACGATTCTACGCGCCCAAACAAAAAACGCCCCATCTCACACTATCCAAAACCCACAACCAGAAAACTCACCCCGCCAAAACGCCAACGCCAATCATCACCAACAAACCACGCCAACGAAAAGAAAACTCCCCGCACAATAATCCACGCCAAACAATCACCGCTACAACGCCCCGCGACAAAAACGCGCGCCAATCATCACCAGCCAACAGCCAAAGCAGACAATCTCACCCCGCGCACCAGCCAACCGACAAAACCAGTTACGCACCACACAACGAATACCACGCGCCACACAATCCACGCACCAAAACCACCACGACCAAAACAAGCAGAAAACGCCCCCGCGCCAACCGCCCACAAACCAACCGCCAAAAGCAGTAAGCCAAGCAACAAGAAAACTCCCGCCAATAACCAAACCGCCCAAGCCTTGCAAAGCAAAAACTCCCCCACGCCAACAGCCAATCAAAAATCACCCCGCGCGCCACAACCAAAACGCCCAACAATCACACACGCCACAATAGCCAATCGTCCCCCGCCACAAACCAGCACCAACCAATCGACCAAAGCAAGCAGAAAATAGTCCCGCGCCAATGTCCCCGCGCGCCAACAAAAACCGCCAACCGCCAAAACACGCACCAAACAGACAAACGCGCCCCACCAACAATCCACGCCCATACCAAGAAAACGCCCGCGCCCCATCCACGCCAACGAAAAGAAAACGCCCACCAATCAAAACGCGCCGACAACCGCCACTATCAAACTACCCCGCGCGAGGGTATGCGCGCTACCACCGTAAGTCGGAACAGAATAGTCCCCGCACCAACCGCCAAAACCAGCCAATCACACCAACGCGCCAGCCAACCACCAAAACCAGTTACGCCCAAAACCCAAGAGCCAACAATCCGCGCGATAACAATCCACCACCAGAAAACGCCCACACCAACAATCCCAACGAGAAAAGCACTCGCCCCACTCACCACCAGCCAAACAGTCCCGCACCAATAGCCAATCAAAAAGCACCCACACCAGCCAACCGCCACAACAAGCCAATCCCCAAACTTACCCCGCCACGTTAGAAACTCACACTCACCAATCACCCCACGAAACGCCCCACGCCAAAACTCCCCGCCATAGTCCCCCCTCGCCCGCCAGACAACCAGTGCGCCAACCGCCAAAACCACCCCCGCTCCAACCACAACAAAAACTTCCACGAAAACGCCCAATCTCCAAAACGCCCAACACCAACACTCCCCCGCTAGCCAACCAAAACGCCCGCTCCAATCTACACCAATGCGACCGCGCACAAACAAACAATCCCGTTCCAGCCAGAAACGCCCCCGCGCACACCAATTGCGCGCCCCCCCCCCATGAAAACGCCCACCAGCCAAACCGCTACACAACACTTCAAAACGCCACACCCACCAACCAGCCAACCACCACCAGAAAACAGTCCCGCAAGTGCTCGCGCCCAAACACTCCACCAACCACGCGCCACGACCAAACTACCCCCCATACCAAGAAACTCCCGCACCAAACACGCGCCAACCAACAACCAACCACCGACCGCGCGGGGTACACGCGCTACACCCGTAAGTCGGAACGAAACACTCCCGCACCACTCCCACGACAAAAGCCAACCCCAACAATCAGCACCACACCACATACTATGTACTCCCCACATACTATGCACCCACCACAAAACTGTGACCCACACCACACCCACATACAATGTCCCCCACCAAAGAAAACATACTATGTAAACAAGGGTGCGGGGTGAAACCCCGCGACTCGTAAGTCGAAACCCAACCCACCACGAAAAAACAGTCGTGCAGGGGGCGTAACCCATGCGAGAAGATCCAACGAACGATACCGTTGGCGCACAATGCAAGGCACGCGAAACCTTGCGAGGACATGCAAGGGAACGACACCCCTTGCGAGGAAGTGTGCGCGAACGATACCGTGACGAGGAGCCATCACGAACGATACCGTGATGAGGACGTGTGGGAACCGATACTCCCACGAGGACATGCAAAGAAACGATACTCTTTGCGAGGACGTGCAGGGGAACGACACACCATGCGAGGAGATCCAACGAACGATACTGTTGGTAGTCAAGGCGAAGCCTTGACGTCGGGATGGACGGGTCCATCCCTCTCCGGATGTCACTGCGGACACCAGGGACGAGTCACCCTTACTGGCGATACAGTAAGTCCACCAGACAGGTATACTCTCAAGTCAAAAAGAAACAGCGACAAGAAAGCCAGAAGGATGATAAACGAAGGAACGCTTTCCTTCGTTGTCGGGAAAGCTTGCTTTCCCTCATGCAATCCCCTTCTGCACACGAGGAGTCTAGTGCCAATCCGTTGCGTAGCAGGATTGGCGCACACGAACGAGCGAGCTCGTTCGTGATGAGGGGATCGTCAACTCTCTAGTCACTTGCTTCTTGGTGTGCCGAACCGTGCGAAGCAGGTTCGGCGCACACGTACGAGCTTGCTCGTACGTGATGAGTCAAGATGGTCCAAGTCGATTACTAGGGGAGCGTTATCCTCTAGTTCGATTCGTACTTGTCGAGTCAAGTACCCCACACGAGAGCGAGGATTACAAGGGGAGCGCAATCTTCTTGGACACTTGCTTCTTGGTGGGTCAAGATGATCGCACGAAAGGGAGTAGTCAAGGAGGAGCCCAATCTTCCTTGTCAGTGTATTGACTGCTTCAGCTCAGTCACGAGAAGTCCAGTAGGCGATATGGTTGGTCATGGTCATGCTGATGAGTCAGTGTGATCTTTCGGTAGTGCTTGTAGGTATGCGTTAAGATTTTCACTTCACCGTCACCACAAGGGAAACGTGTATGATCACAAGTGTGTCGAAGATCACATGATGCAAGCGAGGAACGAGCTAGTCATGTGATCTTCGATCATGCTTGGGTGAGTCACACGTTTCCACGACGAGCGATCCCACGGGTGATATGATATGTGAGATGGATCATGCTTGTCTGGAGGTTGACTCATCCCAAAAGTGGTGACTATGGTATAAGCGAGGGACGAGTGTTACCCAAGTCACACTGCATGGGTGTGTCATACTGGAAGCAAGTGTGAGGTATCTCACATGAGGAGCATCCCTGTGGGTGAGCGAGGAGTCACGGGGGAGGTAAGATACTCAGGAGGGGGTGTCCCCTTCCGTGTATCACCCTTAGAACACGTTGTGTACTAGTACACGGTTATTGTGATCATGGCTCACTAGTGTTAGTTACGAGGGTGAAGGGTTCCCTGTAAGTGTTACTGTGAGGTATGTCACAATGTTCGTGTATTAAGGACAGTGTGGAGGGGTGGCGGGGGAGTGGGTGGGATGGTTGTGTGAAAGGATTATGAAAGTTCTCGTGTTTTTTAAGGGTTAGGGGTGAAGCCAATTAATGTAACGCGGGTGGGTGAGTTTTTCATAAGTGGCGTATAATTGTGATGCAAGTAACACTGTGTGATGCAGGACACATGATGTTAAGTGACGTAAGTCACACTATGATTGTGTGAGTTATTTTTACTGTGATGTATATCACTAATGCTGTTGAATATTCAAATTGGTATACAATTATTTTTCTCGTATACATTGTATGTGTCATAATAAATCGTGTCATTGTCGTATGGAAGTGTCAATATATTCGAGATGTAATAACATAGTATGGTCTTGTTGGAAGGTTAGCAATAGTGCGTAGTTTACTCATCGTATCGTTGTGACATGTTCAAAAAGATATACGAAAAAATGAGTATGTGATCTATATAGAGGAGTATAAACCGTATCTGTATAACAGGAAGTTTTTGTCTACGTATCCTGTTATTGGTATAGTATAATGATCCGATATATAGAATATACCATGAAATTACAATGCATTACAAGAACAAAGTTGGGGTAAAATATATGGCTCGTCCGAAGAAATTCTCACCGTATAAGAGATATTATTCTGGTATGGTGGCGACAATTTTGACCTTTATTATCTTGTTTATTGTCGGTGCTATATCAGTAAAAAATATGCAATCAGATACTCCAGAAGCAGAACCTAGTCCAAATCCGGTGATGTATGATCCTATTGAATCGTTTGATGGGTATTATAAACGTTCACAAAAAGTGGTTGCTGTTGGAGACTCGACAATGAGTTTATCTGATGGTGTAAGGAAAAAATCGAAGTCTCCATGTAAGCAAGATGAAGCCACATGGGTGGATATGTTGGGACAAAATATTGCTAATATTTCTTGTCCTGGTGCAAATGTTTCTGACATGTTAAAAGAGGTGCGCTCTAGTGGAGCCATAGGGAAAAATACAAAGCGAGTGTTTATTTCTGTTGGAACGAATGGGTATAGGCGCGGATATTCTACTGCGCACATGACTACTATGATGCAAAAACTTGTTCGTGAGATCGAGAAGAAATCCCCTCAAGCGGAGATCATATTCGTAGGTTACACTCCTGTTAATTATAATGATGTATGTTTCGAAAAGGGGTTTATGAAAGAAGCGCGACTATATGATATATATCATCAACTTGCGAATTATTCAATGCGACAAGTAGCTTTTTCTCATGACTTATACTTTATTGATATAGATGATATGGATTATGATATATGCAATAATGATGATACTATTTTGCGTCTTCCTTCTCAGGAAGGAACTCCTTGGCACACTACAAGTTACGGACATATGCGTATTGCACAACGAGTATTTGATGAAGTTGGAACAGTAGAACACTCTCGTATTGATGAACATAATAAGAAGAAAATATTTGTTGATTATAATTAGTGATTGTACTATTGTGTCGTATTTTTATAGATATGTATGTGTGTCATACTGGTAAAACACCCACTATGTTGACAGTATATAATATATAATGTATACTATTATATATTGATACATACCAAGGAGATATGATGTTAGAAGATATGTTCGCACACATTGAGGAAAGTAAGTTTCCTATTAAAAGCGTGATTTTTTTCGGTATTATTATTGGAATTTCTATTGGAAGTTTTGCTGTGGGATAATGTTATTGTAGTTTTTCATGCACGGTTATAGTCTGCTATACTATATTTTTATGTAGTCTATATATAAAGAAAGTGTGTAAAATATGTCAGATAAAATCATTGTGCATGGTCCTCTTATGAAAGCTCATCCAGATGATGCAGGGTGGGATATTCTCGCGAAAGATGGAGCTTCAATTTCTCCGGGACAGACTATTATGATTGCTGGTGGGGTTGTTAAAGATGGAGAAGAGAAATCTTTGCAGGTAGAAATTCCTTCTGGAACAGTTGGTCTTGTGTGTTCTAGATCTGGACTTGCTGCGAAAAATAGTATCGCTGTACTCAATTCTCCTGGAGTTGTTGATTCAGGATTTGATGGTGTTGTCAATGTCATTTTGCACAATTTTCACCCGACTGACACTTTTGAAGTAACTCCTAGACAACGTATTGCGCAGTTTGTATTTATGGATATTTCTTCGAAAGAAGTTGTTGGAGATGATCTTATTATCAAGTATGATGATCGTGGTGAAGGTGGTTTTGGTTCTAGCGGAACGCATTAAAAATATAAAATCTATATAAAAAGGAGTCCTTATGGATGACTATAGGGACTCTTTTTTCTTATGTAGTATGTAGCGTAGTGGGAGTATTTTGTTTCCTGTGGGATTTTTAATACCATCGTATCTATGCTATAATTGATAGTAAATATAAAATTATCGTAATATATAAAGGATGATATAATGACGAATAAAGCAGTAAGACCATCAGTATATACGCCAAATTCAGGTAATAAAATATCAGGTGTAAACTGGAATAAAATCGAAGATGAAAAGGATAAGGAAGTCTGGGATAAGCTTGTCAGTTTCTTTTGGCTTCCAGAAAAAGTCGCTTTAAGTAACGACCTTCCCTCTTGGAGAGCGATGACAGATGAGGAAACTTGGGTAACTATCCAAGTATTTTCTAACCTTACAATGCTTGATACTATACAAGGTACTGTAGGTGCTATACAGATGATTGATGCAGCGACTACTCCTCAAGAAGAAGCGGTTCTATGTAATATTTCATTTATGGAAGCGTTTGTTCAAGGGACAAAACTTTTAACTTCTCGCGGTTGGAAAAACATTGAAGATATTGTAGAAGATGATCTTGTAGCACAGTTTGATCCTAAGTCTGGACGCATTAATTTTGTCTCACCACAAATCGTTCCTTCTCATTATGAAGAGGAAATCTATGAGATTGCAACAGAGTCTGGACGTGCTCGTCAGGTTGTTTCTGGTGGACACAGGGTAATGGTGCGTGAAGGTGATGAAGTAAAAGCTGTTGAAGCTCGTGATCTTTATGCCCATGGAATTGGCGATTATGACTTTATTGTTGGATCAGAAATTGCACAGGATATTGTTGATAACCCACTTATTGAACTTTATGCAGCGCTTCGTTTTGGTGCTGATTATGATGGTGGTATCAACGATGATGGAAAACTTGAGTTGCGTTTTAACACTCTTGACGATGCTAATGTGGAAATGATTTCTGACATTCTTGACCGACTTGAGTGGAGTTATGAGCATGTTGTAAATGACAATCAACAGAAAATAATCGTTGATGATGCTTCGTCTACATGGTGTGTTGATCCTAGTGTTGCACCATTTGCAGAAGGCGTTGATTTAGAATTTTCTGCAACTCTTCTACATCACGCTCTTCGTTATGCAGCTACACTGTATGATGGAGAACAGGTGTATCTCCTTGATGATGATCAGGTTGAATTTCTTCAAGCGTGTGCTGTGTTGTCTGGAAAAGACCTTATTATTCATCGTCTTGCAAACGTTGAAGAAGGAACGATATACGATATTACCATTAGTGATAATGTTGTTATTGATGGAAATGATGTTGTTATTTCTCGTCGCGATCAGGGTGAGGATGTCTATTGTGTACAGGTTCCTTCTACTTATCTTGTTACTCGTTATGGCGAGTCTGGCAACACTCCTGTAGTTTCTGGTAACTGTGTTCATGCTAAATCGTATTCTAATATTTTCATGACACTTGCTTCTACTGAGCAAATTAATGCTGGGTTTAGTTGGGTTGAGAATAACGAGTATGCTCAAGAAAAAGCTCGTATTATTCTTGATTTCTATAATGGTGATGATCCATTCAAGATTAAGATTGCATCAACTCTGCTTGAATCATTCCTGTTTTATTCTGGGTTTTTCTGGCCACTATACCTTAACAGTAGAGCAAAGTTAACGAACACAAACGATATTATTCGCTTGATTATTCGCGATGAGAGCATTCATGGATACTATATTGGTTACAAGTACCAGAATGCTCTAGAACAGCTCTCTAAGGAGCAGCAAGAGTACTATAAGGACGAGACTATTGATCTTCTTTTGCGTCTTTATGAGAACGAAGAGAAGTATACTGAGCACATCTATGACGAGGTTGGACTAACGAATGAAGTAAAGAAATTCCTTCGTTATAATGCAAATAAAGCGTTGAATAATCTCGGGTATGAAGGAATTTTCCCAGTCGAAGATGCAACACCTATGGCTTCGATTATGTCTGCATTAGCGCCTGCTGGTGATGAGACACATGATTTCTTCTCAAATTCGGGATCAACATATCAAGTTGGCACACATGAAGAAACAGATGATGACGATTGGGACTTTTAACCAGGAGTTTTAGGTAATCTCGCGTTGATTTTTAGTTTATAAAATCAACGCGAGATTATTCTTTTTGACATAAAAATATGCCATATTGATTATAAAAATAAGTATCTCTTGACATAGTAAATGTAATGTTATATAATTATCGAATAAACAAGTATTCTACTTTGAAAGTAAAACTTATTATGGCATCTATCGGATCTCAAAAATCTATCTTAGAAAAACCTATGAAACCTAAAGCATTTCCTCCTGGGAAACAGAAATTTCAACCAGGAGTTAATGATTTGCTTACATTATATCCAGAAATAGCAAAAGAAATTATCTCCTGTGATCCATCCACTATCATGGCGAGTTCTGTGAAATATCAAGAATGGAAGTGCTCTTTGTGCGGAAGAATATGGAGCGCTCCACCTCGAAGTAGAACAAAATCTTATGACCCACAACCAGGATGTCGAGAATGTAAATTCGCTATAAGTACAGAAAAAAATAAAAAGAAAATCCTTTTTAAGGATGCGTTCCCTGATAAAGCTAAAATGGCTGTTAATCAAAATGATCTTGAAGATCTAACTATTAGCAACCATAGGGAAATAGAATGGAATTGTATAAAGGGACATACGTATATTCTATCTCCTAATAAAATAGTAAACGGTATCAACTGCCCGGTTTGTAATTTTCGTCAACTTAATCCTACCTATAATACGATAGGAGCGGTACGTCCGGATCTCGTTCAATTTCTTGTTGATAAGGAGATGAAGAATACTGTATTTGCAAATAGTAGAAATAAAATACAATGGATGCATACGATTGATAATACCGATCATTATTGGGATGCTTCTCCAAATAGCGTTTGTTACGAAAATGTTGGATGTCATGTTTGTTCTGGAAAAACAGTGCAAGTTGGAGTGAATGATTTTGGACAGTTTTTGAATAATAGTGACTATAAATGGAGCGAAGAAAATTCAATCAATCCTGAGGACATTACCGTTGGAAGTAACGTAAAGGTGATTCTTTACTGCGATAAACATCCGGATAATTATGTGATGAAAGCAGGAGCTAAATCTTTTTCTTCAGGACATACTGTATGTCAGGATTGTGTTCCTACGGGTGACAGATTTAGAAGCAAAGCTGAAATAGAAATTTACAATATGATTCTTGAAGAGTTTCCTTTCCTTGTTGAAGGTGTATCGTTAGAAAATAATGTGAAAAGATATCGTCATGCAGGAATCTCTGATATTGATATTTTAGTTCAGAATCATATAGTGATTGATTTCAACGGTGAGTATTGGCATTTAGAAGGAGTGTTTAAGCCCATTGGATATCATAAGGATAGAGCGGAGAAGATAAGCACTTTAGGACTTGCTCATTGCGTTGTTGATGAAACAGACTGGATTGCTGATGAGAAGTTAGAGAGAACGAAGATACTTAATTTTGTCAAACAACACATATCCTCTTGATCGTTAAATGAGATATCACCTAGAATTGTTGTTTAGGTGAGTTATATGGATGGTGATGACTCTCTACTATCTTTATTGACATTGCGTATCAGAAGGGAACCTCACACAAAAAGGAGGTATTTCTTGGTTTGGACCGTATCCGTCTGCGCTATTTGGGTCAAATGTTGGCAAATTATCGTGGTTTTCACTCCACCATTGTTGCGCTTTTTCTTTCATAGGATTATAAGGAGGTAGTTGTTGAATGGGCTGATTCATCATTTCGTTTGCGCAATATTGAGTCCATCCTGTTGTTCCATCAGTAAACCATGTGGTTCCAATCTCTTCGATCCCTCGAATACCACAATGAGAAACTACCTTGTCTTTATCTCTCATATAGTCTTCTTCTGAGTAATTAAAAGGAAGTTGTGGTATTTCTTCTTCCATTACAGTCTGTTCATCTACTATTGGATATTCTTCTTGTTGCTGGACGCTTATCTCTTGTTCTTCTTGTTGCTGATTATTTGTTTCTTGTTCTTCTACTACCGGATTTGGAGGGGTAGTTGTTGGAGTAGGAGTAACAGTGTGGGTGTTTGTTGATGTGACGGTGACTGATTCTATAACAACATCTTTTTCATCTTCTTGGGTACATGATGTAAGCATTGTTGCTAATAGAAGAAGTGGTGTGACATATTTTTTCATGAGTGTTCTCCTGGTGTGTGAAATTATATGCTTTTCATTATATCACAATGAATCAGAAGGAGATAGTTTTATGCAATGTTATGGTATCCCACAACATATTCAGGAGAAATTTTCCAAAAGCATGCTTGAATGAAATCGACATTATAGTCGATATCTTCTATAACATACTTATCCCAGGATGATCGCTTTTCTTCTTCTGTTGCGTTATCCATAAGCGCAAAGGCTTCTTTCCAATGTGATTCACACCAGAGTTGTCCGTATTCATCCTCGTATTCATCACAATTATGCTTGTTGCATACTTGAAGAAAATATGCATTGTTTTCACTTGTATGATTATTGAGGACATCGTGGAAATTTGCAAAATTACTGAGAAGTACTTCATTATCAGGAACTTCTAATTCTATGAGAACAACATTTTCTTTATTGTCCTTATACCCTTCTTGAAATTCGCTTATAACATGTTCTGCAGCGCATTCCTGAGTGCTGTACCATGACCATACTGGGTATGTAATATCATCTGGCTTTAAAGAAACGTTGTTAAGGTGGTGTGAAATAAAATCATATCCTCGAATAAACATTTTTGCATACTCGGGATCTTCTTTATCATAGAGAAGATCTGAAAGTTGTGGGTTGCATACATAATCGTGTCCTGATTGCAGCATTTCTGCAATATCTGTTGTTTGAAATGTCCACAACTTCATAACAGCTATCTCCTTGTGTTCTGTATCTTTTCCTATCTTATGATGTTAGTGCGATTGAGGTGTTTTGTCAACTTTATCTGTGCTCTTTTTGGAAGATTGTTTCTTTTTATATATTCTAGATGGTGCAAGCATTGTGATAACCGATAGTCCTACCCATCCGATGTTTTCAACAAGTTTAGCGATATAGTCGCTATCTGTATTAAGTGACTTGGAATTTTCTCCGTAACATCCACAATCTATTAATAGTCCTTGGCTCCACGCCCACATGATTCCTGAAATAAAAATAGCAAGGAGTATAAACATTCCAAGTGCAGCAGGTTTTGCAAATTTATTAATAAATATCATCGCGCCAAGCGATATTTCTGTTATGCACAGTAAAATGCCAAGTATAAACGCTATATCATAGTTGATAAAGTCAAGCGGTATCTTGTAGTTAAGAATGGTTTGTGCTGTTTCAGAGGGGTTGATGATTTTGGAAAAACTAGAGTAAAGAAAAAGTATGCCAAGAACAATTCTTGTAAGCCATGATGATACTTTCCAAAAGTCATCATTGAGTGCTGTTTTCCTTCTGTTTTCTGTTTTTTCTATTTTCGTCAACATTTCTTCATCACGAATAGCATCATATTCGTGATTATTGTTTGTGCTACTTGAATGTAAAGGCGCTGGAGTAGACATATCGTTTTCCTTTATGTAAGTTTATCTTTTCTTTTATCTTAGCATGTTCTGTGGTGTATTTATCATGCTATAGATCGGAAATAATATATTTTGTTTTACCACAGTCCCATATGATATCATGATTATCGGTACAGGTATTTTCTCTATAATATCTTCTTTTATCTTTAAAATATGTGAAAGATGGTTCTATACTTTCAATTTTAATATTATTGTATTTTTCGAGAAAATATTGATTTCTTTCATTTTCTATAGTGAAATGTATCTCCGATATGTTTTTACTTTGTGCAATTCTTTTTATATATTCTATGGTTTCAAAAAATAAATATTCTCTTTGATCAGCAGCGATATAGTTTTTCATATCTATACGATTAGGTGTGAAGTTCAAAGTAAATGATGAAACAATATTGTATTCTTGATCATATATGGCATAATATTTATCATTTTTACACATTATGTTCAATCCGTTAAAATATCTAGGATCATATTTACTAGAAAAATTCAAGTATTCCTCTATGTTTATTTCGTCAATACGTGTTGTTTTTATTATTTGAGCATTTTTATTAAGAATACTTTCTATTAGTTTTTTAATAGAATTCTTTTTATAATCCCATTCGTCTTCCCATATTGTTATAAGTCTGATTCCTTTATCTTTGCATCCCTTCCATTTGTTATAATGATATTCTTTCCCTCTTCCTTGTTTTTCTGTATGCCAATATATTCCGTTAAACTCAAAAGCTAATTTTAAAGACGGGATATAAATATCTATTTCATAAGGATTTAGAACATCTTTCGAATTAGATATCACTTTTTCTTTGGTTATCGAATTTATGTATTTTAGTATCTCTTTTTCTTTATTAGAAGTATATTTAAAACAATGTGGACAATTATACCCTGCAGTCCTTGATGATGGAGGAGCGTTCCATATATGACCCTCTTTGCATATCCATGAAATCATCTTTCCACTTCCATATGTTATATCTGATGGAAGAAAAATATTGTCTTTAAAATTCTATTCTTTAATAAGATGAGGGTGTGTTGTTTCCATGTCATTATACCCTTTTAAAACTTTTTTGTTTGAACAATATGGACACCACTCTCCTTTTGTCACCCTTTTTGCTGTTGATTGAAAACTATGTCCCATGTTACAAATCAGCCATATTTTCGAATTACTTCCATAGGTGATTTGAGATGGAAAAATAGAGTTTTTACTATAGTCCCAGAATTTTACTATTTCTGGATTTGTGGTTTTTATATCGTTAAATCCTTCAAGAACTTTTCTATTTGAACAGTAGGGACACCCGAGACCATTGCTTCTTGATAAAACACTAGCCTCCCACTCGTGGTTATTTTTACATATCCACCAAGCTTTTTTATCATATCCGTAAGTAATGCTATCTGGAGATATAGTGTTTTTATCATAGTTCCATTCTTGAGAAATCTCTTTATGTGTTGTCAAAAAGTCGTTATATCCTTTTAAAACCTTTTTGTTGGAACAATAGTAGCATCCTAAACCACTTACTCTTTTATGAATGGACATAGAATAAGAATGATCCTTTTCACATATCCAAAAAGCCTTGAAAGAGCTTCCTGGAGTAAAATCTGCTGGAGATTTTTCATTTTTTAATTGATCCCATTGTTTTGAGATATCTGGATAATTCGATTGTAGATCATTGTACCCTTTTAAAACTTTATTGTTAGAGCAATAAGGACATCCTCGACCACTTATAACCTTTCCTATTGTCATTTCATAATTATGATCTTTTTCGCACTTCCACCATACCTTTGATTTTTTACCTTTTGAAACTTCTTCTGGAGATATAACGTTCTTTTCATAGTTCCATTTATTTAGAATATGAGGATGAGTGGTCGCAATATCATTGAACCCTTTTAACACTTTGCTTCCAGAACAATATTGACATCCTGATCCTAAGGATCTTCTTTTTACAGAAAGAAGATATTTATGACCTTTTTTACAAGTCCACCAAAATTTTTTGTTACTATTGACAATGATGTTGGATGGATCTATGTCATTATTATCATAATCCCATTCATCTAATAAATCAGGAATTACTGTTTTGCAATCGTTAAATCCCACTAATAGTTTTCTGTTAGAACAGTATGGACAGAAGTTATCATACCGTTTTCCTTTGTGATAATAAAAAGAAGTTCTCCATGAATGGTTCCTGTCACACTTCCACCATACCTTTTTAGCACTACTTTCTGTAAAAAGATCAATATCTTCACAATTTTTATTACTATCCCAAAATTTTGAAATTAAGTTTTTATCGATCATACTAGAAATTTACATTCAATCCTAATTCGCTAGCTAGCATTTTCAATTCATCTTCCTGATTGTCTCCCTGCAATATTGATTGTGACGTTAGTCCCGTAAGAAGTCTAGTTACTACTTTTTCATCTATTGTTTCTTTAAGGTATGGTATGGTAATAACTCCCTGAGATTTTTCCCTATTTATTCTCCCTTCTATTTGCCTCATTTCTACAGGAGACCATGGTGTATCAATAACTATAAGTCTTCTACTATTTGACGTAGAGTTTCCTTTACCTATTTTTTCATTTGCATGTAGAGATATACCTTCTTTTACACTTGTGATAACGACAGGAACCTCTCCTTGCTGAAATTGTAATCTTCTTTTTTCTTTTTCATCTATACTGATAGTTCCGTCAATAATGACATATTTAATGTTTTCATCATCAAGATATTTTGCCAACGCATCTGTTGTGTTGTGGAAAAAAGAGCTGATAACAACTTGTTCATTGAGGTCATTAATAGCATATTTAGTGTATTCAACAACCGATTTTACCTTTAAAAGTCCTGTTTTTTGTCTTAATGCCATCATTGCAGCAAGACCTTTAGAAAGATCTTTCCTATTTTTACTTACGTCTTCCATGATTTGAGCTTTTACATCATCCACGATCTTGTCATACATTTCTCTATCTTTAGCACTAAGGTCAACAATAAGTGGTTGTCTTACAATTTCTAGTCCACTCTTTCTTCTTGTAGACCATGCTATACCATCTTTTTTGCCGTAAAGAAGTTTTTCCATATTGATAAGGTCTTCTTTTTCTCCGTCCCATTTTATACCGTTTCCAAATGGTGCTTCAATGATACCGTGAATATCGTTGTCGTGACACCATTTCACATATTCATCAAAGTTATTATCGTCGGTAACTTGTATTGGATTGTTTGTAATCCAGGATAGTCCTCTCCACATGTAATGAAGCTGTGATGGATCTTTTCCTGGTGTTGCAGTAAGCTTAATAATAAATTTTGCATACTTTGCAAGGGTATTTGATATTCTAGACTGTTGTGATGTGGGATTTTTCATTTTGTGTGCTTCATCGAAAATGATGACATCAAACGTTGTGTAGGGTTGTCCATAAAGTGCAATGTTTTTATTTTGAGTAGCTGGTTTTTTCGCTTTTATTGCTTGTTCTGGTGGAGATATGAGGTTTCTTAGTGATTCATAATTGATAACCACGATATCTATTCCCTTATCTCCCATGTCTTTAATGTGCTGTCTCCATACTGGTATAACTGCTGCAGGACAAACAATAAGTACGCTTTTTGGGTGAAGTTTTTGTACAGCAGACCATGCTGTGACTGTTTTACCAGTACCAGTTTCGTTAGCGATAAGAAATTCTGGAGCTCCTGTTGATCTGGCTGCAAGTACAGTGTTGACATCTTCTTTTTGGTCTTCTCTTAAGACATATCTATCTTCATGCTGTCCTTGAGGATATGGAGTTGGTGTGTCTTTAACCTTTTTTTCTACAAAGCTCGCCCAAGAGTATGGGTGTACATGGTAGTCTTCTCCATATTTTGCAAGTCCTTCTGACACGTACCCTAGTCCAGGGATGTTTTCTGCATGAAGTATTTGCGCTATAGCCCTGTCTTCCCAAGGAATATCGTAAATAAATGGCTTTTTATATCCAAGTTCTTTGAGTCTATCCCAGGGAGGGGTCTGTCGATCTTTAAGACGTTTCTGAGAAGGATTGAGGGTGGATTTTTTAGAGTTTGTTGTTCTTTTCTTTCGAGTTGTTCTTGATGATTGTGTACGACGTTTCTTTCTCATAATATCGCTATTTTCCTTTTATATATGATATTTTCTGTTATCTATTAAAGATAATAGCATATTGGTCATAAGGGTGTCAAAAATGAATATATGCGCATTTATTTTTGACACATCAGTTCTTAAACAAAAACGATACGCATAGACATACTATGTGTATCATTGAAAAAATATAAAGGTACTATGAATTTTATGTATCATAGTACCTTTATATGATATAAGCCATTATTTCTTAAAAATTTTAAAAATCGATAGTGCGGTAATAATCATTGTGACGATAATGATTACAGCGCCGAGAAGACGGAGATCTTTATCCTCGTCTCCATCGATATCATTTTTTACGTTATTAACAGTATCTTTAATATTATAAGATACTTTACGAGCGCCCTCTCGGATATCTTCTGATGCTTCTTCAGCACGGTCTTTTGCTTTTTGTGATTTATCTTGGACGTTATCTATAATATCTTCAGCACTGTCTTTTAGATCATTTGCTTTGTCTTCAATCTTGTCTTGTGTTTTATCGATGTTTTCTTCTACGTTGTTTGCAGCGTCTTTAGAATCGTCTTTTATCTCTCTTGCTTCTTTTTTAGCGTCTTGTTTTATGTCGTGTACTTTTTCTTTTACACTATTTTCAGCTTTTTGCAATTTTTCATCAGGGCGAGAGTTTTCTACTTTACGAGCAACCTTTTTATTTTTGTCTTGTACATCGTCAAGTTTGTTATTCGCTTTTTCTGTTGCTTCATTTACAATATCTTTAAGATCTTTTTCAATATTTTTCTCATAATTACTCATAATATTTCCTTATCTTTTTGTTTTATTATGTATATCATACCATATATAACTGCATGATACTAATCAAACTTATAGTTATATTTTTCTTGTCCAACAAGTTTAAGAGAGATGCTATCAATGTTGTATCTCGTAATATCGAAGCCATCTTGTTTTGATATATGATCACTATATGGTGCAATATCAAATTTGTGTATTGTTGCACCGGATGGAGTAAACACGATGTCATTATTTTCAAATGTTACTTCAATTTCTGTGCCATCTTTGTGTCTTACATATACCGAAGAGGAGTCCTCATCAAATACATCCAGGAGAATATCTCGTGTATAGGTACTTCCATCTGAGAATTTCACCTTAAATATAAATTCAACATTTTCGCTATTTTTGATATTGAGATCTTCAATAAATTCATGGAATTTATCAGAAAACGAGAATTCTTCTGCTATTGCGTGCAGGTGGTCATAGTTAACTTTTGTTTTGAGAGAAAAATCAACGACTTTTTCTATTTCTTCTAATGATGCTTGTGGGGCGTTATCTTGTAGATATTCTCTTACTGCATCAGCATTAGGATAGTCAAATTGAATGTGGTAATGAAATCTCCCTGGACGATTAATAAGGTAGTCAGAAAGATCGTCATCATCGTTTGCTGTAAGAAGGTAAAGTCGTTTTGTAGTTGATAGTCCATCGAAGAAATTAAGAAATTGATCTTGGCTAGGAAGATCTGTTTCTTCGTTGTCTTCTAGTGGAAACACTTTTTCAAACTCATCAAATATAAATACAGCTTGTTCGATAGTATCAAGAAAATCTACTAGACCAGGGGTGTTTTTATTCACGATAATAACGGGAAGTTTCATTTCGTTAATGACTTGGTATGCAATTTCTCTTACTGCTACGGATTTTCCCATGCCTTTATCGCCAGTAAACATTGCACCTAATGGTTCGTCACTTTGTGAGAATTTCCTTATAATCCTGTTGATTTTTTGGGGGTGGTTGCCATAAAGTTTTCCTACAGTGTCTGTGAATTTTTCTGTTTCTACTAGGCTATATCCTTCTAGAGGATGAAATTGCACGAGGTATGCTCCTGCTGGGAGTTTTTCAAGGATAGTTACAGGAGCATTGAAAAGTTGGAACTTACTACCTATTTTAATGTATGTGTTAGTCATATTGTTCTTTCTTTTTAATGTTGAAGATACTATCATACATGAACAAAAAATATTGTCAATAGTAGGATTATAAAAGTATTTAAAAAGTTTTAGAAAATACTTGACAAAACTTTTTGGTATGTGATAGAATACAAAAACCAATAAAAATTGGTAAGCCTTCGTAGCCCAACTGGCAGAGGCGCTAGATTTAGGTTCTAGAGGTTGGGGGTTCGACTCCCTCCGAGGGCACCGGGACGTTAGCTTAATGGTAAAGCTTCTGTTTGTGGTACAGACAATAGGGGTTCGATTCTCCTACGTCCCTCGTGAAAAAGAGCTATTTTGATCATGATAGCTCTTTTAGTGTATTTTATACATACATAGTATGTTTCCGATACCAGCGATGCCACATAGTATGAAAATATGTGTGGAAAAATAATAACTTATCACTTTTTAATACCCATGTTTTCCTAGTTTATCATGGTCCATTCCAAGGTAATGACCTATTTCATGGAATAGTGTTTTTCTTGTTTGTTCGTATAAATCTAGTTCTGTGAGCGTTACGTTTTTAAGTGTTTCTCTATATAACGTAATGATTTCTGGAAGGTGTCCTCCTTGATTATTAAGTTGTTTTGTGAGTGGAACACCCTGGAATAGACCGAGCAACTTGGGATTATACACAGGGTCGATGACGATAGAGACGTTTTTGATGTGTTTGGTAATTTCAGGAGGTATTTGCCGGTATGCGTAATCAACAAGGTATTCAAATCTCTCATCTGACACCTGTGAAGATGGAAGTATTGGATTTATATCTTGAGGAGGATGATATCGTATTTCTTTTTCTTTATTATCCTTTTTCTTTTTAAACCATTTCATGATTTAATTACTACTCTTCTACTTCGTCACCTTCATTTTCTTCATGTGGAGGTTCTGCTTCCATAGTCTGCGTTTGAGTTTGTGATGTTTCTGGCGCATTAGACGATTCCTTGTCCTCCATGTTATTGATTCCATAAACAACTGCTCCAATAAGTCCAAGAGCAATTATACCGCTTACGATCCATCCCCATGGATTAGATGATGTCCCATTTATTTCAATATCAGGATGTTTTTTCGATGTAATATCTTTTGATTTTTTCACTTTTTCTTGAGCTTGAGCATCTTCTACGCCTAATTCTTTATTAGTGTTTTCTTCTTGATCTTCTTTTTTTACGCTTTTAGAAATGAGCACATCTTCTTCTTTATTATCGAATATGGGTTCTTCAATATTTTCATCAGCAATATCTTTTGACAGGTCAGACATAATAAAACTCCATGCATGTTGGTTGTGTTATAAGATAATTGTATTATATCACGTTATTCATGCATGGAGGAAATTGAAAAATATTACCCCATGTTGTTGATAGCATATTGTGCTGTTTCAGGATCGATTCCTGTAACATTAATGAGTGCATCAAGTATTTCTTCATTAGTCATGCCTTGATTTTTGTAATCATTGGCAATGTTGATGGCGCGAGTTTGTTCATAAGATTCTTGTGATCCTTGTTGAGTTTGTCCTTGGGGGTTTACTGTTTCCAGCTGTCCAGTTCCGTTTGAATTCTCAGAGCTAAGCATTGGTATTATAATTAGTGCTGCGATAGCAACTACAGCCAGTCCTATCCATAACCATAGAAGAGATCCGTTCTTGTTCTCTTCTTGAATAGTTTGCACTTTTTCTTGAGTAGTGGTTTGAACAACAGGGGTTTGATTAGAAACTTTTTCTTGTTTTACTATTTTTAAGTCTTCAACAGGTGTTGAAACATTTGTATTTTTTTGAATAGTTGATTCTTGTTGATCGTTCTCTTCTTCTGTTGCGTGTCTTGGAACGTAATTTTCATCATATACTGCTCTAATAGTAGCTTCTTCTGGATTGTTAGCAGCATGACGAGGTTTATACTCGTTATTGTTTTGTGTCATTGTATATCCTTTACATAGTCTGTAGCACTCAACTATATCATAAATATCATGTGCAAAGAAAAGTAGGCACCATATTACGTCGTAACCGTTTATTATCAACTACTCCCATTCTCGTTCGTAACCTCACGTAGAAGTGGGGGTTTGTCCCTACCCAGTAGTGGTAATAACGAGCGATCAATCACTCTCCTACCTTGAGATGGTGGAACATCTGGTAAAGAATTACTCTTTACACAAGGGTGGTTGACAACACCCTGTAACTGCTCAGTATACTGAACAGTTAAGTCCATACGGTACTGATTTCCCTTGCTATGGACATGTACGATAGTATATCATATATGTTGATTATTGTCAAATCATGTTCAATTCCTATCTCATTATCACTCGTTTAAGATTGAGAGTTTCCTTGAACAATTTTAGATGAACTTTTGAAATTCTTGACAAAAGATCGTTTTGTCTGTAAGGTATCTATGCGTAAGCAAGAATAAGGAGTTTAACATATGGAAAATAAGCGCAAAACTAGCTTAGTTGCTTTAATAGCCGGGATCTTGGTTTTAGCGTTAGCTATTGTGATCATTGCGTTTACCCGAGGTGGTTCTGATACTGATACACAAGGAGTCGTGAATCGTAAAGATGATCCGGTTGTGGTAAATGCTATCGTTGGTTCTGAGAAAGCAGGATTTTTTGATGATCCAGAGGTTATTGATGAACTGGCGAAGAATGGTTACGTAGTTAATTATAAGACAGAAGGGTCCCGAAAGATTGCTTCTGTAAATGCAGAGGGCATTGATATCTTGTCTCCATCATCAGCTAGTGCGGGTAGAAAGGTTATTGAGAACTACCCTAACGTTGGTCACTATACTCCATTTTCTTCTCCAATGGTCATCTCTACATTTACTCCAATCCTTCAATCTTTAGAATCTGAGGGTGTCTCTTACCAGGAAAATGGTGTGTGGTATATAAAGATGGATAAGATGATTGAATTATCGAAATCTGGTAAGCGTTGGAGTGATATCTCTGATATCTATCCATCTCCACGAGTTCCATACATTTCTACGACAGATATTGCTTCTTCTAACTCTGCAGCTATGTATCTTTCTATTCTCGCTTGGGTTGTGAACAATAACCAAGTTCCTGCAACTGAAAGCGATATTGACCATGTAGTTGAAGAAATTTCTCCTCTCTTTGTTGGACAAGGATTTACGGAGTCTTCTTCTGCTTCTACGTTCAATGATTATCTGTCTTTAGGAATGGGTAGTAAACCTATGGTTTTGTCTTATGAATCTCAGTATCTTGAAGCAGAAATGAATCAGGAATTACCGAAGGATGCTAATATTGCTTATCCTTCTCCAACCGTGTTCTCTTCTCACGTTTTTGTAGCTCTTAGTGAAAATGGAGATGCTGTTTCTAGACTTATTACAGAGTCTCCGCGATTACAAGAGTTAGCTGCTAAACATGGATTTAGACCAGCTAATAATGCAGACGCATTTAGTAACGTATTGGAAGAGCGCGGTATTAAGTCTCCTCCAGATTTTATTCCATTCGTTGATACTCCTGGATATGATCAAATGGAACAACTTATCAATAAGGTAACTAATCGTACTAAGCAAGGAAAGATCGAACTTTAAGGAACTATTATGAAAAAACTACTATCTTTTATCACAATTTCAACACTAGCTGTTTCTTCTGTCGCATGTAGTGTATCTACAGAAAATAGTGATAGTAAAAACGCTATGAACCGTCCAAATTCAATTGATATTGTCGCTGCTACTGAGCTTGAAGAACTTGAACCTCTCGTTGAACAGGCGAGCAAGGAACTTGGAGTTAATTATAATATGGTATTTGAAGGCGGTACGCTTTCTAATTCCCGAAAGCTATTGAACGGTGATTTCGATAACGATTATGAAGCGACGTGGTTTGCTACTAATAAGTACGCAGAACTTATTGGAGCTTCTGATAAGCATGGAAAGACAACCAAGGTTGCTACATCTCCTGTGATTCTCGGCGTGAAGAAGAGTGTAGCACAAGATCTTGGTTGGGATTCTAAGAGTCCACAGTGGTCTGAGATTGTCACCGCTGTTGATCAAGATAAACTCGATTTTGGAATGACCGATCCTTCTGAATCAAATTCTGGATTCTCTTCTCTTATTGCAGTGTCTACAGCTCTTGCTGGACGTGGTGAATCCTTGAATAGAGAAGATATTGATCGCGTTACTTCTGAACTTAAGACATTTTTCAATGGTCTTAGTATAACCTCGGGGTCTTCTGGATGGCTAAAGAATAGGTTTATGCAGTATCCGAATAGTGCTGATGCTATCTTTAATTATGAATCTGTTGTCTATAATATGATTGATGAGGGTGCAGATATTATTCCTGTTATTCCTGAAGACGGTGTAATTAATGCTGATTACCCGTTGTCTCAGATGTCTAATAATAGCGAAGAAGATAATGAGAAGATAGAAAATCTTGTACAATGGATGCTTGATCATCAAGACGATATCACACAGCATTATCTGCGTCCTGTCGATAACACTCCGGTAAATGAAAGACTAGGAGATAAGATCATCATAGACCTTCCTTATCCAGGAAGTCAGGTTGTTACAGAGTATCTTGTTGATAAATACAATGATGAACTTCGCAGTCCTGGTAATACAGTCATCGTTGTAGATACTTCAGGATCTATGCGCGGTAACCGTATTGAATCTCTTGAGAAGTCGTTAAGGACTCTTAATGAAGAATCTTTTAGAAATCGTGAGACAGTATCTATCGTTTCTTTCTCTGGCAATGTAAACGGGACGGTTACAGATACTATTGATAAAGAGATTGGTCTTTCTACTAAAATTGATGGTTATATCGACACTCTAAACGCTGGCGGTGAGACTGCGATTTATAGCACTCTTATTGATGCGTATGAAAATTTCGATACTACGAATAATGCTGTCAATTCTATTGTTCTCATGACAGATGGTGAGAATACCCGTGGTATGAATTTCAAGGGGTTTAAGGATTATTATGACTCCCTTGATGAAGCTAAGAAGTCTATTCCAGTATTTATCATTCTCTATGGTGAGTCAAGTGAAGAAGAAATGGAAGAGTTGGCTGCACTCACGGGTGGAAAGACATTTAACGGTTATGATGACCTTCACTCTGCGTTCAATCAGATTCGTTCTTACCAGTAAGGATAGTGTGCGTGAATAATAGTATGAATTATGTTATAGGTGGGGTGTGGGGACTCGCTCTTGGTTTGCTCTCTCATGCTATGATTGGGTTAGGACCATATTGGATTGTGGTTTCTATTCTCTTTATGGTTGCTGGAGTAACTGGATATCCTGCTATTGTCAATATCATGAAAAGTGATAATGAATTATATCTTGAAAAGATGCAAGAAGATAAAAATCGAATGATAACATCTCTTCGTAGTGAATATATTAATCCAGGAAGAAGTGACCACATAGAGGTACAGAGACAATTACAACTTGTTAACGATAACCTTTCATATCTTTATCACAACTGGGACAAATTGGATAGCAATGCCCCGTTGAGAAATAATATACTCATGGTTGTAGAAAAAGATCTTCCACAACTTATCGGATCATACAGAAATGCAACCGATCCATTTAACGAGAATAATTATAAGCCTGTAATGGAAGCATTAAAGATCATGAACGATGAGATAGAGCAAGTCAATAAGGCTGTCAATGAAAGTGACCATTATGCTATTCAACAGCATGTAGATACTATCAAGCTTATGCTTAATCAAGCTGATTAGGCTTGTTGGATTTCGTGTGTAGGTGATTCAAGAGAGTCATCTACACATTTTTTCTTATCCTGTTGGATAAATATACTGACAAACACGAATGTTATAAGTCCAAATGTAATCCATCCTGCATACTTATTGATTACTTCTAGTACTTGTAGAACTTCTTTTCCATAGATGTACCCGATTCCAAACATACTATAATTAACAATGAGGACTCCTATTCCATTCACTAATAGGATCAACGGCAATGACATCTTAGCGATTGCTTGGATTGGTGTAAGTATCGCGTATGATATTCTGATAAAGGGAAGGTATATTATAGGTGTCATAAGAGATGAATATAGTCTTACTTTACTGGATTTATTATCAAGTAAAGATGTCATCCATTTATGTATTCGTGGCATATATTGAAGGCTATAGTCTAAGAAGTCTCTTCCCCAGAGTTTTCCAACAAAATAATATACTGGTATAAATTTTAGCGCCCCGACAAGGGTAAGAAGAACGAATTCTGGATGAGATTGTCCAATTGCAGAATTTGCACCAATAAGGGTAGCACTTGTATATCCTCCTATTATAACTGCATACCATTCAGGGTTATTTAAAAACCATATTCTTAATGGTATAAGTGCAAAACTCAAAATAGTGATACCGATAATGCATGCCCATAAAACGATATCTTGTTTTTTCGGACGAGTGATAAAAGGAGGGAGTCCTTCTTCTTCTAGCATTTCTTGCAGTGTTAGCTCTTTTTCTTTTTTATTTACGTCATTCATTCAAGATATCATACCACTTATCATTCATAATACATAAAATCGCAAGGTTTAACTATTCTGATTTTGCTATTATTAATATTAAGTGGTATAGTTTTGTGTGTTATATGATAAAAATAAACCTCAGTGAAAGGCAATTTCGTTTCGATGAGCAACTCTGATTACACTACAATAGGAAAAATGCCAGATAATAATATTTCTCAAAACAATAATCAAGACAAAGAAAGCTATGCAGAGTATTATTTATATGTTAAAAAATATCCAGTACTTTTGGTCATACTCTCTTTACTTGCGCTTGTAATTAGCATCGTTGCAATATCGTATGCTTTGTTTACTCCTATAGAATCTAAAAACGTTATTTCTGGCGTGTTTATATTTGGGTCTATTGCTGTTTTATCATTATGCTATTTGATCGATGTTTACAATGAATATAAATCATGGAGTATTTTCGGAGAACAGGTAAATAACACAAATGTAAAAGCCTGGGAGGGAGAAGAAACTGAATATCCAGAGTTAAAAAGACCAAGATATTCTCTTTGGAAGATTGTATTTCCTTCGTGTGCTCTCCTTGCAATAGGAGGGGTGTTATTGTTTTTCTTTGCTACCCCTCCAGAAGAAAATAAAGACGTTTCTCCAGGAGAGACAGAAACAACAACGGTGATTGTACCCGAAGAAGATACGGATACGCAAGACGTTCCCGTGAATCCTGGCGTACAAAATAACAACAATCCCGTAATAACTGAAAATAATAATCCTAGAAATATAGATCCTTTTATAGTGCAACCAAAAACTGGAGTAAATGAAAATATCACAGGAGATGATTCTCGTAAAGAAGATACTGTAGTCACAGAGGAACAGACCCTACTAGAAACAGAATCTCAAAAATCTCCTAGTGAAAATACTTTTAGTAATACTAGTGATCATAAACCTAGTGTTGAAAATAATAAAGAAGAAAACCAAAATACTATGAGAACTGATATGCAAGATAAAAACAATAATTCACAAAATATTCCGACACAAGTAAATGCACCTTCTTACGAGAACTCATCTCCACAACCGCAAAATAATAGTGGAAATAGTGGCTCTGGTAACAATATTGCTGATCCTGCAGCACCAGTAATAAACACTGACCCTATTGATAAAGGAGAAAATGAATGACTGAGATAAATTCTATACTTATAGCTATTTTATGCTGTAGTATTGCTTTTATTCTATATATGCAATTAAACCACTCCTCGAATATGAACAATAAGGGTATGGAAAAATATCTTGCTATCCTCATGTTGTGTTTAGGTTTTATAGCAAATATGCAGATTGCTGCTATATTTTCCATAATTTTTCTACCGTTATATATAGACGATGTTATAACAAATGTTAAAAAATCATTTCGTGAAGGATATACATATAAGCAATCTGACTCCTTTGACGAATCCTTGTCAATAGCAAATGATGAACCTCAGTATGATGGGAGATTAAATTTTCCTAATTACGATGAAGATATGTCCCGTTTTAAAGTAGGATAAAATTTATGGATTTGTTTGAATATATTTATCAAAACAAAGTGTTTATATTTGTTTGGTGGTGCAGCATTCTTATATTAGGAGGATATCTTGTAACAAAGATTGTTACAAAGATACATCGATTATTTGCTGCTTTGTTGACATTTACAAACGATGATGATATTTCTGATGTGGGGAGAATACTTACACTATCTCAGACAGCATCATGGACAGTAAAAGTAATTATATGGATTGTCATATTTATGATGATTGGGACAAAAGTTGGCATACCCCCATCTGTTCTTACATTGTTTTCAACTATCTTTGGCGCTGGTCTGGGGTTTGGACTACAATCATTATTTAAAGATGTTGTTTCTTCTGTTGTGCATATCAGTGAAAAACTTTTTGATGTTGGAGACTTTGTTGTTTTAGAAACTAGTGCAGGAACTATCAAGGGAACTGTGGAAAATGTAAATCTGAGAAATATTAGAATATCGTCTTTATCTGATGGTATGATTTTTGTTCCTCAAGGAAGTGTTTCTGTCGTGAAAAACTATAATAAGGGTACTGGAAGGTTTGTGCTTGAGATACCTTTTAGTCCCCATGATAATATAGGAGAGATTGTGCAGATAATCGGAGAAATTATCGAAAATGTAAAGAACTACCCGGAAGTATTTAGTGACACAGAAGGTTTAGGAAATATACTTGATGTAAATCTTGTGGGAATAAATAACGTTTCTCATGGGACAATAAGCATAGAGATTAATGGAACAACTGAGCCGGGAAGCCAGTATTCTTCGAAAGTTGCTCTTTTAAAAGTTATAACAAGTGTTCTTTATGAAAAAGGAATTAATTATAAAAGCGATGAATTATATATGCAAAAAGGTGTAAATAATGGATAAAAATGATAGATGGTCTTCTATTATATGGAAGAAGTTGAAAGACATGGGATGGAAAAGGGTATTTGATGTTATTAAGCCTTCTGCTGCATCTTTTATTTCGACTATAATGTTTATAGTTCTTGTTGCGTTTTTTCCTTCACAACAATGGGAAGCAGTAGATAATGATCTTAAAAATCAGAAGAAAGATGAAAATACAACTACATCTTCTGTTATGCCAACTGAGAGTGAGAAAGAAAGTATTTCTGAGACACATATTGATATCAGAAATAGTGATGAAAGCAATACTCAGCAAGAACCATATCCACCAGAGGTTCCTCTATCTTCTCAATCTACTTTCTTAGACGAAAGTAGTGGGAGCCAGGGTAGTGTTATAATATATACCCCTAAAGTAATATCTCCAAGTACAACATTGGAATCTAGTGATAAATCAGGTGTTGAAAATACTACTGATTCTTTAAACACTTCAGAATCTTTAAGTGAAAAAGAATCTGGAACATTTGAAAGTTTTTCTAGTGGAGACAATACTAATAAGATAGAGAAAACCCCTTTAACATCGCAACCCTCTAATAAGTAACGATATAGATATTTTATAGGAATGGGATTAAAAATATGGATAATGATTCATTTAAAAACAAACGAAAAGATATAGTGACTAGAAGACAATTTGATCAGTTGTCTTCTTTACTCTCATCTTCTTTGTATCAAATAGCAAGTATTAATAGATTTCGGTATTCTTCTTTGATAATATCTATTTCTATGTTGTTTTTATTTATAGGTGTTAGTTTTGTTGATTCTATAGTGTTTAAAATTTTTATATTTGTTATATTTACTCTTATTGCTGCGCCATTGACTGCTTTGATTATTAATATTGATAGAACTGTTTTTACAATAAGAAATCTTGCTAAAAATGAGCATATTAATAAAATTCAAGCAAGTAAAAAATTTTATGAAGAAGTAGATCCGTTCGAAGATAATGATGATGTAAGAATGCTTATTGGAAAAGATGATTATAGTTTATTAAAATTTATGGATACTTATGTTGAGGAGAAGTCTGATGAATTAAGCAATTCTATAGAAAATGTATTTTCAGATCTTGTTCCGTCATGGACAAAAATTTCAAATATAAAAAATAACGATTCTCAGAAAAATATCAATGAAAAGAAAGTGCGAGAATTAGAAACTTTAATTAGTGAGTATGAAGACACTATTGATATTTTTAATCATTGCAGAATGTCTATTGTCATGATTCATGTCATTGAGCATATTTCTGATATGAACATAGAGGATTTTAAGCAAAAGATTGATGGGATTTTTTCTGAATCAGAGATAGATAAAATGAAAAAGACTGGGTTTTTTGTTGGCGATACTATGATATTGTCTGAGGATATACAGGACATGATTAATGATAAAGAGACAGTGAGATTTATGATGGAGATATATAGCGAAGATTTACCATAAAATTAGCGAAAAGCACACTCATCTTTAGTGAGTGGGATGAATGCTCCCATGATGATTTGACAACATTCCGTGCGATGTTTTATACTCTTTCTTGTTGGTAAAACAATCTACCTACGGAACGTAGGAAAGTAACGCCTGGAGAAGGATATATGAAAATATATCTGGAACTTAATTAAGAGTTATAAGTTAAGAGAGAGGGTTATAAGACCTGGGTGAACAAGAATTACGCATTCTTGGAATCCCACCCTCTATGAAACAGGAAACTTATCCTAAAAGATGGAACAGAAACCCATCCATCTTTAGTGGATAGGTAGTTCATTATTAACTAATAAATAATTATCCTCCCACCAGATAAATGTAGTGGGAGGATAATTATTATAATGAGAAATTATTTAGAATGCATTTTGTACAAGGTGGATGAGTTTAACTAGAAGTGTTGTTTCTACAGACCCTCCTGTGTCAACCTTTGGTCCTACAGGATTACCTCCTCCGATAAGCCTTCCACCAGCATCAAGATTTTGTAGTGTTGGGTTATATTTTTCAGAGTCGTTCTGGTATCCGCTTGGCTCGCGACTTGATCCACTATCAATGACTTGAGCTCCGGTTCCCTTATCTTCTTTATTTTTCTTTTCTTCTTTTTCGTTATCTTCATTACCAGATGATTCTCTGACCTTCTCGGTATTATTTGATAGGTCTGATGGGAAGTTTGGTTTTGGTTTAGAAGAAGTTGTTGGAATATTAATATCTATAAGTGACGCAAGACATCCGAGGTCAACAACTACCTTTTCATCAACAACAGTTCCTTCTGGAGTCTCTGTGGTAGTGTTTACATCAAATAGAGAAGCAATTGGAAGCGTTACTTCCGGAGAAACAAGTTTTCCATCTTCACCTATAACTCTTACTTCTTTTCCTTCTGAATTTTTTACTCTAGCTCCCTTAGATATAAGATACCCTTCATCATCAAGGCTTACATCACCAATCTTGGTTCCAGTAGGAGAAGATATATATAGGATATCTTCTTCTAGATCAAAGTTTATGGTGATATTATCATTATTTTCATCTTGATCTGCAATTCCATTTCTATTATCGTCTTTGAATATAGTAATGGATGTAACAAGTGGTGCATCAACCCCAGTTATTTCAAGATCAAATACCTTTTTGTCTTCATCAGGTTTCATTTCAATATTAGGAGTTCCGGTAATAGATCCAGTTTTCTCATCGTATTGGAGTCCTTCTGGAAGTCCCTTGACGGTGACATTTTCTTTTTCTTTATCATCAACAAGTTTAATATCTTGTATTTGTCCACCGTTGAGAATAATTCCTGCTTCACTTGGACGAGTAAGGTCTACCTTAATATTATTAGCAACCTTTTTTTCTGCAGGAGTAGGTTCCTTGTCAGAAGATGGGATTGTTTCTTCTTTGTTAGTAGAGTCTTTATCTTTAGGTGTGTTTATAGAAGATTCTTTCTCCGCATCAGATTCGGAATCTATATTTTCTTCCCCAGCGTATGCATTTACGTCTATTTCATCAGCACTTGCTGGCTGTGCTTCTGCATCCTCAGAAGTTGGTGTCTCAGACGATGAGGGATCAGACGCAGAACTGCTTGGTTTCTCTTCGGAATTTTCTTTATTAGAAGCATCGTCCTGTTCTGTAGAATATGTAGTTTCTGATGGAGAATTTGTTGGAGATTCTGACTCTTCTGTTGATGAAGTTGGGATCTCATCATTTTCTATTACGTTAGTATTTTTATTAAGAGATGCTTTTCTGTCTGCTGTAAGAGATTGGTCTACGCACTTCATCTCTTCATCTTCAAGCATGCTAAGTTTTACCGCAATTTTTCCGCTAGGAAGAGAAAACTGAGTTCCTACTTCGCTAGGTACAGTAGAATTAGAATCATCCTCATTTTTAGTATTGTTTATAGAATTACCTTGAGGACTGTCAGTTGTATTTTCTGTATCGTTACCAGCGGTGTTATCTTTTCCACTATTAGTTGATCCAGAATTTTCATCGGAAGTTACAGTTGTATCTGGAGAAGCGTTTTCAACATCTCCATCAGCAGCAACAGCGAGTGGAGAAATCATTGATGCTACACCCATAATAGCTAGTGAACCATAGATTTTTTTCTTATTTATCATTTTAACCTCACAATTGTTCGTACGAATATAAAATCATGATCATGTAATATTATACCAAAACATAGTATGTGTTTGTAACATAGTATGTAGTATATAATACTACAAATATTTTATGAATGTATTGCATTGTTTTATAGCATTTGCTATAATTCTGTTGTGCTTAATGATAAAGGAGGAAGAAAATATGCTAATAATTGATAAAAATATCAGGCAGCTATATGAAATTACTGATGATCAAGTACAAGAAATTTCTCAATATAGTATAAGACAAGATATAACGATAGATTCCCTGTGTTCAAGAGATGACATAGATGTTATTAAGCAAGCATTTTCCAAGGTAATCGGTTCTGACATAAGTTTACTTATTGATTTATTAAAAGTTTCTGATGTGGATATCGATGAAATACTCAAGGTAAAAGAAAGAATTGCAGTAAGTGATCCAAATTATAATGTGGATGATATTGTGTCTTCGTTTATCTCGGTTAAAAATGGTACTGCTGCGCAAGACTTGGAGGATATGTTTAAAGAGGATAATGATGAAGCAGGTGAAAGTCTTATTTATTTTAAAATTCCATCAAAGATTAAAGAGATGGAGGAAGTGGTCTCTTCTCGTACGGTTATAGACATACTTGATGTGGATACATATAATGATATACGTGTAAGCTCTTTAAGTTTTATGAACTCTGGTGTTCACCCTAACGAAGAGCTCTATGTACCTATTGATAATAGTAATATGAGTTATTTCTTATCTCAAATTAATTGTGTTAATAGTGGTGTTATTTCATTCCTTCTCCCCACTGCAAGAGGAGGGGTAAAATTGATAAGTTCTGCATTTTCTGTAGAAGGAGAGTCTTTTTATGTGGAAAAATCAGAATCGAATTTTATTATCAATTCCCCTTACTTAGTATCTCGTCAATTTTCTATATTTATTCTTGGAGTGAAAAATAAAAGTATGGTAAGCGGAATGTGGAATTGGAATGGATCATCATATAGTGGAGTCAAAAAAGATGAAATTATCAGTTTTGATGAAAGTATTGGATTAGATAAAGTATTTTCTCAAGATATTAATGTCAATATCATAGATTTTGTATCTACGAAAGATATTGACATTAATGGAAATTAATTAAATGTTTTAAGATTGTCTTGGAGTATTTTTACATCATTTTCGTTACCCCTGAGTTCAAATCTATATTTGTAGGGTATTCCGTATCGTTCTTGTATTTCTTTTCCTGCTACACAATAATATTCCCCAAAGTTGATGTTCCCACCTGCTACGACAAGTTTCGCCATTTTCCTATTGGATTCTTCCTCTAAAAATCTATGCACTTGCTTAGGAATCGAACTTTCTTCTGTCCCTGTTATGTCCTTTCCTCCTTTATATGTTGGAACAATAAGACAATAAGGTCTGTCTATAATAGGCATTTCTTCGGAAAATCTTCTGGGTATTCGTATTGATTCCATCCCTAGTTTTTCAACGAAAGAATGAGTGTTATTTGTTGATGTCGAATAATATACTATTAAATCTATCATGTTTTTCCTTAGTTTTATTTATTAATGTTTCTCTTCTTGTGATAATGTTTTCCAAACTGGGGTGTATTTTCCATCATGCATGGTTTGAGCAGCAGTCTCTAATCTTTTTGCATGTCTTAAATATTTCAAAGCGCTGCCATCATCTTGTTCGTTTTCTGCGATAGATCTCATTTCGGTAGCTCTTTCTATTGCTTGAGTAGAAAACTGGTCTTTGCCGATTTCTACGCTCATAAGTTGTTTTTCTATTTCTTCGTCGGAAAAAGATGCATATGGACTATATAGTGCTTCCACATATTTTATCTCGCCGTTTTCTAGACCTTCTATGAATTTCGTGAGAGATACTCCTTCTACTTCGACTTCCATTTCATCTTCTATACTATCTATTTGAACAGTTGCATCGTCATCAACATGGACAATGAAAGTGTTAATATCACTATCTTCTTTTGCTGTTCCATAAAGAAAACTTCCATGGATTGTTCCGAATATAGTGTTGGAGTACCCAGAATGGTCTGTTATCCATTGTGACATGGATTGGCAAAATTCTGGAGTAAGCTTTTTAACTGGCATGACTTCTCCAGCGAGATCTTTTGGAGAGTATTCTTCTCCGTTAGGAAGTATTACTGTTGTTGAAGTATCATCTATGTCTCTAATAAGGTCATAAAAAACTTTTGGGGAGGGTATTTTGAAATCTTTTCGTATTTCGGAAAGTTCTCCAGAAAGTTCGATATCGAATCTTCTTTTTGTTCCATACTCTTCTTCTGGTCGGTAGGGGTTTCTGTTATTCATAGAATATCTTTCTTTTTTACTTTTTATTTAAGATTGTCTGGTAAGAGAAAGGTAGAGGACTCTTAGTATTTCCATGTATATCCATACGATAGATGTCATGAGTCCAATTGCTAGAGTCCATTTGAATTGAGGTGGAACTCCTGCTTGTGTTGCCACATCAACGTTTTTAAGGTCTACAAGAAGTGACATGCATCCTAGGATAATAGCAATCACTCCAATAATAATGGGAATTGGTCCTGAACTAAATAGGAGATTTGTTCCAGTGACAAGAGAAATTATGAAATTTACAAGATACATTACACCAAATCCCATTGATGCATAAATGACGAATGTGGTGAACTTTTTATTCACATCAATGATTTTAAAACCATAGAGAATCATAGCCACGAAAAATAGTGATATTGTTCCAATTATCGCTTGTAAAACTACATTCATTCCATTAGTGCCTTGGATATTAAGGTTCATTCCAATGCTATATGTAAATCCACCAACCATTAGTCCTTCGAATATTGCAAAGACTATAGATAAAAGAGCAGATCCTCTTTGAGCTTTATTATTAAAAGATATCACTATTCCCATAATAATCGCTCCGAACACCCCTACTATATTAAGAGACATTGCTAGTCCGGGGTTTGTTTGTCCAATTCTAATCACTCCAAATGATGTTGCTGAAACGACAAATAGAAGTGTTAATGTCGCTATAACCACATTTCCTCTTGTTAAAAACCCCGATTGTTTATTACTATAGGGGGAAATATTGAAATTATTATCTAAAGTATTTCTCAATACTGGATTGCTGCTTTGTGTTTGTACTGACATGAAAAATCTCCTCGTTATCGTACATCATGTTGTTATTATTATAACAATATCTTTTTATTTATAATAAAAAACACACAGCCCAAAGAAAATATTTCCTTTATTGAGCTATGTGGTAAGTAAAAGTAAATGTTATTATGCTATTACTCCTGAGTAAGGTTTGTCCCTGGAGGAACTGGAGCAGGATTTTCGGTAACAGTTACTGTTTGTATCTGTGTTTCAGTTACTGGATTGCCTTGTTCTCTTATTGTTGATACTTGTGTTTCTACAGATCTACTTTCTACAGTTGTAGTAACAGTAGAAGCTTCTATATTATCAAGATCTTTAATTTGTTCTTCAAGATCCTTGAGTTGCTGATTTTGATCTTCAAGTTTTTTCTTTTGGTCATCTCGCTCTTTATTAATATCTGTTATTTGATTATTGAGACCATTGATCCTATCTTGGAGATCCTTAGCCTTGCCTTCTGCAGTAGCCTTTGCTTGACGTTCTCCTTCAAGCTCTTCTTGAAGTTGTTGTACCTGCTCTGTCTGCATGGAGTTTTGCCCCTCTGCGTCCTTGCTTTCGTTTCTCGCTCCAAACCATAGGAATATGAAAGTTATAGCAAGGATCGATGACACTATCGAAATTCCAATCAACGTGCGTTTGAGTATTTTGTTCTTTTTTTCGTCATATTCAACATCGCTTTCCCTTTGTCGCAATTCTTTCTCTCTATCTTCAAGAGCATCTTGTTTTGCTCTAATAGAGTTTATATTTTTTTGATCTTCATCACTCATTTCTTCGATACGCGCTTGCAGACGAGAAACTTCATTGTAGTACCCTCTAGCATCTCTGGATATTGTTGCAAGCTCATCATCGAGACTCACTGCATTACCGTAGAGATCGTCGTAAGCATTTCTTGTTACCCATTCATCACCATATTTATCTTGGGGAGATAGATTGTCATAGTGAAAGTCATTCAAATCAAAAATAACCTGTGTTTTATCGTAATCATGATATTCGTCATAATTATTTGTATCTATAAGTTCTGTTTCATCTTCTCCATAATATTTTTCGTCCTCATTATCTTGTGGGGAAACAGACTTAAAAACTTCTGTTTGAGAGTCGTTGTCTGTGACGAAGTAGTCACTGTCATTATAATCGTCATGCGATTGATCGTCATCAAAATTATCATATCTATTTGTCATGATACATCCTTATTTTTATACTACTTTTACTTTTATATTGATATCTTATCATAGGTGTTACTATAAATCAAAAAACGGTTTCTACGTGTTATTTTTAATCCATAGTGAGGAAATAACATCACTGTCGCTTTTTGGTTTTTCTCCAGATTCTTTTAATTCCGAGATAGCTTTGTTATTGATTATTTTATTAATCGAAAGAGAGTCCATCGGACTAATGTGTCTTATTTTTAATATACTGTCCGGAACACCGAGCAAAGACGCTGATTGCCGAATAATATTTGTACTATTAAAGATACTATATTCTATTTTTGAGAAGCTGTCAAATACATTATTTGTTAAAGAGGGGACAAATAGGTCATTGTTTTCGAGGGAAAATGATGCGTATTGAGCAGTATTGAAAAATCTTTTATGTGAAGAAAGAACTATTTTATCAAGTTCATCATTTGTCTTCCCTCTTCCGTTTCCCATAAGAGTATTAAATCCAGATCCCATGATAATTATTTTGTCTTGAAAATTATTGTTAATAATGCTCCATATGACGTTATTCATTATATCGTTTGAGGTTATTTGATATTCATTTTGGTGATGATAAAGCATTGATGCACTATGTTTTACGTAGTTGATGATTTCATCATCAACAACAGATATAGTTCGATATGGAAGTTTAAGAAATCCTGCTAGTTCATGAGCGTTTTTACTTTCTTGACCATAAGACTTTTCTCCACTTCTATTTACATGTACTATATCAGCATGCACTCCTGCTGCAGCAGCTATTGCAGCAGTGAAAGTGGATTGTATTCCTCCTGATAAAGGAATAACGAGATTTCCTTCTAATTGAGACATCTCAATAGCCATACTTGAAACTATTTCTTCCATAGCTTCTCGTGGGTGATTAATATGTCTTGGATGATCATACGTATTTATCGTATTGTCATGTAAATTATTCTTCATTAACATTATTATCAACCTCTTTTTGGTAGCCATCTACTATTTCCAGTGAAATAACAGAATCGTTTGAAATATTGTGGTTTTCAAGAGATGGATAATCTGAGTGCCATACAGGGTGAATAAGATCTACGGTATCTCCATTATCAAGAGTGTATGTAATAGTATGATTTCGAATGTAGTCCATTGCATTATCATCGTTTTCAACGATATCCCATACTTTCTGTTCTACATTTTTAAATTTCTCCATAAACTGCTCTTTTTGGTACGATTTTCTATTAGACCATTTAATAGTATCTTTTGAGTATGACATTTCGAAATATTCAACAAGAATATCGTTGTTTTCTATTATTTTTTCTTCTCCCATACCAATAAGTGCTGCAATAATAAAACTTTCGTCCTTCTTGTTGATGAAAGGTGTCTTGATATAATTCCAAAGAGAAAATTGTCCCTGCTCTAGTGTTGAGATAAAAGCTGATCTCGTAACGTCTTGAACAGATGAAGATGTAACAGAACTATTGAGTAATGTATCCCATCCAACACCTTGTTTCTTAACTTTTCCCGCTGCAATACTATCTACAGGGTCAAATGAATTTTCTTTAATACTTTCCATATATTCAATAATTGTTTCCGCTTTGCGAGGAAGCTGGTTAAACCCAAAAGTTGCTATATTGGCTTCTTCGCCTTGTTTTAGTACTGCTATAGGACCAAATACAAGTTTCTTTTCAATATTATTGGGGTCTGCAGGATTCCCCTGTAGATCTTTAAGTTGAATTTGGACTGATAGAAGTAGATGCGTTACATCAGTATTTTCTAAATTAGCAAAATTAATAGATTTTGCGTCACTAAGTGGGAATATTTCATTATTTTTTTGATTCATCATACACTTCTTTCATTAAACTAATAAATCATATAAACGATTTTTTTCTTCTTCATGTTATCATTAATACATCTAAAATCAAAATCAATATGGAGTTAGTAATTATGGCTAGGTCAAGAGCGTCGTCCAAGAAGGCGGGGACAGCATTTGAAACAGAATGTGCTAAATACTTTACGCACCATTTAGGAATACCTGCGAAAAGAGCACCAAAAAATGGAGCGAAAGACGAAGGTGATATATATGGTGTTTTATATCATGGAGATAAGGTCGTTGTAGAGTGTAAATCACCAGGAAAAAACTCTTCTCTTTCTATACCTGCTTGGTGGTCAGAAACTCTTGCAGAAATTGAAAATCTTGAGGGTGCAACTACAGGTATTCTTGTCGTAAAAAAATATGGAAAGTCTGTAGAACACTCATATTGTATTGTGGATGAACAGCATTGGAACATACTAGGTGCCGAAGAATCACTAGGAAAATCGCAGTCTATGAGAACGAGTAGATTTAAAGAGTGGCAGGAGTCCTTAAGTATAGGAAATCCTGTAAAAGTCAAAAAGGTAGGACTTGACGAATTCTGGTATATATTCACACTAGAAGATGCTATAAAGCTATTTGATTCGGTTGAAGATTTAAAAACAATATACATGTCAAATGCCAATATAAAAGAATTGCAAGAAGGAAATTCTCTTATATTGTCAGATGTATCCGGAGAAAGCATCGTTGTAAAGATGAAATAACTATTCTTCTACTGCAGTATTATCTGTAATAGATTTTTCTAACGGTTCCCAACTATCAAATAGTGTTATAGCGTCATGGTACGACTCAGGAACTCTGATGCCATAGTACCATGGAGTATATATTATGAAGAATATAAGAGAAACTATTACTATTGATCCTGATATTGCAATAAATATATTTTCTGTATCTTTATTTTTCTTATTTGCTATATACTGAGAAATATCATATATCGCAAACACAATGCCAAGTATGAGGAACATTGCTAACGGTGTTACATAAAAGAAATATGATTGTCTTTCATGCATAATGAGCCAAGGAAGATATCCTGTAATAAACCCTCCAAGAACTATGATCCATTTCATATCTTTCATGCATAGGCGAACTATAGAAAATAGTATTACTGGTATAAACATCCACCAGATAGGTAGGTTTCCTAGTAGCCATATATTCTCTGCATTATTAGTTCCTGTATTGCTGCTGTAAAACAACATAGGTCTCTCAGCTATCGCCCACTGCCAAGAGTTGGACTCCCAAGGGTGGTATGAGGATGGGTCTGATTTAAGTCCAGAGTGAAATTTAAGAACCCCTAATTGGTAATAAGAAAAATTCTGTAGTGATGATGGAAGAAATGATAAAAATGATGGGAAATCGCTTGTATCTAGCGATGATTCTATTGCATGTCTATATGTAGAATTTTCATTTGTAAACCATTTGATGTGATTGAGAAAAAACATAGCTATTGGCACTATAAGGAAGAATATAAGTCCCATACCGATAGAATTTAAGGATTTTCGTATACTCTTAGTTTTTATAGAATAAAACGCGACCATGAAAATTCCTGCAAATGCTGCGTAATAAACACCAGATATTTTAATACTCATAGCCAATCCGCATAGAATTCCTGCAGAAAGAAGCCACCAGTGTTGATAGAAAGGAATTTCACTTCTATCTTTACTAAACTCCATGATTAGACAGACTGATATCATGGCAATAAATGCAGCAAGAAAAGAATCTAGCATTCCAATTCGAGACATCACAAATGTAACACCCTCGATATTAATGAGTATTGCTGCGACAATTCCCACTGATAAAGACTTTGTTATCTTATGTGCTATAAACATTGTGCTAAGAACGATGATTACACCTGCTATGATAGATGTAAATCTCCATCCTATTGGAGTATATCCAAAAATATCAATACCTAATGATATAAGAAATTTCCCAAATGGTGGGTGTACTACAAGTCCGTACCCAGGATTATTTTCAATAAATCCATTAAACACCATTTGGTGTGCTTGAGAAACATAATGCTTTTCATCAAACACAGGGTATCCGCTGTCACTATAATTGATTCTAATTATCCTCATTAAAAAAGACGCTACTGCTACTGCAAGGTAAGTAAAGATAGTAATATCTTTTTTCGTAAGATTTATCTTTTTATTATTTTTTGAATCTTTTTGGGAGGGAATCTTTTCGATAACATTATTCTTACCCTGAATATCATCAGTCACATTTTCTTTTTCTGTTATTGTATGACTCATTATCTAACTCCAGTAATATGTTTTAAATTTAACATTATAAACTATATCACTGGAGTTAGATAAATACCAAAACAAGAATCTAGTCGAAGATAACTTCTCCACCATGCATGTATTGATAGTTATAAAGCGCTTGCATCATCATTTGTGCATCTTGGAGTGCTCTGTGAGCATTAATATACTCAACACCGTTATTCTTACAGAATTCTTCTAGTTTATTATTTTTTGCACTTGGCATGGTCTTCTTAATAAAGTCCATGGTGTCCATGACATAAATGTCTCCATCATATTCTGCTTGTGCAAAACCTTTAAGCTGGGAACGAAGAAACTGCTTTTCAAATTTCGCGTTGTGTGCGAACACGATCTTGTTTTCGATAAGCTTGTCAAGCACATGCTTTTGCTCTTCATCATTGTCGAAAAATGATTTATCACCGATATCTTCAACACTGATGTTATGAACATCTTCTGCGCCAGTTCCATACGATCTCTTAGATGATTCTGGTATGTTGTATAGCTGGTTGTAGGAGGATTTTTCTTCTCCTGTCCCCATATCCATAGACGTAATACCGATTTCGATAATTCTTCCCATAGTTGCAGAAAGAGAGTTAGTCTCAATGTCAATACCAGTAAATACCTTATCACTAATATCGGATTCATAGAAAAGCTGAACAAGATTGTAGATAATTTTCCTTACTTTCCATTCATGCTCTTCTCCAGAGCGAATAAATGATGGAAGTGTATCAAAATCAATATTGTTAATAGAGTTATCATTTAATATGATTTCACTATCGATTTCCTTATAATCTTCAATAACTTCTTCAACATCTACACCACGATAACGAGCAATTACCGTAAAGAATCGCCCTTTTTCTCCTGCTAATCCATTAGTAAGCATTGACTTAGGAAAAACTGTCATAGGGTCTTTCTTTCTAGCACCAGCAAGTGGTCGCTCACCATAGATTTCTGGATCATACGCAATGATAGCGTCTACGTTGTCGGGGTTTGCAAGAGCCTTCTTTTTCATGTCAAAAATTCTTTCCATTACATTCTTGACAAATGAGTAGTTTGCTTCTGCTTCTTCTCGAAGTTCTGGAGTCATAGTAAAGTTGTAATATCTAAATTCAGTCTCATTGATAAGAACTGCAACTGCACCTCGATCAAACCCCGCTTCATAAGTAGCAGCAAGAACCTGCGCTCGGTAATTAAGAGGAACTGCATCAATGCCAAAGATTTCTGGTCCCCAGTTAGTTGGGTCTGTTGCAGTTTTAATCTCTAGAATACCATCAGGATTATTACCATCAGAAGAAAGAAGTCCGTCAATATTAACATTGACAACGGAGCCAGGACGATTCCATGTCCCCTTGTTATGAAGAACAACACAATTGTTAGCACGAGCATACAATTCTGCAATAAATGATTCTAGTGCGTTACCGCGAGAAGAAGCGTCTGTAAACTCCACTTGTCCGCGTGTTTGTTCTTCTACTTGTTCATCACTAATTTTTTCAACCTTGGAAGCATGGAATGCTTCTAGTGATTCTCGTCTGTTTTCATCTTTGGGGAGAGATTCTGTAACAACACCAGTTCTCTTATTTGTTTTGGTCTCCATGATGACTTCTCCACCATCAAATCGCTGGATGTTCTTGGCTACAAGTGTTCCTACGTCAGAAGCACCTGCACCCGTTTGTCGCAATTCAAGCCATTCACGACTTCCTGGCTCAAACTCGCCAATCTTGATCATATTTCCAACGGAACTACCATTATATTCCTTGATAACATCAGAATTATCTCTGTTGTTAAAGCTAAAGAAAAGTGCGTCAGCGATAATGTTTTTATAATTCTCTGCAATCTCAGAGAATCCAATAAATCGCTCATTGAGAAGAAGTGCTTCCTGACCATACTTATACACGTCATTAGGGTCAAAATATTCTGGAAAAGTTCCCTTCTCAATAAGATCAGAAACATCGTAGTTATATGTGATGTACTTATCTAGAAAAGAGCTTGCTTCTGATTTCTTTTCTGCAGCATCTTTTCGAGCGTAACGTGCAAATTCTTTTGCAGCAATAGCATCTTGGTATTCTGGCATAGAAATAATCTCAATAGCAAATTTCATTGCTTCTACGCCTGATCCCTGGTCTTTAATATTATTAAGTTTCTCCTTTAGAACAGGAACGTTCTTCTTCATGCTTGCAAGAGACTCGTTGTAATCTATGTCCTTGTTTGCATCAATAGAAGTGTTATCAGATAGCCAAAAGTCCATGATCGAATTGTTAGTCATAGTTAATATACTCCTTTTTGTATGTAATATCAATGTTACCTATTGCATACAGAAAAGTCAAGCTTTTATCCAATTTGGTTGAGAATATCTTTCCATATTGTGGCTGGAAGTCCCGCTCCCCAAATAGAAGCTCCATACGCATCAACCAATGGAGATCCGTCGTTTGTTCCTACCCAAACAGCTATTCCCATGTTATCCGTATATCCAGTCATATATGCATCCCTGTTCGCCCCTCCTACGTCACCTCGTTGAACAGTTCCAGTTTTTCCGTATCCTTGTTTTCCAGATAGTTGGTTGCCATTAGAATATTCTGGAATAGGAGCAAGAGCGCGATCAATTTCTCCTGCAGTATAGTCGGAAATAACACGAGTTCCCTTATCTTGGAATTCGTATGCGGTGTTTCCATTATCTGTTTTAACAGATTGAACAATGTGTCTTTTTACTTTTACACCATTATTAGCAATAGTTCCCATCATTCCTGCCATTTCAGCAGTAGAAATGCCGTATGATCCTAGAGTAATTGCTTTTGCTACAAAACCATCTTCATCCGCAAGTCGAGATTGATCCGCACCGAGCGCAACAGCCATTTTTTGAGTACTCACGGGACCCTCTGGGAGCATATCTTGCAATCTATAAAAAGAAGTGTTGAGAGATTGTTTTGTTGCTTCTGCAAGAGAGCATGTACCACATGACATTCCTTCAGAGTTGTTGAGCACAGCTCCTCCTTCTGCAATATATGGAGATGAATCAATATTTGTCCCTAGTCCAATTCCATTTTCAAGAGCTGCTGCAAGAGTTACTACCTTGAAAGAAGAGCCGGGCATTTGAGGTGATGTTGCATAATTAAATCCTTGACCATCATCTCCTCCATACATAGCCCTAATACTTCCTGTATGTGGGTCTACAGCGGTAACACCAATTTGGACACCGTTTCCCCTGGCTCCTGCTCCTGCGCGCTCCACAACGATGTTTTGCGCCCTCATATCAATGGTCGTAACAACAGTCGCTCCAATATCATACAATTTATCTATGTCATAACCAATGGTATTGAGTTCTGCAAGAGCTGTTGTAATAACATGACCATTTGCACCTTCTATACCAATTGACTGAGGGGGATTGTATTCAATTGTTTCAGGAAATTCTATGGTTTCATCTTGATTAATAAATCCGAGTTTTTTCATTTCTCCTATAACATAGTTAAATCTTTGATGGGAAGATTCTTCGTTAACAGCAGGGTCATGAATAGAAGGAGATTGAATAACTCCCGCAAGAAGTGCGGACTGTGCAGTGTTTAATTCGCTTGCTGGTATACCAAAGTATGCTTGTGCAGCCCTTTCTATGCCAAGAGCGCTCCTTCCGAAATAAATTGTATTAAGGTATGACGTAATAATTTCATCTTTTTCCCAGTTCATTGTCATTTTTGTTGCAGTAATCATTTCTTTCCATTTTCGGTCAAGACTTACTTCATCTCCAACTATGGTATTTTTTACAAGCTGCTGTGTAACAGTTGAAGCACCGCCTGCAGAAGAGTCTCCAGAAGCATGCTGTAATGCAGCAATAACAGTTCTTCTTCCTGAGAATCCAGGATTAGTATAAAAGGATGCATCTTCTGCTGCTATAAGAGCTTCTTTCATTGATGGCGATATTTGTTCAGACGTTACGGTATTACGCAGACCATTTGAAGGTTGGAGAACACCTATAACAGTAGTTCCATCATTCGCCATAAATGTGATGCCACGTTTGTCAGGAATATGTTTTACTTCTTGCGGAACTTCTGCATGGGATACAGAAATAGCAAATATAAATCCCACTATTATCGCTAGTGTTGCTAGTATGGCAGATACTAGAGAAATAATGTTAGTAATAAATTTTCTGGTAAATCTTTTAAAATGAAATTTATTCTTTTTATTATCAGATGTCATCGTCATAATATATTTCCTTTTTATTGAAAAGCTACGATCTTATTAGTTTTTGGATCTAGGGCTGCAAATGTTTTTCCTGAAAACGCATAATACTGCGATCCTTGCGGAAAGTCTTCAATATTAATTTTCCGCTCTCCTTCTTCTTTAAATTTTACTACTTTGATTCCACCATAAGACGGAATGAGAAGTTCATCACCAGCTTGTATTGGATCTCCGGTAGCTTCGTATGTGTCTATTCCTTGAGATAAATCCTCACTTCCAGGACGATATCTTACCCATTCTCCAACTCTCCATGTGTATCCAAATTTTGCTAAATCCTGATAAGGATATCCATAAGAGTATACTGGTAGTCTCCATGATGCTACCTCAGCATAATCTTTGTCTAGCTGCCAAACATAAGCCATAGGGTCTGTCTCACTGGCTCCTGTTGTAACGAAAAATATCATAGAGGAACTCATAACAGGAAGGCTTACATGGTCATTAGTATTAGTATCTATTGTCTGGATAACTTCTCCGGTCGTTGATTCTTCGGGATCATTATCAATAATCCTGATCTTATATGTAGAATCTCCTTCACATTTCGCTGATACGGCATAAGATTCTGGACCAATTGTTACATCATTGATATTACATCCAGAAACTTGTTGATCATCAGCATATACTTCTCCGGGAACATCACCAAAGGTTGAGACAGGAACTAAATCGTTAGATCTTAGCAATCTTGCTGATACAGGAGTGACTAATGCTAGTTTTTCTCGACCATACACAAGAGCTCCCATCTCACTATTTGTAGCATATTGCGCTTGTGCTTTATATTGTCCTGTTGCAGCATGAAGAACAGTAAGATCCGTACATCCTCGCCCAGGATTCATAAGTATAGCGATATCTCCATCTGCTTCTACTGCATCACATATAGTTGCATCATTTCTGACGTATGACCATATAGTTTCACCGTTTTCCGAATTTAAACGGTATACTCCGTGTTCATCTACAGCTATCATTGCTCCTGGTGTGCTAACAAGTTTTGTGTATTCTTTTTCGGATTCCCAGGATTTTTCCATAGAATCAGGAGAATTTTGCCAAAATAGACCATCCCTGACTGCTTCCAGGTTTGGGTTATATTCAGTTTTTGCTGATGCGGACAACGTTGCAGAATATAGGATAGTAAGAATTGCTATGATCCCCATTGCTATATAAGGGATAAGACTTTTTTTGCTTTTAATCATAAAGTGTGCTCCTGGTATATTTATTAACGTATAACACTTTATCATAGCATCATAGAAAACAAAAAACACCCCAGTCATATACTGCTATATAGACTGAGGTGTTTAAAATATGATAATTATGCAGTAGCAATTTCCCTAAGTTTATCAATGCGGAATCCTGAGAAGTGCACATCTCCTGATTTTACAACAGGGGTCTGCTTGTATCCCATACCTAGAAGTTCTTGACGCGCTTCCTCATCTTCTGAAACATCAATTTCAATATACTCTGCATCCATTTTTTTGAGATATTTTTTAGTTGCATCACATTGTGGACAAGATGGTTTAGAGTAGACCGTAATAGACATAGTATATATTCCCTTCATTTTCTAAAATTTTTCATTGGTAATCTTTAATAATAGCACATAATATCTATGGGAATAACGGCGTATTTTCTACGATTTTCGCGTTTATCCTGATAATTAGTAGTCCGCTATAAGAAGATATACAACATATAGTATCATATTTTTATTAATAATAAAAATACTATTCTCCTCCTACCGTATTGGGGAATTCTTTTTCTTGTTTTTCTTTAAATTCTTGTGCTTTTTCATCATTTTCATCGTCACTATAGAAAGGCGAGTTTTCTACTAGCTTCTTAGAGATATTATTAATCTTATTATTTGCATCATCATCGGTAGTTGATGGGGATACTTCTCCTAGTACAACGATGATATATCTCATATCGTTTCCATATACTCCAGCACTAGACCGTATCATAGTGCTAGATCCTGTACCAGACCATCCTTGCATCCAAGAAAGCCTTTGCTCACCATCATTTGCTCCTAATGCTGATGGAAGACCAAACGAAAGATCATTTCCTCCAGAATTAGTTGCGGTGTTTCGCATAAGGTCAATAGCCCAGGCTTTCTTTTTTGAAGAAATTCCATCATCATCGAGAAATCTTCTTATTAATCTTCCCACGTCCACAGCAGACATTTGTACATCAGACCAACTTTCCCCAGGGATAGTCTCTTGCAAGTTATATCTTTGCATTAAGTCATTAATGATTGCATTTTTACCATACCTTTCCCACATAGCGTCTGTTGCTGGACCTTCATTTCCTTGAACCATTGAAACTATCTCGGGAACGGTTCCTCTAGTAACATTATCATCTACTCTTACAGCATAGAAAAGTATTGGGAGTCTTCCTAATGATTCCATTTTTATAGGCATATGAGAATGCCCTCCTGTTTTCATCCTATTATTATGAGCTCTATCTATAATGGATACTCCAGAAATCATGTTTTCGTTTTGCGACTGTTCAATAGATTCATTGATACTTACTTGCACACTATTCATCTTTACATTAGATGCAGGCGGAACAGGAGCACCTGTAATTGATGATGTAAAAGAAGTCATTGCAGCTAACAGTACTGCAACAAAATTATCATATAAAGCCATTTTTAGATCTCCTTAAAGTTTATTATTGTTCTCCATTTTCATATGTGAAAGTTTTGATAAAGTATCTTCCATCTCGCTCCATGGTTTCTATGTTGAGATTATAAGAAACCGCTTGACTAAAATTGGGGATTGTAAGTGTTAGTACTGCTTTATATTGAGATCCTAATTGCAAAGGAGTAATCTCCATATTGTATTGCGTACCTTCCGGAATTGTAGTATCTATTTCCTTTTGTATCATTTCTCCACTGTATCCATGTGCATCAGGATTGTAGTATTTTCTTGCTTTTTCTCCGTTTCGTTCGGTGTACATTTGGTATGCAAATGATAATATTGCTCCTGTTCCATTTTGAGCTCTTGCGTTGTCATTTCCGCTGTATGTTTCATTTACTTTTTCATTAATAACAACACCATCATCTTCTATTTCAGAAGATTCATCATTGTTATTATCTTCTGAAGAATTTTTATCGTCACCATTATCAGGAGATTCTTCGGAAGAATTTTGATTTGTGTCAGACTCAAGGAATTCATCAAGAGCTCCTGTTTGCATGGCTATTCCAGTTCCGACAAGAGATGCAATAACAATTCCTGCTACTATCCACTTTCCTTTTCCGCCTTCCTTTTTTGGTTTAGAGGATTTAGAAGATTTTTTATTCATGCCAATATAGTCTTCGTCTATATCAATATCATCGTCTTCATAAGATATGGGAGATTGGTCCCCAGAACTTAATAAGTCATCATCTAAATTATCAAGGTATGAAAAATCATCGTTTTCTTCATAAGAGGGTAGATCGTTATTTTTTTTCTTTCTAGCCATAACTTTATTCCTTAACTTTTATTACTATTTCCTGAAAGGTTCTCTTCTATTTCATATTGTTTCCTATGTGGATAAGGAAGTATTGGAGGGTGTACTTGGACATCTTCTACTGTAATTTTCTGTGGTAATCTTAACACATATGCATCTGGGAAGGGAAAAATAGGAGGTGCTATGTAATTGCTGTTTAATGGATCGCTATAATTTATATTATCTCCTATACCATCGTATTGATCTCTTGGAGATCCAGTAGATTCCGTGTCTTGACTGTCCGACGTATTTTTAGATGATGTTACATCATCATTTTCATTTTCGGAAGATTGTGACTTTTCATCCTGGTTATCAATATTTTTGGTAGTAGACTCTTCTGTTTCATATTTTGATGAAGTGGGTGACTCTTCATTATCTTGGGAGTGTGCATATACAGAGCTAGTAAGAAAAACTGCTGTTATTAACGCTGACAATACATATTTTTTCATATCTTCTATCTCCTTATTGACATGCTACTGTTTTATCATCTGCAAGAGAGGTGACCTCTCCTTGAGTTCCTACATTTTGTCCATCTTTAATTATTTCACAATTAATAGTTCCTCCGCCTGTCCAAGAAATTCCGATATATGGTTGGGATGAATTGTCTACAGCAACTGTTTTTTCCCAGTTTGGAAGATTAATGCCATTTTGTTGTTTTGCATCTCCCTTTCCTTCAATATATGACACAGAAGCAGCGTCTACATCTCCTTGGGAAGAGACTCTATAAGTAATCTCCGAATCATTTTCACTAATTATAGGGGAATCATCTTGTTCTAACGAATTTTCTGATTTAGAACTAGTATTGTTAGAAGAATCCCCCGATAGCTGATTAGATATATCAGATATAGAATCTCCTGCTCCTTGTGATGCATTATAATTATTTTCTGCAGCAATAGTTTCTGGGGTCTTATTATAATCTGCATAAAGAACCCCTCCGATACCCGCCAGAAACAAAGTTGCTACACCTAGACAGCTAATACCGAAAACTTTAATGGCATTACTTATAGTTCCGGGACCAGTTTTCAATTCGTCTACATTATCGTCTGGCTTATCGATTAAATTTATTCCCGAAGGTGGTATGTAACTAGATGCTGCTTGAGTATTAAGAAGAATTTGATCCTGTATAGAGTACATGTCTTCTTCAATATTGTCATCGAATTTTTCATCAAGAAGATCAGCTTCTATAGGAAGTACGGTATTTTCTTCTTCTAAAAGATCATCGTCGTAATCATCAGTCTCTTCATCCTCTTGATTATCGTCAAGTTCATCTAGCCCAGGAGTTGTCCTCATGTTTTTAATATCATCATCAGTGAATTCTGAATCTTCACTTTCCGTTTCTACACCATCTTCTTCGTAAAGATCTTTTAGTGACTGATGAGTCATATCATTTTCGTTGAAATCTTCTATACTGTCCTCAATAATATTTTCTTTTTTACTATCATTATGTTCTTTACCTAAGAGATCTTCTGCAACATCATCGTTGTTTTCTTGGTAATCATCGTTAAGATGAGACAGGTTAATGTCATTAAGATCAGACTCATCTAGGTCATTGAAGTCATCGGATTCGATATCATTAAAGATATCTTCATCGATATAATTATCGGGAAGATCATAATCGTCATTCTTTTTATTGCTCATCGAGAAGTCCTTTTAAATATCGCTTTTATATATATTTTATGATTATATCAGTTTACATTAGTGACGGTAAAATTCCAAATCATCATATTGTTTAAATATGGTTCATTTTTATAGTTTATCATTGATCTAGTTTCCAATGTTTTAGATGCTGTTTAGAGATCCTATAAGATCAAAAATAAATATGAGCTGTTCTTTTGGAGACGAAGCAGAAGATCCGTTAGCTATTGATGATAATGCACTAATATAACTAAACATGCGCTTGCTTTTCAATGTCCCATATGTTATAAAAAACTGTTGTAGGTTTTTAGCAATAACTATTGCAGCACTTTCTAATACATATTCTTCATTTTTCTCGTCAGGAAGAAGAGAATATATATATGAGCTCAACGAAGTATTGTTAGATTTATAATTTCCCGCAGCTATTCTTAATGCTTCTTCGTCATCGTCCGTTTCCACACCGCACACATCCAAGGCATCTTCTATCATTTTTTTATGGTAAAGAGGAAAAGCTATCATTTTTCTTTCATATAGGTCAAAAGAAAGCAGAGCAGCACATATTGTTTGTACACTATCGCTTATAACAATATCGCTATCATCTTTACGTGATACTGTTGTTTTTTTATTATTAGAAGAAACAACAAGGCTTTTTAGATATCTTTCCTTTAATCCCGCATATTCTGCAGAAGCACTTAATAGCATTTGTTGGTCATCAACGAAATTTAATTGATTATATGATCTTTTAAACCAATCAGAAAAATCGTCTCTATCCAAGTCCTCAGACATCATCTGAGCAGCAGTTGATACTAAAGGCTGTTGGTAATTAAAGTTAAAATTTTCTCCTGACATATACATATCCCAAGGATCTCCATCTTGAAAGGAATCATATATTCCAGCACGCGATATATGATTGGTAATCCATGTCAGAGATGATGCAGCTTTTCTTCCAGCTTTATCAGAATCAAAGACAATCATGAGCTCTTTGATTCCTAGTCTCTTGATTTCTCCGATATGGTCTTGGGTAAGAGCAGTACCGCAGGTAGCAACAGCTACTGTTTTTTTGTCAGTCATTTCATTCAGTGCAATAACATCAAAGTTACCCTCACATACAATTATTTTTTCAGTTCTGTTGTTAATAAAATGTTGTCCATAAAGTACTTTAGACTTATCATATACGTCGGTATTAGTAGTGTTAATATATTTACTATCTTCTAGAGGTGTGTTAACATCAGGAACGGATCTAGATGAAAAAGAGATGCATTCGTTTTTTCTAGAAAAAATTGGAAATAGAAGTCTCCCTCTCATAGCTATAAAATCACCGGATTTTCCTCCGTATAATCCTATCCTTTTTAATATATCAGAATCAGCACATTTCTGAAGAAGTTTTCTCGCTTTTTTATCGCTAGATGGTAAAGCGCCTAACATCCATTCGTCTCGCAAAGTATCGCTAATTCCACGATCATAAAGATATTCTCGAATTTTTTCTGCTTCCTCATCATCACTATTTACGAGATAATTGTGAGTCTGCTCCATTATTTCATCAAGTGCTTCAATAAGTTTTTTTCGAGATATGGAACCATTGTATTTAAATGACAACATTTCATCAGGTATGGACACACCCATAGTGTTTGCTAAATCAAGCGCTGCATCCTTAGGAGAATCCTGAAGACCTGCAATAAGAGCATGTAAGGTTATTATATCCCCGCTTTCGCCACCATGAGAGAATGCTTTAAAAAACCCGGTTTCATCATCAAGCACCATAGCATTAGTATTAGTACCTCCTGCTATGACATTATTGCATCTATATTTTCCCCTCCCTACAGCATTCATCCCCCTAAATTGAGGGAGAGTTTGAACATACTGGGAAAGTTTTACATTGTTTTTTATAAATTCAAACAGATTTCCGCTCATGATATTTCCTTTAATATTTATATGATGTGTATTTTATTATTAAAGCATCTTTCAACTAATGAAACTATATCAAATAATTGAAAGATGCTCAAATCCACATATGTATTGTTATTGGACAAGTTTTTTAAGCTTTTTCTCCGCCAAAGCAGTAAGTTTTGTATAGTCTTGGTTTTTAAAGAATTTTTTAATGAACTTTTCTCCTCCGAGTTCATTAAAAACTTTGATGTTTCCCGGATATCTCATTAGCCATGTTGTTGACAACCCTTGCTTAGAAGAAGGATTACTGACGAGTATAACACAAGATTCTACAATATACTTGTCACCGAGAATACTTTGTACTTTATCTCTTGCCATATCCATAGATTTTGACATTTTTACAGGAGAAGTCATTTTTCTACCAACTTTTTTGTCAAATCTTTCTGTTTTATATGGTCCAAAATTACGATATACCTTATCTCCGATATTCCAGTAAAACCCACCGCTTTTGTACATTTTAGCGTCAATAAGAAGAACTTTATTTCCCATAACTACTGCGAAATCAATGTCTGACTTATATTTTTTATCAGGAATCAAAGAGCAAAATAAAGGCATGTCTGATCTTAGCCAACCATGTGGCTCTCTTAACTTATGAAAAAGTATCATTTCCCCCATTTTTCCAGCCTGTGTGTTAGATTTCCCAAACTTTTTCATAAACGAGGTGTCCCCCATAGACGTTCCTGCGTTTCCGTAATACCTATACTTTTCTTTATTGTTCATTACGTTTTACCTCTTTACACTATTTTGATTTATACATTGACTTAAGATCTTCTGGGGTCCCATTAAATACATTAAGATCTATTTTTTCACCATATCCATCAACTTTTCCTTCGGATGTATATTGCCAGAAGGTCCATGTGTCCCACCCTCCAGGAATATTTCCTGGATGACTCTTATTATTATATGAAGCAAGCCATAGTGGTAAATGGGAAAATTCTGTGGTATTTCCCATTTCATCTAGCCAAAAATTAGGATATGTGTATATCATCACATCCATTCCTGTAAGATCTTTTACTTCATTTACGAATGCGTGCGTCCATTCTACTAATTGTGATGAAGTAAGGTTTTCCTTATTTTCCTCAATATCAAGAACAGGGGCGATGGTTTTAACGCCTTTGTCAATTCCAGTCACGGCAACGAATAGTTTCGCTTGAGCTTTGGCTTCTTCTGTGCTATCTGTAGGTTTAGCATAGTGATAAAATCCAACAGGAGTGTCTTTTTCTATGAACTTAATAACATCGTCCCTAAAGTGTGGATTCATGTAATTTGTTCCTTCAGTTGCTTTTACAAAAGCATAGCTTATGCCCCCATCGACCGCCTTAGAAATGTCTATAGTCTTATCTCCCGGTCCTGTATGCTGATGCGAAGCTATATCGACTCCATATAGAGACTGGTTAGTTGATGTTTTTACAGCATCATTGTTTGCTGCTGCTATGACATTCTCTTGCTTCGTTTCTGTTACGGATTTCTCTATTGTATGAGTTGGTTCTATAGGCTGTGTGGCTTCTGGAGCCGTATTTGATAAAAGGAAGGTAAAAGCCACTGTTGGCGCACCTATACTGTTTAATAAAGACATGTTGTTCCTTCATATTCTTTTTTATTTTAAATAAACACTACTATTATTTCAAGATTATATCATAAAATACAAAATGATGAAAATGTTTATTCATCATCATCTTCATTAATAAAAAATATATCTTCTAATTCTTTATCAAGAAATACATCATCTAACAAATCATAATCTTCGTAAGGATTCTCATCTGGACTATCCATAGGGATAAATGATTCATCTGGAATTTCTTTATGTATATCGATATTGCTTTCTGCAACTTCGGTAACGTCTAAAATTTCTTCTCCAGGTGGGGAGTAATTGTTGGTATCTTCGACATTAACTTCGCTTTCTTCATGTTCATAATCTCCTATATAGTCAAATATCGATCCTCTAAGATTGTTTTTATTATTTGTTTCTTTTTCGTGATTATCCTCTAAATCATCATTCTGTGTAAGATTAGCATTTATTGTATTAGATGACTTATTTTGATGAGACTCTTCTTTTTCGATCTCTGTAGTGTCGATGTTTTCGTCTTCTAGATTCTCAGAGACATTGGATTCCGATTCATTGGTTTCCGACGATTCTCCTTTATCTTCCTCTTCATATTCTCTTGTATGAGTATTTTCTGCATCTTCATTTTTGTTTCTAGACTCTTCCACAGGATTAAGAAGTGAAGAAAACAAGTCATCTTCTTCTTGTGTAGTTGTATTGTTAACCTGGACTTGACTAGATATTTGGACATTATTGATTGTCCTTTCTATTAAGTCCACTACCCTATTAACCCCATCCTGTGTTTCAACATCTCCGTCTGTACAAGAGAGCACTATCCAACCCATAGATCCAAGTTCTGATCGTATCTGTCCATCTTTTCTTGCTTTATCACTTCGTTGAATGACAATATCATTCTGTCTTTTTTTATCAGCTTTAATCTTTTTAATGATTTCTTTATTTCCTTTGATAGAATGCCAGTATGACCCATCAAGAAAAAATGCTATTTTATATTTTTCCCATGTAAAATCTGGAGTAGTCAATTCTGTTCCGTCTTCTCTAGTAAACTTGTAATTTCTATCAGGAACAGGAAGCATTCTTCTCATTATCTCATGAAGTACAACTTCTTCTGGTTGAGATGTCATTTTAACGTTAGGGTCCATTTTTCTTTTTTCAAGAGCTATTCTTGCATCATCACATATATCAAATACGCGCAGAAAGGGGTTCAGGTCATGGGTTGTGAGACGTTCTATTTTCCACCCATCATCTACAAGATCAGAAACTTTGTCTCCTTGAAAAGCCACTCCAAACTTGGCGTTTGGCAATGCTAAGGTAATCCTAGAATCTTTATATCTAAAACCAGGTATAACATCCTCAGCCCTTTCTATTGCACCCATCATAGCAAGTAGTTTATATAGTGCGAAAAAGGAAGCATTATTATCTTCGTTCAATTTATTCCCCTAACAGATCTTCCAGGTCTATCATGTCATCGTCCTCTTCATCTATATCGTCGTCTTCTATAATATCATTCTGGTCGCTACTATCGCCATTAAGTAATGATTCGAGATTTTCCTCTTGAATATCTTCTTCAGAAAAAAGGTTAGTGAGAGATTCTGGGTCATTATTGTCTTCGACTTGTGATACATCATCGTCCAAGTAATATCTTACTGTCCTTTCTATTTCTGGCGGGAGCTTATATCCATCTTTGTATATTTCCGAAAATGTATCAAGTATATTTCCATACCATGGAAATCCTGACGGTGCAGCTCTTCTATCTTGCCAGTTATTTGATGTTGCACTCATGAGGTTTGAGATTTGCTGCTGTTGTCTTGGGTTACTAATTACCTTTTTAATAGTTACGTCTGGGTTTAACCCAAGAGTAATAAGAGCTCTTTTTGCTAAAATGTCACTCCAACCTGGCATCTTTCCTAATAATTGAGAAACTTTGAAAGTTCGCAGGTATTTATACTGTTCCTGTTGTGCGAATTGAATAAATTGCTCAAACGTAAGCTCTTTTCGTTGCAACCTTTTACTAAAATCACTCTTAATACGATTTGCTTCAATTCTTTTTTCTTGAAGTTCTTTTCTTGAAATATTACTCATGTTATCTTTCCTTGAATCTATTTGCCATTGAAGCGACCATACAACACAGTATTTCATCATTATATTTTGTATTATTGAGGATTATATTACTATAATATGACATGTCTTGAACAAGTCCTAGTTCATTTTTCACTCTTTTAGATTTTTTTTGGAAAAATTGTTTATTATCAACAATTTTTCCTTTATCATTATTTGCAGATATAACTTTTTTAAAATATCCTATAAGTTGAAACATGAGAGATGTTGATATTCGTTTATCTGTCGATTTTCTTATATATAGCATAGTATTTTTTGCAGCCAATGAAGGATTTCCTGAAATAATCGCATCAGTAATATCCCATGGGGGATTATCTCCGCTTTTAATGTTGTACAAGTCTCCGTATGAATAATTTTTCGGATCATCTATATACGAATATTGTTCTACCTTATCTATTTGAGATAGTTCATTATCAGTGCTGTCAAGAATCTTTTTTACTGTTTTTGTATCAACATCGAATTTTTCCGATAATATTAAAAGAGACTTATTGCTGTTTTTAGGAAAGCTCATATCGATAATATCTACTCCATCTTTAGCAAAGTTTGCGCGTGGTTTTTTAGGAGTTATTACCAACGTATCTTCATTGCAATTATTCATAAACATCCTAAAATCATTAGCAATAACATCGTCTATAAATATTTTACATCCTAACGAATCATGAAATAACGATGGTCCTTCTGTATCTTCTAGTGCATCATCGAAAGACGTGAAAGTTTTAGCATCAGGATGATTTTTTTCCCACAATTTTATCCCCTCATCTTTTAACGAGGGGTGGGGCATGATTGCTAGCGTAATACTCATACTGTTTCCTTAAACATATTTATCGTAAAGAATCCCACAATTGGGTGGCTGATTCAACTTGTTGATAATAATTTCTATAATACAAATCATTTACCATAGCATTAATTGTACTAGATCCATAAAGAGCTGATAAAAAATACATCCTGTCTAGCATAGTAGAAGAAGGTTCAATGTATGCAGACATTAGAGATGTTGAAAGAATATTTTCTCTTCGAGAAATTATTTCCATGATTGCAGAATACCTACGTATTCTATCATTCGATAATTTTGAACTAGAACTTTTCATATTAGCAATGGTATTTTTTTCTACCATAAAATAGCACATATTTACAAGTGTAGAGAATGTCTCCTCAGTCGAATCGGGTATTCCTTGAGATTCTATTCCTTTTGGAGTTACCTTCATATGACATTTACTCATAATCAAACGAGTTCTTTTGGATACGTCACTCCGAGTAATATAAAGGCGATCTTTTGGACTTATTTCTTCAATCTCTTCTGGTTTCATTAAACTTTCAATCGCAGAAGTTTGAATTGGGTTTTTTACCCATTTTTTCCAATGTTGTGGAGGATCAGATTTTAAGGTTATTGTTGTTTCAGAAGGATACTTAGAAGACATAAGTTTACTCATTGAAGAGTCATCAAACTGTATCTCTTCTATAAAATTATGATTTGTGTACATATGAAACTGACTATTGCTATCAACTTCTTCTAATACTCCATCTGCAGGAGTTACCCAAAATATCTGATTTTTTCCCATTATTCATTTCCTATAGCGTCTTCTACTATGTTTGCACAAATGCCCCTTAGCATATGCTTAGTCGCAAATGATACTTGAGACCATTTCATAGGAGGCTTGACAAATGCTTTGTCAAAAGGAACTACCATAGCCCTATCTTTATCAATTCCAACAGCTTGAGCTGCTTTGACTGCGAGACTTTTCATCGCCATCGAAGCATCTTTTCCTGACATTTTAGGGTTTCTGCCAACAAGAACAACCATACTATGGTCTAGTATAGCATTTATTTCTTCTTGGTTTGTAAAAACCTCAGATATCTTGTTGAAAAAATCTATAAGAAGAACATCAGCCTTACTGTTGGCTGGTATAAGAAAAATGTGAGTAGTGGTCAATGCAAGAGCAGTCAGTACCAGTTCTGTATTATCAGGATCGCAATCAAAAAGCACTGCTCCATGATTTGGGGTGGTATCAATTATATACCTATAAAGATTTGCTATTTTCTTAACAGTATTATTTTGAAAATCTTCTCTTTTTTTACCTTTATCGTTAATAAGATAGAAATTACCTTTACTATATGCAGGAAGGATTTCAGTACTTCCTATAGACTGAAGAGCATTTTCATTGTCTCGAATTACTTGATTAACAATATTTTTAACACCAACTTTACGAGATGAGTTAGGTTTAAAAAACCATTGGTCCATAGTATTATTCTCTGGTCCTAAATCAATAGATATAGTAGGTCCTTTTTGCATGCGAGATTCTGACATTGCCATTGAAAGTCCAGCAGTTAATGTTGTAGAACCAAAACCTGGCTGAATGGATATAATGGAGACACCAGTTGTTTGATTTGGAATGTCCTGGGAGATTCTTCTATATAAATCCATTGATGATTTAACACGAGCATTTTCTACCTTTCGCCTGTTTTCTTCTGCTTTCGTAAGGGTTACTTTTTTAGTAAGTTTATAACGCATCATCTCTTTTGTCCCCTCAGTAGGAGGAGCGGACATAGGCGTTCTAGGAAGATCTTTAACCCACTGTGGCATATTCATATATTCGTCTCGCTTTTGCCTATTTTGGAGTCTTCTTTCAGCATCTTCTTGATACTTAGCTAATTGGTCATCTATTCCTATGCGCCTATTGACTTCCTGGAGATGTTTTCTATGTTCTCTCTTTTGTTCTTTAGCTTCTTCTTTTTCTCGTTGCAACCTTTGCTCTTTTTCCCATTGTGTTTCAACGAGTTCTCCGTTTTCATCGAAAAAATCAGAATAATCATTAGACATTGCTTATTCACCCCTTACGTTCTTATTGGCTTTTGTTTTTTTACGCAATTCTCTCTCTTTAATTTTAGCTCTAATTTCTTCTCTTGTCATGTCGGAAGGATGCTCATTCCTTGATTCTAAGGTATCATTTTGTGATTTTTCTATATTATCATCATTTTTTTCGTTTTCAAAACCTTGATAATCAATAGGCGGAAACAGTATTTCTCCATACTTTTCTTCTGCTTGTTTCGCAGTTTTTCTTTGATCATCGTATCCGTAGTCTGTAGAAGACTTATTATTCCATTCTACCTCTCCTGTAGTAATATTCTTAATAGTTTTATATTCTCCTGATGACCACCTGCCGTATTCTACTATATCAACAATCGTTACTCCGTCTCCAAAAGTAGAATTTCCGCTTCCAAAATACTTATCCACTCGTCCTTCGATAATACCATCAAGAGGTGCTGCAGAAGCCACATCTACTACAACTTCTGTATCATCCATCTTGACAAGAAGTGCTTCATGATCATTTATTTTTTGTTCTCCATTAATAAATGCAGATCCATCTTCACATACTATGCGTTCTACTGTAAAATTCTTATCTTTAAGATCTGACTCGACATCATCTAAAATCTTATCCCTATGTTGTGCTGCTTGGTGTGGGTCAAAAGGGTTAAGCCTGTATTTTTTATAATGTCTCCCACAACTTCCCAAAGCAGTTTTTACCATATCTCTAATTCTCGTTTGATGATCATTCTTATTCGTTATGTTTTCAAACGTAAGGTTTGCCATTTCTATGCCTTGAGAAGTTATTGACTCATCAACCTCTGCGTTTTTTAACATCCTATTGATAGATACCATATTATGTGGATTATCATCTATCATTCTATCGACCTTTGTGGTGTCAGACTTAAGATGAGAATGGTATCTACTACAATATGGGAAGGATGCATTGTCAAATCGAACAGAATTATTGCATGACTCAAGGGCGCAGGTGGTTGAATTTCTTGTATTCTTGTTTGCCACGGGATCTCCTTATATTATTACCAAACAATAATATAATAGCAGACTGTACTATTGCTCTGCATATGCCAAAGAAGAAATTACAGACTCTGCATTTCCAATGTATTCTCCTGTGGCTTTCATTCTTTTATTATCTTCCAGGTTCCAAATATGAACAGAATCTAGAATAATATCATATGTATGGTTTTGCTGTGTAAGAATATCTGCTGTTGGTAAATCATATTTTGATATAATTGGAGCAATACCTGCTATTCCTGACTTAGTTTCGAGTATGGCAGGAATATACATGTCAAAATCATAGTTTCCGAAACGAACAGAAGCATGTTCATGAGTTGCTATGACATTCATGGAAGAAAGAGTGGGGAATGATTCCATATGTTTTGCAGACTCAAGAACCAGATATGAAATATATTTTTTCTCATCTTCTGTAAAATTTCTCCATGTCCTGATTGCATCAGCAGGAAGAAGACCAGAATCTTCGTTTTTCTTTAATCTTCTCAAAGCTCTTCTTGCATAATCTCTCGAAGCTATCTTACTATCAATATCATTATCAAAAGCAACACACCCAATTATCCACCAAAAAAGATGTAACGCATAACTCCTTGCACTCCAAAAATCTTTCGAAGTGCTTTTTTCTATCCATTCTTCTGTATTATTAACAACATCACTAGCTTGAAATGGAGAGAATAATATTCTATTTGAGCTTATATAGGTAGTATCCTTTTTGTCTTGGCTAAAATCGCTTTCCCATTCATCAATATTAATAACTTCAGGGATGATTTTCATGTATTACTCCTCTTCTTCAAGGATACTAGCGATAATATCCATGGTCATTACAAGATTAAGTCCTGGAGCATCTTCAAAATCGTCAGCTCCTGAAAGGTTAGCGTCTCTGCTATTAGAAGATTCAATAATTTCATCTACTTCATCTTCTGAAAGATCAAGAGGAAGATTAAGCAATCCATCCCTTACCTTATCCATATCCCTAGATTCAAAGAAAATCTCATATATTCCATCTAGCACATTTTTACCATAAAATCCAATAGGATCTTCTATTCCTACTGCAGCACAAGCACCGGAAAGAATATGTTCGTACTTATACCTTTCTAGATCCTCTGTAAATGCAGGCTTCATATTAGTAATCATTCTATACTTACCATCAGATCCTTCAACAGATTCCTTTCTCACTGTAGCAGCACCACCTATACAATACATGGCTTTATGCATAATAGTACGGGCGAGCGAAGTTTGAAACACCATGTCATTTCCCGCATTAGAATAATTATAATGAATAAACCCAGAATCAATGTGTTGCATCTCTAGTTCTGCATTATCATTATTCTTCTTGCTATATGGTTTTCCTTTAGAATACATGCGCATTTTTGATCCAATATATGAATCGCTATTGTTTTTAGAAGTTCTGAAGAATATTCTAATTTCTTCTACTTCCGATGTTTTGAACCAATTGTATGAGTATTTATTATCATTCCTCATAGTCGGCTCACCAGTGTCTTTAGATAATATTTCATGGAGATTTGCAAGACCATTAGTAAATCCAACAGCTTGCTCAATATTCATGTCCTTATGGAGATGTGGTGCTATAGTAGGGATGAGAATCTTTGGATCAATATAGTCATCGATAAGTTCACCAGGAATAAAATAGGAAAGATCTTTTCCTTTTGGAGATAGTCTTTTGATATTCATAAATACCTTCTTTACGTATTGGGATAAAATTAAAAAATTATATTTTCTTTATGATGTTATAATGTCTTAAGATAACATCTATTTATATATTATATCATAATATATAAAAAATAAAAAATCTATTCACATGTTTTTCGCTATTCTTATGCATTAATTATCGTATCGTGGGAATAACGAAGAAGTCATGTGGGTCATTATGGTCATATTCTTCATCAATCTTTATTACCATAACAGATGGTATTGCTGAAGAGGTTACTTCATAAGTAGAAATATCAAATGAGATACTTGGCAATGATGATACCATAGAAGATATCTTTCTAATTGACGAAATGTTGATATTTACGACGTACTTATGAGCATCATCATCATGCCACTGTGTAGAACATTCTATAGTTTGGTGAAAAGGAGTTCTCCCGTCAACATTCATAGATTTCATGAGAATTTCTGTATCTGTTATCTCTAATGTCAGACCATCTGATTTCACTGATGCTGCGCGAGATAATGCTGCAAAGAATTCTTTAGAAGATACCTTGACAGATACAACCCTGCTTTCCCATAGAGGTTCAACAAGTCTCATGATCTTACTAATATTAACGTTCTTATCCGCATTGGTATTATTGACAAGATTAAGAGGAGATATATCCATGTGAATGTAGTCATCTTCTATATGAACATGTCTGTTATCACCGATTCCAATAGCTATTTCATCAGAATCTGTGAATATAGGAATCCTCTGCAACATCACATCCGGCTGTGTAAGGGACTGTATTGAAGTAATGGGATCTTTTCTTTTCCCAACATACTCTGTTTCAGTAGAGATAAAAGACTCGGCACTTGATGAAGCAAATGAGAATATTTGAATTCCTTCTTCTATTAATGATATCGCACAAGCATGTAGTGGTGAAAGCTGAATATCTTTGTCTTTAGACATTTCTGCAGACATGGTTGACCCAGCACGATATTTTTTCAATAGTTCTTCTCCATCACACACTGCTATAATACTATTTTTATCAAACTTATGGGATGCTTGGGGAGTAGCATCATCATTAAAAATAGAAATTAATGGGCAAGAAAAAGAAATGTGTCCAGAGCTAGTTTCTACAATAACTTCTCTATCATAAAAGGAAAATGTAACATCATCTTCTGGCAGACTATTCACACTATTTGTAATATCCGTCGATTTTATCATGAAGACACCATATCCTTCAACAGTAACAAAGTCATCTTCTGGGTCTACTTGGATATGTGTTTTAGATGCTCCTGATTCAGCAGATATAGTGAGAAAACCATCTTCATCTGCATCAAAAAGTGCGCATGAAAGAAATGATGTAGTATCTCCAGTATCGTTTGACTTTTCTGTTGACAGTGCTATGGCTTTGGCTATTTTTTTCCACCACGATGTTGGTGCTGTAATGTTTAATTGTTTTTCTTTATCACTCATAATGTATCACCTATTAAAAATCAGAATAATCGTCTTTAGAAGGTAGTCTAATAGGAGCTTCCTCTTCTGTGAGTGTCTTCTTAGACAAATTGTTGTCGGTATCATATACAACTTGAATAACGTCTATTCTTGTTCTAATCCTTTGTTCTCCTCGCGTTTCGTAATGGTGGAAAGATACCACCATTCCAGGTATAACCTTGTGTATATTTGCTCCTCGAAGTCCACGAAGATTCATAATTTGAGATTCGATGAATGTTTCAGTATCTTCCTGGTATGCATAATACGGATCTGACCCTGGAATTTGTATAACAGGAACTACTGATTTTCCTCCTGAAATTTTCCCATCTTTAAATTCTGGAAGAATTGAAGGTATTGCGATCATAGAATTATTCACTACAAATATGTCTCTAATATTGTCTGGTGATGAATATATGTCCTGGTTAAGAATGTTTCTAAACACTTGATCCATATCATAGTCTGACCTGTTCTCTTCTCTATTTGAAAGAATATCCGTCAGTTTTCTAACAGTGATAATGATATCTTGGTCTGATGCTTTTTTTGCTTCTGCGATATTTACTAAGCTAGGCATTATAATACTACTTCCTTTTCGATATTTTTGACAATGTTAATTATTGTTTATTTTACATTATTATATGTTATTTTACCAAATCAATAATGTTGGAGTTTTCTGGATGAATGTCATCTCGTGTAATAATAATAGCTTGCTGATGTGTTTCTTCAATTATTTCCCCAATTCTAGAAAAGAATACTTCTGTGGCAGAATTATCGATAGTAACAGTTGGTTCGTCCCACAAAGGAACATACCATTGTCCGCTATAATCATAAACGGACTGTACGAATCCAAGAAGTATCGCTGATATTGCACGAGACTGTTCACCATGAGAATAAGAAGATAATGACCTGCCATCCATGGTAATAACACATGTGGGCTCTTCCTCACCACTACTGCTTTCCTTGTACGATTTTATCAATATATCAGATTTTTCCGTATCAAATAAACGTCCATACATATCATTAGCATTAGCAGTAATCATCTTCGATATTTCATCAATATCCTTTGATATGAGACCAGTAGGAGAGGTGTCCTGTTTTTCTTGTTGAAGTTCTTGCAGCTTGTCTTCACTATTTTCAATTTCTTTTTCTGCTTTTTCAATGCGATCTTGTAGATCTTCAATATCTTCTTCATATGCATGATATCTAGACTGTTTTATTTTAATATCATTAATTTTATTTGTCAGAAGATCTCTTTTGTTTTCTAGTTTTTCCAATTCTTCAGCGTCTTCTGTATGGGGTATATCTTCTATTTTCTCTAGAATAGTATTTTTTTCCTCATCATATGATACCTCTATGTACTTTTTATTTTTTTCTATAGAGTGTCGAGCGTCTTCAAGATCTGCATTAATATCGTCTAGCGAATTTTCTATATTCTCGATGATAGTTTCTAGGGATTCAGCTGATTCAAGAGCTGCTATTTCTGCAGTATCAACATTGATGTTTTCTTGAGCGATATGAGCTTTTTCTCGGTATTTTTTGACAATATCTTTAATATTATCTTTAATTTTTTCAAGCTCACCAATATAGTCAAGAGTATCATTATGGTATTTGTGAGAATTTTCATCAATACTAGCACCACAGACAGCGCATGTTTCTCTATCATCGTCCCATAAAGAGGACAGGGTGCTTTGTTGAGTTATCTTTTCATCAACATTGTTAATGTTGTTTTCATATGAGGAAATAACACTACTATAACCTTTGTGAATATAAGACGCAGCATTGAGTTCTGCTTTTCTATACTCCATATCTTCTTCTACAGTGTCTTTTTTATCATAAAGACCTTCAAGCCGTTTCTCTAAAGAATGTTTTTTATTTGTAAATTTCTCAATAAACTTTTCATCTTTATGAATAGATTTTTTTGCTTTTTCCTTTCTCTTTTCTAGTTTATCTATTTTGTCCTCATACTCTCTTCTAGCAATAACAAGAGAGGTTCCTTCAGAAGATCTATTTATTTCGTTTATTTTAAAGATAATATTGTCAAGTTTTCTTTGAAGTTTTTTAACATCGTCTTCGGGATATTCTGGAGCTACTTTGCTTTCTAAAATTCCATCCAGTGTTCTTTTATCGCCAATAAGGGTTTGATGATTTCTATTAGCCTTAGTTATTTGCTCCTTTACCTCTTTATGTCTTTGTTCATATGAGTGATTAGGGTCAACAATATCACTAAGAATAATTCTTCTCCTTTTGGGGTCTCCTGTAATAAATTCATTCACTACAGATGATGGAGAAGACATAAGCATTGATACTGCTGCAAAAGAATCGTGCTCTAATCCAGTTAAAAGAGAATTTATTTTTTCTTGTTGGATTGTTATTCCACCATCAATTTCTTCTTCATCAATTGAAACTTTGAGTATGTGCTTTGATCCACGAGTCAATGTTCTATGAATTTCTACTTGCGTTCCATCATCTAATTCTAAAGATAGTTTGACCACAGCCTTATGTGAATGTGTATTAATGATCGACATTTTATCTCCGCCTGCGCGTACAGATTTAGCTGGACCAAACATAGCCCACTGAATAGCATCAAAAATGCTAGATTTTCCCGAACCATTTTTCCCTATGATGAGTGTTAGTCCATTTTTAAAATCAAATGATACTTCTTCCTCATAAGGTCCAAAACCATTGATAGATATTTTTTGATAATACATATTGATGTCCTCAAAATGAATAGTAACTGTATTTATACCCTATATGATATCATAGGATAAGTGGAATAACAAAAGAAAAATAGCAGACTATATGAAATCATATAGTCTGCTATTTATAGGTATTAATCACTAGGTTAGATCAGCCTCAGACATGTAATCTTCATCATCATCCATGTCGCTTTCCGCTTCTCTACGTCGTGATCTGGAGGTCTTTGAACGGCTCTTCTTAGCCCTGCTTCGAGAACGTGAAGGCTTTTCGTCTTCATCATCATCTTCAATATCATCATCTTCATCGCGACTACGTGATCGAGAAGACTTTCGTGAGCTTCGAGAAGTCTTCTTAGGCTCTAGGTCATCATCGAAGTCATCGTCATCGTATTCTTCTTCATCATCAAAGTCATCAAGATCTTCTTCTTCGTCCCTGCGTGATCGGCGTGAACGAGAAGATTTTGAAGAGTTCTTACGTGATGTACGAGAAGAACGAGACTCTTCTTCTACTTCACCTTCATCTAAGACGGTCTTGTCAAATAGGTGAACTGTTAGCTCTCGTGCAATGACTTCTTGAGATTCTCTTTCTTCACCATCACGATTTTCATAAGGACGCCAATTTAGTGGTCCTTCATATGAAACTCGACTTCCTTTTCTTAGAAGTTCCATTGCTCGATCAGCTGTTGCGCCAAATACTTTTACCTCGCGAAATTCAGCATGTTCATGTGTGTCTCCATCTTGATCAACAAATTCTGAGTTCGTTGCAACTCGTAGAACTGCTGCTGTAGTAGATGCGTTTTTACCAGATATTTGTTTAGGATCATCAACTAGATTTCCTGTAGATTTGATGTAGTCACCAGACCAGCTTCTTTTATTGTCATTACGTGCCATAGCAGATATTTTCCTTTCGATAGTATCGAATGATAGTAGTTAAATTATCGTTTTAAACGATACATACATTATAACATATATGATGAATTTTAACAAAACAACTTTTTGTTTCTAATGTATATAAATACATAATAGCACATCGTTCTAATTATACAAAAACGATGTGCTACCAGCGCAAATAACTCTATATTATTTACTTATCTTCGTTTTCTTCATCATAGAACTCATCCTCAAAATCAAGGAAATCGTCCATCATGTTATTAATCTCTTCTGCTTTTCCATCATCTTCTCTGACGGGCATACGAGATACGTCGAATAATTCAGGAATACTATCTTTAAGAATAGATGTAATATCATCAGAATCGAAATCATCAAGAGCGCTGTTGATTTCTTCGCCACGCATCATAAGTTCTTCTTCATCTTGAAGGAAGTCATCAAACTCATCAATGATATCATCATTAATTCGTGGCTCTATCTCTACTTCTTCAACTTCAATTTCTTCTACCGGAATACTATATGGCTCTTCATCTTCTTGCTCAGAGACATATTCGTCATCTTCTACTACTTCTTCTGGTTGAATATAGTCATTTTCATCAACATCATGAGAAGTATCTTCTTGTATAGGTTCTTCTACATTATCTTCATCGACAAAATCATTTCTCACTTCTTCTTCCGAAGGAAGATTATCATTTTCTACATCTTCAACTAGTTCTTGCGTAATAGATCCATCAGCATCCTCCATGATGACTGTATTATCAACAATATTGGACACAGGTGTATTATCTATATTTTCTTCATTTTCTACGATATACTCGTGATTATCAATAAATTCTGGGAATGTCTTATTGATGGATGAAAGTGGTGCATCTTTTTCTACAACGTGTCCCTCATCCTGGTTATTCTTGTTATTATCATTGATAATCTCACCAGATAGTGCTTCAGAAAGTGCAGGAGTTATATTTTCATCAATATTGTCTTCTTCAGAACTAGTATTTTCGATATTTTCGTAAGAATTTGATGTATCCTCGGAAGTCTCTTTCGTGATGCTTTCATTATCGCCTAATATTTCGGTAGAGTCTTCTAGTGATTTTGCATCATCAGAAGTGTTCGTTCTGGAAGAATCTTCTAGAATATCTTCTTCACTCTGGTCAGACTCTACATTGCTGTCTATTGCGCCTGACTTTTCAACACCCTCATTAGGAATGATTTCTTCTTCGGAATTATCAATTCCTTCTTTATCAGAACTATCAGTTTCTTTAAGACCGTCATTTTCTTCAAGATCATCATCAGGTGCATTTTCTTCAACTACGTCCACAGAATCATGTGTTTCATTAGAATCACTTGCATTAGGACCATTTTCTTCAACATTTTCTGTAGTTACTACGTCCTGGACATTATCAACTGCATTCTCAGGCACATCGTTTTCTTCTACTGCAGAAGCAACATCTTTGTCAATATTGAGGTTTTCATCAATCTGGTCTGTAGTCTCATCGAGATCAACGCCCTTATCATCACCTATAAGAGAAATAGAAGGAACTGGTGGTAGAAGAGGTTTTCTCACCTGGACGCGTTCGGAGTTTTTAATACTCTTCTTTGGACGATCTGATGTTCCATGTACGGGAGGTACAGTGGTGGGCTTAGTATTTTCTTTCGTAGATTCATCTGTAATGGTTTCTTCTTTGACATCTATTTGAGGATCAACCATTGGTTTGTCATCCCTATCTACAGGAATGAATCTCTTTTCTTCAACGCCTTCATTATTTGTCCTTGTTGTAGGCTTGAGTTTAACAACAGAATCTTCCGGAACAGAACTAGATGGTTTATCGAGGTCAACCATATTCTTATCTTGAATGCGTTGTGCTCCTTGAAGCTCTTTCTCGTGCTTAAATGCTTCATAGTGCATTTTTCGAGCGATAGGAGCAAGGAAGAATTCTATAAAGTCAGCAATTGTGGTTATATCTGCAGAATCTTGAACACGCTTGATAACCTTATTGATATTGTTAGGATTCCATACTTTATTTAACTCATTTTCAACTTCTTTATTTAAGTCGCTAGTGTTGAGACGGCGATCAGATCGTTCCATCTTTAGTTGTCTCTTTTTTGCTTCAAGAAGTTTTCGAGACATGGCTGTCTTTCCTGCTGTTTCAAATTCCCTACGAATGAATTTTATTGCTTCATCAAGAGTTAAGGCATAGGTGTAGTTTCCAATACTTTTATTTGCTACTCCTCGAACAATACCATATGATGCTCGGTAATAAAGCACATTTCCAATTTCCTCTGTGCTTATCATGAAACTTGTTTCTGGATCAGATGTGCTAGTATCCGATGGATCTTTCTTGCTCTTTTTACGAGTAATGAAGTTGTCTGTATAACTCCATCCGATCTCATGTAAAACCTTAAGACGTTCTTCTTCAATAAGAGCGTCAAATTCTGGAGGATTTTTTCCATCTTTACGGTATTGGGAGATATTAGACATTGCTTCAAGAGCAGTATTCTTTACCTTCTCAAGCCACTTTCGAGCTTCTTTTCTATTTTCAACTTGCGAACTAGTATCACTGAATTGATATGACTCAAAACGGTCTACCACTTCTTTCTCCACAAAATTAGATAGTTTTGTACTTTTGTGCTTATACTTTGATGTAATAATAAAGTTCCTATTATCATCTCTGCTGTTTTTAGCCATATGCGAAACTCCTGACATATAATTATTATTTTTCTATTTTATCTTACACTATTCATTAAGAATATCAAAATCACTAATCTTTTTGATACTGTCTGCTTTCTTTTATTTGTTTTATCATAGAATCGAGAAGGTTTTTCCTTGATTCCATATTCTCATCTTCTACATCACTGGTTAAAAGAGACCTAATTTGATCATCTTCTGCTGCACTAATCTGCTGATCACGAATATTGTCTTCTTTTTTATCTTTTGGAACCATTGCTTTAAAAAATGTTTTATTATTAAATCTCCCAATATGAGCACCACCAGAATAAATGCTTGTGGTTGCATCAGTACTTTCTATGTGAGAGATTCTTATCCATCTATCATCGTTGGTATAAATGCAACTACCAACAGTAAGATCAGACACCTTGATATCTTGAAAAAATCTATATTGTTTTTTATCACTAACACTAATGTATTCATAAAACATGTACGGATTGTAATTATTAACTAAACTATCAACAACTTCTTTTCCAAAGTAAGGTTGTAATCTTTCAGCTATAACATCATTTGGTTTTGTTCTACCAATAATAATTCCAGTAACATCTTGAACATTTAATCCTGTAATGGCTGCGATATCATAACAGTCTCCTACCGTAAATGATCTATTAAAGATCGGATGGACAGGAGTAACTAATCGTTCATAAGAGTTATCAGCCATGAATACTATCCAAATCTTCTAAAATATCGCATAATTTGTCGAAAATTTCTCCTCTTTCTTGCGGGGTGAAACCACCAGAAATAAGATACTCGTTTATAACAAGGGAAGGATTGCTCTTGGGGATAGTTCTTTCTTTTTCTGATGATCTGGCAAGCTGTGTCCCGGTCATAGATGTCGCTAAGCATTCCTTTTGTAATGGACATTCTTGACAAATAGATTTAGTATGCAAAATTTTCTTTAACGTTTTCTCATCTATCTGCCCAGACTGTTTTGAAGACGAATCCATATCTATAAAGAAAGGGGTCTCCTTTGTGGATTTGTCAATATGGCAAGGTGGCATAAATTGAGTTCCATTTTTCAAATCATACGATACGATAAAATCATTAAATTGAAGAGGTTTTCTGCCTGTTTCTTCTATAATAAATGATATTTCTAATGCTGCTTCATCAAGAAGTTCTTCTTTTGATAAAATAGGGGAATATCTTTTCCCTCGAATTACCGTAATTTCTAAATTTTCTTTTAATAATTTTATATTATTATCATCGTCCATATTCACTGAATCAATATCTTCAAAGTGCATAGTACGCCTTTCACATAAACTAACCTAATACATAGTAAGCAATATTTATAACAAAAATTGCACATCAAAATTACTATTATTACTATAATAACAATTATTTATTGCAAAACAAAAACATCGTTAAATGTGCCTAATACCTATTGAACCGCTGTATTCCTTTGGAAGTTCTATCCAATGAGTCAACAGTGTCCGGATATCTCACCGTGAGAAGAAATGGTTCTCTTTTAGTATTTTTAACATCTTTATATTTTGCAGTTGCCATCATGATAAAAAGTATAAATGGTGCTATAAAATATACCGATGTTGCATAAAAGAATACGCCAATAGAGACAGCTACTCCATAAAGAACCATAAGTAGTGGAATAGTAAGGAGAAGATATAAAAATCCTCCTCTAGGCTTTTCTCCGTCTAGTCCAAGAAACTTATTAAACATTTTTGATACATATTTATCCCAGAATTGTCCAGAGTTTTTTATTTCCAATTTCTCTAGTTTCTCCTCATATCTGTCCTGCATGGTTTTAGCACCAAGTTCCCTATATGTTTTCCAAGCAGTTTTATACCCTATCCACAATGGAACTGCATACATAATAAGAATAGATAGCCACAAAGATTTTTCCATTGGGTTTAATTCGCTATTTTCTAGTTGTGGAACTCGTATATTTGAGTATACGTTAATAGCACTAATTGCTACCACAATTAAAAACATAAACAGATAATTTACCATTATGGGAAATGCGCCCTGTTTTACAATCCATTTTACATACTTATACCCCTGCATAGAAAGGATAGAAAGTCCAACCAAAAGAGAGCTAAAATATAAGATGGTATAAGGTGCAAAAAGTTCCAATAGAAGCCATCGTATAGCATTTTCTGTTTTAGCCATTTCAATAGGTGGCATAAACAATATATCTTCAATAGAAAGAAAGCTTATCAAAAAAGATAACACAAGCATTATAGATGCAGCAATAAGTGCCCTTTTATACGGAGCGAAACCATACCCTGGAATAAGAGATTTCACATTTAAGGAATCTTTGTTTTTTCTTTTAAACAACATTTTTTTCATTAGCTATTCACTATCCTTTCCTGTATATCATCATACCAATATTTTTGAAAAAAATAAAACCGCTATAAAAATAGCGGTTTTATCATCATGAAATGCTATTTTATGATTTGTCTAATCGCATCAATAATACTATCCAAAGATTCAACGTACTGTGGGATAACATCATCTTCAGTCAAAACTTTATGTAAATCTTGTGCTATCTCAGAGGAGTTTGATGTCTTCTTAGCGGTTATGCGAATCTTTGCACCAGAACTTCGAATAAGTTTTCTATTAAGCTTAAGAAGACCATCTCTTTGGTTATCGGTCATATTGTCAACAGTATTCATAAGGTCAATAACGGTTTTAAATGCATCGCCATTAGCAGCACCATCTTGTGATATCTTAAGAATTGATTTCATCACCTTAATGGTGTCAACTTGTTCTTCAAAATCATTTTTATCCATTTTAATGATATTCATAGAACGTCTTACATTATCGTTTCCGCCAATTCTCAAAATATCTTCTACCCATTTAATGACATCTTCATCACACTGTGACAAAAGGGTTACGAGATTGATTACCCTATATATGTCTTTTTCACCAAACTTAGGTTCTTGAGTTGCATTAGAAGGGGGATTTATAAGACTATCTTTTAGAGATTCGTAAGACAGTGCTGGAACTTGAGTTGAATCATCTTCAACAGAAGCTTCTTGAGAATGATCCTCTGAAACTTCAGTACTGTTTTCTATACCACTATCTACATTATGGCTTTCTGTATAGTTGCTTTGAGAATCATCTTGACCATGTTCTCCATCATTGTTCATAAGATTTGATAGCTCATCATCTTGTGATTGGTAATTATTATATTCATTATTTCCATAATTGTATGGTTCAGTCATAATTTTTTCCTTTACTTACTTGAGTAATTTTCTTTACATCATATCATTTTATATAACTATAAGTCATATTCTTTAATGATTTCGGATATTTTTATTCTTGTTGATGGGTGGTTAATAATATATACAAAATCCTTTAAAAATTCATCTGCTTTTTCTCTACTCATTACCCCCGATGCACTTAGCAAAAACGGTGTATTAAGTGATTTCTCAGAATTCAAACCAAGAATGTACAACACTTCCTCTGCATGGTCTGGAAATACTTCGTAAATTGCCTTTTTAAGTATCTCTAGCTCTTCTAAATAAGGTGTAATATCTGCTTTTTCTTCAATTGCTGGAGGATTTATATCCTCTAGATCTGTATATTGTGACAGACCTAGAACTGATCGTATATCTACTTGTGAGGATCTTACTCCTGATATATTAGAAACTTCATCATCACTGATATCAATACCCCTGTTTTTCATATCAAATAAAACATGTGACCACTTTCTTGCATCACTCATTATGGTAGTAGGAACGCTTGCAACTGGTCTTGTTCTGTTGGACATACGTTGTAATGCAGAAGTGATAGCGCGAGGTGCATATGAAGAAAATCGAATAATAGAATTTTTACTTGCATAAGGATCAAAAGTATAGCAACACTGTACAGCAACTATATATGCTTCATTAATAAAATCTTCCATTTCAATTCTATCATGACCAGATTTCTTATAATTGTTTTTTGCAACACCTTCGATAAGAGGAGAGTATGCAGCAATCAGTTTTTTAGCAGCAGAAAGAGATTTTCTTTTCTTATTTTTCTTCTCTTCACTGAGGTTATTATCTGCTATGGAAACAAACTCTTTTCCTTCATTAATATCTTTCACAAGAGAAAGTTCTTGGTCAAGAGATATGGGGTCTACATGACCGAATAGTGTTTTAAGGGAATTAATACTGTCTTTGTTTCCATTCATTTTTCTTCTTTCTTTGCTTTTGTACATCTATCATTGACTTTTTTCCACTTTTGCCAATAGTAATATCTGATGTTGCTAGCATAACAGTTTCTTCTTGTTTTTCACTTCTTAAAAGCATTATCCAATCATCCACCATTTTATTAACCCTTGCTATACCATCAGTTGAATTATCAGGTATTACCCATTGGGCATTACTCCTGGAAACCATCGATATAGCTGTCTCCAATGGTATTCGTTTCCAACCTTCTGGAAGATCATTATCCGGAGTAATCATACAAGACTTATCGTTAATGTCGACAAGTATACCATTATTAGGAACAATATCGCTTGTAGAAGTAATTGCAGCTATCATAGGATATGCCTTACTATAAAATTATGAACATCTTCTTTATCATAAGCGACAGAATATGAAGACGGGTTGCTAATATCTGACTCATTGACATTAAAATATGCAGAAGATATCCTTCTTTTTTCTTTTTTCTTCACAGAATCAAATACAGCGTTGTTTGGATTGATAAGAAGAAGCTTGTCAACGTTTGATTTATTATGCTGGAAAGCTTTTAGTGCAGGAAAACACATATCTTCATTCGCCATAATTATTGGTTTTCTAGACACTTTAATATCCCTAGTAAGGTGATGTGAAACATCTACAAGATCATATGCAAGATCTTCTAATGCATCTTTTTCCGACTTTCCTCTTCTATAAGGAACAAGTGCTACAGGTATGCCTTCATTATAAAGCATTGAAACTGTTGGAGAATATGCTCCTGCAGATATTTTTCCATCCTTGTCTGGTATTACCACAACAGAAGAAGAAGTATGTCGCGTTATTGGATAAGGACTAATGATTCTATAACGTATTTTTTCTTTATCATCAGTAATTAATTCTTTAATTTCGTTAGTTACAGGTATAGCGTAATCAAGGTCTTTATCAATACTACTTTTTATTTCATGTCTGGGGTGTCCCATTCGTTTATAATTAGTAATTGCAGCAACAGGGGGAGTGGTTGGTGTCTGACTCCACGATGTGAAAGCAGTTGTACCCATTGGGTTAATATTGACAAGTCGTTTAGAGTCAACGGAAAGCTTTTGAATCATTTTCGACATATCAGTCTCTGGAGGTATCGTTTCTGCTATTACAACTGATCTATCATAACCGATAACAACGCTAGGTTTTCCATTAGGAAGAGTAATAACATTAGTAATATCAACACCTTTTTCAAGACTTACAATATTTTCGATATTCGCTTTATCAGAAGAAGAGGATACTCTTCGTAAAATATGAGGTGCATCAGAGGTAGTAATATAGGCTTCATGCCTTCTTAGACTCGGGTTTGACCAAACTGTCCAAATAGTAATATCTGCACTTGAAGTCATAAGAGATCCATTATCCCCATCGTTAGGTGAGGATTTAATATAGATATATCCTTGTGGTTTATCACTATCTTCACCATCAGTCCAAACATAACCCACGGGACGCACTGTAGAAGACCATAAAACATGATAATCTTGCGGTATCTCGATATTCATATCAATAGTATCAATGCGATCATTAATCATGTATGCTTTTCCAGCAGGAGAAACGATACCAATGTATGATGACTTAGATGATTTAGGAACAAAAAGTGATCCAGCACGAATACGTGCGGAAAAAATTTGTTGCATACTGTATACCTGGATAATCCTTAATATTTCTACATCTGGATCATCTGTTTTTACTGCTACAACAAGAAGGTCTTTTTCTTGTCCGAAAAATCCCATTGTTGTTGAAGATTCTTTAAATAATTCAATTGCGGGAGATTTGTTGATGTCTACCCGTTCGATAAATGTTCCAGTTTCAGGAGTAGAAAAAGCGATATAGTCACCATTGACAGAAACGCTAAAACTATCTTCTGGAGTCTGAGGAACATGCAGTATTTCATCAAAACCAATGTCCATATTTTACCTTCTTTTTACTCTAATATTCATTGATATAGTATCACAAAAATTCTTCATAACAAAAACTATAAAATAGTTTATATGTTTTTGTCAGCACAGGGATTGAAAACAGTTAAATGCTATATACGTATTTGATTTTTCCGCAATCGTATATTCTTTTAATACCGTTTATGCTAGCAAGTTCTCGTTCTGTGAGAGATTCGTCATAAAATAAGTTATCATCATTTCTAAACCTCTTTTTTCTAAAATTGAATTTATGAACACGATTTCTTTTATAAACATATTTATAGTCTGGAGGAATATTTCTTTCTGGAACAAACCCAAGATTTTCATAAAGATTACCATTGCTTACGCAACGGTCAGCAAATGTAGATATGGTGTCCATATTATTCTCAATACCGTATCTTATCCCATATGATAAGTGTTTACCCATGCCACCGACTACAGGAACAGAAGTAGCATAGCGTTGTAATAAAAGATCTTTGCCATTTTTTACCCAACAGCTTACGGCACAAAGATTTCCATTAGAATCAAACGACCCTATATACACACTCCCACGAGTAAACCCTTGTATGTGGTATTTTTCTAAAAATTCACGAGCTTCTATATGTCCTATCTCTTGTAGTGTTGTTTTTCTAGCATACTGCTTAGTACCATTGTATTTATGCAGTTTATATGCGAGCATACGTTTCACAATGTCTTGTTTATACAGCCATTCATCTTCCCAAATAGTAATGAGCTGTACGCCTAAATCATTACACATTTTCCATTTATTATAATGATAATTTTTCTCTTTTTTATCTTCATCATGATAGTATAATCCATTAAATTCAATAGCTATATTTTTACTTGGAATATAAATGTCAAGTTCATAAGGAGAAATAATAGACCTTGTATTTTCAATTACTTCTTCTTGAGAATCAAAAAGTGAAACAACATATTGATATACCTCTTTTTCTATCTGTGAGGTATGAGTATCTCGACATTTAGGACAAAAGAATTCGATTGAGTTTTGCAATTGAGCATACGGTGCTAAAGACCACTCATGTCCTTTTTGACATACCCATATGATATCTAGTCCAGATCCAGGCTTAACTTCGTTTGGAGACAATGTATTTTTGTTCGACCAAAAACTTACAACCTCAGAATATAGCGTTGCAATATCGTTTTTTCCAGTATGCGCAATTCTCCCCGAACATCGAGGGCAGTTATTACCTCTTATTATTCTTTGATAAGGGGTTTGTTTCCAGGAATGGTTACACTTCTCACACTTCCACCAAACTTTCTTATGAGATCCATATGATATATCTTGTGGGTTTATATCATTTTTCTTATAATCCCATTCTTTAAGAAAAGAAGAATGCGTTTTAAGAATGCTTGTTTCATCAGGTATTGCTTTATACCCGGAGCAATATGGGCATTTGTAATTATTTGAAGTACGAGACTGTGGAGTAGTCTCCCATTCATGACCTTTTTCACATTCCCAAATAACAGTACGAGATGATCCAGAGCGAATATCTTCCAAAGGAATCTCATTTTTAGAAGAGTATTCTTTTGCTATGTGTGGATAATGTTCAACAAGATCATTTTTTATATCTGCATTCCACGACCTGCTACATATTGGGCATTTTCCTGTCCCAGTATGCATTTTTTCTGCAGTTCTGGTCCAAATATGGTCATTGTTTTTATCGCACATCCATACAATTTTTTTCTTGCTAAAACATGCTAATGAATTTTTATCTATATCAGGATTGAGTGATGCATCCCAATATTGTAAAAATTCTGGATGTACAGAAAATAAGCTTTTTTCTGGAGTTACTTTAGTGCCGACACAATATGGGCAATTTTGACCATTAATTGTTCTGTTTCTTACAGAGTTTTCCCATTCATGACCATTTTTACAAATCCAAAATACTTTAGAAGATTGCTTGTATGATACCTCACTAGGAATTTTAGAGTTTTTCTCATAGTTCCATTCCTGTGCGATTTCAGGTTTCTGTGATAATAAATCGTTGATCCCCTCAATTACAAATCTCCCTGTACATACTGTACACTGATCACTTTTAATCCTTTTTGATACCGTTGCTGGATAACTATGTTTGTTTCCATCAGAGCACTTCCACCAAAACTTAGTAGAGGTATTAGTATATACTACTTTGTCTGGAGTTGTTTTATTTTTCTGAGAATCAAAAAAATCCGCTATCTTTGGATATAAAGATTCTAAATCATTAAACCCTTTCCATGCTTGTTTTCCAGAACAAAATGGACATGCACTTGTTCCGTTTATCATATCTCTTGGAGATTTTTCCCATTGGTGTCCCTGCTCGCATATCCACCAGTATTTTTTGGTGGTTCCCGCTAAAATATCAGATGGGTTGTCATTATTGCGAGTATAATCCCATAGATCTATGAGATCTTCATGTTGCGATTGGAAATCATTTTTGCCTTTGATAAGTCTGTGAGTCAATTTTTACCTGCTAAATAAAATGTTACAAATTTATTTTATCATATCATAATGGTTTCAAAATGTCAAGATGGACGCTTTTAAAAATAGTATCTCATATTTTAAAAGCATTCATAATATATAGCTACATATTATGTTCTTTTTCTTGTCCTTCTTTTAGACTTCTTTGCATCATAATCAGCAACCATTTCTTTAAAATCGTCTAATGTCATGTCATTAAATGATGAAAATTCATCAGTGTCTTCATTAGAAGCCAATATATCCATAACAGATCTAATCTTATCAGCCTTTGACATTCCTGACTTATCATCTGGTTTTGTTGCAGCAGCATTGAGTTTTCCAGCATCAGAATCATCCCATTCTTTAAATATTGATTCATCCGGTGCAGGAGCAAAAACAAATGCTTCATCTTCACCTCGTTCTTGCTTAGCAATATACTTTTCATATGCTGCATCGCCATCAATTTCCCTACTAGGAGTACGCTTAGGAAGAGATTTGATTATTTCTGTCATAGAGTGTTCGCCAAAACCATCATCTTCTGCAAGGAACCCGCGAAAATCATTAAAGACTCCACCTTCTTGGATTTTTCCAGTACCTTTAATTTTAAGTTTTTCTAGTCCTGATTGGTCAATAATAACCTTAGAAGCGATTTCGTCCTGAGTCTTAAGACCAATACGTCCTGACTGCTGTTTAATAATTGCAGGAAGAGACTGTGTTGTTGGATACTGGGTAGCAAACAAACAGTGTATTCCAGCAGAACGCGATTCTCTTGCTAGACGTGTTGCATAGTATAGGATTTCTGTTTGAAGATCTTTATCCTCTTTATTAACAGCTCCTGCGAAAACCATAGCCGCTTCGTCAAGCAAAATTATAATATATGGCTGGATCAATTCATTTGGACTTCCATCTTCATTTGGTCCCATCTCGATACCGATTCTACGAGCTTCCTTAAGATTATCTATCTGTTGATCAGTATCTGCGAAACGGAAAATCCTGTTTCTCCTATTCATTTCGTCAACAGCAGCCTTATAAAGATCTCGAACAGATACGAAAAATTGTCCATCACGAGGAGTCCATTGATCAACATATCGAACAACACTATCAACATACTGCATATTTGAATAACCGATCTTAGGGTCAATTATCCAAATTTGTACGTCTTCTGGATAATTATTAGCTGCGAGCTGTAGAATCATTGCATAGATAAGTACTGACTTACCAGAACCAGATGATCCCGCCAGAACGAGGTGAGGGTCTCCTTTGGAGAAGTCATGCATTGCAATTTCACCATTAGACTTTACTCCAGCGCCCCATGCTGTTTTTGCGACTCCACGTTCTCGTCCAGTAATAAGCCTATCTTTATACTTGGAGAATAAGAATACTTTTTCAAGAGGATGTTGCTGTGACACAACTGCTGTAAATTGTGCAGTAGATCCTTGGTTTGAAAGATATCTTTGAATTTTTCTTTCTTCTCTATGTCCGAAGGACTTTCTTGAGGGAATACCCTCATGTAGTTCAATGTATGCGTTTCCAGAGTCAGTTTTAATTCCTTCTGCATTCTTGAGAATTGTTGCGTATGAAACACCTTGAGGGAGGTCAAAGACAATTTCTGTTGAGTCTTCGTTTACTGTGCGAGACATCATTATCGATGGAGATCCTGCAGGTGATGATGAATGATTAACAGCAAATATATATTCATAGTGTACATTAAGAAGTTTATCTTTATATTTCGTAGCTGCGAGTCCTTTAGGAAATACAATGCCTTCATCATCGGGATTGCCATCTCCAATAAACAGCTCAATTACAGAACGTCCATTAGCATCAACATTCTTTTTCATTCGAAGCCATTTTACACCTAGTGCTTGCATTATTCTAGAGTGATGTTTAACAAAATCTGCTTCTGTTTTTCCTGTAGGAGGAACAACAGAAAGTCGCATAATATGTACTTTAGAATCAGGAGCTGTCATCATTGAATGTGAGTGAACAAGACACATTCCAATACCGCTAATTTGAGCTAGCTTATCAATAATATTGGTTCTAATTGCAATTTCTTTCATCTCATTGGTGATGTCTGGATTTGCTAGTAGCTCTGGAAGTCCAACATAGATATCACTCCACCATACCCTAAATCCAAGGTTCGAGGGAGCTCCTGGTATAGGTTGTCCTTCACTATCTGTCTTAAGAATTGGCGCTATTGCAAGCATTTCAGCTTCTGGAACCTGAATCTTATCTCCGTGTAAAACATAATCTCCAAAACCACTGTTTGCTGGATAAGAAAATGTAGCAGCCCAAACGTGAACATCGTCTGGATCAGCTTCTTCTTCTGTAGCAGGACCACCAGGCTGACCAACTTCTCCAGGAACTTTTGTTTGCATTTCAAAAAATGGTGTCTTGTCCTTCATGAATGACCATTCGTTCATCCAGAACTCTCGGCGTTCTACTTGAAAATTGAACTCTCTTCTGTATTGTTCGGAAAGAAACTGGAAAGCAACAAATGACGCAACTGCTAGACCAAAGCAAAACGCTGCAAATGCTACCCATCCCCAATGCATATCAAGGTTTTCCATAGATATAGATACCATCCATGCTATAAAAACAATAATTGATGTTGCTATGGCACCACTAATAATGAATTTCCAAAGAGACTTTTTGATACTGCCATCTTTTGGAAGATGGCTTAACATAACAGCGGGGACAACTTGAACTCCTGGCTTAGCAGTTGCAAGTTGATATCTTCTCGCAGTATTTAAAGCCTGTATAGCACCATAGAATCCAATAAAAGACATAATTTGCGCTATCACAGTGGGAAGCGTTGCATCTCCCCAAATAGGCATAACAATTGGCTGTACTAACCATTCGCAAAAAGAAAATGATAGGGCGAAAAGCATAGACCAGTATGCTGCCAACCTAGTAGGTGGACTAAAGAAATGTTCTTGAAGCCCTGTATACTTGTCATTTTCTGGAGGACCAACTCCAAATAAATCATCTATTTCGAATATATGAGATCTATTTGGTCCTTTCATAGTAGACATAAAGCTTGCTATTTTCCATGGAGTTGTTCCATATATCATCCCGCCCCTTACTCCGTCTATATCATCAGGATCTTTCCATATAAGAGGGAGGATAAACACTAGTAGGAAAAATGCAGCTCCTATTGGAATATTAAGAAAAAATATAGAAGCTATAATCGCTAGCGTAATAAACCAGAAGGCTATAATATTTACTGGCGACCACGAGTGGAATATATTTGTAGAAGGGTTCGATCCACGTTTTCCGTAATAACCCATACAAAACTCCTTTTAAATATAAATAATTGTAGTATGATATAATAATAATATATATATCATACTACAATTTAAGAATGTATGATGTCAGTTTTAGCTATATGAAATCTTTTCCACTATCGCTAAGATAATCATCAAATCCTTCTGCAGACCCCAGAAGAGCAGCTTCTTGTTCTGATGTTATTTCATAAAGAAGCTGTGTTCCACTATCAACGAATACATTAAATTCATCTCCTGGAGCAAGTCTGGAAACAGTACCATTGATTTGCATAATGCAATCAACAGGATTATCCTCATCCCTGGCGTATGGTCTGTCTAGGACAAGAACAACGTCAGCGTCTTGCTCAATAGAACCAGACCCTTTTGTTTGGTGAGCACTAGGTTTTCCATCTTCTCCTTGTCTACCGATCTGAGAAAGTAGAATGACCGGAATATTATAGTGAATGGCAAGACGTTTATAGAATCTTGTTAACGCTTCAATTTCTTCTCGGCTATGGAGTTTATCTTGGACTTGAATTTGCACATAGTCTACAAGAAGGATGATTTTCGTATCTTCAGGACGATTAGCTTTTTCTTGAGCGATAAGAGATTCTATATCTTGCATAGACATGTATGAATCGAAAGCGACTCTCCAATCTTGTTCAAGAGCCCATTCCTTTCCTCTTTCTATTGCATCTTGCTCTTTTTTTGTAAGCATTACTTCTTGACCGCTGAGATATGCTTTAATTTTACCCCATGATATACCCATGCTTGTATCCCCGTCTTCTACCTCTAAGGGGATGGTATCATCAACTATTGCTCTAGAGATAGTTTTTGCAATAAATTCTACTTTTTGTGTCTCTAGGTTCATAACAATAGGTATATTTCCATCTTGTACAATCCTAATGATCATATCATTGAAAAATATTGTTTTACCTACTTTTGGACGTGCTGCAATAACATTAAGTGTTCCTGCTTCAAAGCCACTTCCTCCTAGAACTTTATCAAGTTTTGTGATTCCAGTGCTTTGTGACCACATAGGTGTCGTTGATTCAAAAACTTCTTCTGCAATATCTTGAAATTTTTCAACAGATGTAGAAACTTCTGTTTCTTTAATAATCTCGTTTAATCTTTCAACAACGTCATCTGGTTCAACATCAATATCAGTGTCTTGCATATCTTCTGATACAAGTTGAATAGATTTTAAAAGTCTTCTATTTTCTCTTGCCTTTTTTAATTCTTCTAATGCAGAATCTAAATGATCCAGATTCTTCATTGCTATAGATAGTGATACGTCATAAAGAAATTCTTCCGGATCACTATCGAATAAAGAATCATATTTTTTATCTAATTCATCAGCAATTATCGGTATTGAAGGAACTCCGCCTTTGATTAAAATATCATTAATTACCTTAAACGTGGCTTTATTCTTGGGATCTCCGAAAAGTGTTTCTGGCTCATTTCCGCCCACTCTTGATATATGTCCATGCCATCCTTTATCAAGATTATTGAGACAAGATGATAATACAGATTTTTCAGTAGATTCTAGTAAATTTAATGCCATGAAAAGTATTTCTCCTCGTATCTAAAAATTAAGAGTATCATATACATTATACACATAATAGACTATTAATTGAAAACGTCGATATGCATGGGCAACGGCAATTGTTATATAATAGTACAATTATATAAAAAGTTTTTATCATAAAATATAGAAAAGTCTGAGGTATAGAAAATTGGCTGATGAACATAAGTTAACACTAGACCAGGATTCTCGTGACGATGATCAAAAAGAAGAAGAATTTTTTGATATTATATCTAGCATTAACGGAGCAGTAAGTGTTTCATCTGGACAAGATCTAAAAAGTCAAAAAGAACGTTTGAAAACTGGAGATCAGCTTATTCCGAAAACAAGTTTTAAGCCTATTGCTGCTCCAGGGAAACTCCATGGTTTACAGGTAGAAACGATTGATGAACTTCTTGATGGAAGAAAGATGGATATCTATGAGGATTTGCTCCGAGTGTTTGTAGCAGCGAAAACACCTGCAACTCTATGGGGACCAGTTGGTGCTGGTAAAACAAGAACCGTTGAATCATTTGCTAATGAAACAGACGAAAATGGAAATCCATACAATGTGATTACTATTCAGCCTTCTACCACAGACCCTACAAGTATTCACGGACTTTTAACAATTGATAAAGATCCGCGTACTGGGAATAAAGTTATGAATAGGGCTATCCCTGAGCCTGCTTTTTCGGTGTGGGAAGCATTTAATGATAAAGACCAACTTACTGTTATGTTTTTAGACGAGATGACAACGTGTACTCCATCCCAACAACAGGCTCTTCTTGGTCTTCTGACTCACGGTAAGTATGGTGATATGGATATATCGCCATATGTTACATTTGTTATGGCTGCAAACCCTCCAGGAACAGTTGATGCTGTACAAGATCTTGAGCAGTCTGTTATTAATCGCGGTGCGCATATTCCTTGGTATGTTGAAAGAGATGTCTTTATTGACAAATGGGCTACTGGTTTTGGAAACAGAGATAAGCAACCGTCTGATGATGATATACGATTTATTCGCTTATTAATCGAACAAGATCCTGATATTGCTTTTAGAGATGATCCCTTTAATCACGATGGTGAAGAAGAGGACATGTGGAGGATAGATCGTCTATGCCCTTATGATAGAATGCACTTTAGTGCAAGAATGGTAGAAGAATTAGCTAAATCTAGAAGAATTATTTCTGACTCATTCGCAGGTGCTCCATATGATGTTCAAAGGCACTATATGAGTCAAATGGTAAGAGCCTTCGTTGGTCCACGATGGGAAAAACACGCTCAAGTTGCCCTCGACACTATGAACGCAGACGTTTCTACTGATGAATCATTAGCTATGGTAAATAATAATGATATTAGTTTTATGACAGAATATAATGAGATCATTAAAATAGCAGGTGATAGACTACATAGAAATGTAGGAAAAATAATGCGCGCCGAGCAAGAAAAAGAGCTTGCCGAAAAATTTGAAAAGGAAATATTTGCAGAAGGTGGTTTTAGAAATAAACTATATATTGCTTTTTGGCTTTGGTTATCAACTTCTCAGCAGGAGTCTACTCGTCGTCCAGTGATGCCGTATGCTGTAAATATTATGCAATTAGGACATAGGTCTGGAGAGATACGAAAGGAAAATGTTATCCCAAAGTTCGTTCCTAACAACATCAGGAAAGAACTCCAGGATTTCTATACTGTTAATAAACAAGTGCAAAATCGTTAATCGTCATCATCAATAAGAAACGCTGATAGAATTGATGTTGCATCTTCATCTACATCTACTTCTCCGGATTCAGCGCTGTTCATAGATTCGATAGCTTCTTCGCCATCAATAATTGTGTGTGACAGCCATGCTTTGGATTTAATCATATCGGATAAATAGTTGTCAATACTCAACCCAGATACCGCATAATGCACAAATGCTTCATGTGGTGGATAGTTTTCAGAAATTCTGGACCAGCACCTACCAGCCATTTGGGTAATATTATAAGAAGAGAATGGCAGTTCTGTAATGAGCACATCATGTGCTGCAGTAAGGGTAAGTCCATCAGATGCTCCTGAGTAACAAATAATTAAGTTTTTTCCAGAATTCCAATCTTGGAACTGATCTACAATTTCTCCAACATTTTTAGTTCCTGCAGTAATAGATAACAGTCCATGTTCTTGTAAATCTGGATGTTCAATAAGCATTTTTTGTACAGACTTATGGTGTGCGAACACAATAAGCTTTTTCCTTTCCTTACCCTTTTTTCCAACTATACGAGGATCTTGATTAAAAAACATTTTGATCCACTCAACAATCGCAGGAACTTTTATTTCTCCAACCATTTGTCTCAAGGAGGTCATCTTCATAATGGCTTCTGAAGTTTCAGCCTTAGAAAGTTTTTCATTAATCGCTTCGTTGAGTTCTTTTTTTGACCATTTTTCTTTTCGAGACTTTTTTCTAAGCATAGTTACCAAGTGATCTTTAAACTGTTCTTCTGCTATCTTATACGCATACATGTCCTCTTTGGATATTTTGCAGTGAATAAAATCTTGATGCAGTGGCGGAAGTGGCGTGATGAATTCAAACTTTTTACGTCGTATAAGTCCATTATCATATAAAAGGTCCGCCAATTCTGTTTCATTAGAAGACCCTTTATTATCCCAGCCAAATCTTCCGGCTTTTCCTTTGCAATACCTGATATCGAATTTAAGGTTATCGTTGATTGGAACAGTCCAGTCCGCACCTGTCTTTAGTTGAACCCTTGACTTGAATTTTTGTCGTTTGTTCATATGATCAACAATAGGCTCGTCCATTCCTGTAATAACAAGTTGTGACCATAGCTCTGCAGGTCTATTTGGCATTGGTGTTGCAGAAACTGCTGCTACAAATGGGAATTCATTATTTTCTTTAATATAGTTTGCAAGTTCTAGAGCAGCTTGCGTTCGTTTTGCTCCAATAGATTTCACCATATGTGATTCATCAAAAATGACACCCCTGGGGTCTTGATCAAGAACGACATCAAGGTAATTTTTAAGAGAGTCAAGAGATATAACAATTGCTTGAGTTCCTTCTGGAACTTCTGCTGTTGCTTTCCCTCGAATAGCATGAACTGACATGCCATGATACCATTTATTGAACTCATCTACAGTGTTGTCGATAAGAGATTTTTTCGTAACAACAACGATGGGGAAACAATCCAGAAAATCATACCCTTGCTCATTTACCAAATATTGAACAAGACAAAAATAAGCACTAATAAACATAGAGCTTTTTCCTGACCCAACATCGTCTGCAAGAATCCCCCCTCCTCTTTTTGCAAGTGCTTTAACGACAGGAGATTGATGTCCAAGTAGATTTCTATTCGTTGGGAATAACTTATTGCTGGGTTCTTTAAACCCTTCCTTGTCTGCTTGATCTGCAAAATCTGCAAGGTCTTGAGAACGCTTTGTCAATGGTGATATATATGATGCAGCATGCTGTGTAACTATGACATGATTTGCAGAAAGTCTTTTGTTTGTGTCCTCAGTCCATTGGGGATTATCAATAACTATTCCACCAATAAACCTGTCAAAAAATATACCGTCACTATCTAGTGAGTAAAGCCATTGGTAAAACGACTCAGAGTATTTTCCTGTGACAAGGTACGTTTCATCAGGAAGTCTCATAATAATTGTTGACGCATCTTTTTTCTCATTAACTTCGTTCGCTTGTTCTATAATATCTGACCACCATTGTGGAATGAGGTGGGATTTTTCATGGGGATAAATTTTAGGAGCGTCTAATACACCAACTACTTGCGTTTCATCTATGTGGTCAATATCTATATCTGATCGCAAATCTTCTGATGTCTCTAGCAATCCTGCACCCATGTAAGAAGTGTTATGAAATGATAATTTTTCTTGCATATTATTTTCCTATATGTTGTAAAGATTGTATTCTGACCTATTAATTATATCATGATATATAATGATTTAAAAACAATACACTGCATGATAGGGATGAATTATGTCGCAATCGATTGATAGAACTGCTGATAATGCATATCGTTCTCTTTTGTTTGAATCTTTAAAATTTGCTCCAACTTGGATGAATCACGCGAGTTGCAAAAATATTGACCCTCGTGATTACGAAAAAATACTTCAATCTTGTAAAGATTGTCCTGTTATTAATAATTGTCAAGAATGGATTAATGACCATGAAATCGAAAGGGGAGTGTTCGCTGGAAAAATAATCGAATCAAAATAGCTCATAACCTGCACATTTGTCATTTCTTTTGCTATCATATATAATAAATTGTTACAAAAAATCATTATTATCATCTATAACGGAAGGTTAAAAATGGCAAAAGAATTCGTTAACCATCATGTTCACTCTCATTTTTCAGCACTAGATGGGCTATCTAAGCCACACGACATTATTGATCGCGTAGTAGAGATGGGGCAGCGATCCGTGTCAATTACAGACCACGGCAATATGTCAGCTATTCCTGAAATGTACAGGCAAGCTCATGAAGCCGGTATTGGATTTACTCCTGGTATTGAAGCATATTTTGCAAAAGACCGCTTTTATCATAAAGAAGATAGACTAGGAGAGAAATATTACCACATGATACTTCTGGCGTATAGCAACCAGGGATATCAAAACCTTGTAAAACTCCAAACTCCTTCATGGGAAGAAGGATATTACTATAAACCACGACTTGACTATGACCTATTGGAGAAATATCATGATGGTCTTACTGTAACTACTGCTTGTCTCGGTGGAATTGTTAATCAGCATCTCCTTCGCGGAGACTACGAAGGGGCGAAAAAAGAACTTTCTACACTAGTGGATATATTTGGGAAAGAACACGTATACGTTGAAATTCAAAAAGGAAGTAAAGAAAAAGAAAGCATACTTGGTGATCAGGTTAAATTAGCAAAAGAAATGGGACTCGGATTACTTCCAACTGCAGATTCCCACTACACCTTACAATCAGACCATGATTATCACGATACTCTGCTGTGCTGCTCAACCATTTCTACTAAAGATAATCCTAATAGATTTGCTTTTGATTCTGATAATTACCATTTGCATTCTAGTGAAGAAATGGCAAAACTTTTCCCTGATCACGAGTTTCCCAATGCCCTTAAAAACACGGTGGAATTAGCAGAAAAGACTGATTTTACCATGAAAATCGGTGACGATAAAGAATACATCATGCCTTCTGTTGTCACAAAGAAAGGAATGACTGAAGCAGAAACACTTCGTGACCATGTTATTAGGGGCGCTAGAGATCCTAAAAGATATGGTGACGAAGAAGGAAATATCCCCGATCACGTTCTAGACCGTATTGACTATGAGCTAGAAGTTGTCGATAATATGGGGTTTAATGGATACTTCCTTATTGTTGAAAACATGATTAAGATGTTCGCAGAAAATGGGATATTCGTCGGTCCTGGTCGAGGATGCCTTCACCCAGACACTCAAGTTCTTACGAAGAGCGGATATGTCCCTATTAAAAACGTTAATAAAAACGACCATGTTGTCACATCTCAAGGAGTCTGGTCTCGCGTACTAGAAAACCAGGAGCACGAAACATCTCCAGAAGAAGAGCTTGTGGCGATCCACACTGTTGATAACAATATCCTTAAACTCACTGAAAAACATAAGGTCTTTATAGAAGATGAAAACGGTCACAAGGTGTGGAAAAAAGCGTATGAGCTTCTTCCTGGAGATGAGATTCTTTCTATTAATGAAAATTCGGAAGAAAAGCATATCATACGACTAGTTGAAAAAGAATCAGCGCCAAAATATGTATATGACCTCACTATTGAGGGAGACCCATCATTTTTAACACATTGTGGAACTGTACACAATTCTGCGCCAGGTAGTGTTGTCGTATATTGTCTGGGAATAACTAACCTAGATCCATTTAGACACGATCTCTTTTTTGAAAGGTTTTTGAATCCTGATCGTATATCAATGCCTGACATTGATATTGATATACCTAAAACAAAAAGAGATGATGCACTCTACCTTCTTGAAAAAGAATATGGAGAAGGACATGTTGCACACCTATCTAATTACAACAGTATGAAAGAAAAAGATGCATTACGCCGTGTTGCAAAAGTGTTTGGATTGTCTCCAAGTGAAACAAATAGTTTTTCAAAAACTTTTTTTGAATACTGTGAACAATACGGAACAAATGTTACAGAGCTTGCAGAATCTCCTGTAGTGCCTTCTGAGCTTTTAGAAAGCACTGGGGTAGGCAAGGATACCATTAGAGATATTATCGCTTCTACGGACAAGCTAGCGGGTACTATCGCTGCGTATGGAGTGCATGCTTGCGGTATTGTTATTACTTCTACTCCTGTGGACGATTATTTTCCAATCAGAATTGCTAAAAAAGCAACACTTCCTGTTTGCCAATACGATGGTCATGACACAGAAGATCTTGGAGGTGTCAAGATGGATATTCTTGGGCTAATTAACCTTGATATTGCAGAAGATACAGAATCAAATATTTTGCAAGATATAAATGAAAACGTTGATTCATCTCAGCTCCCTCTTGATGATAAAGCAACCTACAAAACGCTTTCCTCTGGTAAATCTGGTGGAATTTTCCAAATGGGTTGCCTTGCTGGTGATACCATTATTGATGGGTCCACTATTAAAGATATGTACACGAGAAGAAACTCTTCTACTGGAACTTCATATATCAGGTCGGTATTTTTAGGAGAAGGATATGTTTATGCTAATCGATGCATGGAAATAGTATACTCTGGGAAAAAAGATATTTATAGGCTTGCAATAGAAGGTCAACAAGAACTTAAGGCTACTAAAGATCACAAAGTATTTACTCAACGAGGATGGTCTGCTATTGGAGATCTTCAAGTAGGAAAAGACAAGATTCTTTATGTCGATGAAAAAATAGGACATATTCTTCCTGGAACAATCCGTGGGAGAGATGATATATATGACATATTTGAGATGTCTCACCCTGATTTTGAAATGATTGCTATGCCTGAACCATTAACTGTTGGGCATAAAACATTTTATCCTAAATTTTTTAATAAGGATAACAAAAAGCACGTTGCTCATATCTATCCTGATTCTGCGCATAAATATGCACTTGAAGTACAAAGAGAAACATTGTACGACAACAATGGTTATATCATAGAGCTTTATCCATACAGTAAAGTGTTAGAAGAAGCATACAGTAGGATGGATAATCCAGATTTTCTTTTGCCAGAAGGAACAGAATGGAGGACTGTAGATTCTCTAGAGTTCTATAAAAACGATGATACTTTTGATATCATGATGTTAGACCCGGTAAATAACTTTATTGCAAATAACATCATGGTTCACAACTCTTCTGGAATTAAGTCTCTTATGAAAGACATGAAACCAGACAACTTCGAAGATATTTCGGCAACAATTGCTCTATATCGTCCTGGACCCATGGGTATGGAATCTCACACAGAGTATGCTCGTAGAAAAAATGGAATAAAGCCAGTAGAATACTTTCACGATGATGCTAAAGAGGTTCTAAAAGATACTTATGGGCTATGTGTTAGTGGTGACACTATGATATACGATGCAGATACCGGAACAATGCATCGAATTGATAGTATCCAGGAAAAGGTATCATCTGGAATGAATACTATAGGAGTGAGAAAAGATGGAACTCCCGTTTCAGGAAAGATCGAAGCATGGTGGTGCTCTGGCGAAAAAGAGATATATCGATTAGAAACTACTGAGGGAACTATTGAGACTTCTGGTGATCACCCAATTCTTACTGGAAATGGATGGAAGCATGTAAAAGACATAACATCTGAAGACTCTATCGGGTTTATTAACAATGTACTCATAAATTCTGGTATTAGATGGGTAAAAGTTACTTCTTGCGTAAACATAGGTAGAATAGAAAAGGTATATGACATATCCGTTCCTGATATAAAGAACTTTATCGCTAATGGGAATATTGTTGTATCTAATTGTGTATATCAAGAAAATATCATGTCTATCGCACAGGAATTTGCTCATTATAGCGGAGCAGAAGCAGACGAATTAAGAAAAGCTGTTGGTAAAAAAATTCCTGAAAAAATGGAAGAACAACATCAAAAATTCATACCTGCTGTAAACGAGCATTATCCAGATTACCCTGATCTTGGACAGGCGATTTGGGATATTATTGAGCCCTTCGGTTCGTACGCTTTTAATAAAAGTCATAGTGCTGCATATGGTATGCTTTCATATAGAACAGCTTGGTTAAAGACTCATTACCCTGCACAATTTGCTGGCGCTTCAATTGATTACAATATGACAAGCAAAGATAAAATTATAGATACTGTTTCGTGGATTAAAGAAATGGGTGTTCATATTAACCACCCTGACGTAAATGTGTCTCAGATGCGTACAGTAACATCTGACATGGAAATTACTCTTCCGCTTCACATTATTGATGGAGTAGGAGATGCTAAAGCTAATGATTTTATTCAAGAAAGAGAAGAAAACGGCGATTACGAATCAGTAATAGATTTCATAGCAAGAAATACTGTTCCAAAAAACATGGTTCTCATGATGGCTAAGGCGGGATGTTTTGACAACCTTGGAGCAGACAGGGGAGCAATTATTAGTAAGATAGACGAAGTGATGTCTGTTGGAAATTCTCGAAAAAATATGGAAAAAATAAATAATGGATTGTTCGGAGACGTTGTGGGAGACATTATGGAAGAAGAAGTAATCGATCTATCCGAACCCGTAAATCGTGTTATCGATGGAGAAAAGGTAGTTGATGTTACTACCGAACAACTTGCTCGATGGGAACGAGAAGCAGTAAGCTTTATCATGGGGACCCACCCATTTGAAGAGTTCAGAAATATGAAGTCAACACAAAAATTCATATCGAAATTTGAGCCTATTGATGAGATTAAAGAAGAATTAGATAGCATAAATGCTACTGCTATGCTTACTAATCTAAAAAATAGAGTGTCACAAAAACAAAGACAGTATCAAACATTCGAATTAGAAACTGACCGAGGAATTGTTGAAGCTTTATATTTCGGAGAAAGAAAACTTCTCCCTAGCATGGAAGATACGATTGTTGCAATACGCGGTGCGAAAATGGTAGCAGACAATTTTAATCCTAAAGACGATGAAGAGGAATCTGCTGGAAACGAAACTTTTAAAGTTATATGTGGAGATGATGACCAGGTGAAAACTGTTGAAATTGAAAAGTTCAGAAAAAAAGAAGAACAAATGCAAGAAGAGGAAAGTAGGAAATCTTCAAAGAAGAAAAGTTTGAAAAGAAGGAAATAGAAATATAAATTAATACCCCATCTTGTATCAGATGGGGTATTAATTTATTGCTAGACGCAATAATTGCAGTTATTTAACGTCTAAATTAATAATATCATTAATGATGGGGTAAATGTTTGTTTCGAGTAGGTATTTTGCTAATTTATTTTCAGTTTTTTCATCATCTTTGTCATCTAATATATTTTTAACACATTTACTTGAAGCATCTATAGATATACCATTAGCAATTCTTCTTATATGTAATGCTTCATCTTCCCCATATTTTTCAATAATCATTCCATAATGAGTATTCTTTTTTTTGCTTCTATTTCTTTTAATGAAAGAAAAAACAATTGTTTTATATTCGGATCAATATATGATAGAGATAAAGAATACATTTCATTGACAATAACTGTTTGTATGACATAAAAAAGCGAATTTTTTTATATCATCTTTATATTCATCGTTATTAATTATCTTTTTGTCAATCATCATATCCTTCGAAATCGTTGTAGCTTTCCATATTGTCATTTTTTGTTTTCCTATCTTTAGGTATAGTAGAAGAAGTGTCGATATTTTGAAGAGATTCGTCATTATAGTGTCTTCTTTCATTTTTAGAAATAGAAGATGTTCTTCTTGATCGATTCTCACTATTTTTTCGCTCATTTCCTCTTAAGCTTGTTCCTACAAAATGGACTGCTGTTAAAGTTCCTGTCCCAGATATTCTATCCCATGCAGACGGTCCAAACCATTCCGGAAGAGACACTTGAGATCCTTGAGAACTTTCTTTAGAAATAGGAAGGTTTGTGGTCATCACTGTAATTTTATGCTCTGCAGACCACCTTCTGTCAATGATTTCCCATATGCCATCACGTCGAGTTTGAGTGCTCATCGAAGTTCCTGCACCAACATCATCAAGGAAAAGTATATCCGGAGAAATAGCCTGGCGAATAATATCAAGCTTATTTTTCCCATCTAAACTTCCATAGGACAATTCACTTAAAAGAGAAGTTGTTGATAAATATAGTGCGCTATGTCCATGTTTTCTTTTGAGCATTTCGAGAGATATTGAAGCTCCTATGACAGTCTTTCCTAATCCGGATGCTCCATGAAGGAGCAAAAATGGAGTGGGGTTATCAAGGAATCTTTGAAGCATCCTTTTCCCTTGTGCTGTTAAATTATTGTAGCTACTATCTAACTCCAAAAGGTTTTCTAACTCATAATCCCGTAATTTATGGGGTATAGATTGGTAAAATTTATTTTTTTGGAAGTCTCTGTTTTGTTCTATTCTTTTTTGTATTAATGCATCAATAGACATATACTACTCCTTATTTAGGTGGTTTCATTTCATCTAGGGGGTGGAAATTATATTGATCTTCTAGTTCTTCATAAATTTCTTCTACATCTCCATTATATTCAGAATTCTTCGACAATTCTATGACATGATCCCAGTATCCTCTTGGAGCCCTCTTGTGGAATGCAATAATATCTTTATTTTCGTATCCTTCATAAATCATTTCTGATGCTACAATATCGACTTCCATTTGTGGGGAGAATAAGGTGTCTTCTTCTGCGCGTCCAGCAGTATAGGAATCTCCAACTTTCTTAGCAGTTCTAGAATTTTTTCTTTTCTTTTTACTGTTTGCATTTTTTCTATTCCTATTTCCCATTGTGTTTACGAGATCTATTGGAAATAGGTTTTCAGGATCTTCTGCATTTACTTCAAGTATTTGATAAAGATTATCAAATTGTTCTTTATTTAAAGACACAAGAGAAATGACAGCGATTTTATTTTCTAAAGAAAGATCATTCCAATGAGCATCAAATTTTTCTAGTATGTATTTTCTCATCTTATTTGACTTAGATCTATCTTTATAAAGTATTGGTTCGGAATGCGGATACTCCATAATTTTTTCCACAAAAATCCTTAAATCATAATCTTTGAAGTATCGTATTAATCTCATGCTATCGTCTAAATACATATTGCTTTTTTCTGGTATGAGATATGATGCTGCGCGAACCATACGTTGTAGTTCTTCCCTAGTTTTTTCTTTTGGTTTGTAAACGGTAGCAAGATCGTCTTCGTCTATTTCTTCTTCCGAAATTTTTACTGTTTTATAAATTTCATCATCATTGACATATTCTTCTTCAATTTCTTGTATTTGAAGATCTACTTCTTTTTGCATATCAGATACAGCTTCTTTAATTGCAGAAAGAGTATTTTCATCTATTACTTCTTCTTGCGACCGTCCTGTGACTACTTGCCATACATTCCAAATATATTGCTCCACAGGAAGATCATCTTGTGTAGTTAACTCTTTTCCTTTATTTTTAATAGAATATCCTGAATCAGCATTGATCTTTATCTCTCTTCCTTCTTTAATCTCTTTTAAAACGTTCTTTTTTGCATTATATTTTGCCATTATAATTCTTCCTTTTTATGATTAGATGTTTTCTAGCCATTCAATAGCTTCATCGATAGAATTGAAATCTTCTCTTCCAGGAGCATTGTCATGCATTCTTCTTATTGCGGATAGATTTATTATACCATCTTTACCAAATTCTTTTATTAACCATTCATAAGTAATGTTATCTATAGCACTTAAATTAGAATCCGGAATAATATCATAAGGATCATCTATAACATCACCGTCTACATCAGGATAATCATAAAAAACTGGGGATATTCCATCTACCTCATAAGACTCATCTTGCACATCAACACGATAGACTTCTGTAAATCTTTCTTCCATTCTTTCATAAGGTTCTACTTGATGGGCATGAATCATGGAATAGTCTTCTAATATTTCTTGAACATCATCTTTTCCAAGTTTTTCTCCAGGAGATACAAAGTCAATAACTTCTTTCTTCTCTTTTACCAATGGCTTATACACATCCCATAATTCCTCTGGATTATTTTTATAATATTCAAGATCATTCCATCGTTTCGTAAGTTCATCAATATATTCGTCTATTGTATAGGTGTTGTCTGTCCCATCAATTGTTTCATGCGCTTCTATAAGGTATTGGTCAAAAACACCGCTATCAAACTTTACAAGGACGTATGCGTAATCTAAACCAGAAGCTTTTAGATACCAAAGAACTTGGGCACGATAATGAATAGGAACTCCCCATCCCCATGTCCATTCCCTAGATGATGTTTTACATTCCAAAAGTCCCTTTGGATTACCATTATCATCAAGGATAATCCCGTCCATATTTACAGTTTGGAAATCATAAATACCCCTCCATGTAGCCTTTGATACCCCAACCCTTCGATTGTTGATAATAGACCATCGAGCAATGAGTGCTTCTTCCCAAAGGTGTCCGCGATAAAGAACGCCACTGTCTGGAACATCCGCTTTAAGAACTTCCGTTGATTTTTGCACTGCCATTTCTATCCATAAATCATCTAGTTCTCGATTATCCATATATACCATAGACCCAATATGTGATTTCCAGTGAAACCCCAGTGCTTCACTAAGCGATGATCCTCCGATGCCTTTTCTTCTTAGATTATGCCATGCAGCAGTAAGCTCTTCTACGTCTTCAATAACTGTTGCAGTTCCAAGATTATCTTTATCGTATTCTTCTACCACTGTTACAGATCGCGCAGCTTTTTCCGCTAGTCTAGCAGCTGCGTCAAAATAAATATCCTTAATTTTTTTCGCTTCTCGAACTTTGGCAGCGTTGGCTAGCACAACAACATCACTTTCGTTGTTTTTGATAGAATCTTTCCATTCTTGATCAACGATCTCCCATTCTCTGTGAGAGTGAATAACATCAGGATGCTGAGAAATAGCGTTAAGATAATCTACAAAATTTTCTTTTGTGACTTCTGTGGTATCAGTAAAAATGTTTATATCCATGCTATTTACTATAGCATGGATAGTATTCTAATCCAAAACTTTGTTTTGATTATAGTTTCTTGGAAGCCAGTACCCAGGTTTGGGAACAATAGAAGATTCATAATCTTCATGTTTTTTACGTCTTCTGCTTAATGCTTTTGTTTGAAACATAGAAGGAATTTTATCGGACTTTCTATTATTGCATTTTGGACACAACATGACAAGATTTTGCATATTCGTAGCGCCACCACGAGCATAAGGATACCAATGATCTCCTTGCAAATCTGTTCCTTCATGCCTACATCTGTAAAACAATCCTGTTCCTTCACACCGCCAATGACATTGATCTCCCGCTGCTCTTTTTTGTCTGTCGGTAAACGCCCTCCTCGGATCTCTCCTAAATGAAGGTCTGCGCTTACGAGTTACAGATTGAAGCATCCTTTCTGATACTGCTAAAATTTTACATAGTAGATACACTACAAATGCTGCTATAGCTAAGATAAAGACACTATAAGCAATATAATAACCTATGCCATTGTCTTCAATAGAAGAGAAAAAAGACGCTGCTAGATAATTCATTAAAATATCTCCTTATATATTCTATATATAAGAATATCACTATAGCAAGATTATTGTCAAGTTCTGCTATAGTGATAAAAAGTTATAAGCATTTATTCATTATTGCTCGAATGATCTTCATCAACGAAAGCGCTTTCTTTTTTTATTTTCCAATCCTTCTTCTACAGAAGGCTCTCCTACACTCTCGAAATATTCATCAACAGTAGATCCACCTTCGTCTTCCCAATTTTCTACTGGTTCGGGGTCTGTGAATACATCTTCTTCTATTTCTTCGACAACAGTATCATCATCTGGAGCGTAAATAGTATACGTGGTAAGTTTTTCACCACTTTTTATATCATTATTTTCTAAATGATTGTCCAGACTTTCATCTTTCGTATTTTCATCGCCATCTTTAATGATATCTTCTAATGAAAGTTTTTCAATAAACTCGTTAAGAGATTCATTAAGTTCATAACCAGTACCAATTACCGTAATATTATTATCAACTGCTTCTTGAATATTGCTTTTGATCTTTTCGTATATCATATCAATAGCAATTTGGTTTCCAGATAGAGCATGAGAAATTTTATCAGTAATATTGTCTAGTCCTGCGATAATAATAAATGAACCATCATATTTATCGCCACTGTTTTTAATAAGATTAATGATATCTATGCCATCAAGATACCTAGAATCTCCATCATTATCAATTGGAGCAAACTCTCGATTCGCAGAATCTGGAATTACTTTGTACCCGGTACGCGAATCCGTAAAGTCTACTAAGAACACCGTATTAGATCCGACAATTGTAGAAATTTCTTCTTTAATCTCAGCATCATTATCTTGAATAGTAAGAATGAGGGGATATGTCTTATTATTTATTAATTTCTTAATATCAAATGCAAGATATTGTGCTAGTTCCTTTTCTTCCTCTCCACCATTTACGATTTCTGATTCACCAATGGTATTATCAATGTCATGATCCGAGGTTTCCTCATTGATAACCATTTCGTTTTCATAAGATTTTTCTTCGAATGGAGTTTCATTGAAATCTATTTGCATTTGTGTTTCATCAACAAATTCTTCTATAGGATCGTTTTCTTCATCAATGAAATCATCAATATCAGCATCATCTACGCTAATTTCTGATTCAGGTAAAAGAGGTATGGTGTCACTATTATCTACATCATTAGAATAATCTTCGTCTCCCTTGTCATCGATAGGAAGGTCTTCAACAATTTCTTCTACAAATGATTCCTCAATCACTGTGTCTCGGGGAGAGTCCGAATCCTCTTCTAGAACACCTTCGTTTGGGTTTAAATTGACATTAATATCTTCTTCAACGTATTCATCTACTATTAAATCAGGATCATAAGCATTGTACTCTTCTAAATCATCAGCACTAGAGTCTTCGTTGATAACGCTTTCTTGTTCAAAATCTTTGTCTTCGTCAGATTCTGTTAAGAACTGATCCTCTGTATCATCATTCGTAATATTCTCGTTTTCTTGGCTATCAGCATCCTCGATAACATATTCTTGATCCTCATTATCGATATTCTCTTCTTCATCAACAATAGCATCTTCTGCATTATCATTTTCTGGATCAAACTGGGGTTTTTCTGGATTTTCCACTTTTCCCTCAGCACTGTCTTCATTTTGAAGATTATCTACAATATCAGATGCTTTTTCTTGGATATTATCAACCGCATCTTCAACAGAGTCTTTAACATTTTCAAATGTGTCAGAAACTTTTTCTTGAAAATTGTCAGAATCTTCAAGAATATTTCCCTCAGTTTGATCAATATCGTTATTGTCTACTTGAGGAGTATTATCTATTGGTTTAGTGACAAATTGCTCATTGTTAGTAGGATTCTTTTTATTCTTCTTGCGTCCGAAAAAATTGAACATAGGTTACTACCTTTCTCATTAATACTGTATTTTTATAGAACTATAGCTTTATTTCTACTTTATACAATATTATCACATTCTCTTTTAACCACCAAAACTCAATCTATGACTCATCTTTCTGGGTATCGTTTTTCTCTTTTTGAGATATCTTATTAGTACCGGAATTGTTATTGTTTCCATTAGAATCAGAAGTGTTATCTTCTGGGTTTTCTTCAAAAGAATCGTGGGAAGGTCTTGCGCGATTATTATCTTGCGTATTTATATTCATATAATATCCATCATGTGTTCCATCAATAGCTTCAGTAGAAAGAAGAGAATTGCATGAGTTAACACTACTGTTATAACTTTCATTTTTGTTTGTAATCCTGGAAGAATTGTCAATAAAAGCTTTACAACGGTTGTAATTTACAAATTCTGCTATTTTTTCTTGTTTTTTGATTTCTTCTCCGTATTTTGATTCTAGTTTCTCCTGGTCAATTAATGCTCCACTACATGACTCTAATTGTGAAACAGCATCAAGTGTGACAGCATTTTCAAAAAGACCATCATCAAAAACTCCAGCAAGACTCGTCCCGAATTGTTGGTATGCATCATCAAGACCATTTTGTACTCGACTAATCGCTCCTCTCATACCGTATTCGTCATAGTCTGCATATGTCTTCAAATCTTTTGCCATAGAATCTAAGGAATCTGCATATCTGTCGATACTATCTCTAATCAAGCTTGTAGACCCTACCACGCTTTGATCTACAGATTTAACAAGTTTGTTATTGTCTGTAATAATGGTATTATTGTCTTCTTTTTCTTTCGCTTTTTCATAAGCGTTATCGATCATAGGAAGCATTGCATTAGATCTATTTCTCAATTCTTGCGCATTAGTTTCAAGTGCAGAAATAAGTGCCCTTTTATTTTTGAGAACAGTTTCTTTTCCTTCTATATCGACCTTTCCTGGAAACTCTTTGTCCGTCCATTGGCTTGCAATATTACACATATCATCAGCCCAGTATACTTGCTGTGTATTCACTAACTGTAAAGTTTCATCTGTTTTAGGACGGTTTGGGTCAAATCCTTCTATTTCTGGATTCTGATTTTCTTCCGCCTGGGATTGCTCTTGCTGTTGCTTATCATTTTCGTTTTTAACAACATACCATCCTCCTCCAACAAGACCTGCTATAAGTATTCCAATTAGTCCGATTTTTACAATTTTAGGACTTTTATTTTTCTTACTTTTTTTCTCTTTTTTACTGGAGTCATTTTCTTCTGAATCATCATCAAAAACGTCAATATCATCATCAAAGATGTTATCAAATTCGTCATAATTTTCTGCCATTGTGATTCCTTTTTGTTTTTCTATCTAGAATATCTTTTAAATTGCATATACGAAATTTTTTCCTTCTCTTACCCACTTCGGGAGAATATCTTTTATACTATCATATTCATTAGTACTTACCACAATCACATCAGCATATTTTCCCGGAAGCTTCGATTTTTCCATCATTGGCCATAAAAACTCACAGTCTGTAAGAATAACGAGGATATCTGGTTTGGGGAAGTTTCTTCCTCGAAAAGAAGCTCCTTTTTTGAGTATTTGTTCAACAGTATCTCCAAAATTTGCAGAAGAACCATGGTATGTTCTTTTAATAGCTCGTTTTGCATTTGCATTTATAGATACTGCGGAGAAAGCGTCTTTAATCCCAGAATCTGCAGCTACTACAGTTATTGGCTCTCCGTATCGTGCGAAGAACTTCCCTACTAATGCGGTAAATTCTGACATTGTTTTTTTACTGTGCATTTGCATAGAAGGAGATGCATCTATAAGTATTGTAACATTAGGAGGGTATGTGATAAACCCCATCATAAGAGGCATATCATCTGTTTGATTTGGGTTTCTTTTAGAAAATGAAAGATCACCAAGTCCTGCTGCAGCAGCTTTTCCTGACACAGAAGTAAGTATACGCGGAAGAATCTTTTTCCATGACTGTTTACTTTTATGAGTTTTTACATCAGCCCAAGAAGTAAATGATCCGCTTGATACATGGAGCGTGGGTATTTGAGGGTTTTTCTCATACTCCATAACGTCTTCTGCAAGCGCATTAGTGGCTTCTTCAACTTCGCTGTTAGTGAGACCCTGTGCTTCATCAGGTTTTTCAGGAAGAGAAGCAGAAACTGTGTTCTGCTCACGAGCTTGATAGTCTATTCTTCTAGAAAGAGGAACATATTTTTCTTCTCCGACGTGTGATGAAGAACTATCATCAGTAGGGTTTAATAGGTCATCGAAATCATCAAAATCATTTTCATCTTCAATATCGTCAAGGTTTTTCTCTTGACCAAATTGGTTATCATCCATAGATATTCCATCTGCACCATGACCTCCTGTTTCAGGACTATAATTTGTATTTCCCTGTTGCTGTTCTATTTCTTTCTCATATTTATCCTCGGTACTAGAATTATTGGGATTATATTCATCAGATTCATTATCATTAATATCCTGATTAATTTCATCTGACTCATCTTCTGCAGAATTATCGTTACTACTGTTTTCTTTTGAAGTATCGTTTCCAGGTTCATGACTAGCGTTATCGTTGAGATTGCTATTTTCTTCGTTATTCCTATACTCCCCTTTATCAGAATCGTTTTCGCCATTACTATCACTATCATCAAGAGATCCATCATTACTTTCATTGTCTGAGGGAGTATCTTCTTGAGAAAAGTCATCTGATTTGCCGTTTTCATCTACTGTCTGATTTTCATTATGAGAATCCTGTGAATCATCTTGGACAGTAGAGTTTTCGTCATTTTCATTGCTAGATTGAGGGGTGTAGCTATCATCCTTGTAATCAAAATCATTTTCTTTTTTCTGTCCAGAAGTATCTTTTTTACTTTTACTTTCTGATTCTCCAGACCTTCTTTCCGAATTTTTATCATCACTTTCAATATCTTCATAATCTTCCCCTCTTTTTATTTTTGAGTCTTGAGCATTAATCCATTCTTGCTCCTGATCTCTATCTAGTTGAGCGAGAAGCTTAATATAAGACTCCGCAGATAAACCTGGTTCAAAATTAAAGTCATGACATGTAATAGCATTTGCAGGAACATAAGGTCTATTTTTCGCATCATAAAAGTCGATATAATCTTCATGAATGTTATTAGTTACAAGTCCTTCCCAAGAAGAGTCACTTATAGAATTAAATTTTTCTTCCATATCTGAAAATATTTCCATACTATGTGCTAAAGCAACTATTTCAGAATCAAGGTTAGTGTTTGTCAACAGTGACATCCTCGCCCTTCTGTCAACCTCTCTTACAGCTTGTTGTAATCCGTACTCTAGGGAAATCGCAATCTCTATTGGAGTTTTATCTAACATAAAGTCTTCTCCAGCAAACAGCAGCATTTGAGAAGTTCCTTGAAATTCTTGAGAAGAGTTAGGTATATAATACCTTTTTGTTTTACTTAAATAATCTAACCACCAGGGAGACCATAGCGTAAGCATTTTTACTGCAGATGAATATTTTTTCTCGATTTTGTGATTATCCATTACTTCCTCCTGTATGAGTTTTCTTATATTGAATTGCTCCAATGTTATTTTCCATAGTGTGAACATCAGAATAGTCTGGCATAAGATGTGATAGTTGTGATGATTTTAGAGAATACAACGGGTTTTTAATAGTTGTTCCAGAATTAATTACATTCCAGTTCTTTTGATACCTCACACCTATTACTTTTAATAGAGATTGTGCGATAATATCTACATGTCTGTATTTTTCATTCTCAACTATGACTTTTATACCACTTTCCTCTACCGATACATATTTATTTTGACTAATTTTTTGTATTTCTTCATCAGATAAATAATGTAAAGCTTCTGGAAAATAATAAACGTTTGAAACTGTCAATTTAATCGGAACGTATTTAGTATTTTTAAAAACAATAGGACCATAAATAGTATAAAGCTCTAGACCGTTTTCTGTATTGTTCGGATAAAAAGGATATTTGAGAATTTTTTTCCATCCTAATTGACTCATCATATCACACGAATTCATGTATTCTTCATAACTGTCATCCCTTATAGGGTATTGCATTAATGACATAAATTCCAAAAGCAATAATCCTGTTTCTGTTTTTCCCTCTCTTGCTATAAGTTTTCCATCTTTTATTAAAAATTGGTCATACTTATTCGATAAAAATTTAGAGTTCCAAGAAAAGACTACCCAGTTTTTTGATGATATTCTATAAAGGTCAGGATAAATAGAAGCAACCCATCCATTGTTCGCCACCGATATTACTATAGAGTCCATAAGAAGAAAGTCTTTTCCAGTAGCAAGTATATCTTTATTAAAAATTTCTATCTTTTTAATATTGTAATTACTTTTTTCATAAAACTCTTCGAGTATTTTAATAGTCTCAAACATTATGCATACCTTCTTGGTTGGAATGTGTTTTTTATCCATGGTGGTTGAAATATAGTTGATCTAGTGTTGATAACAATATTCTTTCTTTGTTCTGATGTTGAAAACCTTGTGTCGGGTTCATCAAAACATTTATAGCTTCTAGTATTAGGACAGTATCCGATCATCCTTGTTTCTGCTTGTGATACAGTATTATCGTCTGGATACCACCATGCAGCATTTATCACTCCTATGTGATCTACAGCTCTATCTCTTGTGAATTTTTCTGGAGCATATCTCTTTGATTCTTTTTCAACTCCAATTCTTACAGCATTAATAAAATCTCTTCTATCATAATGCCATGTCGTATCAACAAATAGAACATTAATATCTAATTGAGAAGAAGCAATAACTCCTACCCATGATGCTGCTTTTTCTATCAATGAATCTATCGCGCTGGGAGTATTACTAATATTTCCTACAAATTCAAAGATGTTAATTACTCCGTCTTTCGTCACTGCTATAGCATCTCCATGACTATTTCTTTTTTCAGCATGTGGGTTTTGCACATGAAAGTTTGTAGCAGAAGCAAATAGGTCGCCATACACACCTACTATGTTATCGCATGTTTCAGCTAGAGACAACATGATTTCTGCTGCGAAAAGATTGTGTTTAATAGCAGAATTAGATCCAGATCCGGGAGGTATATCTTTTGATAAATCAAAATTTCCTATTCCACATATTCTCCACAAAGAGTCCATTCCGTTAGGGTAATCAATAGTTGCTTGTGAACGTATATTTAGCGTCCAAATATCACCAAGTTCTTTTTGATATTTCCAACTTGATCTATTCTTCTCAAGTATTCCTCTAGAATGAAGTGTCAGCAAAGATTTTCTTACGATTTGTCTTTCGAGCCCAGTAAAAGAAACAACTTGAGATTCTATCATGGTGTCAAATTGACAAAAAAGAGAAAATATTTTTTGTGTTTCTCCTGAATAAAGATCAAAGTCAGGAACGACCATGGTTGTTGGTTTATAAATAGTATCCATGTATAAAGTTCCTGAAGGAGTAGATACAGCCGACAATGTTTCTATATCCATGCCACCAAATTCTATATCATAGACATCATTGTATGATACTCGTCTAAATACGTCTGGACGATCCCAGAAAGGGAGGAAATCATTTCTTGATTCTTCAGAAGGCTTCCACAATGGTCTATCCCACGAAGATATAACGTCTTGGGAAGCAGGAGATGTAAAATCTTTTCCCGAAGGAGAAGATAATAGCGTTGAGTTTTGCAAATCCCAGTACTTTAATTCAGACATAAAATATCCCCTCTGATATTTATTAATATACAATCGTTAATATATTATCACAGGGGATATAAAATATGATACAAGCATTAGCCCCATGTTATTGTTTCTGGATCTCCTCCTGGAGATTCATAGCTATCATTATATGACGAATCATATCCGTATGCTCCCATATCACCGTCTTCATTAAATGACCCCGCAGATTGCTCTGCAAATTCTGATTGACGCTTGCGAACCTTTCTCTTTTCTTTCATAAACTGCATCTCTTCATCATATATCTTATCAAACGCCTTCATGATAGAACTATATTTTGCAAGAGTAGGAATCCATTTCTCGGAATGCGGAGTTTTAATAGTAAATGGTCTCTTCTTCTCTCCTGCAATAGTCATAAATGCAATACCAACGCCTTTATGGAACATAGTGATATTTTCTTTAGAATATACTGTTCCTTCTCCAATAACCTGCATGACTTCTTCAAGATTATAAGGATCTTGGAAATTAAAGAAAATGTTCGAAACGAATGATTGTACAGCATGAGCAGCAGTTTCTGGAAGAGCCTTAAATGATTGATATCCAACATTATGTGAAACTCCGAAAGAGCGACCGATATCTCTGACTCTTCCTATAATATTCGCGCATGGAGCTTCTTCGTCCGCAGTTCCTGTAAAGAACGTCAATTCATCAACATACAAAGGAGTAAACTTCAATTGCTTAGCCCACCCTCCACAATTTTGTTGCATAGACTGCCATAGAAGATAGTGAATAAGCATAGTAAATGTCATAGCTCCTTCAGAACTTAATGTTGACCCATTAGGTGTTAAGTCTGCTATAACTGGACCACCATATGTATAAAGTCTATCAATGGATATTTCTCTACGCGGTTCTCCTGCTTCATTAGTAGTTTCAAATAGACCTTTAGATTGTAGTAATACTGGAAGTTTGTTTTGTAACGGTCCCATAACATCATCTTTTTGATTATGAAGATTAATAAGAGCATCAAGAGGTTGAATAATTTCTCGCTTAAGATTCATCTTAAACTCTCCTAAATCCATCCTTTGAGCTTCTTTTCCTTCATCGTAAATAAGCGATCTTATACTTGTAGCATAATCTTCAAGAGATTGAATGATATTAATAGAAGGATCTCCACCAATAAGAAGACGCATCAATTCTATTACATTAGGACGGTCAGGATTGCTTACGCGACTTGTAAGACCAAGTGACTCTATACCGTCCCTATCAATCAACATTGCTACAGTCATTGATGCTGATGCAACCATCTTGGATCGAGGACCAAACGAATCTCCCCAGATGGCTTCAAATGCTCCCATCATAAGATTCACGTTACCGTGGATAATTTCTGGTGTAACATTTTTATCCCCGATTCTCTTTCCTTCTAGTGCGATTCGAAGCTTGGAGTTTTGATCATGCGCCCTAAATACTCTGGGTTTAAACTCCCTTACTTCATCAACGAGAGACTGTATATCTTCCGTTTTAGTTTCAAACCAAATTGGATTTATTATATAGTCTTTTGCCATGCCGGTTTCTTTTCTAGAAAGTCTACACATTCCATAGAAGTCATTTCTTAATGCATTCGTTTTACCTGACCCTGCAGCTCCACCAAAAGCTATACCATAGTTAACATCTTTCAATGTCCTATATACGGGAGCATATGTTTTTGCAGACATTCCTAGATATATAACATCGTCTTGTCGAACGTATTCTGCAACATCTCTATCCGTATCTTTTGCAAGAGCTACATCCGGTACTGCAGAATAAGAAATGTTTGTGGTATTTCTACTCTTCATAGGCATGGTCGCAACTTCCATAATGGAAGTTTCATACATAGGTATAATTTCATTGCAAGAAGGTTGTGCAACAAACCTATCTCCCTGACTATTAAAACGCGTCCTCTTTCTTGATTCTTTAAATTTTCGTCGCCAAGAATATCTGAAGAATGGGGGTATTGCTGCAGCCCCATTTTCTGCGGACTTAGCCACCCAAAAATCAGTTAAAAACGGAAGTCTAAAAAATGCAAGAAGAGATAACGCTGCACATAATCCAACAGTCCACCATGGAATGATTCCTATATAGGAAAATATTGAAAGAAAAAGGCTCAGTATTAATCCCGCAACGCCTGTAAGGGAATGTATTTCTCTAGGAGCCATGTAATTAACACGAACAGGCTTAGTAGAAATGGCAGAAATAGCAGACGATAGAATGCTTTTAGATGTTTGTCTTGAATCGTCATCCGAAAATGCTATAAATGTAGCGCGGGAAGGACCATTACTCAAAAAAGTTGTCATCTTTCCTGCAGTAGCTTGTGTCCATGCTGCTTCTCGACCTTTTTCCATGCGAGCAGAAGAAAGGACATGCGCTTCTGTCATTTTCTCTTCTGATTCTCTCATAGGCTCATATGACATAATAAGTGTTCCTGAGCGAACACTTTCATTTTCCAGCGAAGTAATAACAGATCCTACTTTTCCGGAGTGTGGCTCAGCCGTAATCTTGTCTGTATCCCATCCGAGAAGAATTGGAGTAAACGGAGAATTAGGGTGTATATCAATGTCTTCTTCATCAACTTCTTCCAAAGAAGCATTTGTTTTAGAAGCCCAAGTATGTATTTGAGGACCGTACTCATCATAATGCTTTGCAGATATCCCAATATATTCTCTAATTGAACCATCTTCATCTTTTCTTAATACAATTGACATAATAGGTCTGTTTACATAGATATGGAATGGGTTTCCTATACCTTGCAAAACGATATTTGACATAGCATCTTTTACTGATAATGAAGTTGCTTTTTCATCACTGTTTGATCGCCCTTCAAAACCTACCTCGTGCCATACCATTCCCCCCAAATACGCTATACGCGCCTTATGGTAGATATACCTTAATGGATACCTAAAAACAAGAAAGAATATCGCCAATAATATAACGATAGCAAATGCTAAAAACACATAATTTATAGTAGATACTACTGTTTCTGTTGTTCCGCTGTAATTACTTGTGTCTAGCCAATCCTGTATTGTTTCGCTTCCAGACTGCAGCGCGTTCCATATATTTTCAAACATTATTTAACATCTCATTTCATTATTGCATATCTCTTAGTAGAATTTCTTCTAAACTATCACCTTGTTGATCGCCGGAAATAGTAGCATTTAGCTCTGTGATATTTGTGTAAGGCTCAAGTCCTTCTCGGTATCTATCATAATTGATATATGCGAGCTTAAGTCTGTTCCAAGTTTGTGAATATGCTTCTGCAAACGCTCTTAACGCACCATCGAAACCACCTTCACCAGTGTTTCCTTTAGACAAAGACTCCGTAACCTTTTTTTCAATATCCTTAAGAACAGTAAGTCTAAGATTATCCTTTGTGTTGGAAATTTCCATGGCAGAAGCAATATATGACATTCTAGCAGCACCTCCTGGAGCATCCGGTACTGCTGCAATAACAGGAAGCTCTAGAATTGAGGAGCAATGATTATATCTTTGGATATACTTTTCTAGATCATCCTGAAGGATTCTAGCTCTTTTGAGAAGGTCAGACGTGATAACATTGTTTTCTCTTGCTCTTTCATTATATGTAATAGCAATATCAACAAGTTCAGAAGCAAACCTGATATCCCATGGACTTCCTTCATCAGAATATGAAATAGTCCAATCGGTTTTAATATTTTCTCCGAGAACTCGTTGTGCAAAGCTATATTCCTTTGCTTGGTTTTGCAGAAGTTTAATGGATTCTTCCTGTTGTATTTCAAAGCACATCAATATTGCTTCATTGTACTTTTCTTCCATTTCTTCAAAGGATACGTCCATAGATATTTCGTCAAGAAGTCCGTATCTATCAGACTCAGAATCATCAGCGATACGATGATAGGTTTCTATCGCCACATCACTAAAGGAGAACCCATTGATTTTAAGATAATCGTTAAACTCAACCATCTCGTTCCAGTACCCCATTGCATCAATAAGGTAGAACATGCGAATACACCATTCTTGTTCCCCCTCATTTTGTTTACGCTCAGTAAGAGATGGGTCTATCCAGTAAATTGGATGTCCCAAGTAGCTTTTGGTAACATTTCTAGGAGCCATTCTAGTATGCTTATATTGTTGTTTTACCTCAGGAATAGGTATTATAGGAAATCCCCAGTTATTGGCAGCAAACTGATCCCTATCTAACCCCGAAAGCTTTTCGAATGCTTCTATATGCGCGGACACTTCTAGTTCAGGCATTATTCGTATAAGGGGTTGGATGTTTTTATTTCCTACCCATTTATTATCTGATATAGCCATTAATAATACTCCTTTTATCATTGATCAGCGATATATAATATGCTGATTATATCATATAGATGCAAAAGGCGCAACATTTATCATATCTTACTTCTTTTTCAAAGTATGATGAGAAAACATATGATGCAGTGCTTGACGAAGATCTTCATCCGGGTTTTTTACCGCAATTACTGGTTCCCCTGTATATACATCTTGGGTTATATCAGATTTTCGAGGATCATCAAGAACTTCTCTCCACTTATCATTAATATATTTTTTAGAAGCATGAGAATCTAAAAGGTGGTAAAATATATCTTCTTCTTCTGTGTCCGGATGGACATAAAACATATCATTATCTTTCGATTTTTTGTTTGAATTTAAATCAGAGCCATTCTCCACATGATTATCATTCTTTTTAGATGCACTTCCCTTTTTTGTTGAACTTAATTCTTTTTTCGGAGCGTAATCGGAAATGTCATCGCCAATAACACATGACGCAATAGATGCAGACACTATTGATGACGGCGAAGAACTTGAAATATCCTGACTAATTTGCGCAAGTAAAGACACCTGTTTAGCATGAATTTCAACGTTGTTATCGATTTCTCCAGATGATATCTTATCAACCATTCCGTTGATTATAGATCCGATAAGAATGACGGGATCAGCACCTTCTTCTGATAATGCAGCAGATGATTGGGATAATACCCCTGCCACTGATCCGGATAGGAAAAGCTGTATAATATCTTCTGTATGATCTTTAAGAGGACCGCCTTGTACCCCATGGAAAACTATACCGGAAAGATTGGTAATAGCTTGTCGAGCAGATCCTGTGGCGGAAATTATCGCTTGGTAAATATCATCTTCTGTAACTTTACCCCATGACTCAGGATCTTCTTTTTTTCCTTCTTCAATAACTCTATCTAAAACATCTCGAATCTCATCATCTTTCAATGGTAGTACATTAATAATGGGTGATCGAGAAAGTATTGTATCGGGGATTTTTTCCGGGTTTGTTGTAGTAAATATGAAGATTACATTTTCTGGCGGTTCTTCAATTACTTTCAACATACTAGAAAATGCTTCCCTTGTTAGCATTTGAAACTCATCAAATATATATACTCTATATCCGTAAGGGACGATATCATTGATTGTACTTAAAGACTCTTTAACGTCACCGATACCCCTATTGCTTGCAGCATTAATTTCTTTAGTGTAGGGATATAAACCATCCTCAAAGAGTTCACAATTTTTACATTTTCCGCATGGGTCTCCATTATCTTCATTTCTATCTAGACAGTTTAATGATTTTGCAATTATTCTTGCTGCAGTCGTTTTTCCTGTTCCGCGAGGTCCAGATAGAATATACCCCTGTCCAGAAACTTTTCCTTGCCCGAGACGTTTTCCGACACCTTTAATATAAGGTTGCCCAATCATGTCGCTAAACTTTTCAGGACGCATAGCATTAGACATATTGATAACTTTATCGTTCATTATTAGATATCTCCATATAATAAAATAAGCCGATGATACAATTAATATAACTATACCATCGACTTATAAATTTTCAAAATTACGATACTATTCTCCTTCTCCCCCTCCTATCTTATTTCCTTTCTCTTCTCCTCCAAGTTGCTCTTGAGACCTCTCTAACTGTTCATCTAGCATTCTAGAATTTCTACTTTGTTGTGCATCATAGAGGTCTTTATTAATTCCGTCAATAGTAACGTCTGGAGCAGACGCATTTGATTCTTTTCTACTCGACCTTTCAAATGTTTGCTGTCCTGTAGAAGGAGTAACAGTAATATTTACGTTGTCTCCATTTCTATAGTTCGAAACATTATTAGTTCTATTATCGTCACTATTTGTATAATTATTGTTTACTGTAGGTGAATCACTAGATGATGACACAGGAAGAAGTGAATCTAGAAGGTTGTTGATGAAGTTTGCAGTATCTTCGCTACTCTTAGCTTCTTTAGTGCTTTCTCCTCTATGTCTCATTGCAGCAAGACGTTCAATTTGTTCATTATTAAGAGATATCTTCATATCCCCATTATCTGACACTGTTGCAACTTGTGATCCCGCAATGTTATTAACCTCTTGTACGGTGTTATTAGTTACTGTACTGGACATGGGGGCACCTTGAATAGTTTTGGTTTCTCCAGGACGGATATATTCTTTTTGTACTGTTTCTATCCTTTGTGTAGATCCGGATGTCACTTGATCTGACTGTTGAACATTTTCTGTTTCGATATTGTCATTTCGAACAGTTGATCCAGATGTTTGTGGAGAATTTTCATAGTTCTTATCCTTGAGTTCAACTTCTCGTCTTACTTGTTCAATAAAGCTAATGTTTTCTATGCCTACCTCTTTTTCATTATTTTCTCCATCAACAGCTTTCACTGCAACTGCACCTAGAGTTCCTTCTGCTAGTCCTTGAACAATTTCTTCATTAGATAATCCGTCTTTTTTAACTTTACTTTGTGATTCCGGATCAAGAAGAACATCAACCTCTTTAAGGGTAGTGACCATATCTGGATCATGCATGTCCCTTACTTCCATATTTTCGAATCGGACAGCCTTGTTTCCATCCCTATCTCTTCGATATACAGAAGCTTTCCCTGCAAAGCCGAGCATATCAGAATCTTCGTCTTTAAATACTACTTGACCGACTTGGTGGTTTCTCTTAATTTCTTCATATTCACTGTTGTCAAGTGTAAACAGCCCCTCTCTCATACGAGCTTCTTGTCTTGCAGTCCTAATCTTATCACCAAGATTTTCTCGAATAAGACTTGATTGAACTCCTTCTTTATACATTTCTGCATTATCAAGATGTCCCTGCTGGATGCGTTGGGAAGTTGCATTAGAGTCAAATTGTTCACTAGAATTAAGGTGTGTTCCATATATTGCAGCGGAAGATCCAAGTAGTTGTGATGCTGATTGAACAGCAGACGGTATACCTCGTCCTTCTGCTTCGATACGGTCTATTATTTCCTGGCGCTCCTCTTCATCTGTCTGTCCCGTTGCTAGTCCAGCCATATGCTTGGAAGGAACACCAATACCTTTAGATATTTTGTCAAGTTCATCAGAAGCAATTTGTTCGTCTACAGGAAGAGCTCCGGAGTGAGAACCAACTTTAACAGCCCTTTCTCCTTCTGCGTTAGTAGGAGTAATAGCAGGTGTAGAACTTGCATTTAGTATTTGCATTATATTATTATTGAGGAAGTTTTGCGCAGTCTTAAATGCTCCTGGAACATTATTGTTTTTAAGGTCTGTAACTCTAAGATTCTCGTGTGCATCATCATATTCCTTGATAAAATCATCATATTTGTCCCTAGTTTTTTGACGTATAGCTGGAGATGCAAGACCTTTATTAGCCATACTGATATTTTCCTTGGCTTCTTCTAGTTGCTTTTTCTTGTCCTTATACTCATCGCTTCTTGGATCAAGATCTTTCATGTCTTTCTTTAATTGACTCTTTCTTGCTTTTTCTGCCTTCTTTATGTTATGTAATACAGCATTCCTTCTTGTTCTTCCAGAAAGAAGATCTTCTGTTTTTTTAGGCTGTGTTTTCTCGTTTACTTTACTCAAAAAACCATCTTTTTTATCTTTATCTTCTTCTTTAGCTTCACCCTTATTTCCAGCTAAGTTTTGGCTAAAGTCAGAAACGTCTGCACCTCTACGAAGAATGTTTGAAAGTTTATTGTTTCTACCAAGAGCCATCTCTGCGTATCTCGCTGATCTATACATAGACATCGGATCTCCCTTGGCAATACTTTTTATCGCGTTCATAGAGTTTCCAATTCCATTTCGAGCAGCATTAAATAGACCCCTACCAGTTCTATTTACAGTGTTAAGACCTGCTCTTCCTGTAAAGGAAAGCAATTGTAGAGGTTTCCAAATAAATGCTCCAGTTGATGCTTTTATAAGCAACGTTAACGGAAGTAATGCAAGTACAGAAGCGATAATCTTATAAATTGTAAGCATTATATAGTTATTTTGCGAAGCGAAAGATTCTGTTGCAGAATCGTACCCGATAGCCCAATCATCAAGTAGGGAAAATATTATAAGTCCCGTATTGATAAATCCTGAAGCAATAGCTCCCGCAATTCCCAATATAATTGCATATATGAATACAAGTTTGAATGTATTTTTAACCATTATTTTCTTCCTCCTCTAAATGCGTAACCAATCGCAGAGAACATAATTGATAGTGGAACCAGTATGAAGATTAGTGCAGCCATCGCTTTAATGATCATAATTGGTATAAGAATAATAGCAAAGTCTACAAGAAGTAGTGCGGACAACGCTAATATAAACAGTCCAACTAGAGACATTGCGCTACCTTTAAGACCATTTACAGCGTCCCAGAATATTTTAGCCGTTCCACGAGGATTATAAGCCCATTTTTCATTAATATGGTCATGACCATCTTCTGATTCTGGAGCATTTCCCATGCTTCCACCATTTTCTTCATCAATATCAGAACTAGTGTTTGCGCTCTCTGATACATCATCACTTTCGTTATTATCGCCTTCATCATTATTCCCGCGTCCTCTGAATGGAAGGATAGAAGCCATACCATCTACAACGGTTTCTGCAAGACCACTGAATATGTTTTCATCAGGAAGCGTATATTGCCACCTCTGTGCAGCAACTTCTCCCTTACCAACACTACCAAACCCATATTCTCCCATTTGCTCTGTGTCAGCAGGGATTATTTGAGATCCTCTACAATCCATATCGTTAAGAAGGTTTTCACTTCCATATTCTGGAGTTCTCGTTTTTTCTTTACTTTCTACATTTTCTGCATCACCATAGCCCTTATACATAGGCATAACACCAAGCCACTCATGGAGAAGGACTCCATTTTTTCCTGGGTCAAATCTACAAGCTGCGAAATAGTATCTTGCTTGTTCACGTCCAACAGGACCGCCAAATATACCCATATATATCTCAGCTTGTTCAACACCATTATTTCCGTCTACCCATTCTCCATTTGGTTGAACAATGCGGTTTGGACTGTCTTCTCCAGAAACATCCTCTATAGTGTTGGTGTGTTCGATGTTATGTCTACCATTATTATACTTTCCTCCACCGGGAATAATAAGGCTTCCAGACCCAGCAACATCGTTATATAATCCTGCTCCACGAGAAAGCATAAGCCATTCTCCAGCAGGTCTACCAGAATTGATCTCAAGAGCCCAGCACCATGAATTTCTGGAAGCAATAGTCATACCACCATACATACTACTATAAGGTTGGTATAAATAATTAAATACAAGTTTATCAAGTGCAAGACGAACATCTCCATATGCGTGATTCCCTTGATATACCTGTGTAGCCATAAATGTTTGATGCATAGAATCTACGTATCTATCACAAGCAGGCATAGTTCCACCTTCAGAAATAGGATTAATATTATCTTGGAACGAGTCTAACGGAAGCTTAATAATAGCAGTATATAGTGATAATATTGCTGCAACAAGAAGCTGTGCTATATAGAAAACCATTGAGACAATCCATCCAAGTGACAATGCATGCCATGTACCTGGTCTCGCTATCGTGCTTTTGCCTTCAGTGAGAGTCCCTATATCAGAACTATCTGTAGTCGTTATCACTTCTCCACCATGACCATCTTCTACACTATCAACTTTTCCTTGTTGGAATACCTCAACAATCTCTTTCATTTCTCCAGGAGGAACACCTTGTGCATTCTTGGAAGACTGAACACCCATGAAATATACAAGAAGTGCTGCAAAAATCGCTTTTATAACGGCAGTAAATATCCCTGTAATACGAGACTGCATGCTGGCTCCGCTTCGTGTATTAAAAGCTGTCAATGCAGACATAATAATAGTAAATGTAATAATAGAAGAGAAATACACAATTATCGGAGCTTTGCCATCTCCGAATCCAGTGATGACACCTGCAAAAAGATTATCTATTTGACGCAATATAACATCAGTAAAAGAAAATCCAAACGCAAAGTCGATAGCAACTGCGGAAAGCTTAGATACCATAAGTGATAATGACATCAATGCTTCGGTGATAGTACTGTTTATTGTTTGTTTGTTGGCTTCTCCAGAAAAGGAAAATCCTCTTGCAGGAATAGTAAGAGAATCCCAACGTCCTAAAACAAGATATCTCTCTGCAACGCTTGAGTTAGTTACTCCTCTTGCAATATTAGCAAAGTGTGCTGGAGAACTTCCTTGTGATTTTAGTTCTTGAGGATCAAGACCTGCTGTTTCATCTTGCGGAGGTGCTTCTCCTCGTGGACTAAGAGACATATTTCCAGCATTTCCAGGTTGCGTATTTCCTCCTGATGGTTGGGTATTTCCTCCTTGAGGTCCAGTGCTAGCATTACCGCTTGGTGCATTGTTATCGTCACTATTATCGATAGGATCTTCGTTTGCTGGATTTAAAGCGTCATTCATCCCCCCGATGACAGCATCAGATCTTTGCTGGTATCCCGGACCAGTCATATTTATTCCATTGGGGATAAATAAATCGTTTTGGAAAGAAAGCTGATCAATAGATACCGGATATACGTTATTTTTACCTTGTGCTGATTCTCGTATTTGATTTTGTAGAGGTGCGGTTTTTAAACCACTAGGAGTGTTTTGACTTACAGAAGGTAGTACCCAAAAAACATTTTTAGCATTTTTAGAAGAAATGTCAATAAGATCATCTATAGATTTTTTCCTAGCATTGGTATCTTCATCTCTTGCGTTAAGAATACCAACGTCAATAATAATACAGTCAGAGGTGTTATTATTAGATTTATCTTTGTTAATCTCACTGGTAATATCAGGTATCTTTCTACCTTCTTGAGCATTAACCTTTACATCGTTAACACCACTATTTTTAAGTTTATTAACAAAGTCTCCTTGCTCATCCATTCCTTGTGTAATCTTATCGCCATATATGGATACTGAGTTACAACGATCACTAACTGTTTGAGCATAAGATTGCGTATTTACGAATATGCTCCCTAGACTTACAGTGAGAAGAAATAATGCGAGAATGCCCATTATGGCATTTCTCCACTTTGATAACTTAGAACTCTCCTCTTCCCAAGGTGAGTAAGCGAATTTCAACATAATCAAACCTCTACTACATTTTACATACTATGTTTTATTTACAGTTTTATTCTAATATATATAACAGTATAAACTATTTTATATAGTTGATGCATATATTATTTATATTAATACACAATATCATTGTATTAATTTTTTTCTAGACCATCATCATAAGTGGATGTAGGAACCTTGTAAAATTCTCCTCTAGGAGATAAATCATATGGAGTGTTTGTCTTTTGTCCAATTATTCTTGGGGGAGCATTATAGACAGGTTGAGTCCCCAAAAACACCATACATGGAACGTTTTTCCCAGCAGATCCTTCAATGATAGAAAATGCCACAACTTCCGAAGGTCTTTTTCCACCAATAATATTGTCATTTGTTGCTAATCTGTTGCGCAGCACAATCTTAACCCAAGTAAGAAAATCTTCCCCTGTGGTTTTTCTCATAGGAGACCAAGTTCCTAGTTGATATCCTATAATTAATGACAATCCAAACATAATGATTGCCATCATTACAGGAATTGGAGACCCTCCAAACATTTTAGCAAAAAGAAATGCTATTAACGCACCAGGTATACCAGTAATAATCGCGCCGATGATAGAAGACCATCTAATGCGAATATTAATGAGTCCTTCTGCACGAGATATTTTTAAATTACCATTGTCTTTTTCGAATAATGACGTTGTATTTATAGTGCCATAGTGCAATGCTCTTTCAAATGCACCATTATCCGACTCTGCCATATCTAACTCCTTTTGTAATTCAATATAAACTACATTCTACCAGAATGGTAATAAAAAAGAGTGGTGAGCATAAGCTGACCACTCTTTTTTAGAATTTCGATTATCCTCCGTCGATAACTCCAGTAACAACCTGGATAATAGTAGCACCAATCTTGATGATAAGTGCAAGGAGTTTAGCAAGAACATCTGGTACTAGAGCTGCCGTAATAGCAAGTATTCCGCCAAGGACAGATGATACACCACCAATTCTTTGCATGATTCCACCCTGGTTCCCAGGAATAGAAAGCTTCCAGAGGACATATACTACCCATACCATAGTTCCGAAAATACCGATATAACGAATAATATCAGCAAAACCGTCTCCCATAGTAAAACTAATACCTGGGTCTGTTGTATTAACATCAAGGTTGACGTTTCCTCCCCCGCCACCTCTGCTTTGGGCGAGAATGTCAACTGTAGAGAGATTACTTATATAGTCTGTCACGGGAATGGCAGACGCTTGAAGTAAAAGATCGTTAACTAACATAGTCATTCCTTTCAAAAATATAAAAAGTGTTTGCCACGCCCGTATCTCAGGCGTTAAGAGTAATATTTATAGATTTCGTAAACAAGCACTCTTATTATTATATAATAGCAATCTCACATACTATGTAATTTTACTACTATAGGTTACCTACCAACTATATATAATAGCACATTATAATTATTTATAATGAAACGATCAGAAATAAATTAATCACCAAATCTATCAGATATCCTTCTAATTAAACCCCTTCGTTGAGTAGATTTTTTATTATAGGACTTCTTTTTAGTTGAAAAATATCTTCTCAAATCTTCATATCCAAGTTTAGTAAGTATAACACCACACCTTGCAATAAGGCTTCTTTTTATATCATCAGAAGCGTTATTTAGACCAGTTTTTCCTTGCCCAATAATATTTTCTGGTTGAAGATCAGAAAGAGGAGGTATTCTCTGAATAATCTCAAACGGCTTTAATCTGTCTTGTGCTATGTAATACTGTTCTTCCCTAGCTTTGTTCAGTACAACAGAGACTGTCATTACATCTTGTACAGTTGATCTTGATTGTCCGCCTTTTTGAGTCAACATAGAAAGTATCGCCTGCGTTTCTGGTAGACAACCCATGTCTGCTACAACTACAACCCTATGTGCAATTTTTGTAGAAAGAATATTATCGAACGAAGAATATATCCCAGCTGTGAGGTTTCCATGATCAACAATGACTGACCCATTATTCTTTACAGCATAATCAATTGCTCGTAAGATAGCATATCCGATCATCTTAGAATTACTTGGATTATTTGGTCCTAGTGGAGGACATGCGAGAATATGAAGTCCTGTTTCTTCGTCAACGAAGGTGTTCTCCGCAATTGCTTGTCGTAATTTTTCAACATTTGCTCCACCCTCTTCAGTAGCAAGAACAGCAGCAACGTTTCCTAGATGCTTTCTTCCTGTTTGATACGCTTCACATAGTTTAGGGGAGTTCCAGTCCGATTCAATAAGCCATGTAGTGGAATCATTTGCTCCCGGATTTTCTGCAAGATTTGCAGCCCGTGCAAGAGAAAGAGCCATAGCCATACCGTTTGCAACGATAGATTTTCCAACACCGCCCTTTCCAGATGTAACTAGAATAACTCTCCCCATGTTTACTCCGGTATAGTGAGAATCTTGTCCTACAGCAGATTTTCCAGTTCTAAAATCTCCAAAATCTTTAATAGTTTGCTCTTCTACATTTTGCACCCTTCTGTCTGTTTCCGAAAGGTAATCTTTAAATGATTTTCGAGTACCATCTTCTCTGCGATCTCCTGATATAGCATTTTCCCTATCCGAAAATAATTCTTCGCGTTGTTGAGGTTGAGAATGAAGATTACTATTCATATTGCCAATTTCAGAAAGAAGATTTTCTCTCATATTATTTTTTTGCTTTTTAAGACTTTTTTGTCTATTCTCTCTCATCTTGTCGATGTACTCATTATCCCCTTTTTGTTTTTCAACGGGAATACTTGTCTCATCAAGAGAATACTCTTCATCTAGTTTTTGCATACTCTTGTCAACAATGGACTGTCTTTCTTTATCATCAAATCGTGGATTCGATGTAGATTTTTCTTCGATATCATCCTGATCATCAATATAGTTAGCAAGTCTACTAGGGTCTGGTTTTTCAAAAAACTTATCATCTTCTTCTACTGATAAGTCATCAGTAGTGATAACATTTTCATTTGAATTTTCTTCCTGAAATCCGGTATCTTCTTTTTCTGTTTCGTTATTAACTACAGAATTCTCGTCTTCTCTATCAACAGAATTTACAGTATCATCTTCGTTTTCAATATCATTATTTCCAAAAATATCATCGTTGTCATCAACTTCATATGCATTTTCAGTATTTGAGTCAGATTCTTTTTGATCTATGCTTATTTTAGATGATGTCGAAGAGGTGTTTTCATTTAGTGTTGAATCAGTATCGTCATCAAAAAGATCCTCTTCATCATCTACTTCATATGGGTTGGAAGTCTCTTCTTCATCATCATTTTCTATTTCTAGAATAGAAGCTATCGGATCAATTTCATCATCATCTTTTTCCTCTATGACATCCTGAGAAGGGTCATATTCTCCAGACTCAATCCATTCTGATAAAGAAGCTTCCTGCATTTTTAGAAAGTCAACATCTTGGTAATCAAGTCGAACATCAAGCTCTTCGATCTTTTTCATTTGCTTCATTTTTAGTCGATATGCACTATCTACAGAAGCTGATACCAGGATTAATGAATTTCCAAAATTATATCCATATTTACTCGCTTTATCTTTTTTAAAAGATCCTCGAATAATATCCATCTGATCTGTTCCAGAAGGGAAGAAATGAATATTGTTCATAGCTACGTTAGCTGCATCGGAAATTTTCCTTAAAGCAGACTCTCCCTGACTTGTGGAATTATCCGGAGTTGTCGTAAAACCAACCAAAATGATGTGGTCTAATGATTGTGCCATGTTATTTAACTCCTCTATACTTTTTATTATTTCTTTTTATAATACTACTATATTTCACTGGTATTCGCTTCATCTTCTCGAATTTGCGACATCATATCACTTATCTCATTATCTTGATCATCCATGATGTTTGCTCGCTGTCTATTATCAAGGATATCAGACACAGAAAGGTCATTAGCTGCTGCTGCAAGTTCTGTTGCTGGCCACGGTCCACAAATAATAGGACCGCTCCAGGGATAAGCCCGATCAACAATATACGCAGACGGAGATTTTCCAGATTTTCTGTCTTTTATACCCATGTTGGTAATGAACTGTACTTTATCTTCATCTTTTTCAAGTTGTGTAATCCTAAAGAAGTGATCTTGTTCCCTTTCATCTTGTTCTGAGATGTTCATAATAATAAATGTTCTTACATATGAAGAAATATCATTATCATCTCCTCCTGCAAAATCATCAAGATTTTGTGTTCCAAGCATAAGGGTAATGTTTGATGAACGCCAAGTACGTCCAGCAGTTTTAATGAGTCCCATTGCTACTTCAGAACTTCGGATATAGTGAGCTTCGTCAATAATAAGCATTCCGCCTTCTTTGCCCCTTCCAATAATGTCAGAAGCATACTTAAAGAGGTTAATAATAGACTGAATACCGTCTTGTTCATTACTACTCCAGCTCTGTTCATTTTTTCCTTCTGCTGGAAGAATAATATTTTTATCCCATTCTATCAAAAGGGGTTTTCTTGAATCAAACATCTCTTTAAAAACACCTCGACCATTAGGGTCTGTTGAAATAGAAGCCTTCCAAAACGGAGAGTTGTTCATCTTGTTTCGAACAAAGTCCATTGTTTCCATATCTTCTAGAGCAGGAGTATTAACTCCTTCTGATTTATTTCCAAAGATAATATCAAATGAGCAGCGATTCGCTGGCATCTTAGCGCGTTCAATAAGCTGAGATTTAAGCTCTTCTACTGATCTAGCCATATCTAGGCTTCTGTCTGTTTCCATTCTTTGTGCAGATATGATCATGTCTGTGAGAACTTCTCCTACTTGTTCTCTGTCGTTAAGATAAAACATCGGGTCAAGAAGTCCGGGGTTTTCCGTAAGATATTCCCTACTCATATTAATAGTATGTCCATCAAGGTGTTCGAAAAATGGAGCTAGTGTAGAATTTGGTTTTGGATTAAGAAATATAACCTGTTTTCCAGAATATGCTACCTGTGCAGCCATCATAAGCATTTGAACTGTGTTGGAGGTTGGAATATAATCTTCTACAAGATATGCACTATAAGGGTTATCCACTTGTATGCACTTTACTGGAACTGATGCAATATCTTTTATGCTATCAATATAATAGTAATCATCCTTATATATTTTTTTATCATTTTCATCATAATGAGAGTTGATACACGCAAGAGCCTTATCAAGACATTCTTTCATTTCTTTGCTAATAGGATATCCCTCTTTGAGTGCTTTTTCCACTCCTTTAACCCAAGATTTTATATATTTATAAGAGAAATGATGGCAGTTTCCTACGTTCGGAATAGTATCACTTTTTACATCATTTTCTATTACCTGCGTATACCCGATGTGGTCTGCGTTATTTTCATAATGAGTACCGATAGCGGACATTTCTGCAGGAATTATAGCAAAGTCATCATAGCTAAAATCTCCAGAATTTACAAGCTCTATGATTTCAAGAGTTGTAAATCGAATTGCATCTGCAGACCATGATATAGCAGAAACTCTCTGTCGTGACCTTTCGTTTAATGCTTGTATAGCATCATGAAGACTCATATCTTTCTTAATATCAAATTCAACAAAATTTAACGAAGCCTCTAGAGATTTCACCGAACTCCAGAGTTCAGAGACATCACCAACAAGCTCATAAAGATCTTCTATGGATACCTTGCGGTCATCTTCTTTTGTTAACACGTCTTTAAGTTTTCGAGATATATCTCTATGATTGTATTTCCATATGTCTTTTACAATCCATTGATGGTTGTAATCCGATTTAACAGTTGTTTTATTATTAAACATCATTTCTACAACAGGTCTACCATGTTGTATTTCTGTTTCAAATACTACCTTAGTGGGGTTTCCGTCTGGTCCCAATAGGTCATCGCCTACATGGACATCCCCCATTGTTGTCCAGCCACAAGGGGTTGGAAGTTTAGTATCTAGACTCAACGCCTTGCCAGAACCAGTTGATCCAGTAATCATCATAGTTGGAGAAGCATTATATTTCTTAGGTGCATCGAGTTCTGTATATATCTCTCTAAACTCAAAACCAGAACTCGATAGTCCTAGCAATATTCCTCCTGGACCAGCAGGCTTAATAGACCTAAAGAGTCCAGACATTCCAAGAACTCCCGAGAAAAAGTTATTAACATGAGGATTTCTCTTTTTATTATCTGATGGAATTCTAAAAATAGGATTTGGGTATGTAGCTATAGTTGAATGCAACGCAGGCAATTGTCTGAGAGTAAGGTTTGTAGCCCTCATATTGTACCAGCCAAGCATTTCATTAAGTGTTGTGTTGTTTCTCATTTTGTCGTGAATTCTTTGTGCAACAGTCATCTCAACATTGTCTAGCCAAGCGTGTCCCATGCCAGCAGCAGTTTCGTTTGCAACTTTTGCTTTTTCACTTTGTTCAGAGATTCTATTAATTTCAGCCATAGAACTATTATCTTGATTTTTATTTTGTCCTTTATAAAGGTTTCTTGTAGCTCTATCGTCAAATATTGCAGCTGCTGTTTCACTAGAGCGAATTTCCCCACGAATATTAATGTGGCATACATTAAATTCCGGAACCAAAAGAGCGTTTCCAAATTGAGAAGAGTTTGGATCTATTGGATCTGTTGCAAACATATCATTTGATTCTCTTGGTGAAATAGCAGAAAACGTATATTCGTATTCTCCCGCAAATATACTCTTTCCATGCCCTGGGACGTGTGTTAGTGTTTGGGTAAGTTCTCTTTGTTGAGAATATTTAAAATCAGGTTCTCCATACCAAGCAGTAAGTCTTTCAAAGTCATCAGGATTAGATTTGAAATCAAGGGGCTTCATTCTATTATCAAGACAAACTCCATTGATAAGCTCGATGAATTCTTTGTAAAGATTGAACTGAACATCAAGTTTTCCAGTCATAAAGTCGATATAATTTCTTACTTTGTTATCAAGTCCTATAACATCAGAGTTAATATCACCAGTTAAAAGTTCTACTCCGAAATATGAGTGCCATTTAGGAGAGCCTGCAATGTTCATGCGGGAGTAGAAGTCTTTAAGTGCAGGTGTAGCATCGTCAAAACCTTCTATGTTTGTAGCAACCTCACGAACCATAGGAATATGAAACCTAATCCTTTGGTCTTTCCTAGTAGATTGAGAATCGTTATATATTGATTTTCCAAGCGCATCGAAAATATTTACAAGAAATGCTTGATTTTCTGCAATATCGTTTGGATTCTGTGTCCATCTTGTCTGCACATCATCAGGCATTTTAAAATACATCCAAAGACGATCATCGTATCCTAGGAATAATCCAGACGAGTCATAATACTTATACGGCTTCGGATCTCTAATGCCACCTTGATAATCATCACCTGCGACACCCTTGTTTTCTCCAATATAATCTCTTAATTTATTTTTAAGTTTATCTAGAACACCCACTGGTATTTCCTTTCTTTACATTTACGGTCATTATACATATATCTTTATATCTTTGTAAATTAATCATCTTTTCCAGTTGTCTTCTCAGGTTCTTTTATCTTGCTTGTGTTACTAGATTTAGTCTTGGAGCTATTACTATTTTTGGATGATGTACGGGATGATTGTGAAGAACCTGATGAATCTTTTTGCGTCTCGCTACTGTCTCTAGACTTGCTTGAACTACTAGAACTTCTGCTACTTGAAGATTCTTTAGATGATGAAGAAGAGCTTGTTGGTGAGCTACTTGTAGAAGTCTGCGCACTAGAGGATGAAGTATTCATATTTACCGTTGGTGCTGCAGGAATGTTTCTTGCGTTTTCAGATTGAGATGGATTTGTCTGCCCGTCTGGACCAATACCATTATTTATACTATTTTCAATATCTTCGGACATTACAGCGTTCATACCCTGGCTTAAAGAAGTCCATGTTCCTGCTGGTCCCCAAGCTAGTATTCTCGGAGTTGAACCAGATTGATTGCTTAAGAGAAGATCCATTGTTTGCAGTTGCGTAAAAGGAACCCTCGATTGTCCATTATCCCCTGTTTTTTCCATTTGGAAAGCAATTCTTGCATAAGTAAATGTTTCCGAATCTGGGTTATCTGCGTATGGGGTGTACTTATAAGACCAAACGAGATTAGGTGTACCCTTAAGAAGATATCCACTAAGTCCATAGTATGTATGATTTGGATCATCATCATCTGTGAGGTTTTTCAGTTCTGTTCTATCATCTCCTGCATACGCTACTGCAAATCTTGATATTACATCAAGGGTATCTTCCCCGAGATCTTCGTTCTTAGAAAATCCGTCTTGTCCCTCAGGAGTACCTAACGATTCTTTCGCTTGAACAAACATCGGCAGCGGTTCCATCGATGGGGCAGCAGAGAGATATGGGTATATTACAGGGTTATCTTTGTCTGGAATTATGAAGTTTACGGTAAATTGATAATACTTATCATCAATGCTTCCGATGTAGGTAAGAGTTTCCATTCTTGGGTTAGTGAAGACACTTCCCTGTTTTGAAGATGGAGGTATATCAGTAGAAACTGGTGCTTTAGCAAGTCCAAGATTTTTTACTTCAACTGCTTTTCCTCCAGATATTGATATATCTGACTCCGTAGGTGCCCATGTGACAGTTTCTAGCAGATTTACAGGAGGAGTTTTACCAGAATAGTATGCTTCAATAACAGTAGCTCCTAATTCTGGATATCGGATAGAAAAGGAAGGGTCATTTTCAAGAGATGCTATTGATTCGTCCATATTTTTCACAGAAGATCTTGCATCACAAGCGCTAAACGTAACAAATCCTGCACCTACTATGGTTGTAAGAACTATTCCTTTATATAACAGCGATTCAATCTTTCTCGCTTTGTCAGATCTTCCTCTAATAGGATAAATACCTAATCTTTCCATAGTGTTTTTTTGTGTATCATATGGAACATCAATACTTCCATACTCATCTACGTCTCTTCTATGTTTTCTTGAACGTGCCATTTTATTCCTCTACTAAATTCGGATTTATTTCTATATGTAAATACGATACTATACCATTATAGTGTATTTTCGTCAGTAAGGTTTTAGTTTTTAACTACTATTTCGAATTCTTCCATTTTTGGTATGCATCATTCCATTGTATTGGGTTAGATCCTGTAATAATAGAAATATTATCTACGATATCTTCGTCAGTCCACGCATCTTCATTATCTTTAAGAAGCATTTTTAGTGTAAATGTATCGATAATCCCCCCGGAATTTTCGATAAGATCCTCTGCTTTCCATCTAACGTCCTCACTATTCATCCATCTAGTAAGTATTGTTGCTGGAGAAGGGTTCCCATTTTTTATATTTTCGACAGGATCTATAGTATTATTATGAACTACATATCCGTCATAATCATCATCTTCTTCTATATCGTCGCTATCTTCTTCATCATCTTTTTGTGGCTCATACTCATTAGTAAAAAACTTATAAAAGAACATGCTTACAACAGGTATCATCGGCATATGTCTATTATATATTGCTAAATCATAATACCTAAATACCACATTGACAAGTAATACAGCAATGAAAAGTAGTGCAAATCCTATCTCAAAATACAATGAAGATGTGAATAAAAATGTTAGCAACATAAACATTATTAGCATTAATATAAATATTGTCCTAAATAGGTGAGCCTTATATCCTGGAGAATAGTAGTATTTACACGACCAGGTATTTTGCACACTGGGTTCTGGAACCAATGTTCCGTCTTCTAAAATTTGAAAATCTTCAGGATCTTCGAGATGCTCTTCGTAATTTTCTCCTCGAAACGGCTTGAATCCTTCAGACACAGACTCGGTGTAATTATCATCTATTGTTGAGAGTTTAGAAAATATATCTTTATACTTTTTCCTATCATCAGTATCACTAGTGCCTATCTCCTTATCAGAAGAGTCTTGTAAAGATTCTTCTCTTTCGACTTTTTTTGATACTTTATTTTCATTATTTCCCATTTTCAATTCCTTTTCTTATTTTAATTTAAGAACACAGGTAATATATCTTTCACCTGAGATACACCAGAAGGTATAAACACTTGGATTTCTCCAGGGGGTATAATATCTTGTATACTCATGTTTTCACCTATAACAATAACAAGGTCACTATCATCTTGTTTTTCTACATTAATTTTTTCTGTAGAGATTTTAGCATCTTGTAATATATACATTATTGTAGCAGCTTCGTCAGCGTTACGACTATTTGTATAAATAGTAGAATCTCGGTATTTGAAACGCGAGTCTTTCGCGGTAGATACACTTGTACCTTTCTGTGTAAGATAATTTTTCAATATTTCCTTATTTTCAGACGTTTCATCGCTGTATATAAGATGAATATTACGAGGCAAAGAGCTTAATGTAGTTGCTTCGATACCATCTTTATCTTTTATAACTTGTCCGTGAATCGGACGTTGCGAATTGATTGATGTAAAATAATTTTGAACTTCCATCTCATTATAAAGAATGTTTCCTTGATCATTTTCTTCCTCAAAAGTTGGCAGAGTATTCATAAATATATTTTCTTTATTTATATTAGAAGTCTTGGTTACAAGCTTTGCAACATCGTTTACACCGAGATTATCCACGGTCATATTAGGGAGAATCCCCGTGATTATTTCTATTAAGGCTTTTGGAGACATAGAGCTCTCAATGCTTTTTAAGGCAGCATCAATAATTTCTTGCTGTCTTTTCATTCTGTCAAAGTCACTCATTGGTGTTCCGATAACATGTCTTGCTCTTGCGTAATTTAACGCAGTATTTCCATCCAGAATATATTTCCCTGATCGAGGGATAATAGTTCCCAATATCTCATCTTCAACACGGTCTTTTGTAGTTACTTCAATACCACCAAGGCTGTCTATTACAGTAGAAAAATCATCAAAATTCATTTGTGCATACCTGGTAATACTTTGATCTGTAAAGTTTTCAATTGTCTTAACAAGACACTGAGGACCACCTTGTTCATACACACTATTAATCTTGACATTATTTTGAGACAGAACTTTTTCTGATGTATTTACCTTTTTGGTCTTATAGTCGTAAGAATAGCATTCCGGGCGGAATACATTAAGATCTCTTGGTATAGATGTAATTACCATTCTCGACCCATCTTTGGGTATATTCGCCATAACTATAACGTCAGTTCTTACGCCTGGAACATCTTTTGATGTTCCAGATCCTTTATCTATCTCGGGTCTTTCATCACTCCCTACAATTAAAATTGTCTCGTTTTGAGACAGATCCAATTCTATATCTTGATTAACGCTATCAGATTGCACAGCATTAGTGTTGTCCGGTGAAAGTCTCATAAAATACATCATGCATATGGCTATTATTACTATAAAAATAGCAAAGAAAACTATTGCTTTTCTACTTTTCTTCTTTTTCTTTAATATATTTTTATTAAGAGACATATCCCCATTGGCAATATCAATTGAATCATTTAGAGAAAACCCCATGTCTTTATATTCGTACACTTTTTCCAACTTTTTTGCCTTATAGTCTTCGGCGCTTAAATCAATAGACATTTTAGAAGGAGTTTTTATTCTTTTTAGAATGTATTCATCATTTCTTTTCATTGACAACATACCTTGAGATACACTATATGTTTTTATGAAGACTGTATTTCGTTAGTATTAGTATTTTCTATTTCATTAGTATTTGTAGACTCATCCAAAGCATCATCTTCTTCTCCAGGATCAAAGTTACTAATATTCATTCCTAGCTTAATTCCTTCTTGCCATTTCTCATCTAGGTTTTGAATATGAGTTGCTATTCCCCCGCCCGAGATAAGAACAGGATTATCTCCAGCATTGAGAAGTCCCGAAAATACCTTAGCGTTTTCTCCATTGATTATAGCGTTGTTTTCAGAATCTGATGGACATGAAATGTCTTCCATTCCCATCAATTCGCGGGCTTGGTCAACGTTTTCTGCACCTGTCATCTTTGCTGCTGCTGCAACGATACCATTGAGAGTGTATATTGCTGTAGTTGAGTTATCTGAATAATAACGGCATGTAGCTGCTTTTTGGATAGATTCTACACCTATTTCTCTATCAGGACTCGATGGTTTAAGGAGAAGATTTAGTCGTATGTCACCCTTTTGTACAAGTGTAAGAAATTCTGATGGTCTACCATCGATGAAGTTCTTATCACGAGACAATTCTTCCGGGTCTGTTATAAGGGTTACTACATTTTGAGAATCTTGATCTCCAAACACTAATGTAGTGGAGTTATTTAAAGCTTCTTGAAATGGTATCTCATTACCATTTGCATCAAGGGTTGTTTCTGGTAGTTGCGTAGGAATTTGCTGTTCTGCATTAACAGAATCTTGCTTATTGAACATATCTCCAGGATTGACAAGATATAGTCCTAGAAAACCTGCTATAGCGCATACAACAACTGTCATTAAAATTGCTGCTGCAACAACTCCATTACTGCTACTTCCTCTTTTTACAGCCATAATCATCACTTTCTTTATCTATGTATTGTTAAATATCGATATCGGGTACAGCAGTCTTAACTTGCTGAAGAATAGACTCAACTGGTATGTAGTATGAATATGATTCGTGTTCCGTATCGCACCTTAAATCACTATCATTAAAATTAGAATGCACACCAATTGATGTTGATGAAATTATACCAACAATTCCATCGTTATCAAAAACAGGACCACCAGAATCACCAGGGAGCGCACATAATTGTGCTTTATCAGCATATCCTACCACAGTTTGACTGTCGAAACGTGAATCCATGTTGGATTTTACCAAGATATTAGAATCAACTTTTGGTCCGCAGGATCGTTTTGTCCTCGACCCATACTTGCAAAGTTTTTCCCCATTTTTAATATCTTTCGTACTAATAAATAATGGAATTTCTTGATTGACGGACGGAAGCTGAGCCTTCGGGTTAAGTCGTATTGCTCCCCAATCAGAAGTATTTTCATCACTGTTAAACATGGAAGAATACCGTATAGTTCCTAAAAACTTCATATCAGCTATGCTCCCGTCTGGACTAAGAATAATATTATAAACCTTATCTCCGACATTTCCACAATGCCCTGCTGTTATAGCCCATGGAAACACACCTTTTCCAGGAAGCGAAAATCCTACTGTGCAAGAACTAAATTTCACTCCTTCTTCATTCATTTCTTGAAGTACTGCAATTTGTGTCCCAGGAAGAAGTCCTGTTTTTTCTACTCGACCACTAGAACTTGGATAAGACAAGCTAAAAGATGATATTTCCACTGGGTTGTAATTATCATTTTTCACAATAGGAGGTGGCTTTGGAGCGGTATTATAATCTATCTCGTCACCAATATTATCTAATGGATTTTTTACTTCATTTTCTATTGAGGGAACAGCACTAGGTTCTATAGTGAGAACTTCTTGATACGGCTTCGCTTGAGCACCATCTGTTGAAGAATTAGTATCATTTTTACTATTGTCATATTTTTGAGTCACTGTTGTTAAAAAATTATCTATATTTTCTTGATATTTTACAGAAAGAAACAAAACAGATACGACCGTAATTAAAATAATAACGACACCCATAATATTTGATGAGCTATTGTTTTTTGACATACGTGTTCTTTTCCTTCATTTTATTTCATATACTTGTTTTTACGTATAGAAAATTTCTTAGTATCATTAAAATTACTTAGAACCTATTTTATCAGAAAATATACCCACATCATCGATGTTTGCAGATTTTATATCAGGGTATTTAACATTATTGCCAAATGCTAATGTCCCAATAATACTTTCTTTTGAAAAATAATTATATCGAATAATAGAGTCCATCATTGTATTTGCAGAATTTTCATAAGATAAACAAGACCTCCTTATTTCTTGCATATTTGGAAGTGATGTATCTATGTGCTTGAAAGAGTCACAAACGGCAAAATATGGTGCTACGTTTTCGATAGCTTGGGTAGTAGACATTTCTTCTTTTATGCCCACTCGTCCTGCAGTATATTCTTCGTCAATAATAGGCTTCATTTGTAAAACGACGAAAGAAGACTCTGCAGAAGTTTTTCTATCCTCATTTTTTGACTCATTTTCTAGCGTTTCTACTGCATCTTGATCATCAAGACTATCATACACAGATATCGTATCTGCATTGAATTTAGCAACAGACTCTTCTACATCATTCTTAGCATTATAAATAATTGCATTAATAGCAAAAAGAATAAAGGTAGATATTAAAATAAAAAAATATAACAATGCTCGAAAAACTGGATTTAGATATTTAGAAAATTTGGTTTTATCACTATTATTATCATTAGATTCAAAAGCCTTATCTCTTGCATCATATCTAAAATATGTTGAATTTTTATCACCAAATGGGTTTGACATAACATACCACCTTTTAATTACATGCGTTTTGCGTGATGTTTACAGCATCTACTCTCCAGAAAGGTTCTTGCGCATTAGCATCATCAGAAACGAAATATGCGCGTCCAGACCGCTTTCCTTCTATATCATTAGCAGCATAACAAAAACTTACGTTCGCACGACCCCTTCCTTCATCACCACCGGGAATGCTATATCCTGTGAGTTTGAAATTTGTCAATACTGGATTAGGCGGAAAATTAGCATTAGGAGAAGACATGATCATTTCAGTCATCTTTTCAGGGGTGATTCGCATAACTGTTTCTACTGTTGGATCACTAGTAGAGTCTTGTACACCTTTTTCATATGCTGCATTTTCAATTTTTTCTGCAGTATTATCCTTATATATACCGTATGAGTAAGCTCCTAGAACTGAAAGGGAAGATGTCAGAAAAATACTAAAAAGACTCATAGTAACTACAGATATATTAATCCTTCTTCTTTTGGGTTTAATATTTTTTTTACTATTTTCAATAGTTCTAGCGAGTTCACTAGGAGATAGTGTAGATGTTTTTGATCTAGGAGCTTCTTTTTTTACCGAGTTATCTTTTTCAGTATTTGAATCAGTATTTCTTGTGTTGTTTACATTTTTATGAATAACGTTTGGGTCTGCTATAATTTCATCATATTCCTGTTTTTCTTTATTATTTTCTAGAATAGGATCATACGAAGACTTTTTTACAGAATTGCTCGAATAGATATTTTGGGAATTACTATTGTTTTTCGTTTGAACTGTAGATCCAGCATCGTTTTTTCTCCCCTTATCCTCTATACCTACCTTGCTGGCATTCAACGAGGATGTTTCATTTGGCGAAACATTGTACGATGAAGATTTTCTTGGAGAAACATTTCTTTGAGCTTCTTTACGATCTTGCGTATTCTTAAGTGATTGAATGCGAGATTTTTCTTCTGCTTGCTTTTTTGCTTTTTCCTCTTGATCTCTACGTTCTTTTTCTTCCGCTATCTTTTTTGCTTTTTCATCTTCTATTTTTTGACGTGTTTTATCAGCAGATTGTTTTACAACCTTATTGAGGTTATTCTTATGCTCTTCAACACTTGGCGGAGGAGAAGATGGGCGAGATCTCCTACTTTTTCTAGGAGATGTTCGACGCACAGCTCTATTTACGTCTTCTGGTCTCATAAGACGTGGAGCAGGTGGTCGTTTATCGTCGTATTTCATAAAACATCCTTATAGACAATTTTTAACATTACACTTATATGAAAAATCTTATCATACAGATGGATGTTATCAAAATCAACTATTATTTTTATCCTCTTCCGGGGAACCATCTAAACCATTTGTTGAGAAAATTAAATATTGGTCCCCTTCTGTCTTCTTCACCAGAATCTTTTTGCTTTGAAGCTTTATATGCTGCTCCAAGAAGGCTTCCTCTAGCTAGATTATTAAATGCATTTTCATTAACAGATATCCTTGAGCGACGTTCATCGAATACATCTCCCGCTCTGTCAATGACTTTTTGTATTTTTTTACTATTCCCCTCGTTTGTGTATACTTCTTTATTATTATGGTAAAGAGTTGCCACATAATGATCTTCTTCTTCTGCTCGTCCTATCACAAGAGAATTGTTTCCTTCGTATCGTATATCAAGATGATCGTCATTTACATGAATATCGGTAATACTGTGATATATATTTGGACACGACTTGATATAACTTCTCAAATCATCGTCCATGTCTGGGAATTTTTTATCTATGAGTCCTACATGAGTTTCTTTTCTTGGATCAACGGACGTGTTTTTCCCCGCAGATTTTTCATAACTGGAAAATTGTTCATCATCCACCCGATGATATCGGACAATTGGGTTTCCATTTTTATCAATGCTTTTTACAGGTTTATATTTTCTATTTCCTACTGGAACAGCAGGACTTTTACTTTTCTTAGAAGACATAAAATGTAATCACCGATCCTTACCTATATTTCTACTTATATATAATAGTTATTAATGAATAACTTGCGTGTAAGGATAGAAATCTTCGGGATTTTTCTTGTAATTTCCAAGGTACTTTTCTTTTACTTCTTTATACTCTATTGATCTAGGTAAATGATAAAAAGCAAAAATTGCACAAGAAAAAGCTACCGCTAAAACTGCAAGAAGTATACCCCACCATTGACCGTATAGTCGGGAAAAGATAATGATAGAAGAAAACATTCCGATAATAAAAAATATTAATGAAATTGAATATTTTTGTCGAGATTTTTGAACTACATGCAATTCGTTTTCTAAATTTTTTATAAAAATATCCCATCCTCCTTCTCTTCGTATCAAAAGATTCATATAATTATCCCAATATTTATATGAATTAGGAGAAAGGCTATTTGACACTAACGCCTTATTTAACGCTACTTGTATTTCTTCATTTCGAGACTCAACTAAAGATTGTGCTATTTTTTCTCTTTTCAAATACAGGTTTTTAGCAAGAGAATCTTGCATTTTCATCTCTCTACTAATTTTTTCATATCCCTTTCTACGGGGAGGTTCAAAAGACCCTATTCTTTCCATTAAGGGTCCATCATCAAGCATCTTATTATATCTTTGTTGACTTTCTTGATAATCAGACAATTCGCTGTGCATTATTTTTTCTTTAGGCATTATTTCTCCATCATACCGTGTGAAGCACATATAGCAGCTACAGATTTAAAAAGAGTCTTATATGATTCTTCATTAAGTTGAACATTTTGTTTTACACTAATTATTGGCAAGTCAAACTTCTTTTCGACCAGTTGATGGACAACTAAAACTATGTCACTTAAGACAATGTACATAACATGAGACATGCTAGTAGTATTTCCTGGGAGATTAACGTTATAAAGAGTATCATTTTCTTTCATCGGTATATTAAGATGCTTATTATTTATAACATTAGTGATAATATTTTGTACATCACTTTCCGTTATCATACCTTTATTCTCGGAAAGAAACAGTCCCGATACACCTGCAATAATTGTCGCATACATATCTTCTCGTTGAGATTTATCAAGATTAAAATTATCTAAATCTCTAGAAAGAGCAATCATGTTCTTTAGTGCTACAGTATAGTTTTCACTAGAATATTCATAGAACAGTGTTACCAATGAATTCATTGCTAGTTCAATACTAATTCCATGTACTATTTTGGGCATACTCATTGTAATATTACTCATCATTTACCATCCTCTTTATGCTTATTATATGCAAAATGTACACTTTCTTTCCAGGTTTCAGCTTCCATTCTTCCTGCGAATGTTCTCCAATCTGGAATACTGTTTTCCTTTGCATATTCTCTATATTCTTTAGCAGTTACCTCTAATATAGATTCTTTACTATTAGAGGTAGCTATAGATTCAAGAATATCATAAAATTCTGAAAAACTTAAATTCATATTACCTCTTCTTCGAGGTGTTCGCAAATGCTTCATATACTCCACATTTTCAATAGGGAGGAGTTTCGCGACATTTCCCCACCCATGCAAATGTCGCTCAATGGTAGAAATAGAAGGGTCGTTATCCTTTTTATATTTTTTATAGTCCCTACGAGAAAAAGAAGTGCTCATATCTCCCTTTTCTCTCCTATCTATCAAAAGACTTGCATATGCATAATATAGAGCTTGGGTCAGTTTTTCATAAAAATTATCATTTTGAAATGTTTTCTGAGAAACCTCATTGATAAGATCATTATCTCCAATCATCTTATTGGTAAATTCACCTTCTTTAACTACTTATAAATAAGAAAACTTGACTAACTTATTGACCAATGATACTATAAGTTAATGATATTTCGATACTACATGAAAGGAAATCATGAAAAAGAATAAGTACATTGACGAAAGAAAGAAAATGGACACGGTAGACACTGAGCCACAGCTTGCAAAAGGCGACTCATGGATTACTCCGGAAGAAGCTGTTGAAATGTTAGGTGGACACATCAGAGAAGAATATCTTCTTAAGATCATGAAACAAAAAGACTTCACCATCTACAATGGTATGGTAAAGAGCTCAACTATTTCATACATGAAGGGGCTCATGGAAAAAGGTGCTCCACAACAATAAAAATACTCCCTAGAAAATAGGGAGTATTTTTATTTAACTATAGGATTCAATTAACGGTTAAAGATATCAAATCCATGAACGCTGGTTCCACCTGATGGGACTGCGTTAACAACGCCACGGGAATCAGAGTTGGAGTTAGAGTTGGAGTTACCTCCGCCAGATCCTCCACCTGGTGCTCCGCCACCTGCTGGTGCGCCACCGCCTGCTGGTGCAGGAGCTGGTGCTGGGTTAGGAGCTTGGCTTTGGTTCTGCTCTTGCATCTGTGCTGGTGCAGGAGATGGTGCAGGGGACTCAACTACGAGAACTGGGGTGTCCTCAGGAGTTGGAGTTGGTGGGGTCTTCTTCTTTTTCTTCGCAATAGCTTGTGGTCCACCAACAGTCTGAGAAGCATCATTGATGTCTTCGTGGAATGCAACTAGGTTGCCCTCCTCATCATAAAGCTTCTCGAATGCAACCTGCTCGAAGCAGTCAGGATCAGTAACAGCAATGTTAGCTACTGGCTGTACACCTTCAGCGGTTTGTGGAACGAAGCTTACAGATTGTGAAGCACCAGTGTCTGCACCTGTAGCCTTACAGATAAGGCGTGCTTCTAGACGGTACTCTTTACCTGGGATAAGACCACGGTAAGTCACGTTGTCTGTAACAGTAGTACCAGATTGGATGTAGTTTCCAGTGCTTGAAGAAGCAGAGGTACGAATTTCTGGAGTCTCTACTGGGCGACCAACGATTTGTGAGTTGTCCTCAAGATCCTTGTGCTCAGCGATTGGCTCTTTTTCACCCTCTTCGTAAAGAGATTCGAAAACAGTCTGCTGTGCAGCATCAACGTTTTCTACGGTGATAGGAACATCAACTTGACCGTTTGCAGCTTCTGCTACGAAGGTAGTTTCACCAGAGTTTCCTGTTTCTTCACCAGTAGCACTGTCCATCATAACAGCCTTAAGGGTGTAAGTCTTTCCTACCTCTAGTCCCTTGAAGTATACGGTGTCAGTAATTTCACGACCGATTTCAAGGATATTTTGCTCCTTAGTACCTGCAGAAGTACGAATTTCTACTTCTGGTGTGTCAGGAGTTCTACTAGTACTTACAGTAGGAGTTGTGGTCTTAGTAGTACTTGGAGTAGTAACAGTTGTTTCTGTACTAGGAATAGTAGGTGTGGTTGATGTTGAAGGAGTTGTCTCTGGGACAAACTGGTCTCCTGTTGGAGTGGTAGTTTGTTTGCTAGTAGTAGGTGTGTTCTCTGTACTAGTGGAAGGAACACTTGGTTCCGTTGGGAACTGGAAGTCAGGGAGTCTGACTGGCTGGAATGGAATATCTGGAATCTTAATATCAGATACTACAAGCATTCTCTGGTATCCTGAATTTTGTGGAACTCTTACGTAAATCTTGGTTTCAGATTGATCAAGGAAAGTATCTGGAATCTTCGGACCGTTAGCCATGATAGCATCATATATTTCTCCAGCCTTAGGAGAAAGGTTTCCTCTACGATTACCCCAGGTGTTTCTAGCGTCATTACTGAAGTCACCACCAATCCTATGTACAACACCTGCAACACCCTCCGCTATTTGATCGTAATTTGCACCACGAAGAGCATTACCGACATTTCTTACAGCTACAAGGTCTTTGTTATTTTTCCATTCGTCAATTTGTTTGTTAACGACATCGCTTCCCTGAGGGGGCATCCATGGCATATTAGCAAAATCCCTACCAGCTTTTTCCGCAGTATTAAGGAATCCATCAACATTTTCGAAAATTCCTCTTACTTGCTCAAATTCTTTTGGCTTTTCATGTATCATCTTACCTAAGTATAGAGCCAAGGTCATTTGCTTAAGATTTTCTCTACTAAGTTGTCCTCCCCATGGCTCTGCTTTTCCATAAAGTGTCCCTCCATTTTGGAAAGGATACATGTATCCTGGGTCAATACAAAAACCGTTTAGAGTACTGCCATCAGTAAGCTTGACTTGGTAAGATCCTTCACTGTTATTTGGATTTCCCCAAACAATGCCGTTTGGACTTGGAGTTCCTCCCTTAGCATTTGCGTTAGGAGCAATAGATACGCCACCAAGAGCAACTGCTGCTGTAGAAGCGATTACTAGTCCTTTTTTAAACATATTACTTTTGAACATATTTATATCCTTGTCTTTTTATTTATGTCTATAGATTTCCGGAAATTTGTGACAATCATAGGTATAAAACCACAAAAAGATTGTACTAAATATTGATTTTAGCAAAGTTTGGAACTTCTTCGTAAAAACCCAACATTTATTTTTCAAATTTTATCTATGATTGTTATCTACAAGAAAAATCAAAAAGAAATTTCTTATACTTTATATTATTGCATACTTTATAATCTTTTCGAAAAGATCATAAAATCTGTTTCATTTATACATATTATGAAAATTGTGTCGTGCTATTATAAAAAATAGAGGGCTTTTATTGTTTTTTAGAACTAAAAGTATACCTTTTAAAGACATACTTGACATAGTAGCTAATCTATGCAATAATAGTCATCAGTGGATAAAACACCGCGAATCACTATCTACTTAATAAATAAGAAAGGTACAAAAGATAATGTTTCAAACGATTATTAACAACGTTCTGGCTTTTATTATGTCTGTTATAACTGCATTAACAGGAGGAACAGGATACACACCATCTATGCCACCTCAAAATAATTCTGGAGTAATTACTCAATCTCGTCCTTCCCCAACTACTAATAAAGCACCTACTGGAAGACAGCCCGATTCAGATGGATGTGTGTATGGGACACCAAACTATTGGGATTGCAAACAATCTCGCAACCCTATAGATCAAAAGAATCCTACCTTAACGCCTAGTCAAATAGCACAAGCAAAAAGAGATCAGTTTAACCAACTTGTTGCTTGGAGAAATAAAGATTCTGCGTTAAGACCAATTACCTACGATCCTTCTCTTGAAGCAACGGCACAAAGGTTTGCTAATGAATTGGCATACACTCCAGGAGATAAGATCTGGCACTCTACAATGAATACTAGGGGGCGTGAAAACGTCGCAATGAATCCAAATGATTATGATCGTTTTATTTATATGTTTGCAGGTTCATCCGGTCATGCCAGTACTATGTCTACGAATGGAAAAGCTCCAAAGGTAGGAATCGGAATTGCGCAAGACCCTGTTACCGGATATTACTATTGTGTTCAGCACTTCGCAGACCATTAAATTTCTTGCCAAAATGTAAAATTACCCACAGATGCAACAAAAACATCTCAGTGGGTATTTTTATGTCCATTACCCATTGACAATTCATGGATTTATAACTACAATAACAATTACAACATACTTTAAATATCTAATAAGTAAAGGAAAAATTTTTATGTTTAAAACCCATATGGCTTCTAATGCGTTCGAGCGAATTTACGAAATTCTTGTAGTTGATAAACTCCTCCTTTCCACAGGAATGCACCAGTATGACGAATCAAATAAACAATCATATGAAGAACTACTAGAAAACCTTTCTACGTATGGACTATATAAAAATGCAAAAGACGATCCCTCTGCTGTCAGGGAAATCACTGAAGAAAGGATTAAAGTAGTAAACGATATTATTGTTTATCTCCAGCAAGAAATGTTCTTCACCGAGGATGAAATCGAAGAAAAACGCATTAAGCAATGTATGCAGTTAAGAGAAATCCTTGATGAAGAACTTTCTTTATGGCTTGTCGCAGTAATTGGACAAGAACGAGGAGAAACAGACATATGGAAGCTGAATGACTTTTACCACGATATTCTTGAAGATAGAAAAATTATTGATAAAGCAATTGAAATTGCACGAGACAGGTACTCGTATATGAAAAATGTATCAGCAGCTTAAAGAGTAAAGGTGATCATATGTTAGCACGTCAAAATTGCCCCAGTTGGGACGAAGTATATTTGTCTATGGCGCATGTAATTAAACAACGGTCAAAAGACCCTTCAACTCAAGTAGGAGCTATTCTCGTTGGAAAAGATAATAGAATCCTAAGTTCAGGGTATAATGGCACACCTCATGGGTTTGATGATAATAGTTTTCCATGGGGAAAAGGAAACCCAAATCCTTTAAGTAATAAAGATCTTTTTGTCATCCATGCAGAATTAAACGCAATTTTAAACTTTAAGGGAATTGGTAAAGAACTAGAAGGATCTACGGCATATGTCACGCTATTTCCTTGTAATGAATGTGCCAAAACACTTGTTCAAAGTGGTATTAAAAAAGTAGTCTACAGCGATAAAAAAGATGATATTACGTATAAGGCATCAGAAATACTTTTTCATAATGCTGGAGTAGAATTAGTACACTTTACAAAGACTGTCCCCACTATACGGTAATAGCGATCCACCCAATTATTGTGGCTATAATTATACTGAATAATTCAAACAGTTTCTTGATATATACATCATCTATATCCTCAAAAATATGAAAATATTCTATTATACTTGTTGCATAAGATGATATAGATAAAAATGTTACGATACATATAGACATAATGAAAAATCTCTTCCATGGGATTGAATCATTATGTCTTATATTTTTATGCATTGTAATTCCTACTACCCTATATAATTCCTGTTATGTAAGCACATTCCCATTGTGACCACCCGTATGCTTCTTCAAGTTTATTAGCATAGTGTAGTTGTTGCGCAGGTGTCGCCAGGTTAGCACTTGGTGCCACTTCTGTTCCTCCTATTCCCGCCCACGTTCTGTCGTGGAATTGATACAAGCCTTTATACATTCCATTTGCGCTTACGATATTTGGATCACCATTTGATTCACATTTTTCTATCTTTTTAAATAATCGCAATTTTTCTTCAGGGATATCCTTAATAAGAGGATCGTTTGGATCAACACCAACAGGAAGGAGATCAGAATATTGCATATAATCAAAACTTTTTGATGGGGAGTCCTGCAATGGAACATCGCTGTCTATATTGCTACCGTATGAGGGGGTATCTTGATTAGATTCAATAGAATTATTATTTTGCACAGAGTCATTTTCTCCAGAAGCTTGCATTTGCCTTTCCGAGCGAATTTGATTTATTTTTTCTTGTAAAATATCAAATTCGTTTTGTTCTTGAGACTGTACCTCTTGCTGTTCTTGTAAAGTCTCAGAAATAGAATCAGGGGCATCATCTAATGTTGCAAATAGCGAAGCTATAACCATTGTTATATTTACAGCAGCATTCATTATATTTATTGTCTTTCCCGTCCTTGTTAATATCAGTAAGATTCATTATACCATGAATTATGATATAAAAAAAGACGCTATTTCTAGCGTCTTTTTTATATCATAATTATTCTTAGATACGTGGGTTAATACCAGCCTGGTCAAGAACTTCTTTTACAACATCTTTACCGGAGGTAGCTGCACCAATAACAGCAGCTGCACCAGTACCGATGATACCTAGCGCAATAGCGTGAATAAGAGCTTTATCGCTTGCAAAAACATCAGCAATGGTGAAGGAACCAGAAATAATGTCATCAAAAACATTTGGCTCTAGACCGAGTTCTTCTCTAATAATTCTACGGTTTTCTTCTTTATCACTCTTGATGTCCTCAGGAAGAGTAGAAAGCTTGCTAGACATGACTGCACCAGGGACATTTGGATTTGGGTCTGAGCTCTGTGCATTAGCAGCAGGAACGCCAGCGAGAGCGCCTAGAGTGAGTGCAGAAGTAAGTGCGAGAGTAGTAGTTTTTTTCATCTTTATTACCTTTCAATTTTATAAAACTATTTATTCCTTGATGTAATTGGAATACTCTTATATAGTAGCAGAGTATTACCTATCTTGTCAAATCAAGAATTATCGTATACGAAATTTCATGTTTATCATTTTCGATTCCTCTGCATATCGTCTCAAAATGTCCTCTCTAGTCATTCCCGAATTAGAAGAAACTGTAGATATAGCAATATTATCACTAAACGATTTTTCAGCATTTTCTAGAGCCAGACTCTCTACATCTCCTTTTTCTGTAGGTGCAGTCCATGGATTATTCGACATTTGTCTATGCAACTCATCTGTTAAAGTTAAAACGTATTGTTTTGTTAGATGGTGCTGATCTCTATATACTACAATATTTCCAACCACAGGATATACCCAGTTATCCTTGATAAATGCGCGAGACAAATCTATATTCTTAACGTTTGGTATATCTTGATATGCGGATATCGCTGGGTTTTCACGCATATCTATATTGTTAACTGCAGGTTGACCGCATGTTTTATTGTCTCCCCCATCTACAATACACTTTCTTGGATTAAAAGGTCCTGTTTCTGGAGTAATAAGCCAGGGATTATCTCTTACTGCATAAATCGGTATCCCTGAATTCCCTATCCTGTTAAATACTGCTTTGTAGTACCCCGGAACAATTTCTGGTCCCCATCCATAGAACTTTTCTGGACGAGTTGATATCATGAATACTCCATCGCTTGGAGGGTTTTCAATAATCCAATCTTCTACATTTCTTGACCATTTCAAACACTCTGGGAAGGGTTTCCCCCCAAATCCTTGATTTTGATATAGTGGACAGCCCATTTTAATAATAGGAATTATTTTTATACCTTTTTCTTTACCTATAACATTAAGTGCTTCCATATATTGTTCGCTGTGTGATCCGCCAACAACATACATTTCCCTAGGAGATTCTGCATCTCCATATGCACATCCCGTTTTCTTTAATACTTTATCTATAATATCAGTGCTTTTGCTTTTAGTAAAGCATCCATCAATGCTTGATGTGGGGAGCATATCTTTCATAGAATTATAAATATCTGGGTTCATAGGCGCACTGTTAGGAGGAGTTTTTCCACTCAGAAACTCTTCCGCACCAGGATAGACATAGCTATAACCTCCGAGGTTTTCTACTTTTTTATAATTCACACGCTCTCTTACTATCGCAGACTGATTAAATATTACAGGCGATATAACAATGATGGAAGCTAATCCTATAATAAGAAATGCTGAAATCGGATATATAATTGAAGGGCTTTTTAGTCTCGCGCTCCTTACATATTCAGAAGAATATATATTACCTCTTGGAGGTTTAGTTTTTTGCCTTAACGGAATTTCTATAATTTTATGTGTACCCCATGCGAGAACAACAGATATAGCTATTACTACTGTCCCGAGAACACTTTTTTCTACTTCAGGGAAAAACTGTATTGCAAATATTAGAATAACCCAGTGCCATAGATATAAAGTATAAGCTATTTTCCCTACAAATGACATAAATGAAGAGTTAAGAAAAACAATAATGGGACCATTATTCTTTAATGATATTTCTTCTCCCTTATGTGTTTGTCCAGATATAAGAATCATAGCAGCTCCAACAATTGGTATTAATGCTGGAAATGCCGGGAAATATTTCACTGCGTCCATAAATATGCCAACAGCAAGAATCATCCACATTCCCACGATAGAAAGAACCCACCGAATTTTATGAGAAACTACTATGCGAGAAAGAACAATTCCAAGAAGTGCACCAGCGCCAATTTCCCAGAATCTGGAAAATGTTGAGTAATAATTTTCACTTTGATTTCCAGACATCATCATATAGGACGCGTATAAAAATGATAGCATCGAAATGATGCCAACAAGAGAATACATGATTGCGGAGTATTTCTTTTGGCATGAAAACCTTCTGCATACTTTCCAAGCGATAAACACAACAATCATGATGGTGATATAAGATTGCATTTGCACAGACATTGACCACAAGTGTTGAAAAATGCTTGCGCCTTCTCCTGCTGCATTATAGTCCTGCCTTTGGTCTATAAGTCTCCAATTGATAATATATAAGATAGAAAACGCAGATTCATGCAGTAGATTTTTATAATCAATTGGCGAATATGTTATTAGTGCAATTAATGTAGCAATTATAACAACAACAACTAAAACAGGAACTATTCTTCTTTGAAGCCTAATAAGGGATTGGGAAAACGTCAATCCTAAGGGGTTTTGAACATTTTTCATTTGTGCGCGAAGAAGAAACATTCCTCCCAAAAACAGAAAGATGTCTACACCAGAAGAAACTCTCCCGATAAAAACATGGAAAATCACCACTAGTGCTATTGCAAGTCCTCTAAGACCGTCTATATATCCTAGATGGGCGGGGAGAGGTGGTGCTGATATCTTTTTTTCATTTATATCAGCATTGTTTTTTCGCACTGTGGTGATAGTTTTCACTGATATCTTTCCTTGTAAAAATTATTATTGTTTTTTTATTGTTCATTATTTACATCAGATTCTTGAGGATTTTCTGCTTCTGATGTTTGCTTTCTATATTCCTCAGAATCTTTACGGGATTGCTCCATCTCTTCATCACTCCAGGTATCTTCAATATATCCGGTCCATGACTTGAGATCAATAGCATTTTGAACAACTCCTGTACCGTCTAAGATAAGAAGAGGTGTTCCTACAGATTCAACATCAGGATGAGATTCCATAGCAAGAACGTTTGCTTCACTTGCATCAATTGCGACTTGACCATCAGTAATACCTTTGATTTTTTCTATAGACTCACTAGAAGCTCCTGCTCGTTCTGCAGCATTAGCCAAGTTTTCAGAGGTAATTTCTGGGTCATTAACACTATCTGGCTTGTTTGCGTAAGACGTAAGATACATATTCCAAGCAGCCTTGCCGTCTCCTTGTTCTGCAAGGGTCATAATCGCTTCCCAGATTCGAGGGGAATATCTTAGTCCCGCCTTTTCGCTAGCGTATGTGATAGGATGTACCCGGAATTCTATGTCTTCATCTTCAACATACTGTTTTATCTTCTTTCCTGCCGCATCATCTAGTTGGTTACAGTAAGAACACATAGGATCAGTGAATAGATCAATAATATGTCGGGGAGATTCTGTATTACTAAATTTTATATACACTCCCTCAGAGGGGTTTGCTACATATTCTGCACTGACCTCTTTTGCAGAATCGTCAAGAGTCCAGTTTTGAGGGTCAGCAGACTCGGATTTCTTAGTAAAAAGAAATGTTCCAAATCCAATGAGGGCTAGTATAATAACAACAATAGTAATAATAAACGGAATATTACTTGATTTGTTTGGGTTTTTCACAGATCTTGTTTTATCTATATTATTTGACATTTTCATTTCCTTTTTATCAAAATATTGTGTATATTGTACATTCATATCATAGCACTAGATATGGAACTAACAAAATCAAACTTTTGATTATGCAAATTAAACGTATTTGTTGTACAATAATATTTAGACAAGTTATGAATACTAGAAATCAAGGATGGAACATGACTGAAGAAAATAACGAAATAAATAATTCACCACAAGAATCTACACAGCCTATACAGGCTCCACAGTCTGTATCTATAACCTCTCTTGACCAAGAGGAAGAAAAGCCTGCAAATCCTATTGTAGAATGGGCTAAAAATAACATAGCACTAGCTTCTATTGCTGGCGTATTTGCATTCTCCGTATTGGGTGCAGGCGGAGTGTATGGGTATGAAAAATTGCAAACCTGGGGACACCCCACAGAAGATGTTGTTGCTGCTCGTGACGGACTAGTAGGATCTCAACAAAATATCCCTAAGGCGAAAACTGTTCCTAGTGCAGGAAAAGGAACTATTGCGTTTAAAGACAATCAAACTGGTGATATGCTAAGTTTCGAAACAGTTGGTATTGAAGCAAAGCCAAATAATAACCAGGGGGAAAAAACTCTTCTTCCTCCAGAAAACATTTCTCAAGTAGGATGGTGGGTTGACTCAGCATATCCTGGTGGAGTTCGTCCTGGTGAAGACCCTTCTGAAGTAAACAAGCGCGGGGGTAGCGGAACGACCGTTATGACTTCACATGTTAATTATGATGGTATCGTTGGTGCAGGGTCATCATTTGCTTCTCTTAAAAAAGGAGACCCAATTACTGTAACTGACCCAGAAGGAAAAGAACACCACTATATTATGGATGCAGATCCAATTCAAGTAAACAAACATGACCCAGACTATCTTCAAAAAACGAATGATACGTTGAATAGGGAAAAAGGAAAGAACTCACTTGTTCTCATTACATGTTTTGGAGAATATATTGGTGGAGCAACAGGGTATGAGAATAATCTTATAGCAACAGCAAGACTTGCTGACTAGTTTGGAAGACTTTATGGTATCCTGCTATCATGTGATAGCAGGATATTTTAGCGCCTAGATAAGAAAGTAAAAATATGGACAGTTATAAAATACATAATGAAAAAAATGAAGACATTCAATGCGTTTTTATTGGTGAAGATCAAACTTATGAATCAAAAAATTTCATATTTTATTATGACTCCAACAATAAAGAAGTAACCATTCAAACTTCCCCTACAAAATCAGATATATCTAATGCTATTGACTGGGAGATTGACTCTACAGAGTATTTACCTTTTGTAAAAAAATGTCAAGTATATAAAAAGAAAAAAAATATAGGAGGAATTGATAATATTTCTGGAATACATTTTGCAAGATGTGGTTCTCTTATATTTATTATTAGTTCAAAAATAGAAATTGATATATAAAATACAATAAAGATACTTTCTTATTTTAGCAAAAATTATCCCCCTTACAAACGTAAGGGGGATAATTATATAAGTGTTACTATTACTTAGTGAAGAAATCAATAAGTGTTGTAACGAATGAGGTTTCAACCTGTCCACCAGTATCAACCTTAGGACCATATGCTCCTGCTGCAGAAGCTGGTACTACTGCACGAGGTGCTGGTTGAAGTGGTCCCTTGTTTGCATTTGCATTAGCCTGTGGCTTAGCTACAGGAGTAGGAATTTCACTAAATACATCTTCATCATCAAACTCATCAGCAAGAAGTTCTACAGAACAGTTAATGAGCTGTGCTTCATCAGCATTGAAAATATCAATGGTGTAATCGCCAACTTCGAGTTCAAGCTCAATATTGCTTCCAGTGGTCTCTACCTCTGTTGGAGTTGCTGTTGAAGTAACAATAGTATCTTTACCACCTGCTGGAGTTGCATCCGCAGTTGTATCTGTTGCTGCATCGGTAGATGCGCCAGTATTTTCTGCTGGAGCAGTACCCGCACCACCTGCTGATGGTATATTTGCGCTATCTGCTCCTGTGTCTGTAGCGGTATTTTCCGCAGGTGCTGCGTCTGCACCACCTGCTAGAGCGCCTTCTGCACCCTCATTGCCCGCTGCTTCTTTGGAGTCTCCTTCTTGGAGTCTATCAGAAAGACGGTCTTTAACAGCTCCTCCAATACCACGAACTGCCATGCCTGCACCCGGAACTTTTGTGTCGGCATATGCTGCTCCAGCATTAATAGCCATATCTCCAAGAGGACTATTAACAAGTTCTCCAACTAATTCTTTTACAAGGTACTCATCTGATTCAATCTCTTCAACAAGTACATCTGCGAATGCTTCATTATACTCGTTAATTTGAGTATCTGTTGGGTTCTTTCCTGCATATTTTTCGAGACCTTCCGCGTAAACTTTTCCAAGTTCAGCGAAAGCTTCTGCTGTTTCTTTCTCAGTGCCTTCTAGGTTAAGATCTTTAGCTTCTTTGTCAGAAATCTTAGAATCTTTATCGTTTGCAGCTATTTCAATAGCCTTAACATAGTCTTCGTTGAGATTCTCATCAGCGTTTTGTGGAAGCATTTCTGCTCCTCGTGATGCTAGATCAAGAGCTTTTCCAGCATCTATAGATCCGCCCCCTCCACCGAGGAAATTATTAATACCATCATTGAGCATATTGCTGAGTCCTTCTGAACCACCAACAAGTGTAAGTCCTTTATTAAGAAAATCTCCTACACCACCAAGTCTATCAAGGAGTCCTCCCTTTTCTTCAGATGCTCCACCAGTAGTATCTCCTGCTGGAGCATCAGCTTCATTTTCTGCTGGAGCAGTATCAGCTACGTTTGTTTCTGGAGCAGTATTTGCTGGAGCTTCTGGCTGTGAAGGTGCTGGTTCAGGAGCTGGTGCTGGTGCTGAAGTTTCTTCGGAAGTAGAATCTTCTGAAGTAGTAGGTTCTTCTGAAGTTTCTTCCTTATCGCTTTGTGCAGTACATTTCGCACCAATAGTGGTATATGTTTTACCATCTACTGCAACAGTAAGGACACCATCTACCACGTCTTCGCTGTTGTAGTCGAATGATACACGAGCACCATTGCGCTTAACGGTTTTTTCTGCAATAACCTTGTCTTCGCCGTTGACAAGTTGCACATTAGCTTCACGATCACGGTCAAGACCGCTAACCTTAAGATTTATTGTGTTTTCTGCTGTTTCGCTTACAGCGTCTGTCTCTTCTTGTGCATTTGCTGGCATAGCAAGAATTCCAAGAGAAACTGCTGGTACAACAGAAAGTGCCATTGCTTTTTTAAAATTATTAGTAGTCATATTCTTTACCTTCTTGTAATATCCCTAGCGAGTAGGAATGTTTTACCTTTCGTCGCTTGTAATACGTATTAGTAGCACGATTAAATAACTGCAAATATGATTATAACATATTAAAAAGTATTTCATCGTAGTGCCAATATTAATAATAACCTATATATAATATCTTTGTCGGATTGTAACAATAGATAATTACATAGAGGTAATTATTTTTATATCATTTATACATTTCTATATTTTTGATATCTCTTGCTAGAACCAGCGACACCATCATAGTTAGCAGCCTTATGTTGATTGTCGTAGATAAGAAAATTAAATAGTCTTGTATTTATTCCAACACCAGTTAAGACTCCACCCCGAGATGTTACTCTTGCTCGTCCTATATTCAGTACGTTTGGTAACATGCTTATTATCTTGAACAGCAATCTTTTTCTCATGGTTGGGACAGAAGATCTCTGTCTTCTCGTTTCTGAAGTAGAAACTTCTTCATCGTCGTGAAAGTCTTCATCACTATAATTATCATCAGGAGTAGATTCAGACGAATTAACATTTTCATGAGTATTGTCATTTTCAATAGGGTTTGAATTCTCGTTGTCGTCATAATCCTGTTTTTGAGAATTAAAATAGTCATTCATTGACTGGTCTGGATTATTAGACTGCCATTCTTGATATTCTTGATAATCTTCTTTGATCATCTTATCAAGATCTCTAATACTTCCATTTTCATTGTTAATACCCTTATACCCTTTCGTCATAGCTCTAGCATATATTGACGCAGAGAACTTATTTATCTGGTCATATTGTTTATCTCTATCATCCTGGTTAAGCTTATCTGTAGTTCTTATAAAAGACCTTTCTATAGCGTTCGCTTGAGACATGTCTAATGTCGGGAATTTTCCCTGTGAAATATAGTCTTCTATAGAATCTTCTCCATTTGCAAGGCGATCTATTCTTTGCATTTCTACTCTTGATAGGTGATCTCTTTGTAGCGGAGTGTATCTTGCAGAATCATCTGGAACATCCCTAGATCCTCTCTTCCACTCATCATATCGATTTTCTCGTTCTCGCTGATTTGCTCTTTCAAGGACATATGCCCTAATTGTGTTGAGATCTGTTTCGGTATAAGGCTCGCCATACCCTTCTATCTTCGCTTGAACTTTTCTCGGATCACTTCCATCCGTGTCGTTTATGTCTCCTTGCTGTTTCATTTTGTAGAATTCTTGGAATTTAGCATACCTTTGTGTCCAATCATATTTTTTCTTTCTTCTTTTTGGGAAAGTTTCATAAAGATCAGACAAGCGCTCACTATCTTTAAATATCTCAGCGCCTTTTCTCATTAGCTCTTCTGCTTCTTCTTCATTTCCGTAAGACAATTCTATAATAGCCTGATCTGCAGTAGCTCTTACTTCGTCATGCATGCTAAGTATTTGGTCTCGCATATTCTTATGCATTTTATTAGATTCTTCTTCAGCATGCGGACTTTTTAACCATGCAACTCTTCCCTCTTTGTCAATCCCCCTATAAAAACCCTTCATGCCTTTACGTTTACGTCCCATGAAAAAATCACACCCTTACTATTTTGGATAAGACTACTACTGTTTATATATAATAGCAAAAGCGTGATTTAGAGACATAGGTAAATTATAATTGTATCTTGTTTTATATTTTTTCGTAAGAATGAATCCTTTCAAGTATCCTTTCATCAATAAGAATGAAACTCAAATTTTCTGTATCTTTTTCATATATTGGGGGAGATCCTACTGGAATTTCTATTGTAGAAACACCCGATTTCTGCGCTTCTTCTATATCTGACACATCCATTATTCCGCCATTTATCAACAATTCTGGCTCTACGGAAAACAACATATACGCATTTCCCTTATAGTACAAAGAACTTTTTGTTGTTGATTTATTAAGAAGAAGAACAGCCTTTTCAGTAGAGCCGTTTGAGGAAACCTTTCCAAAATCACCAGGAGAAGAGTTTTTCTTAATATTTACAATAATATAATTTCCATCTCCAATATCTACTTTTTTGTTATTAACACCGCATACTAAATCTATAGCATCCACTTCAAGTGTTGCACAACCCCTAGTATGACCAACTCTATTATTATAATTATCATGTTCTTTCTTAATGAGATCTATAAGGTTTTCTGCATGAATAACATAACTTAAAGAAACTATTGATGAAGAAGGATGCTTTGATACAACATCATCTTTCTTAGTAGAAAAATTTTCTTTCGAAGAATCGTCAAAAGAAATATTGTGAATTTCTTTATCATACTTTTTTCGCGAATCCTCGTTTAGGAGAGTATCTTTTGCTTCTGAGAGCATTCTAAAGATGGTTGAAGTACTAGAGTCTCCAATAACATCTGGGTGTATTTTTAAAGACATTCTTTTATAAGCATCTTTAATTTCTTTCGAAGTAGATTTTTCGTCTATTCCCAAAAGATCGTAATAATTGATCATTGTACACTGCTCCTTACGTTTATTCATACATCATACTAAACATAATAAGCAATGTCAAGGAAGATCAATCATATAAATATATGGAGTGCAAATAATGTACTCCATATATTTATGCATTCTATATTTTCGCTACGTTTAGACGGTATATGATTCAACACTTGGTGATGTAAGATCAATTACTTTAGGTCTTTTCTTTTTATATTTCATAAACCACCTAGCAGCATAATCTAGCATATCATCCCTATCATCAAGATATGCCACTGCTTCAAAATAAGAACTGTCGTCTTTCAATGTCGGTTCCGTACCCATAGGCATACACTGGCTTCTGATGATAATATGATCGTCATCAGTTGTGAAATTCAAAAATATTTCAATTTCTGGTATTTCTTCATAAAGCGTTACAGAGGTGATGGTTATATCATCAAATGTTGTATCTAAATCAGCATATACGTCCCTACATATTACTGCTGCTCCGATATCTGGGAATCCACCTATTATTTCTGCTTCAAATGGACCATTATCTTGTTCATTATACCTGATTCCCATCACTAAATATCTAATATCTTGCTCTTCATTAAACATTGTTCTCATCCACCTCCTCTGCTATGAATACCTTTGCTGAATGTAACGCTCATAAGTAACAGTTGTAGTTCTATACACAGTATTTGTTCTCGTTACAACGTTGTTTTCTGTTCTCGTAACAGTAACGTTTTGTCCTCTATTGTTTCGTGTTACTGTAGTAGTCTTAGTAACTGTTCCTGGAGAAGCGTTATTGTTTGATCCAGAACTTCTTGGAGCCTTTTCCGTAGATGTCACGGTTATCTTCTGTGGAGCAGGAGCTGGTGCTTCGCGAGTAATAGTATTGGTAATAGTATTTGTGAGTGTTCTGGTTTCGGTGTTTGTAAAAGTTTCTGCAGGAAGACGCTGTGTAGTAGTCATGATTGTTTTTGGTCCAGGAACCTCTTTTGTTTGGGTTACTGTTTTCTCATTATCCCTAGCTTCATCCGCAGCAGCTTGAAGTTGAACTTTTTCCTCATTAAGCTTATCGAGTTCAGCTTGTTTATCTTCTAGTTCTTTTCTTAGTGCATTCAATTCGCTATTAGAAACATTCGCATCTGCAGCATTGTCTCCGTTCTGAGATCCTTCGGAAGTATTTTCTCCAGGGGCGCTAGTTGTAGCATCTGCACCGTTTCCAGAATCTTGTGTTCCACTATCCTTATTATAAAGGTATGCACCGCCTGCAATAAGTCCAGAAAGTATTCCTGCGATAATTAGCCACGCCCACCAAGGAAGACCGGATTCTTCATCATAGTCATCAAGGTCATCAATTTCTATGTCTTCGTCTCTGTAATTATCATTATAATAAGGAGTTTCTTCATCATCAAAGACTGTTCCACTATTGCTAGTAATAGCAACATCTTCATCGTTTATCGGATCGCTAAATTCTTCTTCGTCCCAATCGCTTGAGTTATCTTCTAGATAAGAAGATGCGTCTTCATTATCTTCATGAAGTATGGCTGTACTTTCCGGTGTAGAATCAAATTCACTGATGTCAGAAAAATCGTCATCTCCAAACTCGTCTTCCCCAAATTCATCATTTTCAAACTCATGTGTGTCTACTGATTCTGGGTCTACTTGATTATCTTCTCCAACAATAACTCTTGAAGATCCATCTTCATCATAATTGCCATCAAAATAATCATTTATAACATCGCCCGTTTCTACATCGTCAAACCCCGAGAAATCATCATCAATAGATCCATCGAAATCTTCTAGTGAAGAATTGTCCTCAACATCAGAAAAATCGTCATTAAAGATGGATTCATCATTATTTGAAAGGTCAGGATTGTGACTTTCTTTATCTATGGAATCATCATGTCCATTACCTGGTATTTTATCACTCATAAGTAAATCCTTTATTACTATTACCTAAAATAATCTACATTTTCATTTTATACAAGATCATCTTAACATATAATATCATGAAAAAGGACGTACAAGAAAAAACGCAATGAAATTACAAAGTATTTGTTTACCGAGAAATCTTGTTCCTAAAATAGTTAGCATGTAGAAAAGACGCTGGTAGAGTAAGCAATATAGTACCCACAAAAATACTGGAGAAATTTATGTTTCCCCCATTGTTTATTGCATATATCCATGCTGTTACTGTAGAAATAACAAACAACGATAAGAAAACGCTCCAAAACCTTCTAGAAACAAGAAATTCTATATCTTCATTTTTATACGTATGTGCATTTTCGACATCATTATGAGTCTTGTGAATATTATTTGTATTTTTTACAGCACTCTGTGATATCGCAGCATCATAGTGGCTCATCCTGTCTTTTGTAGGGGATGTTTTGCTTGCTGGAGTATAAGTAATATTCATCGTTTTTCTCCTTATTATTTTAATAATATACACATAGTATACACTGTTGTGCGTACTATGTCAAGACCCCCCTAATAAAATGTACCCGTTATGCACGTCATAACGGGTACAAGTTTAAATAATCAGCTGTGTTTATTCACTAGACCAAGATTTTATATCTTGTTTCTTTGTGGATTTTGTGACAGGAGTAGGAGAAAGAGTCTCATCTCCTAGTGTGAATTTTTTCGCAGACGCTATTTCTACAACAGAATTTTCTCCTCTCTTTAGCTTATGCACATAGATTCCTTGAGATCCCCTCCCTTTTCGAGGAATATCTTTTGCAGGTGTTACTTTCCAACAACCTCCATCACTGATAGTAAGGATATTATCTTCTTCTGTAGCAGTAAGAACTCCAACTATTTGAGAATCATTAAGTTTAATTCCTGCTACACCACTTCCCGCTATACCTTGAGGATTTATGGATGAAGGGTCTAGGCGAAGTATTTTTCCTTGGTCAGTAACAATATAAATATCCTCGTTTTTAGTAAATGCACCAGCATATATAATATCATTCATCTCAGATTCTGGAACTATCGGTATAGCACGTTGTGTTACAGGAAGTCCCTTACCGCTGAATATTTTTATTTTACCATTCTTGAGTACCGCAAATGCAGTGTGTTTTCCGTCGCTAATATTTACTCCAGTGTTAGAAAGGTATCCAACACCATCGATTCCCCAATTCCCCTTAGGGAGGCTTCTTGTTTGCGAAGATTTAGTAACAGTTGCTTTTTGATCATTAATTTCTGTATATCTTTGTCCATATGGCTCCACCATTTTTCGAGCATTTTTTAGTTGCTTTCTAATTACCGTTTTCATCTTTGTTGGAGAAGAAAGAATGGAGTTGATATTGTCAATTTCTTTTTCAAGAGACTGAGATTCTTTTTCTATTTCATGAGAATCCTGCTTTGTCAATCTACTTAATTGCATAGAAAGAACATATTTCGCCTGTGTTTCATCTATTTCGAAATGATTCATTAGTGATTTTTGTGCTTCTTTAACATTATTTGAATTTCGTATAATAGAAATGGCTTGATCAATATCCAAGACAATTTTCATCATACCTTCAAGAAGATGAATACGATCTTGTGCCTTATTAAGCCTAAATTCATACACCCTTTTTGTCGCGTCTTTTCGTGTTTTCAAAAACTCTAGGAGTACTTCCCTAAAGTTAAACATTTTTGGTTCTCCATCGCGACTTACTGCATTCATATTAATAGAAAACGTTTCTGTAAGCCCAGACCCTGATATCGAATATAATTGTTCAAGGACTTGTTGTGGTGAATACCCTTTTCTTACAGATATTTCTACCTCTAATCCGTTTTTCTTACCTGACAATATTTCTACCTTATTAGGACCATCTATTTTTCCGTTGAGAAGTAAGTTTTTGATACCACTTCTTACTTTTTCTTCAGTAGAACCATAAGGAAGCTCGGTAACAATAATTTTATTTTTATTAATGTGTGCCTTAGCTCTAACCGTCATCCTTGCTTTTCCAGTATCAAAGTATTCCTTAACAAGGTTGTTTCCATCTTTGTCACGTATAAATACTTCTCCTCCTGTTTTCCAATCTGGTCCAGGAACTATCTTAATCATTTCATCAGTTGAGAGATTTTCATCATCTAAAAGTGCGATGCATAAATCCATGACTTCAACAGGATTATGTTGCGCAAACTTACATGCAAACCCAACTGCAATTCCTTCTGTCCCATTAATTGCTAAAACTGGTATGGATACAGGAAGGTGTACTGGTTCTTTTTTACTATTGTCATAGTTGTTTACCATGTCTACTGCGTTTTCTTTAATGCCTTCCATAAGACTCCAACCGACTTCTGACATTTTTTGTTCGGTATAACGAGCGTGACCAAAAGAATCGCCAAAAGTAAATCCAAAGTTTCCGCGTCCAGTAATCAGTGGTACTCTTATCCATGGTGCAGTCATGTTTCCGGAAGATTGATAAATTGAAGTATCTCCGTGAGCGTGATAATCACTCATGGTGGTGTTTGTCCAGCCACCAGATTTTCTAAAACTTCCGGAAGGATTATATCCCTCTACATACCCGGTCCACAGAATTCTCCGTTGCACCGGCTTGAAACCATCACTAATATAAGGAAGAGCACGATCTTGTACTACATAGTTGGCATATCTTGCATAACTGTTATTGATAACATTAATAAATTTTTTATTGCTAATTTCCATTGTCATATCTCCTAGAATAATACGTCTCTAATTTCTTCTATTGATTGTCCCCTGTTGATTTCTGCGAGCTGTTCTCTACGAAGTTCGGTATCGCTACCAAACCAAATATGTAGTCCTTTATCTATTATCTCTTGTACATCCTCAAGTTCAAGTCTCACAAGATTTCTGTTATCTGGGTTAAGAACAGTATTGTCAAAATCATCAGCATCCATTTCACCAAGACCTTTGTTGCGTGAAACATCAGTGATATTTTTTTCTCCAACACGCTTAATGATTGCATCTCTTTCCTCGTCTGTTTGCGCATACTCTACAAGTTCGTCTTTTCCTTTCTTGTATTTTACTGCAAAAAGAGGAGGGTAGACTATATATACCATACCTTGTTCTATAAATGGTCTCATCAGTGTATAAAACATGATTGATAAAAGAACGTTAATATGGGCACCGTCTGGATCAGCGTCGGCGGTGAATATAATTCGTTTAAAATTCGATTTAGAAGGGTCGCACATTTTGCCCACGCTTGCGCCAATAACTTGAACAATACCACTTATTTCTTTGTTTTGAAGAGCTTTATTTAAAGGAACTCCATAAGTGTTAAGAATTTTTCCTCTAATAGGAAAAATAGCGTGTATGTCAGAATCTCTTGCGCCCTTAATGGTTCCCATTGCAGAATCTCCCTCTACGATATACAATTCCGCTCCAGAATCAACACCCTTTTTTCTACAACTAATGTATTTTTCAGGCATTTGAAGACTTTCGTCAATTCTCTTGTTTTCTTTTCTTTGTTTACTTAATTTCTCAAGGGCTGCAATTTCCTCACTGTTTCGTTTATTTTCAAGCGCAAGTTTTACCCAGTCTAAAACGATACTTGCGTTCTTTTTGGAGTCAAGCCATGTTGAGAATACTTCTTTTACTGACTTTTTAATTGATATAGCCATAGAAGGAGACGTGACACGGCTTTTAGCTTGAGAATCAAACTGTACACCAGACCCTTTTACAGATATAACGAAATTCACTACATCTTCAAAGTCTTTTGCAGAAGGGGCTTTCTCATTTTTTTTAAGTCCTAGTTTTGAGGAACTCATACTCTTTGCTTTTTCTTCAAGAGATTCAAATAATGCTCCGGAAACACCACTGACATGCGATCCTCCATCAGCGTTATACACAGTATTTGTAAACCCAAACCTCGAAGAATCTCCAGAAATATCTGCAGGAATTCCCGAAGATAGCTCCCAGGTAAAAGGTGTATCTTTTGTGTATCCACTGAATACTGATTCTCCTTGAATATTTACAGTTGGATCTTCTACATGCAACATCTCGTATACAGCTTGCGATCCTAATTTGGCATTCTTTCCTTTTTTCACAGGACCATATGTAACTGTTTCACCACTTCGTGTCACTGTGGAAGTAACGCCAGGAATCAATAGCGTTGAAGTCTGGATTCGAAAATCAATATCATTGATATCAAGTTTGTCATCTTCTGCTATTTCCGGATCAAAGTACCACCTAATAGATGTCCCTGTTGGGAGTCCTGAGTTATCTTTTTTTCCTTTAAGAGGAGTGATTTTTTCTTCAAAAGGGGCGAATGGGTCAAAATCTTTTCCTTCAAACACACCAGGTTTTCCTTGCTTAAATGACTGCTTATATTCTTTCCCATCTCTTCTGACCGTTACGTCAAATCGCAACGAAATAGCATTAGTAGCTGATGCGCCAATACCGTTTGTTCCAGATGCAGAAGTATTATCATTAAAGTTTGACCCAGAATCTTTTCTTCCAAGAGTCATGATGATGCCATTCATCTTATATTTGCTATTCCAGTCTACTGGAACACCGCGTCCGTTATCTATTACTTCTATAGAATTATCATCATGAAAAATAACATCAACAGTAGATCCATATCCTTTCGCTGCTTCGTCCATAGCATTGTCAATAATTTCTCGCGTTGCAACGTTTCTTGGAGTACCTGAAAGGTATACTGACGTACGTAATCTAACGTGATCTAACCCCTCAAGCATAGTGATGTCATCTGTAGTATATGATTTTTTTGACATAAATATCCTCATTTCGATAATTTTTATTTTCATATTTTCATATGTTCATAATATCTTTCTTTATAATACAACATTTTCTCATATTGAAAAAACACGCACTATTTACTCCTGTTATAAAATTATTTTTATATTGCACTACCTCGTATTTTGATATATTCTAAGAATATTTACCGAAAGAGATTTTACAGAAATATTTTTTATGTGTTATGATAAAAAACATTAAAGAAATAGTTCTGAATTTTTATTCAGCCTTGAAGCATATGAAATATCGTAATGGATATTATTATATGTGGTGTCATATTCCAGGAGTGGTGAACACCGTCAAGGAGCGTAGGTTCCTACGCCGAGTATGAAATATCGTACGCGAGAGAACATTTCACTAAATATTCGTCCTTGGATGATTATCCCAAGACCGACACATGTTATAAGGGCGATATTTAGTCCAGGGGCAGTGGTCTCGCCCACCTAAGAGGGTTAGAGCCTCCTTATTTTCTATTCTGTTCCATACACCATGCTATTTGTTAAGACATGCCCAGAAAATAGCTCTAGATATATAGCATTTGTCATTATTTTGTCTAGGACCAATGGTGTATGGAGAAGCAGTAGAAAAAGTGTATAGACTCTTGCAACGAAAAAGCAGTAATTAAAAACAAATGATTGAACGATTGACTGATGTTAGTTTTTTGCCAGAAGCTCTAAACTGGGGTCATATCTGCCACTTTATCGTTTTTGCTATAACATAATTATTATAGACTTCATTTGCAGTTACAATAATCCTGCTAGTTGGCTACGGGAATACATTCGGTGCGCATAGATATGTGTATCATGTGTCTATGACTATATAATCCTCTTTCTCATAGGTATTAATATGGTACTTTATAGTAAGTAGTGATTATATAGAAGCAACCTCCATAACAAATATTATGGATTTTGAATTCGATTTATTGTTAAAAAAGAATTGCCACGTTATCACAAGACGTATTGTTGTGTTGATGTGATAAGTGTTGTTCTGCACTGACATGGGATGTATTCACATACATACACGAAACTTATGCTGTTCCAGGATCTATACCCTGGATGATTCTCTGAATGAATATTGAGGAATTGGTATGAATGCTATATCAGCATATGACAGATGATAATGTTATATGCGTCTAAGAGCAATAGTTAAAGATGGTGACGCTCTGTGAAATTCTAACGGGTTTATATATACGAGAAAGAGGGGTGCAAGTGCGCCTTATATCCTTCGACTATAGGACGATAGCGAAACGAATAAGGACAACCGTATCTTGCAAAGCTTCCTAAACTATAAATAAATTACGAAAGTTTTTTAATGATTATGATACACGCGAATAAAATAACGATTCGGGTATCTATGATGGCTACGTATGATAATTCTCCATGATATATGCCATATATATCGACAGCAAGGTGAAAATGTATAACATGTAAAACCGTAAGATCCAATGGGGCAGCTGGGAGACATCCTCGATTATTGATATATTACTGTACTCACCATAAGAAACGTTTAAGAAACTGCCTATTTTCAATAAATACTGTTACATAACAAGATAGTAACTAAGTATCCATAAGGGAGTAGAGATAGATAAGCGGACGTAGTGACGCACAGAAGCTTCAAGCAATTCTATTAGTTTAGAAATGCGCTATCTCGTAGTAAAGAAACACCATCGACATGGAATGGTTATTGCACATATTAGATACGTTATAAATGATATGGACATTTATATAATACTGGTGTAACGACTGGGGAATATGCGGGATGCATAACCTGGGTCCTTATAGGTATTTAACTATTCGTACATGTGATTTGCATTATTGATTCTGCGATAAGATTGCGATATAAAATACAGCACGCAATATAGGTGAGATCTATAAACAAAGTATTATGAAGACGCACTTAACCTTATGTTGAACGAATGTGCATACAATAACTTATACGCTTATAAAAGGCGCAAAGGAAAAATGCGGAACATACTAAACTAGTAGCGTACTTTTTCGGCTTTTTCTACTCGCCCCCGGTCATGTGTTGCTTTTATTCTGATGTATACATAGTATGATAATGACAACATACGTATACTATGAAAAAAGAAACGCTCCCGTTACGAAAACAACGCCTATAACGGAAACGTCTCAAGGTAATCGAGCATCCAACCATGTATGTTCCCACTATATTGTACAAAATGAGTACCTGTATAATACGATGTGACGAATATCAAGAGCACATCATATTGTCCCGAAAATGTTATATTTTCCGGATAATAATACAGTGGAGAAGTTACCTTACAATAAATAGCGTGTATAAAAATACACAACATCTATTGTAGCGCAAAGTTTGTGTTGTTCGTAGCGAAGAGTAGTGCTTTTTTCATTTTCAAATAAATGACAGTAGTGATATTCACTGCAAGTAATTGGATAGTATCGTTGGGTTAACAACCACGATGAAAATTCAACGAATAAACGAGGTATATATATCGTATACTTCTCTTTTGGTATAAAACTAGTTTATATAGTTCATTCATTACATGAAATTATATAAGGTGAAATTTACTTTCATTATTTTTTATTTTCACAACTACGTTTTATACCAGGGGGTATATACGTCTCTTGACTTATAACAGTATACTGATATAAAATACTTATCTTAAAAATTCATAAAAAGAAAAAAATAAATAAAAATAATACTTATTCAAATAATTTATGAAACATACAAGTTAGAATGCAACTATAACTATTAATAATAAGACGATTGAAGTATACGATATATAACAATATACTTAATAAAAAGAAACTTTAGAATAGGTTTAAGCACACTTATAACATTTTTATCTTATAAAAGATGTTTATTTACCAATTCAGAAATGGCTTCCTGATAAAGGATAGTTTTTCTGTATATCAAGTCGTATGAAAATTCTTATTAAACATAGCAATATGAATATTTTAACGCTTTCTGTAAAGTATTTTTTTCAATATCAATTTTTATTGATATTTATTTTTTATTTTTTTAAAGAAGAAGAGAAAATCTTTATGACTTTTAATGAAAGAAAAGGACGTATGCATATACTAAGTATGAAATATGCTCCCGCGATGAATCATAATGAGATATTTTTATATGCGCGAAGGATTATATTATATGCTATAATTATTTCGTTACCATGCGTTGTGCTGTAACACTTTTATAATTAAATACTCATACCTGTAAAAGCAATTATCGGTTTCCCTCCTTGTCCGAATCGCTTTTACAGGTTTTTCTTTTATTGTATTCTTGTTTTGACGAAGTATATTTAAATGTGTTATAATAAAAGAATGTTGAATCAACCACTCCAATTTTTCAACATAATATCTTTCATTAGATATTTTTCCATTACCGTGTTATGCCCCTTGCTTTATGTAAGGGGCATAATGCGTTATCATGTTAGTTTAGTCACATTTATCAAACATTGTTAACGTAGTATGCAATACTTGAACATATAAAAACAATACGATAATGAATTGGAGGGTATTATGAACACATGTATAAGTAGCACAATAATATATGAAGAATTTGATTATTTTGACAAAGATGGGAAAATGCTTGAAATTATTGTACAGAAAGAGGATTTTGAATTTGTCACTATAGATATTTTTTCTTATACAGAAAATTGTGTAGAAGTACAAAGATACAACAGTATCCGCCCGTGTCACAATAAAGAAAAGTCCTCGCTAGGAAATGCTAAAGATACATTTTATAATTTTATAGAGATGCAATAAAATTATAAAAGGACGTTAGTAAATTTTATTACTAACGTCCTTTTGCTATAATATATATTTATCGAAAAATACCGATAATCTTGGAGACTATAGAAGTATGAACCTTTCCTCCGGTATCAACCTTAGGACCAACTGGTTGCGTGTTGTTTAAGGTATCTTGTGATTCTGTCTCTTGATACCCGGAGTTATCGTAGGATACTGGTTCTGCATGATCAGAGCTTTCTGTTCCAGGAGAATCGTTTCTTACAGGAGAATTATCTTCAACATCATTAGAGGTCTCTTGTGTGGATATACCTACTATGTTATCTGAAGATGAATCTTGGGATGTGCTATTTTCTTTCTTGGAAGATTCGCGAGAATCGCTTTGTTTTTCATTGGAAGGATGTTCGCTTACATCTCCATATCCGTAGTCTATGATTTTCCCGTCACTATCTGTTACTGTGTATCTCTCATTTGAAGAAGAGTTATTCTCATTGTCTTTTCTTTGTGTATCAGTATTGTCGGAGAAACTATTTTGCTTTTGAGATTCGGAATTATCGGATTCTGTGTTTTCAATTTCTTCGACTTTATCTTCTTGATCAATTGGTGCTTCTACTTCAGTGTCTCCATTTTCTTCGTTATTTGTTTCATACTTATCTGATTCTTTCAGGCTTTCTTTATAGTTCCCAATCAGAGTTCTTTCTCTCTCAATGTCTTCAGGAGAAATTTTTTCATCTTTAAAAAGAAGTTGAGATTTTTGTAGCTTTTCATCTATGGCTTTATTGTATGACTTATCATAAAAATCGATTCCAGTTTCTTCTTGAATCCATGGAAGTATTTTATGCATTGGAGATGCTACAATAGTACTTCCCTCATTAAGGGATTCTGCATGAAGAAGTCCTCCTGATAGAATTCCATATACAGTATCGCCAGAAAATATTGGTGCTCCAGAATCTCCATATACTGATTTAGAAGGATCGATGAATTTTATATTGACACCCGCGTTTTCCCCCTTCATCTTACTAAAGCCTTTCGCAGAGGTATAACGAGAAATAATTAGTTGACCATTTTCATTTCTAATAGGTTCTCCATTTTCATCAACATTGAGTCTGCCGTTAACAATTGTTCCTTCTGCTTTTCTTACCTTGTTTGCTGCTACATTTTTATGCAGCGAGTCGAGACTTTCTTTATCTATGAGATCAGAACTTTGTTTTGCAGCAGAAAGTGTTCCCCAACCATACCCTGATACTTCGTCTCTTAAATCAAGAGGGACTGTTCCGGTATAGAGTTTTGCAGGGATTGTTTTTGCTTCATCTTTAAGCTTAAGTAACGCTACATCATATATAGGATGTGTTACTGCGCTTTCTACATTAACTTTTTCTCTATTTTCTACATCTGGACCGATGTATACTGATTCGGGAGCCCTGTCAATCTCGCCATATGGTTGTGATGAAACACAGTGTGAAGCAGTAAGTACATATTGTGGTGCAATAAGCACCCCAGTACAATTAAGATTTCCTGTTTGTACAATAGACCGTGATGTCTCATCATCTGCTGGAGCGAAATCTGTCATCATAAATGCATTGGCTGTAGGAGTAAAAACCAATCCTGCAGACAGTATAGGCGCAATAATACTCATTCCTATTTTTTGTATTTTTTTCATAACTATTAATCCTTTAACGTTGTACATATTGCAATTATGTTTACCAATATAGTATACATAAAATGTATACCTCCATGATGGTATAATATTTATGTACGAAGATTTTGTATCATAGATAAAATTGTGATATAGTTATTGTGCATTTTAAAACCATTTAAAATACGGACAAGGATTTAAAAATTATGACTGATAAAGCAAAAAAGCAATTAGGGATAGCAGCAGGTGTTATTCTTGTAATCGCAGCACTTATAACTGGTTTTCTATTTTTTACTCAATCAGGAAAAGATACGAGAAATGAAGCTGCTGTTGCGTTTCAACCAGTAGAGGTTCCAGAAGATTCTCGTGAATTATCGCGAGTTCCCACAGCGCCTGTAAACAAGCCAGACGAAGATGATGACCCGTATCTTAACAGGGATATGCTTGGACAAAGGATTTCTGACGACCCTATTGAAATTGAGATTCCATTAGAAGAAGATAATTCTGGTGGAGATACACCTGGAAATAATAAAGAAAAGAAGGATAAAGATAAGTCACAGGGAAACAATGGTGGAAATAACTCATCGAAACCATCTTCTAAGAACAAAACAACTACTACCACAATTAAACCTCCATCAGCGAAAGAGATGAGACAGGTTTCGAACACTGGTGTTGAGTTCTCTATTCCTTCTGTTGGACTTTACACTCCACTAGGATCTCTTCAAGAAGTTCGTGGTATTATTCGACCAACCAACTTTAATAATGTTTTTCAGATCACTAACCGTGGCGTAGCATACGATAAGACTCGTGAGGGAACTACCTATCTTGCAGCACACACCCTTGATTCTGACCAAACATCAGGTGGATTGGCTCCAGGTAACTTCATTATTGATGCAAGCTCTAAGCAGCCAAAGATTAAAAATGGCGACAAGATTAATGTAGGAAACGAAACCTTTAGCGTTACAGAATTGAAGCGCGAAGGTAAAGGACTCATTTCTAACGATGCTAATATTTGGGATGCAAGTGTTAAAGATCGCCTTGTACTCATCTTATGCTGGCCGAATTCGAACGACAATTATGTAATTATTGCACAGCATGATTAATAATACATATTTCTTATAACCCCAGCTCAGGGGTTATTTTTTTATGATAATTTTTTTAATACTTTGCATACCATGCACAAATATGATATACTTAAGAATGAAATTTAAAGCATTAAGGATTAATAATGGGAAAAGAAATAGATTTATATCAAGATGTAGAGTGTATGCAGTCAAACATTCTTCATTTTTGGAATTATTTAGAAAACGACAATCAACATCCACACAGATTGTCATTTTTGGATGATGATAATTATCAATGGAAATGCGATAGCGGGCATGTTTTTAGTATGTCTATTTTTCAAATATTTTATTATTACCAGTTCTTAAAAATGAATCCTTGTCCACAATGCCATAAAAAATGGAAAGAAAAAGGTCTGGAAAAACCAAGGAGAGAAAGACCAAATCTTTCGAAACCGAAACCTGGAAAATCTTTTGGTGATGTGCGTCCTGATATATCAAAGACATGGGACGTTCATAGAAATGGGAAGTATACCCCATATGATTTTTCACAGTTTTCTGTAAAAAGATTTTGGTGGATTTGTGAACATGGGCATTCTTTTGATTGCACTTTGGCGAATAGGAATAAGTATGGTTGTCCTGTATGTAAAGGGTGGAGAGTTGCTGTTGGGTTCAATGATCTCGGAACACAACGTCCTGATATAGCAAGAATGTGGCATCCAGATATGAATGGCGATCTTACACCATATGATATAACTCCAGGCGCTGACAAACTTATTTGGTGGCAATGCCCGATTGACGAAGAACATGTTTGGGAACAACATGCATGGGCGCTTACTGCACCTCGTAGAGATAAGGTAAAAACGCACGGATGTCCATATTGTTCTAGTCATAGAACAGATAGAAAAAGGAGTTTAGGTATAACACAGCCTGAAGTTATGAAATATTGGGATTTTGATAAAAACTCACTAGATCCTTTCGATACACTTCCTTCTAGTAATAAAAAAGCATGGTGGATATGCGAGGACGGTCATTCTTGGAAAGCTGTTATTAATGATGTGTATTATAAGAAAAGTAGATGTCCTACATGTTGGAGAAACAAGAAGATGTCTCGTGGAGAACGAGAACTTGCAGATTTCGTAAAAACCCTTATTGATAACCCAGACGATCCAGAACAATATCAAGAGGGGAACAGAGAACTTTTGAAACCTTTAGAACTAGATATTTATCTTCCTGATGAAAATATTGCGATTGAATATAATGGTGTGCATTGGCATAGTGAGAAAATTAAAAATGGTAAAAATGTATATGCAAATTACAACAAGTGGAAAAAATGTAAAGACCTTGGTATTCAACTCATTACTATTTGGGAAGATGAGTGGCTATATAAGAAAGATATTGTAAAAAGTATGCTTCTCCATAAACTCCATAAAGACGAGTCTGTAAGAGTATTCGCTAGAAATACTGTTGCTGAAAAACTTTCATGGAGTAAGGTGGAAGAATTTCTTAATACATATCATATTCAAGGAAGTTCTCATGGAAGCGTATATTACGGATTAAAATATAATGATGATATTGTTGCAGTCAGCGTGTGGCGCAAGAACAAAAATACTCTTTACCTTGACAGGTATGCAACTTCTTGCAATGTTATTGGTGGTATGGGAAAACTTTTGAAATGCGGGAAGAAGTATGCGAAAGATTATGGGTGTGGAAATATTGTAACGTTTTCTGATAACTGTGTTTCTAATGGCGGTATGTATGAAAGAGTGGGGTTTGAATATGACGGACAATTACGTCCTGATTATTCTTATGTGCGACAAGATAGGCGTGAACATAAGTTTAATTATCGTAAAAAGCGTTTTAAAAATGACCCTTCACTTAAGTATAAATCTGGGCTTACAGAATCCCAACTAGCTGACCTCAATTGTTTTAATAAGATTTATGATTGCGGGAAAACTCGTTGGAAGATAAAAATATAGTTACTAACTAGATTTTAACTAGTAAGTAACTATATGACAAAAAACAATATTAACTAAGGACGTGGAGGGTTACAAGCAAACCTATTATAATATGCTTGGTCTTGTGTTGCTGGTCTTCCCATCTCTAGACTCCAATTATTCTTCTTAATGGCTGATCCTTGTGCATGGCATCTAAATTGTTGTTCAAGACTTTTAATATTTGGAACGCCGAGTGATACTGCTTCTTTCCACATTTGATTAATAGGGAGTCCTCCATTATTATTGCTTGACAGAGTAGAAAGCGATGATAGTCCTAGGAATAGATTAGAGGTTGTGTAGTTTGACTTAGGATTGATTATAAAACTTTTTGTTGAAGCATTCCATTTTACAGATTCAAGATACTTTGACCCCTGTTTTTCCCACGATTGTGGGTATTCTTTTACATATATTGATTCTTTTGGATCAACGCCTTCTTTGACGTAGTTTGGGCTGCTTGACAGTCCACCTTCTTGACTCGATGTTCCGATACGTACTATGTCTTGAGATGAAGAGCTACTTGATAGTCCTTGCCTGCTAGAAAGAGGATGTTTATTAGATCCGTGTGATGCTCGTGTAAATAGTCCTGTTCTTAGTGGTTTGTAGTTTACTTGTTGAGCAACCGCTTCTTCTGCAGTGGGGAATAGGTATCCGTATGCGTTTCCTCCATTAGATCCTTTTACAACACCAATAAGTTGCCCATTTTTAAATACTGGGTGTCCATCATATCCTCCGAAACCATTAAGGGTGAATCGAGTCCCCTGTTTTGTATCAGTAATAGATGTTACCTGAAGATCGTAGTTTGGTTTTAAAAGACAGGAAAATGCAACAAAGCATATTGGGAAATCTGACCTGCGAAAATTAGAAAGTTGTAGTTTGTCACCTGGTTTGACACCATAAGGGTTTCCAGTATTATAGGGAAGTTGTGGTGTTTTTCCATCTGGAGAATAGTTTCTTCCTGGTATTTTTTGAACTTCTCCTTGAGCTTGGTAAGAGATATTTTCTTTATTGAAGGAAGCTCCCTTGGCGTTGGTTTCTATTTCTGATGTGATAGATACAGGTTCTTTTACTGGTTGAGCAGATGCTACTTGTGGAGTTGCCATCATCAGTGATGCAGTAGCAACAATTAGAGATTTTTTAAAATTATTCATATTTTCCTCACGTTTTACTTAGTAGTTTTCAAATAAAAATGTAGGCAATGTTCATATAATACCTATCAATTAAAAGTTATCATATATTGTATCATCTTGGTTATTTTTGGACGTATGTTCACAGTATAGACATTGTTTTGCTTTTTTGACAACCTGTGGTAGTCTATTGGAACAATAAATCTCTTACAAGGATAGAGGATTTCTTATGGAAAATGATTTGCCAACATATAAGTATAACATTGATGAAGAACATGAAGATATTGATACATTTGATTCTGTTCGTGATTCTAAAATAAGTAGCGAAGACAAATATAAGATAGCGTTTATTATAGCAGCAACTCTTGCTATTTTGCTTTTTATTCTTACAGTATTAAGTTTTACAGTGTTTAATAAAAGTAGCGACCAACAATCTCAAGGATCGGATAAGTCACAAACGATTGTTCCCTCTACGGTGACTGTTACCGAATCTGCTCAGCGGTCTTCTCAAAATATTGAACCTAGCATTTCCACTATTGTAGAGACACAGGTAATGACAGAAACTATTACTGAGACGCAAAGAAGAGAGGTTATTGTAAACGGAAACAGTTCCCAATCTCCAGTTGTACAAGAAGACGTTCCTCCCAACTATATTGGAGATGATATTTCAACTGATGATTCTGCACAGACCGAACCTGGACCATAATAGATTGATTATATAGCTTTCCCCTCTATTGCGTTCTAATGTGCAATAGAGGGGAAATTTTGAACCAGTGGCGGGAATCGAACCCGCACATACTGTTTTGCAGACAGTCACCTTAGCCATTTGGTTACACTGGCTTGAGTGCGCCTAAAAGGAATCGAACCTTTATTTCTTCTTTAGGAGAGAAGCGTCGTATCCGTTGGACCATAGGCGCGTACCACTAACGGGGATTGAACCCGTATTTCCTCTGTGAGAGAGAGGTGTCCTATCCATTAGACGATAGTGGCTTAGATTTTATGTGCTTGAAAAATAACAAGCATAGATAGATTATATCATGTGAGATATATTTTGTCAATATAGCTACTCAATAGAGCCAAATCTTTTCATTGGGTAAAAGATAATATTTGCTTTTCCGTAGATATTATCTTCAGGTATAGTCCCATCGTACCCATTGTCGAGATGATATCGAGAATCAGCGGAATGCTGACTATTGTCACCAAGGACAAAAATCCTTCCATCTTGCACCGTTATTGGTCCAAAGTATGGACCACCGCATTGCAAAGATCCTTCTTCTTTTTTATAATGTATATTTTCTTCGATATTTACGTTTCTTTTAGGAAGTTTTTCACCATCAACCATAATTCCGGGGTCTCCAGGGAGGCATTGTATTGTTTGTCCTGATGTTGCTGCAACTCTTTTTACAAGATAATAGCTATCACCAAGACCCATGTTTCGCAAGGGTTCTTTCATCGTTTCAAGCAAAGAATCATCATGTTCTTTTTCTAGATCCCATTCCCCATTATCCCTAAAGACAATAATATCACCTTGTTTGGGATCAGAAAAATAATATGGTATCTTTCCTGCTATGATTCTATCGTTTGTGCATCCTTGGCATCCGATAAGTGTTGGCATCATGGATTCAGAAGGTATCACAAACGTCCTTCCTACAAAAGAAAAAAGCGATACTGTAATAATGAACACAATAATAGGTACTGACCACCATGGGAGTGCATCTGGAGTATTTTGTCCTTGATGAAATTTTTCTTTATTTTTATTAACCATAAGTTTATCCTACTGTATATTCATACCGTGTGATATAGATTGTATTTTTTTTATCTATATTTCGTATTGCGTCTGCGTTATCGTTGATTGATTGTGTGATAAAAAATAGAGAAACGAGAATTAAAATAATCATCATGAGGACTATGATATTAAATAATTTTTGATAGTTTATATTTTGATATTTTCCTTTATTATGATCATTCTTCATTTTTTTCGTATCCTTCTTTTTCGTTAATCGTAAGAGTAACATTTCCGAAGAACATGAGCACAGAAGTAAGTATTAACAATGCTGTAATAGAGAAAAACGCAGTTATAATCTCGATGTCACCAGTAAAGAAAAAGTATGTAAGAAAAAGTATTGCTGCAATAGAAAATGCACCGAGAATCAGCATTGTTGCACCAGCAATTCCCTTGAATGTTCTCTTTTTTCGCTCTTTTTTTATAGGTTCAGGTATACTTTCGTTTTTTTTCACAGTGTCATCTGTTTGTTCGGATGTATTTTCTGACGCTTCCTCTTCTTTGTGTATTTGGTTTTCCACTGTTTATGTACTCCTTGTTTTTACAGCATAGTATTTATGATGAAAGAATTTTACCACACTAATCACGGAAAAGCAAACAGGGAGTATTTATTATTGACCGTCATCTTCCTGATCATCGTTTTGTTCGTATTCTTCAATTAAATTACCTATAGAGTCTTGAACATACTCATATAATGCGTTTACTTCATGTTGTGGTAAAGCATTAGGAAGTAAAGGAACGGTCTCTCCAGGTATATTTTCGGACCAAATAAAGGAGATGTTTTCTTTGGGAGGGATATCTTGTCCTGTTACTGCACCAGTTTCTTCCGCTATTTCTGCAAAGGCATCAAACCATTCTGAAGAAATCTCTGGAAATACTCCGTCATATCCGTCTGGGTTGCTGTACCATGATTTGAGTTGTATTTTATCTTCTTTTGGAGATACCGAAGTGCAGACAACAATTCCTGGTGCAAAATTTTCTAGCATATATGTTGTGATAGATGATGATGCTAATATGTATTTCCCCTGGGGATTAATAGAAATCCCTTTGATTGCGCCATTGTCAAGTTCAAAATCTAGGCGGATAACAGTAAGCGCGTGTATTTCCGAATTAAGAGTAAACTCCATAGATTCTGTTTCTGGATTGAATTCTGACTCCGCCAAAAATATGGATGAATACGCAGATTCTGACGGAATAATACGAGATAGTATTGAGTTTTGTGCCTCTATAAGTGCGGGACCATCATTCATATCGACAAAAATGTCTGTTCCTTCCCCCTCTTTTTGTAAATGCTTATCCACTGCGTTATAAAGGTCTCTCTGAGAATATATCATTATCCTATTTCTCAATGAATCTTGTAAAGTTTTCGTTTCAACGAGGTTATCGAACATTAAAGATTCTATATCTTCTGCTACATTGCGCTCATTATCATCAAGTATTTCAAAGATATCATCTTCATTATTTTCTACATCAAAATCATTAGATAATGGAGCCACTTCTATTTCTGCGTTTTTGATATAGGATAAAATTTCTTCTTTATCAAGTGTTTCAGAACTAATAAAACATATATCCTGGGACAGAAAATCGAGATCTTCTGTTAATGCGAATAATTCAGGGTTTTCATTGCTTCTCATAAATTCAAGCGGTGGCTGTATTGTTATTTCAGAAAAATCATGAGATAATCCGTCTTGTAATTTTGAACGTATTTCTTGTAATGATCCAAATACAGCTAATGAATGCATATTTTTTCCTCACTTTAATGATGTGTGTATTTTATATAGTATAGCACGAAAATGACACGTAAGAAAACCCCTAGTAAAGTGTTTACCAGGGGTGAGAATGTTTATTTTTTAAAAGTCGAGATCATCTGAGGATGCGTTGAGATCGTCAAGTGCATCAAGAGTACTATCCCTATTATTGAGACCAAGAAGAAGTCGCTCACTAATAACATCTACCGCATGTGGATGTTTAATAGCCCATTTAATTGCATTACCTTCCCCTCGACCAGGAAGTGTAAGGAATTCATAATTTTCAGGATCACTTGGAGGAATTTCACCTTTGAGTTTATCAAAGGTTTTGTCATCCATAGGTTCTACTGCAACATCAGTGAAATTTGGATCATCTTGCATGATCGCTCGCATCATATAAGGGTCTACCTTAAGAACAAAGCGTCCAGTCTTTTTGGTAAATTCTTTTGGATCTTCTTCGCTGGCGAGAGCATTTTTGACAAGAACATTGTCTGCAAGTTCACCATAAGTTAGAGAAACATTTTGTCCTATAGATGTGCCACATGCTTTGATAACATCAACATCTTGTCGATATGGTTGTCCAGGTTTAAAAGAAAGATCAACTACTGTTTCTGAAGTGTTAGAGAAGCGGTTTTTATCGAATCGTAGCCTAGAAATACTAAAACCGCGCTTTTTCAAAAAATCAGTGTCTTCTTTAACTTTACTGACATTGATAGAAACATCAACTTGGTGTTGAATACCTTCTGATCCCCAAGCCTTTTCTTTTGGACCGTACATTCCTGCATCCATATTGGAACGAACCTGGTTGATGAGAATGAGTGTTGTACCGGAATTAAGAAGTCTTGTACGAATAGTTCCAAGAGTTTTAATCCATAGTCTTGCAGTACCACCAACGCGGTCTGACTGTCGAAGGTCTTTTTCGAGATCTGTTTCCGAAAATAGTGATGAAATAGAGTCAACAACGATGGTCGATCCTGTTGTGGAAAGTTCTCGAATAATATCAAGAGCATCTTCTAAAGAAGAAGGGCGAACAAGGTTGAAAAATTCACTGTCTACGTCAATTCCAAGCTTTTTTGCAAATTTTCCATCAAGTGCTGCTTCTGCGTCAAGAATAACGGTAGGTATTTCTGATTCAATCGATTTCGCTGCAATCTGATAAGAAAGCATGGATTTACCTGCATGCTTTTTACCCCAAACGTGGATGACTTTGCCACGGGGGATACCTCCTACACCAAGTGCGAGCCCAAGAGATGTTGCAGGTGCAGGGATGAGCTGCCAGTCTTCCCACTTTCCTTCGTTGACATATATTTTTTCATCAGTATTTGTGTGCTTGAGTTTGGAAGTTACATTTCCTAGAGCGCTTTGAAAATCACTAAGATTAGATTTGTAATTTTCTTTTGATACATCGTAATTTTTACTAACCATTTTATCGATGAATTCCTTTCGAGATTTTGAATTTGATAGGATTGGAGTGTCCATGTCTATTGTATCAAAATTATTATAAAGTTCAGCAATCATAAGCGACTCCAATAATAGTGACTGATTCCCCCAGCGCTGCTTTTGAATAGTTTCCCAATCTTGAATTTTTTCGACTAAAATGTCAATTTCTTCAAGATTTAATTCGGTAAAACTATTCACAGTTTTTCCTAATAAAGAGCTTGCTAGAGATAGCCTATCAGCTCTATTAGAAGCACCTACTTGACCTATAAGAGCCATGAGGTGCCTATACTGGGAAGAATTTCTAATGGACATATCTTAAATAATAGCAGACCTTTCAAGAAATAAAAAAACACTACGACATAGTAATATATTTTTAATTATCTTGAGAAGATTTTACACAAATGATTGATGTTTATGATGAGTTATTTTTGATAGATTCACAATTTATGTTACAGTACATATAAAAGAATAATGTTTAAAATAAAAAGGATGAAAATTATGGATAATAAACCATCTATTCGGTCACATATACATGATAAGGAAACAACAATTATTGATGCAGAGATATTTGATGATGCACAAGAGCGAGGAGATGTGATGTTTTCCTCTAGTACTACGAATTCAATGTATGAGTTTGATGAGGAAAAACCGCATTTTTACCATCTATTCGGACAAACTGTAGATGGTCAAACCGAAGACGGAGAAACAGTCCAGGTTTTTATTACCGGAATTATGCATACCCAAGAACCAGTCGAAAACATTGAGATGCCACCTGAGATGCAATACTTAGAGACATTTGATCACCCGCCAACAGATGAGGATATCAATAATCATATGCCAGAAGAACAATAAATTATCTTTTATTATGATGTTGTAACAAAAATGTTATAGTATATACTATAATAGTTGTTATTAATTCACATTTTATAATTTCATAAAGTTTTAAGTATGTAAAAATAAAAATAAGGTTCCGGGTGTAATATGAAAAATAACATTATTGCTGGTGCAATTGTCGCAGGACTTGCTCTTACTTCCAGCATGACTAGTATTGATGCTCATGCTCAAGATGCAACCATCTCTTCAAGTAAAGGTGTTGAAAAAGACGATAAGAAAACCAAGTCTTCTACAAGTGAAAGAAAGTTTGTTCCTATTACCAATGAGATGAGAACAAGGGCTATTGACATAGACCCATCTCTTGCTGATGATGTCTCTCACGTAGATGAGGGGACACCACAGTCTCCTCTTATTCCTGAAGAAATACTCAATGCTAATAATAACGTAGACCTTACAAGTCAAGAAACAAACTCTGAAGAAAATAACGAAGAATTTAATCAGGCTATCAACAGTCTTCGCCAAGCACTTGTTGATAGACAACAAAAAATTGAGCAGGAAAGAGCTGATGCTCAAGCAAGAAGAGAAGCAGAAGAAGCACAAAGACGGTCTCAAGAAAGCGCAAGTATTGGCACAGGAGAAGTTATCCCTACTGATACGAGAGGAAATATTCTTCCTCCGGTGGTAGATAGCATTAACAACCTTGTGCAGCTTTCCAACATGGATAGAAAGTACGATTCTGATGTAGTACAGAAGCTGATTGATGCAGCTAAAACCCAAATTGGAGTACCCTATGTCTGGGGAGGAACTTCTCCTGGTGTTGGTCTAGATTGTTCTGGATTTACACAATGGGCTTACAAACAAGTAGGAGTTAATCTTCCGAGAACAACATATGATCAGATAAATGTTGGAACCCCAATCTATAATCAGAGTGATCTCCAAGTGGGCGATCTCATCTTTCCTTCGGTTGGCCATGTGGGTTTATATTTGGGTGATGGTCAAATGATTCATGCCCCCCAGAGCGGGGATGTCGTTAAGATCGCCCCGGTGTATGCATTTACCCAGGGTGTAAGGCTTCTTTAAATAGATTTTAAAATAGTACCCCCATAGTATTTTTATGGGGGTACTATTTTATATATAATACGTTCAGGAGACTTTATTTTCCCATCAATATTAATACATGTTTATGGGAATAAGGAGTCTCATGATATAATTAGTGTGTTTTTATATTAAATGTATTGTATATTTGAAGGAAAGATTCTATTATGGAAAAATTTAAAGATAAGTATCCTCAATTTTATCAAGAACTTGTTAAATCGGAACTACCACAAGGTGTTGTTCCAGAAGAATTACTATGTAGTGATAAGAGAAAATTCCTATGGGAATGCAAAAACGGTCATCAATGGACACAGGTTCTTGCAAATAGAACTAAAAAAGGAGGATCTTTTTGTCAGTACTGTTTAGGAAAGCTCCCTTACCCAGGAGAGTCTGATCTTGCAACATTATATCCAGATGTATCCAAAGAATGGGACTATGAGAAAAATGAAGACACTCCAGTTGGGTTTGCAACACATTCCAGAAAGAAAAAATGGTGGGTATGTCCTCAAGGACATTCATATGATATGCGAGTTATTAATCGTACGACAGGACAACAAAATTGCCCATATTGTTCTGGAAAAAGAGTTCTCCCTGGATTTAATGATGTTGCTACAACTCGTCCGGAAATCCTTAAGTATTGGGACTATGAGAAAAACGAGATTACTCCACAAGAAATAACTGAAAAATCAGCAAAAAAGATATGGTTTACTTGTGGAAAACCAGGACACTCCTGGCAGGGAACACTTGTAAAATTAGGACGAGGAAAGAGTATAGAATGTAGAGTATGCTCGGGACATAAGGTTATTCCTGGTGTAAATGATCTTGCATCACAGTTTCCAGAAATAGCAGCAGAACTTGTGGGTGAAGATCCTGAAAATATATATATGTTTTCTACTAAAAAACTAACATGGAAATGTCCACAGAATCACATAAGAGAGGTAAAATGTTTTTATAGAACAAAAGATAACGCAGGAATTTGTTATGAATGTGAAACAGGTCGTAAAAAACCCAAGGAAAGTTTTGATATAGAAAAAGATAGTCTTATTGTACGATATCCCGAGATAGCCGAAAGGTTTGATAAAGATAAGAATCCAGGAGTAGATATTAATGCTGTATTTTACGGAAGTACGAAACGTCTTTGGTGGAAATGTAAAAGAGGTCATTCATTTAGAAGGCAAGTAAATGCCTATACTTATCAACATGGTGAATGTCCATATTGCAGCAATAAAAAACTTCTTCAAGGATTTAATGATTTTCCTACACTATACCCAAATTTATTACATATGTGGGATTACAGAAAAAACAAGATCGGTCCGGAAAACTATCTTGCTAAAAGCAGTAAAAAAGTGAATTGGGTATGCATTAATGACAAAGATCATAGTTTTCAAAAATCTATATATGCTATGGTCAGAACAAATGGTTCTTGCCCGATATGTTTTTCAGAAGGACGATCTGGTTTAGAACAGGATCTTGCAGATTTTGTCATGTCAATTCTCCCAGATAACACTACAGTTTTAAGAAATGATAGATCTCTCATTCGTCCGAAAGAATTAGATATTTATATTCCTAATAAAAATATCGCTATCGAGTTCAACGGTTTGTACTGGCATAGCGAAACTTCTGGAAAAGATCGCTATTACCATTATGATAAATGGAAGCAATGTAGCGATAAGGGCGTACAACTTATCACTATCTGGGAAGATGATTGGATAGAAAAGCGTAGCATTGTTGAAAAAATGCTTGTCCATAAACTTGGGGTTGATAATAGTAGGACAATCTATGCCAGAAAAACATCAATAGAAGAAATTGATTTTCATATATCTAAAGAGTTTCTTGATGAAAACCATATTCAAGAATCTTCTCAAGGATCTGTGTACTTTGGGTTATACTACGGGGATGATCTTGTAGCTGTTTCTGTATGGAGAAAAAATAAGAAAAAACTCTATCTTGACAGGTATGCAACTTCTTGTAATGTTGTCGGAGGTATGGGAAAAATGCTCAAACAAGGAATATTATATGCAAAGGAACATGGATTATCTCAGATTATTACGTTTGCAGATCATGAGGTTTCCAATGGGAATCTTTATGATGTATTAGGTTTCGGTTTAGATGGTCTCCTTGATCCCGATTACAAATATGTTGTTAATGGACAGCGTAAGCACAAGTTTGGATACCGTTTAAAGCGTTTTAAAAATGACCCAGAACTTATATATCGTGATGGTCTTACAGAATTGCAACTAGCAGAGCTTAATGACCTTCATCGTGTATGGGATTGTGGTAAAAGTAGGTATGTCATTGATATTTAAGTTTTTGTGACGTTGTTTTACATGCTATACTGTTGATTAAAAACGTAAATAGGTAAGGAAATTATTATGACTGATATGGTTAATCACCCACCACATTATGCTGATCACAAGATATTTTCTCGCGAATGTATTGAGTATACGAGACATTTGAATTTCACTTCTGGAAATGCTTTTAAATATCTTTATCGTCAGGGGCAAAAGTTTAATACTCAAGAAGATATTAATAAGGCTATCTGGTATATTCAAGATGAATTTTCATATTTTAATCCAGTAATGTCAATACCTGACAATCTTGTTATTGAGATGAAAAAAGAACTTGATAGCTATGCTGACATCCAAGGAATTGTCCTTGAACAATCGCCTATTGAAGATATCGACAATAGGGATATTCTTATTGGGTATATAATGATAAAAATTGCTTCGTCATCATTTTTCGACTTATCTCAACGAGAACTATCACAGAGACTTGTTGAAAAACTATCATAATATTGTAAAATTGGTGTACGTCTGCACCGTTAAAGGAAGTCACATAGTATGGAAATTGTCAATGAAAAACATCTACGACAGTCTGATATAAACAATATCGTAAAAGATATAAGAGATGGTCGTCTTTATAGACTTGAGATTGACGATATTGGCAATAAGGACAGCATTGTACCGTATATAGTATGTCCTGTATGCGACTCACCTGTAAAAATAAGATATATCCCAGGAAAAGCACTACATTATGTTCATCCTAATGGAAATGCTCATAGTAATGAATCATTTGAGCATTACTTTACAAAGTATTTTATTGCAGAATATATTTCGTCAATAAGAAACGATATGAACATTCACTTGGAAAAGACTTTTCTATCAGGGAGACGATCTGATATTGGTGTAGAAAAACATGTTGGACAACATAGCGTTTGGAATAATATTGAAGTTGAATATAAAAATACAGACGTGTATGATTTCTTGCAAAAAATGAAACTTCTTCATAATGATAAAGTTATTACTCAATGGATTTTGCATTATGATAAGTTTTATTCGAGAGGGAAAAATAATCTTCCAAAAATAGCAGAATACATCATGAGGTTTCAACGCACTTTACTTACGACGAGATTTCATGATGATGGAACATTGCTTATAGGTACAGTTATTCGCGAAGATAGTGGAAAATTTGCTAAAGAATATGTTGGTGCAAATAATTTTATTATTGAAGAATCTCCCTTAGAAGATTGTGATTATTCTCCATATATCGGAATCATTACTCCACATATGAAACAACTATACGGATGGGGAAAGAATTTTGATATTCGAAGCGAAGAGTCGTTGTTTGAACAAGATGAGTCATTTAATGATTTTTCTGCTCTTTTTTACCCACCATTTATTTACCCGCATGGATATCAGTATGGCATTAAGACAATACCAGCATATTGGATGTATCTTGTATACAGAAGATTTATTTTTCATCAAGTAGGAAAGTCGTTTACTCTTGATGATATTATGAAGTTTCTTCAACATTATGATATTCACATGTCAAAATGGTCTAGGAAAACGATAGAAGTTTTTCTAGACCATATATCAAACACATCTCTTATGTGTTCAGGTAGGATAAGACCCCACGATGGAGAAATGGTATATACAGTGACAAGTGATAAGCCTGCAGAGTTTTTCCTTTACTCTTTATAGTTCATAGAGTCCTATATCTTTTGCAAGCTTTGGAATATCAAAAACTTCTCCATGAATTCCTTGAGTAAAGTAATCTTTGGGATGCACTTTTGCTTCATCTATCCTATGTTGGATGGATTCATTTTTCTTTTTGAGTTTATCAGACTTTTCTTGGGCGACTTTTCTTAGATCGGAACGAGCTTCTTTCAGGGAGGTGTAGTAGTGTGATTTAAACTTCACCATGTTATTGTTACTATCAATAATAACAACTCCTTCGGTATTTGCTTTATTTTTCACATCATTGAGAACTTCCTGCAATTTATCAGGAGTGTTAACTATAATTTTTTCAGGTATGGAGATATTGTTATTCTCAAAGATCTCTTGTATATTTCGATACGCCTTTTTATCTAGCTGGAATTTCCAATCGTTTTTAATGCATGCTAATGGAGACAGGAATGTAGAACCATTGTAATTTACAATATGTGGATCTAATGGTGTCACTGCTTCACATGCAAGAGTAATATTGTTTTTGTGAAGTATTTTTATAAGTTTTTGAACATCAGAATATTCAATAGTAGAATAGAATATATTTTCGGCTTCTAGAGAATAATCTGTTATGCCACTTTTAGAAAAGAATCGCAATTCTCCGTCAATAACAGATATTAAAACAAGATATCCATTGATTTTTTCTTGTACAGTGACTGGATATGAAAATTTGTCTGTGTTGTATATATCTTGGAGTGAAAAACCATACCCAGACCAGTCGTTGGGCTCAAAGAATTTATTGAAACCTCTAGCTACAACAGTATCGTTTTTTATCATAAGTCCACGAGCAGTTATAGATATGTCATCCCAGATGCCTTTTTGGAAAGCTTCGCGGGAAAAATTATAAGCACAAAGACCATCTTCTATTTCTTTTCGGATAATATATGGATGACTATTAAGTTGCAGAAGGTGTTTTTCAGGTTTTTCATTATCTATTGGCTGATTATCACATTCTATACTGTCTTGTTCTGCATACTCTTTTATATCGACAACTCCATGTTTATCAATATGGACAACACGAAGAGATCCTTCGAATTCAACTTTATTTTCAACATTAATAACAGTGTTGGTGCCAATTGTTGTTACGCAGTCACCAGAATTTCTATGTCCGTGAACTTGGATTGTATTGTCATATGTAGCTCCGTCTATGAGACTGTGGTCTCGCATATTGTAATTACATTTACCCATGTAGATGTATTCTCGCTCAGATGTACCTGAAATAAGACTATGTGCAGGAAGATACTTGTATTTTTCATCGATGTTATCTACAACGTTATGATGAATTCCACCATGTGTGACAACAATTCTCTTGTGTGGAGTGTATATAATGACTCCGGGAACAGCATGTTTCAATAGTTGTTTAATATCTGATTTTTTATATCCTGAAGCAATAATTTGATTATATGATGTTCTAGTAGTTTTGAACATTTTTGTAAGAGCTGTTCCAGAAATTATTCTACGCATATTAGTTTCATGATTTCCCTCTACAATGACAATATTGTCTAGATGGGGATAGATTGCGGAAAACACTTCTGCTGCATCAGGACCACGATCAAATAAATCCCCAGCAAAGACCCATAAAGACTTGCTATCGTCAAGTGCGGTATTGTCAGCAATTGCTTTGCGTAAAGAATTCGGACAGGATTGAATATCTCCTACAATATAGATATTGTCGTAGCATGTTCCATCAATTTCTTGAATCTGTATAGAATTCCATACATCCCAAAAAGAATTCTTATCGAGATTTTCTACCCCTGGAACATCAACACTATTTTTACCATTTTCAAACATGGTAAAAAGCTTTTCTTCTGGTACTTTATCTTTGATAGGACGATTATTATTTCTTCGGACTATTTCTTTCCAACTTGTATCTTTTTGCATGTCAATGATGTAGCTTGTATATCCATAGTGATTTCCTTCATTAGATAGCCTAGAGATATCTTTTTGTTTTAATGATGTAGCATCAAAAAATAATGTTTCTCCTCTATCCATTCTTTCTGATAGTGCGTTAAAAACAAAATCAATGCACTTTTTCATTCCATAAGAAGAAAGGGAAATAGATTCTCCATCAAATGTTGGGTAAAGTCCAGAAAACATTTCTCTTGCTTGGTCAAACCCTAATGACATGTGCTCAAAGTTATTCTCTTTTAAAAACGTCGTTTTTCCCGACCCAGGACAACCACGCATAATAAATAGGTATCTCATTGTTAATGATCCTTTTTCTCTTTGTATATACTTGCCATCTATTATAGGTGAAAAGTATTATGGTGTCAAAGATAAACTCCTAGATAGATTCTTTCTATCTAGGAGTTTATATTAAGAACGAATAATATCTTATTTGAAGAAAGATATTATCCTCGCTACAATACTTTTTTCAACCTGTCCCCCAGTGTCAACCTTTGGACCATAATTAGTATTTTTAACATTATCATGAAGTGCAGGAGTATTAGACTGCGGGATTTCCTCAGGTGTATTATCTTCTATAGAAACAGAAGTATTTGTTGGTTGGTCAGAAGAAAGAGAAGTTGAGTTAGTGCTTTTTTTACCATCATCATTGATTTTTATAGACGAAGATTCGCCTTTATCCTCTTGTTTTTCAGGACGTACATATTCTGTCTTATTGTCTGTGGTATCTTGACCATTTTCACTTTGAGATTGTGTTCCACCACCTATTTGTGTTTGTGATTGACGAGAATGGTTTCCTGTATTTTCTTGAGGAGATAGTGTATCAGTATCAATACCTGCACCATTTCCAGAAGTGGTTTCATCAGTATTTTCTGTATTCTCGCGAGTATTTCCACCAGTAATGTTGTCTATGTCATTTGAGTTGTTATTTCCAGGCGTGTCAGTATTATTATTTTCACTACTATTGTCTTGTGTTTCATCAGGAGTGTCTGTTGAAGAATTGTCATCTGGATTAGTATCTTGGTTAGCATCATTTTCGTTAGAAGCACCATCGAGTTGGTCTTGAGGTATTTCTCCTTCTTTAAATTCTCCATTCATATAGTTAATGATATACCCTGGAGCAACATTATCCACAACAATCTGTTCGTCAATAGTATTATCACAAGATTTAGCATTTACGGTGACTGTTCTCGGAAGAAGTTCGCTACCAACATAGTTTGGAGTTGCAGCATAGTACACAGGACAATTTTCCGCTTTTTCACTATCTAGGAAGTCTCGCGTTTTATCTTCGATATATGCCATACCACCGTTGCCCCAGCCAACGTTTTGCATGCGTGTTCCAGTAACGAGGTTAGTCTTGTTTGGATCAGCACCAAGAGAATCTGCTATGAGGTGAGAACGGTTATAAAACCATCCATTATAGCTTTTATCTTCGTATTTTACGGGAGCTTGTGTATTGTTACCCCATCCTACCGGGTCTACTTTGATATCTTGTCTACCGCGTTCTTTTGCTTGTATTCTCATATCTTTAGAAATATATCCATATACACCTGTTGCTCTTTGGAGATCATCTAGTTCAAGATATTTAATTTCGCCGTTTTTATCAATATCGTTGTATGCTACAACCGCTTTTCCAGCAGGAGCATAGAAATTCATATAGTCCCCAGAAAAGGTGGTTTTAGTAGAAACTGATTGTGCATAAGCAGTGTCAACAGAAAACGCACCCCCTGAGATAACGGTTGCTGCAGTAAGTGCGCTAATAATTATCTTTTTAAATCCCATAGTATGTCCTTTAAAATTCTATCGTGTTGTACAAGTATTATTATTCATTATAACATGAAGAAAATTATCATGGACAATATTGAAAAAGTCTATTTGGAATAAAAATCCATGTTTATTATAATAAGAATGTTTTTATTTTGAGGAGATTTTAGAGTGCCTGCTATTGTTAATAAAATCATTTTTATCCTATGCGTATTTTTGTTTTTCGCTACATTGGTATATGGTGCAGCAGAAATCAGTGACTTGCATGCTAGAACCTATGCGAAATCTACACAGGCTGTTGTGCAAAAAGATGATCATGAGGTTTCTCAAGGAGACAGGATAAATATCGGTGAAACTGCATGTACTATTGGATATATAGATAGTGAGAAAAGGCAAGCACATCTATCTGGACACTGTGTGCAAAAAGTAGGAGAAAAAGCATACAACGAATTGTGGGAAGAAATTGGAACTGTTATTCGAGATGATCTTTTAGATCATAGTACACGATATTGGGTACAACCTTATGATACAGCTGTTGTGCAAATACACGATGGTTGGAGCGTAAAAAACCCGTTTAGTGGGGATGAGGTAGCTGGTAAAAATGATATTTATAAGTGGCAAAGAGTATGTTCATATGGAGCAACAACTACTTCTATATATTGTGGAAGAATAAAAGTAAAAGAAAATGGGTTTTTTATGTTTACCCTTCAAGGAGAACTGAAAGGAGGGGATTCTGGTGGTCCAATATGGATTCCACAAAAGGGTGTTGTGGGGGTTTTGTCAGGTGTTGAAAATGGTGTATATACAGCATCAATGATTGATGTCAAGTAGTGTTTTTAGTATGACTGGAAAATCTTTATGAATGTTCTACTTGACAAACCAAAAGATAGTGTGTTATAGTAGATTTCGTTCTCGTTAAGAGGATAATGGAAGATGACAGGGGACGGCTCCCCTCACCGCCTTGAAAGCGGCTGGTACTGTAAAAGGTATGGAGGTCGGCACTTCCTTCTTCCGCTGAATCATTTTGATTCAAAAATGGAAAATAATTCAGGACGGCTCCTGACACCGCCTAGAAAGCGGTTGGTATCTGTAAAAAAGATATGGGGATCGACACCTCTATTTTCCGCTAAGTCATTTTTGACTTATAAATGGGTAGCATGACTGAGTGGCCGAAAGTGGGGCTCTGCTAAAGCCTTGTGCCTAATATATAGTGGGCACCGTGGGTTCGAATCCCACTGCTACCGCAAAATTTTTATATTATTTTAAGGTAATTATTAATGTCTGAATATATAGCTCTATATAAATATAATATATTAAAAAATTTTATTCATGATAATAGTTATAGGGATAACGTAGACTTTAATTATTGTGGATCAATCCACAGAGGAGAAATAGTAAACTTAAAATGTCCCGAATGTAATAAGTATTTTTTAATGATTCCTAAAAATATAAAGAAAAATATTGATCATCTTTGTCCTTATTGCAATTTTCGTACAACAGAGTACCATGAAACGATTTTATCTAAAAATTATCACCGTTATTTCTCTGATAAAAATAAGGAAGACAAATATTTTGTTAGCATTGGATCTCATAAGTTATACCACTGGGAATGCGAAAAGGGGCATATGTGGGAAAAAAGTCCTTATCATATGACTCTTTTAGATAACCCGTGCGTGGAATGTTATAAAGACAGTGTTGACGAGAATAAGATTGTTAAAAGAATAAATAAAAAACGTATTAAAATAAATAAATCTAAAATGAATAGAAAGAAATTAACGAAAGATAACAGTAAGAGTGATGAAAACATTAAAATGTTTGATCCTTACTGTGGTCATGTTTGGGATTCTCGTAATATTATTAAAGGTCATGATGGATGCCCCTTTTGTAAGATAAGATTAAAAATTACGAGAGGAGAAAATGATTTATTTTCAACAAATCCAGAATTGCAAAAAGATTGGTCAAGGAAAAACACTATTACACCTTATGTTCTTACTTATGGGAGTAGTAAAAGAGTCATATGGGAGTGTCACGCTTGTGGTTATGAGTGGATTGACACTGTATCCAATAGAACAGTATCAAAAAGAAAATGTATTTCTTGCACAGGGTCTAGAACTGTTTCAGGTATCAATGATACAGCCACTCAATACCCTGAAGTAGCTCGTTTTTGGGATCAGAGAAAAAATACAGAGGATTTATCGACATTATCTCCAAATATCAGAGGGACCTTTCACTGGACTTGTCCAAAAGGACATGAATTTATGAAATCTATTTCGGCTATGGTTAATCGTCCGACATGTGAAATTTGTGACGGAACCAATAAAACGCTTCCTGGAATCAACGATCTTGTTACAACACATCCTGATGTTGTTAAGTTTTGGGATTATGAGAAAAACGATAAGTCTCCTCATGAGGTGAAGTCTACTTCGGGATATGATGCTTGGTGGGTCTGTGAAAATACTGGAAAATCTTTTCAGAGGGACGTGTATGATTTCGTCTATCGCACACGCACGTCTCCATATGAGAATTCTAGTCAGGGAGAAAAAGACCTGACTGGCTACATTGAGAGTATTTATGATGGTGATATTATTCAGCATTCTCGAAAAATTATCCCACCTTTAGAGCTTGATGCATACCTTCCTGATTGTAGTATTGCTTTTGAGTTCAACGGTATCTATTGGCATAGCGAAGCTGGAGGAAAAGATAAGGATTATCATTTCAATAAATGGAAACAATGTAAGGATAAGGGAATACAACTAATTACTATTTGGGAAGATGATTGGAATGATCATCGTGAGCTTATTATGAGCTATATTGATTATGTGCTAGGTAATCAAATAAGAAATAGTGTTTCTGTTAAGGATATACCTAAAAGTAATGCGTTAAAATTCATGCGTGATAGTCACCTAGATTCATTATTGCTCGGAGATAATTTTTATGGTGTTTATGACGATGGAACTCTTGTTTCGATTTCTTCGTGGGAAATGAATGAGAATTCGATTTTTATCAATGATTACTACTGCATACCTGGATATAATTTTACCTTGTCCGATATCTTAAATAATATTATAGGTAAATATTCAGAAAATATTGAGAACGTGGTTTTCATTGATGACAATGATATTTCCTATCATTATGAGCTTATGGATTGCGGATTTCAAGAATATCTACCAGTATCTCCGTCTGAAAATTATATCTATAAATCAAGACGGTTCTCAGAGGAAGAAATTAATCACATTTCTATAGTTGATGATGTAAATAAAGATGACTTATTAAAGATATGGGATTGTGGAAAAACAATGTATTCTTTGTGCATTTCACCTTGATTTTCTTTCTTCTTTTCGTTTATAATGTCCATATGATTAAAGGAGAATGTTATGAGAAATATCTGTAAATCAGTAATATCTATATTGATGTTGTCATTTTTGACATCTGCATGTGGTTCGTTTGATCATAAGGAACAATTAGAGAGTGTTCTTGAAGAAGAACAGTCAGATTTTGCGAAGATAGAAGTTTCTTCTATTACTCCAAAATCAGAAAAAATAGCTATAGCGTGTCCTTACTCAGGTGATAAAGTTAATGATGAGTTTAGGGATAGTGTGTTTAAAGGATATGAAGCAGAGCATGAGGGAAACAATTGGATTGTTTTAGAGAAATCTGATGGTGCGGTAGTAAAAGAAGAATTTTACAGAGCTGAAATAGATATGTGTACTATCGGTTTTGATGGATTTTCATATATATCCCCAGAAGATGTGCTCGTTTTTGAAAGAAATGCATATACATGGATTTTGTCTGATATTGAAAGAAAAAATGTTGATTAAATAGTTGACAATAATTTGTCAGGTATGCTATAGTATATTGAGTAAACCAATGGCGGTGTGCAATGTTGGTTTTGCATCAGATCTCATACGTCTGGCTACGTGGGTTCAATTCCCTCCACCGCTACGAGATTATCGATAGGATAATCTATCGGCGCGGTGTGGAGTAGCTCGGTTAACTCGCTAGATTCATGCTCTAGAGATCGCGTGGTTCAAATCCCGCCACCGCTACTAATATTTATTCTCAGAACTTATATATTCTGAGATCATTTTTATTTGTTGATATTCCTAATTTTTCCTGGATTTCTCTATAAGTAGAAGAGGAGTTCCAAGCATTAATAAACTTCTCTTTACTGCACTTTCTGTTTGACTAATTATTTGTTATAGTGATTAGTCCATAAAACAAAATTGTGCCCAATGAGGGATTCGAACCCCCGCGAACACTGTGTAAAAGTGCCATGCTCCCATTACATCAATCGGGCTTGTTGTATAAGAGATACTATAGCATATATAATAATTGTTTGTCAAGTTAACTATGAGAAAAGATTTTATGATACAATTATCAGTAAAGACTTTTGTTAGGATGATACCTGGTCTTATATCAAAGTTTATATCTTAACATTCCTTTATTTACTATATAACAAACGGTTGTATAGGTATTAAAATAAGGAAAATAATTATGATACATTGCAGACGATGTGAGCAAGGTACATGTCAATACATCGGACATATATCAATTGAATATCCAGTTTTTAGTCGTGAACAATTACAGTATCTTGCTTATCGCTATTATAAGAATAATCTTTTTGATTTTATACCAGTAAAAAAATCTGAATTAAATGGTGATGAAAGATATTTGTTTAAAAGAAAATATAGACAATTTACTACTGAACAAAACTCAAAGATTTTCAGACAAATAAAACATATAGATAATAAATATATGAATTCTTGGTGTGTGGATTTTCTAATAAGAGTTTTTATAATAAATAATGATCATATAAGTATGGATAATATTTCCCCCTTTTATATGAGAATGCTTTAAAGAAAATGAAAAAGAAATACCCATATTTAGGTGCAGAAATTAACTATAGACTAAATAAGATTAGTAAAAGGAAATCTGGGCAACTTGGGAGACAATTATTAAATGAAATTTCAAATATGAAATCAATCACTAGGCACATTATAAATAATGAAGATTTTTCTGGATATGATGTATATTACGATGGCGCATCATGCGTATTTAAATCATCTTACTATGATGAGGAGAAAATTATTAGGATAGAGCCTTCGATATATAAGAGGAATTTTGTTGTTATTTCTATCGATGATAGTAACTGTGATTTTGAAAATTATCAAGAAACTAATTTAGTTCTTTCTAATTCTACTGAGAATATATATTTTCAAGAATTTGACATCAAGTATATATTGGATAATAAGGATAAATTTTCTTCAATATTCCATATTGAAAGAAAGGAGAATCAATCATGATAGAACGTAATAGTATTGATTATAATACTTACCTTTTTGAAGCATGGGACAGATATGATTACAAACAGGAAAATGATTGGATGAATAGAAGAGATAAGATTATAAAAAATGGAATGAGTAATATTTTAAACACAATAATCCTTGATGATGATTTTATTGGTTATGACATACGTGTTGAAAAATTTTCTTATCATTTCTATAGTAATTTTGATGATTTTCAACATCGGGTTAGTGTTGAAGCAGATACTTCTGAACAGGGATATTGTTATATTATATCATCATATTTTATGTATTTAAAAAATTCTCCAATAGAGAAAACAGGAAGGGGAATAATTGATGAATCAAGTGATTTCATCAACAGATTCACCATTGATCAGGTAGTAAACAATAAGGATAAATTCCCTGAGATATTTTCCTAGGTTGTCAATTGTTTTCTTTACCAATCTTTAAAATAATAATTTATCATCGCTTCCTTTATACATAGTATATGTTATATACTATGTATAAATATATTAAATGAGAATATTAAGGAATGAGTATGTCAACTGGAACAGTCATTAAGTATGCTGCTGGTGGGTTGTTATTTTTAGGTATCATACCTGCTGCGATAACTGGTGGGGTGGGGTATGCTCAGTACCATATGAATAAAGATATGTATGACTCAGCAGAAGCTTTTAATACTGAGCATGTGTACGTTGAAGATCCACAGGATGTTTTATCTCCAGATCAAGAACAACAATTGAAAAGTGATGCTAACAGAATTGAAACGATAGATAGTGTTGAAAACATTGTTTATTTAGTGTTTGGGAACAATGATTATAATGTCAATGATACTGTTGAAAGATACATGAGGGATAATCTTCCACAGTTCATTGAAAAAGATGTGTTCGCAGATGGTGTTCTCATTGTTGGAGTTGGATTAGATCCAAGACAAGCATTTGTATTTGCAGGAGAAGATGTAGCGGATACTTTCGATCTAAGAGATAATAGTAATCATCTCAACGCATCTATTGACGCTATGAAAGATGGTGTTATTAATAATAATATTCCTGCTGGTCTTTTTGCTTCTGCTTCAAGAGCAGTAGATGTTGATGAATTAAAAGAAAATCAGATAGAAACATCTTTTAATAGAAGTGCTACTATTGGAAAGTATGGCGGAATGGTTGGCGGTATTGGTGGTCTTATTGTGGGAATTGGTGCTGCTAATGAGAAAGAAAAACGCCGTAAAAAACTAGAAGAGTCTAGGAGGAATAAGTCTAAGATCCTAGGAAAGTATACTGAATTATCTGAAAGTCTTGATGAGATAGATGTAAGAGCTAATTCTTTAACGAGCCCATTTATTGATAAGACATTAAGGTCAGAGTGGTCTGAAGTAAGAGATATCTTCTTGAGATATAATGATGTTATTCATGGAGTCGATGGTATTGGAACGATATCTGATGAAGATGAAGATGTTCTCGTTGATAGACATGAGGAGATTAAAAATGTGGCTGAAAGTGTTGATCATGTGGAAGTAGCTCAAAAGAATATTAACCGACTTTTTCAATTAGAACAAGGTGATGCTACTGTAAGAATGAAAGAACTTTCCGATATGCGTAATGATCTACTTAAGGCTCGTGGCGAGTCGCTTATCTCTTCACATACTAGGAATTCTATCGAAAAGATTATCTCGAAGATAGAACTTTTGATGGATAAGGTTGAACACGATAAGTTCTTAGAAGGTTTTAGTCTTGTTCTTGATGAGTACAATTCTGTTATCCAACAAGTGAAAAATGATGTTGAGCGTGAGATGAATATTCCTGTGAGAGTACAGGAGTTACGTCCAAGTATTTGGGATGACAGGTATCGTTATGGAGGAACGGTCATTTATGGCTCTTATGACGATGTTGATAGGTGGCATAGAGAAAATCGTAGAGCTGAAAGAGAGTACCAGGAGAAAAAACACGAGAATCAAGATCTTCGAGTTCTAGTAGTTCTTCATTTTCTTCTGGATTCAGCGGTAGTGGAGGTTCTTCAAGGTTTTAAGAAAAGATTTTATTTTCGACTTGACAAGGATATTGTGAATGTGCTATAGTATATTTACATCACACGGGATGTAGCTCAGTTTGGCAGAGCGCGCGATTTGGGGTCGTGAGGTCGCATGTTCAATTCATGTCATCCCGACGGAAAATATGGTATTCTTGCAATAAGATAAGTTTAATTTTATTACAAGGATGCCATTAATGCTATTAAAAGACAAGTTTCCAGAACTAGAAAATAATTATTCTAATAAAAACCAAGATAATTTTTCTGATTTTATATATAAATCTACTCAAAAACTATTTTGGACAAATTGTTCTCGGGGACATCTTTTATACAAAACTCCTTTAGAGTTTAAAAGATATCCGAATTGTTCATCATGTTCGCTTATAGACAAAAATAATATTGAGTATGAAGAAACTCTTGCATATCTCTATCCAGAAATAGCGAATCTAATGGATGATATAAATTTGTATGCTGCTGATGCGATACGTCCTGATTCTAAACTTAAAGCACACTGGAAGGATTGTTCTGAAAAGATAGCTGTTTCTAAGAGGGTTTCTGAAGCGATTAAATCTCAAAAAGTTGAAAGAGTTCATTATGGTTCTAAGAAAGTTTTACGAGATAAAAAAGGTACTAAAACACCTAATAAAAATCGTACACGAAGAGTTAATAAAACTGCTACCAAACCGCTTTTTCGTGAACAGTTTCCAGAGTACGCATCATGGTTGAAAAACGATGAATCGTTTACCATCGGAAGCAATAAGAAAACCCATTGGGTATGTCCTCAAGGACATGAATTTGAATCTTCTGTAAGAAATTTCATTAAACGAACGAATAAATGTACAGTATGTTCTGGAATTGTCTGTGTTTCAGGAGTTAATGATATAAAAACTACCCATCCAGATGTTGCTCGTTTTATATCTCACCCATCTCCAGATATGATTACTTCAGCATATAGTAGTGATGTTGATTTCTGTTGCCCCGATTGTGGTTTTGAGTGGACTTCATTTCTTCCATATAGAAAGTTTAAAAATGATAGAAAATCGTTTAATTGTCCTTCTTGTTATGGAAAGGTAGTTCGTAAGGGGTACAACGATTTATTGTCATTTATGCCACAAATAAAAAAGTATTGGTATGAGGACAACACTTTTGGTCCAGATGAAGTTACATTTGGAAGTGAGAAAATAGTTTTGCTTAACTGTTCTATTCCGGAGTGTGAAAATATTGTTCCGACGTATCCATATGTTCTTACCAGAAATCCATCAAAGACCCAATTTCTATGTTCATCATGTAATGGTTCTACTGGTGAAAAAGAATTATTGGATCTAGTTAAGTCCTGGGGATTTAAATGTATAGAAAATGATCGTCTTATACTCGGTGGAAAAGAATTAGATATTTATATTCCTAATAAGAGGATCGCTATTGAATTTAATGGTGTGTATTGGCATAGTTCTGCTGTGCAACTAGATAAAAATTATCACTATGAAAAGTGGAAAGCATGTAAAGATAAGAATATTCAACTGATAACTGTGTGGGAAGATGACTGGAGAAATAAACGTGATCTTATAATAAGAAGTATTGAATATAAGCTTGGTATTTCTCAACAAGAAAAAGTTTTCGCCAGAAAGACTGATGTTGAAAATATCAGCGAACTTGATGCGCGAAATTTTTTGAATCAGCATCATATTCAGGGAAGTGTGAACGGATGCAAGCATTATGGGCTATTATATAATGGAGATGTAATATCTATTATGTCTGTAAAGAAAAGAGATAGATCTATTGTTATCGACAGGTATGCTACGTCGTGTTCTGTTCCTGGCGGGTTTACGAAGTTGCTTAAGCATGTTATTAAAGATAGTGTGGGTACAGATAAGGTAATAACTTTTTCTGATCATACAGTATCTGATGGCGGTCTATATGCTAATAATGGATTTATCGCTGACAAGGAAATAGATCCTGATTACATGTATGTTTATAGACAGTCCCGTTATCATAAATTTAATTTTAGAAAATCAAGATTTAGAGATGACGATAACCTCTTGTATGACCCAGATATGTCTGAATCAGAATTAGCAAGGTTGAATGGAATTCCACGTATTTGGGATGCGGGTAAAACAAGGTGGGTATTACAAATTTCATAGCAGCACAAAACACTCATTAATACATAGGTCATGACCTTCCATGCTATGTATTCCCACCCAATTCCCATACTATGTGATCTTTTCCTTCAATAAAAAGAGAACACCTTCTCCAAGGGGTGTTCTCTTTTCATCTACCTATCTATGAGGTTCTCGATGTTTCGCTTAATATTGTCGTGGAGATCTCTGTCTGTACTTGCGTATAAGCTCCAGTCTTTATTGTCGAAATCACGCTTAGCATAAAATCCTGCTGATTCGGTATCTATGATGCTGATGTGGTTGATAACCTCTTCTTGATCTAGGTTTGTTTCGCATACATTATTGAGTTTGAACCCGAGATTATCCCCACAGTCAGTTACAAGGATAATTTCATTTCTAGTACGAATGGGAAGTTTTTCCATTGCTTCTTGATAAACATATCCGAATGCGTTCCCTCCTCCTGCAACCAAGCTGAGATCTTCTATATCTTGAGAATGTTTTACTATTTTGGTGTTGTAGGTGAAGTATACAATATCTTCGATATCGATTTTTTCTTTTAGATCTTCAATGAGATTACTTATTTCATTGAATTTTGAGGTCCATTCTTCACTCATTGACCCTGAAACATCAAGTCCGATGAGTACGTTGATTCCTGACAGCCTGACTACTTTTCTTCCTTTCATCATGTCTGTCTCATTGAATTCTTTTTTGTTTGACTTGAAGTAGGAAAGTTCTCTTTCTGGAGATTTTTGTCCAAGTCCCTTTATATTATAGCTTGACTCCCTGTTGATAATTGTTTTTCTAACGTTTGCGCTTCCACTGAGAACACGCAGGTTATTTTCTCGTTTGTGAGAATCTTCTCTGGATATTTTTTGTGGATATGGGAGTCCACAGTCGAACGTGTGTGTGTTTCCATTTCCTTGTGTATCATCAGCAAGGTGGTCTGTAAGGTTTGCGTGTAGTTGCTTATCAGCTATTCCATCTTCGTTAGGAGTATCTCCACAGTCAGAGTTTTGAATGCTTTCTTGAAGTTCTTGTAGCTGTTCTTCAAAACTTTTGATGAGCTTTTCATTGTGTTGGAGATTTTTCTCTAGGGAGTGAACCTTTCTTTCTCGTGCTTGTTCGGCTTTTTCAAGTGCTTCTTTTTTGGTTTTTTCAGAGTTTAACTCTTCTAATTGCTCTTCTAGTTTTTCTAGTAGTTCTTCAATTTTTGAAGTGTTACCGTATCCTTTCTTTTGAATTTTTTTAAGTTTTTCTTCTAGTTTTTTAATTTGTGAGTCTAGTTTGCCTTTTTCTTTTTCTATTCTACCTAGCTCTTTATCCTGGTACTTTCTTGTAGACTCTTCTTCTTCAAGGCTTTCTTGAATCTCTCTTGTATCTTCTCTTAAGTCCTTGAGCATTGATTTGAGGATGTCTTCCATTTGGCTGTAGTTTTCAGTTGGGAACTGTATGTCATTATCTTTAAGAAGGTTGTCGCAGACTTCTTTTGTGATAGTTTTGATATCTTCAAGATTATCTAGGTGTTTTACCGCCATGTTTTCTTTATGAAATGCTAGAGAGTTGGAGCAAAGACATGCACTTCCTGATACTGTTTCGATAATTATGTCTTGTACAACGTTTTCTATATAGAAAAGTTTGGCAATGCCATACTTTTTCAGATTATCTGCGGTGTATATGATTTTTGCAATAATGGAACGTAAGCTGTCATCTTTAATAGTTGTGAACGTGTTTACGTCGAATAGCATGAGGTGTCCGAGTTCATGTTGTAGGAATGGCTCAATCATCTCTTTTCTATAGTTACCGTTGATAAAGATTATTTTGTTTTCTGGGTCGGTAAAAGCTACTTTTCCATGCATGTTGTAGTCGATATATACGTCATATTTGACTTCTTCTAGAAAGTTAAGAAACGATGCATTGGTTGTGTAATCTTCAGGGTTTATACGGGTTCGCTCTCTGTGAATCGGTTTTGGTATAGGAGCTTCCCAGATATCTCCGTATGTAAAGTTTTTTCCTCCTGTGGAAGGCGGGGTAGATTGAATCAAGATTATCTCCTTAGATTATTGATGAAAATTTTGTTTAAGGTATTGTCTTAAGAGTTTGTTGCTGGAAGTTTCGTTTCATCAAGTTCGTATTCGATTTCAAACTTTGTTTTAAGAACTTCATAAATAGCTTCGTATACTCGTGCATTTTCAATTCGTGATACGAATTTTTTAGAACGACTATATGATTTGCTATTTTGGATAGCTTCTTGTCCCCAGAGAATTTGTTGATATTCACTAATGATATCTTGTGGATTTCTCTTCCATTCGCCATATGTAATATCAATTTTGTTATAGTTACTCTTTCTTCTTGCGTGAGCAAATACATCATCAGAAAACATTGACATGGACTTTGCGAAACCTAGTGCTTTTTCTCCGAATCCATTGATAAGTGTTGCTTTTTCTAGTTCGGTGAGGTTTTCGTAGTTACTGATGTTAAAGATGTTGTCTACAACAGCAGAAGAGATCTCATTATAGGAACAGTATTCCATGATGTCTTCGTAATCGTTGTTAATGAAATCAAATGGCATGTCAAAGTTATGCTTTTTCATGACATAATCGAAGTCATCGATGATTGGGATCATGCATAGACGGCGACGGAATGCTCCTGAGAGTCTTTTTGCAGCATAGAGTGCATCTGTGCCAGGAGGGTTGCATGCTCCAATAATATGGGTCGTTCTGGGTAGTTTTTTCCCGTCGATAACGAAGTCTGAGAACATCTTCTGGAATCCTGCAAGAACGTCTTGAGTAGTGTTGTTGAATTCGTCAACAAATATGATGCACTCTCCTGCGAGTGCAGTTTCCGCCCATTGTGGAAGTGCAGGCATGGTAGTCCACACCCCATCTATCTTTTCTCTTGCTCCAAGTCCGATAATATCTGTTGGTTCAATACACGCAAGGTTGAGATCAATGAGAGAATATCCCATGTCTTCCGCCATTTTAGTGATCGTTGCTGATTTACCAACTCCTGGGCGTGAGATAAGAATGGATACGAATCGGTTTTCATCAGTGTTATCTGCTTGTTCAAAGTTTTTGAAGGATTTTTGAAGCATTTCGACTGCTTCTGTAATAGTAGTACCAAACATTTGTTGTGCCATGATAATTTTATCCTTTTATTTTTTTGATAATATTTTATGATTTTCAACGTACTTATTCAACACTACACTGGTTATTCTTGTCTGTCAAGTAGGCGTCCTTTATTTTGTAAACGTTATTGTTTGATTTTATTATACCACATTTCGTTTGCTTTCAATTGGAGGTTATGTTATTAATTTTTATATAAAGTAAACATATTTTGGAGGTATTATGTTTCTATGTTTATTTTGCTGCCCCACCAGGAGTCGAACCTGGAAGTCTCCTGATCCAAGGTCAGGCGTGTTGCCAGTTACACCATAGGGCATTGTGTTGTACAATTTATAAGTATACATGATCATTGTATATCTTGTCAAGATAATCCAGGAAATAATTTAAGTGAGATAATCATTTTAATCATGTATGATATAAACATGTTTATTTTTATAATAAGGTAGATTATGACAGTTAAAAGAAAATGTAGGATCTGTGGATCTCCTGCGAAAGAAAAAATACATGAACTTTTATGTAATGTTCATTATAGTGATTACTATTATTGTAGTGATTATGAGAGAAGAAAAGACAAGAGAAAAGAAGCTGTAGAAATTCTTGGCGGGCAATGTTCACAGTGTGGCATTGAAGATAGTGATCTCTTTCTGGTAAAAAATAAGGACTCTCATATAACACCATCTCAAGCGATGAATGGATCTAGAGAAAAATTTTTCAACTCTCTTCATAATTTTCACGTACTATGTTATGAGTGCTATCCAAATAAACATCAATTGTCGCATACTTTTTCTATAAGAAATAATTTAGATACATTTGCTGGAAGTTATCCTATGTTTGTAGAAAACTGGTCTGATCTCAATGATGTTTTGCCCTCAGAAATTCATAAAAGGTCACGAGAAGATATTCAATGGAACTGTTATTATTGCAACAAGTCTTGGGTTGATTTTCCATATGAAATAGTGAAAAATATTACAAAATACAACCTTGTTGCGTGTCCTGATTGTATAGGTAAGCAGGTAGATAACTTGAGTTATAAAAACACAATTGCATGTTTATACCCTGAGGTTGCAAATATGTTTAGTCATAAGAGTCCTGTCAGTCCAGAAGAGATAACTAGGGGAACGACATTGAAAGTTGTTCTTACCCTTTCATGTGGACACGATAGAGAAATTCTTCTTGCTCGGTATTTAGATAAAAGTGGAAACTTTAATGAGCCAGACTGCAAAGAATGTGCAACTGTTGCGCCTGTAGAATCATCATTATTAAGGTTATGTCCAGAATTAGAGCAAGAATATTCTCATCATAATGAGAGGTCTTTTTCTTCATTAACGTATAACTCTGCATACAAAGCTATCTGGGAATGTAATAAAGGACATGTATGGAAAGCTTGCGTATATCAAAGAGTCAACGGAAAAACACGTTGTCCTGAATGTGTTTCTAAGTATAACGGTAAAGAAACTGAAATATATCAATTTATTCGTTCGATTTTACCAAACAACATAGATATATTGCGTGGTGATAGGGAGGTTCTCGATGGTAAAGAGATAGATATATTAATACCAGAATATAAGATCGGTATTGAATTTAATGGTTTGTATTGGCATGGGGAAAAGTTTGGATGTGACCGAAATTATCATAATGGCAAGCGATTGTTGGCTAAATCTCAAGGATATAGACTAGTTACTATATGGGAAGATGATTGGGACAATAAAAAACATATCGTCAAGAATACGCTAAGAAATATACTTCATGTTTCTCGTCAGCATTCTATAGATGCTAGAAGGGTAAGCATTGCAATGATAAACAATCAGGATGCTTTTAAATTCATGGACGATTACCACATCTTGGGGCGAACACGAGGGAGCTATTATATTGGACTCAAAGATGATCAAGGAAATGTTGTTGCAATATCTATTTGGAGACGCAACAAGAAAACTCTTTACCTTGATCGTTACGCCACATCTTGTCATATTGTAGGAGGTCTGGAAAAACTACTTTCCTATGTGAAAAAAGAGATTGCTGTAAATAACGGTATTGAAAAAATTGTAACGTTTTCTAACAATGAGATATCTGATGAAAAAGTATATGAATCATTAGGTTTTGAAAAAGATAAAGAATTAAAACCTGATTATAAATATGTTGTGAATAAAAAACGTGTGCATAAGTCTATATATCGACGGAAATATAGAAAAAATAATTTTAAAAATATTGGTAATGAGCATGCAAGTGCATCTAATAGAGTAAAATTCAATGGTATTGATAGGGTGTGGGATTGTGGTAAAACCCGCTGGGTAATGTACGTTTAGATATTGTATTTTTTACTTATTTCGCGGTTTTGAAAAAGTTTTCGGTGTAATTTGACAAAAGTATTTTGGTTATGCTATAGTATATTTCATCAATCAAAAAGAAGTTAAGAAAGTTAATGAATAGCTTACTTGACAAGATGATGAGATTGATGTTACAATATAAAAACAACTTCATATGGGGAATTAGTTTATCTAGTAAAATACCGCCCTTGCACGGCGGAGAAATGAGTGCAAATCTCGTATTCTCCACTGTACATTAGTCTCAACTATGTTGATTTGACAAATGCGATGAGATGATGTACAATATAAAATATCGAAATCACTTCGATTATTCGGGTGTGGTATAGTGGTTATTACTTCTGCCTTCCAAGCAGACAACGCGGGTTCGATTCCCGTCACCCGATCTGGTTCAATATTATTGAACTTTTGGCTCCGTAGTTCAGAGGAAGAACGCCTGCCTGTCGAGCAGGAGGTCGCGGTATCGTAATCCGTCGGAGTCGCCAAAAAGAAAAACACCCGGTTTATCCGGGTGTTTTTCTAATATCTAAAAATTATTTATGAGAAAATATTTTTAATTTTAACCCATAGGTTATCCACATTTTCTCCAATATATTATTGGATAGCGAGAAAGAATCCAGCGATGTATTAGCATCACTGTGAGTCATCATTATGATGGACTGAAAGAATAGAAAAATCAATTTTTGATAGTATTGTTTCGCATATTTATTTGATTTTTTCTGGTGTACGTGTTAAGATATAATTGCTCTTCTATGATATTCAAGGAGATTTATGAATATATCAACCTCACCCCTATTGAGATACCCTGGAGGAAAATACAGGGCTAGGAAAATCATATCAAGCATTATTCCCGATAACACATCTCGTGTTCTATCACCATTTGCTGGAGGCGCATCAGTAGAATTGTTTCTAACCAGTAAAGGAATATGCGTTGACTGTTATGACGGGTATGATCTTCTTGCAAACTTTTGGAAACATGTCTTAGAAAATCCACAAGAACTTTCATCATATCTTTATGATCATCTCGGAAAAATTGATAAACACGCTTTTCTTGATATGCAGAGTAATCTTAAAAGTGCTCATAACGCCGATATTTCTAAAAATGAAGAGTCTCATCTAGCAGAACTTTTCTTTGTTGTTAACAGGTGTTCTTTTTCTGGAACTACATTATCAGGAGGGTTTTCGCAAGAATCTTCAATCAAGAGGTTCACAAAAAGTTCTATAGATAGGATCGCATCATTTTACAATCCGTTGTTTACGTATCAGCACGGGTATTACGAAGATATCCTTCAAGATAAAGAAAAAGTAGAAGATTATGGCTTATTGCTTCTTGACCCACCATATCTTTTAAAAAATAAAAAAAGTGATGGAGTATCAGCGTTATATGGAGTATCAGGAGATATGCATAAGTATTTCGACCATGAACATTTCAGGGATTGTGTTGTTGATACTAAGACTCCTTTTATTCTCACTTATAACAATGTTGATGAGGTAAAAGAACTTTGGAAAGAGTACAATATTTATCCCGCTCAGTGGTCTTATGGGATGAATTCATCAAAGAAATCAAGTGAAATTATTATCACTAATTTTTCAGTAAGTGGTGATAATATTGGTAAGTAATAATGTGGCGAGAGGATATTCTCTTGAATATTACATAGCTTATGAATTAGCACATAGGCATGGTGTAGATATTGTTAAAGATGAATCTTTCCATTATAGGAAAAGAATTACAAAAGAATACGAGAGGACAGACCCGTATAAAGCAAGAAAACTTAATGAATTAGCATTAAAAGTTGTTAACAATATACCTAGACCTTTTTCTGATATATCGTTTGTTCACAGTTCGTTTAATCACGGAGAAGTATACGATGTGATATATCAAGACAAACTTGGGGAAGATGTTAAAATATCAGTAAAAACGAAAAACATGGAGGATAAAGCGTATAGGTTTTCTACCAAAAGATACATCCTTGTGGAAGTACAATCATATTTACAACAACTTTTTTCTAATTTTTCGGAAACATATGCTCAAGCTTTATCGAGAAATTCAATGAGTACAACAGATTTGGCAAGGGATATTGTTTCAATTCTTCAAAGAATACTACTTGATGAAAACCATCCTGATTATAATACATTCGTTAGTCTTATAGAAAATAGTTTTATTGGAAATGGTGGATTTTATAGAAATGACAAATATGGAAACGTTGTGTATTTCCCAGAGAATCCTCATAACGGACTTTTAGAAATAGATAAAAGTTCTGTTGCAATAAAAAGAAACCATCTGGTATTTAATATTACAACTTATGATGACTTTAAAAATAAAATACAAGATTATAATATAGATATACGTTTGAAATTTAAAGATGGGCAAAATAAAATAGTTTCTTACACCCCTGAAGGGTATGTAAGAAACTATGCTGCGACAGTTAAAGTTAATATGATTTAATTATCAATTTCTTCTGTAGCTACGGTCACTACAAGATCGTAGCTATTTTCTATATCTTCTTCATCATCCTCGTCAACAGCGGTAATAGCAATCCAGTCTTGACCATTGTGGTCTACTTTTCCTATGTTAATGTCGGAAGATTGTACTGTTTGGAGTCCTTTTTGAAGGTTCGCTAAAGATGCTGACACGATAGCGCCGTTATCTACAATTGCATCAACAATAACAGTTTTTCCATCAGAATCTGAATCGTTTACTTTTATAATAACTCGTCCTGTTTGAGTAGAATCTAGTGTTACTATGCCGTTTCCTGGAATGACACCTTTGAGTGCCTTAATTGCATTGTTGATGTCCTTTTTGGAAACAGCAAGAATTGGAGAGATATCATTGTCGCATGGAGTTGATTTGTTTTGTCGCGCGCTAACAACCGTTGGTGTAGTTAGAGATACTGATTCAAGAGTTGTCGTAGCGTCATTGACAGGGAAAGTAAAACGTGTGAATCCAATACCCTCTGAAACTTCTATATTGTCAAGAACGTCCATCTTGGAAAGCTTATTGATAGACTTGAGGTGATTTGCGCTAATCTCCATGCGGTATTCTTCATTTCCGCCAAGAAGAGTTGCTGTGACGAGTTCTTGAGTATAAATCTTTTCACTACCAGATCCAATAGCCATTCCCATTTTATCACCAGAAATATTTATGATACCGTTATTCGATGATACTGCTCGAACAGCTCGTCCAATACTTTCAATAGCCATATATGCGTCATCAACATTGACTACTTCACGTTTTGAAATATTTTTACGAACGTCTATTGCGTGATCAGACAAATCTTGAAGTGTTGCAGAAGTAGATCCTACAGAAATAAATACTTTTCCATCCTTGATGCTGATAGACATGTTCTGATCTTCGTCTACCTTGTCAGCAATTGATGCAATCGCCTGTGCTCGGATAGCAACGGTTGTTTCTTCAGGAGAATCTGCTCGTGTTTGAAGAGATCGTTGAGTTGCAGTAGTGTTTGTTGAAATTGTTGTTTCCCCAGAACTTTTCACATCGATAAATATGAGAGAATCATAATCTCCTTTTCCTGCACCATCGGTGACGAATTTTAGTGCTTCTGCACTATTGATATCTATTTTAATATCTGACATGGAAATACCACCTTGCTTTTTTATTATTTTTATATTGTACGTTATTATCGTACCATAAAATTAACAATAATAAAAATAACCCATATAAATGACATGTGCCACAGGACGAGAAGCAAGGCATTCAAGTACTATGGCACATGGACTGTTACCGTATACAACACTTTGGATATACGTAGTGTCCTATTTTTTGTTTCAAGGAACTCGGGTTGCAATCCGGTGTAACTACGCCCCCAACGAGATTCTTAAGATTCGTCACTAGGACTTGTCTTAAGTGTCATCTCCCCGGAGAACTACACCTGTTGGATCGCTATCCCCGTCCAGTTGATCTACGGCATCCTGATCACCAGATACGCTCCTACGTAACATCATAGCATCATACATTTCATCTTCGTAGCTGCGACGCTGGCGACGTTGCATCGTATTTGGACGTTTCATTATTTCGTAATGGTGATCCCTATGCCATCCTGCTTGAAGAGTCCCTCTCTCTTTGTCTTTAAGCCCTTTTTCCCGCTTTGGAGGTTCCCTTCTTTCCATAAACGACGCATATGCTCTACCACTATTATTGGATATGTTCAAAGCCATAAGGTAATGTGAATCCATGCCTTGTGTTTCGTCATCATCAACAATTTCTTCCATAGTGAAAGGATTGAGATTAACAAACATATTTGGATGAACACTTAACATACTAAGTCCATAAAATTCTGCTGCTTGTTCAATTTTTCTTTGAATAAGTTCATAATTTACAGGAATACCATACTTTTCGAGCCAATTTAATTGTTGCACTTTAATCATTGATACATCATGATGAAGTGCATGGTCAATAATATCTCTTGCGATAAGATGAGACACATGTGTTTCCATATTCTCGATTTTTTCTTCCACCATATGCAATTCGTGAACAACATTGTCATGTTTTCTTTTTAGCTCATTATATCCAACACTGACATCTTGCATTTTGAGCAATAAATTCCTATGGGCTCTATTCTTTCCTGAAAGATTACTTTTTATGTTGAGGAGTTTAATGTATTTCTCATAGACTCCAGCAAGTTCTTGTGATGGTCCAAGTTCGGTAGAATATCCTCCATTAATGTCTGTTACTGCAGCTACAAATGGTCCTGGATAAGAAAGGTCGATCCCTAAAGATAATCCATTATAGGGTTTTTGAGGTTCTGCTTGCACCTCACATGATGCTCGGAGTATAAGTTGTCCTGTGATATCTCTTTGAATAATGGGTCGAGAAAATTTAATCGCCTTCATACCGATATGTTGTGGAACAAGAATATCAAAGTGCATCCAGTCTTGGTTAACTCGAATAGCATATTCTACAACCCCATCATCATATATTACTTGAGATACCTGCTTATCTTCTGTTGTTGCATCAAAGATGAATTCTGTAGTATCAGGAAGACTTGGTTTTTCGTGGGTATAGCATACTCTTCGAATATAGCTATTCGATGCACTGACCTTTCTTTCTCGCAAATCCTTTTTGATCTTTTTGAGGTTATTCATATCGTAGTTATATTTTTTGCATGTTGTTGCCACAATAATTTGTTTTCTCATAGACAAAGAAAGGTGCCTGACGTTTCCTAGGATAATTCTATAGTATTTGGCTTTTTCACCTTCTATGTTTATCCATGATCGATAAGGTTTGCCATATTTTTCTAGCATGTAATTTCTAAATTTCCCTTTTGAGAAAAGGCGTTTATCATTAATAAGCTTTTCGACATCAACTTCTGACATGAGCTTGTTTTGCTCTTCTTCTAGATTGTCTATAAGATAATCTAATGCAGAATATTGATAACTGCTAAGTATTGAATTTAATGGAACTGTTACTGATCGTATAACTTTCATATAAAACCCCTTTTATTTATAATGATTGTATTATATCAAAAAGGGTCTTGATTTAACCATATTTGATGGTAACAGATTCTTGTTTTTATTTTTCTCTTATAGCTTTGACGAAATACCATATATTTTGGATAATCTCCCTGGTGAGACGATTTAGCAAATAGTATTTAAATATGATATTGTTATTTAACCCAAGTAAAAATAAAAATAATGAGGAGTAGAGTATTTATGAAAGCAGAACAACTTCCTTCTACATCATTTTCTGATGTTGACCCAGATGACATTGTGACAGGTGGGCAAAACTATATCGATCTTAATGCGCAGATCAATCTATATTCTCCAGATGGAACACTACAGCTAGAAAAAGACAAAGAAGCTGCTCGCGCATATTTTAGACAACATGTTAATCCAAATACTGTTTTCTTCCATGATCTTGAAGAAAAAATAGAATTCTTAACCGAAAACGGTTACTATGATAAGTCTGTGTTTGATATGTATGATTGGAATTTTGTCAAAGATATGTACAAGCTTGCTTATTCTTATAAGTATCGTTTTAAATCTTTCGTTGGTGCGTATAAGTTCTATAACCAGTACGCTATGAAGACCAGCGATGGAAAGAGATATCTTGAACGCTATGAAGATAGAGTAACACTTAATGGTCTTGTTCTTGCAGACGGTGATGAAAACAAGGCTGCATCTGTCATTAAATCTATTATGGAAAATAGATATCAGCCAGCTACACCAACATTTTTGAATGCAGGACGTATTCAAGCAGGAGAAAAAGTCAGCTGTTTCTTACTACAGGTGCAAGATTCCATGGACTCCATTACTAAAGTAGTGTCTGCTTCTCTGCAACTTTCTAAGATGGGCGGTGGAGTAGGAATTAATCTTTCCAACCTTCGCGAAGCAGGTGCTTCTATTAAAGGAATTGAAAATGCTGCATCCGGCGTTGTTCCAGTAATGAAGCTTTTAGAAGATTCGTTTTCTTATGCTAATCAGCTCGGAGCACGAAACGGCGCAGGTGCGGTATATCTTCACCTTTGCCACAAGGATATTTTGAGCTTCCTTGATACTAAGAAGGAAAACGCTGATGAGAAGGTTCGTATTAAAACACTATCTCTTGGCGTAATCGTTCCTGATATCGCTTTTGAACTTGCTCGCAATAATGAAGATATGTATCTTTTCTCGCCACAAGATGTTGAGAAAGTATATGGTAAGCCATTTACAGAAATATCAATTTCAGAGAACTATCATGATATGGTAGAAAATCCTAGTATTAGAAAATCCAAGGTTTCCGCTCGTAAGCTTTTCCAGGAAATCGCTGCTATTCAATATGAGTCTGGATATCCTTATATGGTATTCGAGGATACTGTTAATAGGTGGAATAATATTGATGGTAGGGTTTCTATGAGTAACCTTTGTTCCGAGATTCTCCAGGTACAACAACCATCTCAATTCGACCCTGTAACAGGGGAGTATTCTGAAATTGGTACAGATATTTCTTGTAATCTTGGGTCTTTAAATGTGGCAAATTCTATGAGAAAAGGAAAACTGGAAGAGTCCGTACATACAGCTATTGATGCTCTTACAACAGTAACGCTTAATACAAGTATCGATAGGGTTCCAACTGTGAAAAACGGTAATGATAAGTACCACAGCATTGGTCTTGGTGCCATGTCACTAGCATCATTCCTTGCTTCGGAAAAGATTATGTATGGATCAGACGAGTCTCTTGATTTCGCTAACGTATTCTTTGCTACTATGCGCTATCACGCTCTTCAATCATCTAGTGATATTGCACGAGAGCGTGGAGAGACCTTCTTTGAATTTGATAAGTCTGACTATAAGCGAAAAGAAGGAGAAACTACAAGTAAAGCATTAAAGAATTACACTCAAGGAATTTGGGAAACATTCCCTCATACAGAGCGTATTCAAAAGATGTTTGAAGAATATGGACAATGGTTCCCGACACAGCAAGATTGGCAGAAGCTTGATGACAAGATCCAGGAGACTGGTCTGTTCCATAGTTATTTAATGGCTACGGCTCCGACTGGTTCAATCTCATATGTTACAAACAGTTCTGCATCTATCCATCCTGTAACAAGCCTTATTGAAGTTCGTAAAGAAGGAAAAATGGGTAGGGTATACTATCCATCACCAGATATGAATGATGATAATAAAGAGTACTATCAAGATGCATATGAGGTCGGCTACAAGCCACTGATAAATATGTATGCAACTATCTCCAAGCATGTGGATCAGGGCTGTTCGTTGACTTTATTCTTTAAGAGTGATACCACTACAAGAGATCTCAACAGGGCATATATTTATGCTTGGTCTAGAGGACATGAGACTAACGAAAATGGTTTAAATGTTCTTGAAGATCCTGCTACATCATGGAAGAATGGGTATATTAAGACTCTGTATTACAGTCGCATCAGGCAATCATCTCTTGAAGGAACTCAAGTGGACTGTGTATCCTGCACTATTTAACTTATTAATATAGGTTAATAGTCAATATCGGGTTGCTGCACAATATTATGTGGTGACCCGATATTAATTATTAAGGATAGTTTCGTGGTATGGTATGTTATAGATAATCGATATATGAGGTAAGTTAAACATTGAATAATATTTTAGAATCATATCCAGAGATTACTATACTCTGGGATTATGAGAGAAATGATCCAGAAAAAGAATATAAAATGTCCTCTAAAGCTTACTGGAAATGTCAAAAAGGGCATAGATGGTATAAAACGATTTCTGACCAAGTGAGATATAAGGATAAGTGTTATAGGTGTTCGCATCCCAATGTAGAATACCTTGATAGTGATTATCCTGATTTGCATACTTGGTGGGACTATTCAAAAAATGGTGGGGACATAGAAAATATAAAAGCCGGATCTCATAAAAAGGCTTATTGGATATGTCCAGAAGGACACTCATTTGAACGACCAATACGAGAGCAGGTAAAAAAGAAAAATTGTCCGTATTGTAATGGAAATAAACCAATATTAGGAAAAACGGATTTTGCAACACAATGTCCCGATGCAAAAATATATTGGAATTATTCTAAAAATAAAAATGATTATCCAGAAAATTACTCAAAATGGTCAAATAAAAAGAAATGGTGGGTGTGTCCTCATGGACATCAATGGGAATCCACGATAGGATCATTTAGCAGGGGATTGAGATGCCCTTACTGTTCAAATAAGTCTGTTTTGAAAGGTTTTAATGATATTAAAACTACCAATCCAGAATTAATGGATATTTGGAGTTTTAACAAGAATGAGATCTTGCCTGATGAAATCACTAGAGCATCAGGTAAGTCTGTTTGGTGGGTATGTGAACAGGGACATGAATGGAAAGCTAAAGTATTAAATGTTTCTATTAATGGATCTAGATGCCCCTATTGTTCTGGTGTTAAATCATTAAAAGGATTTAACGATATATCGACATTGGCTCCTTATCTCATTAAAGAATGGAATTATAAAAAGAATCTATTTGATCCAGAAGATTATACCGTTAGCAGCGAAAAATCCATTTGGTGGATATGTGAACAAGGACATGAATGGGAAGCATGTATAAAGTCTAGGTCTCAAGGAAATGGATGTCCTCATTGTTCAAAGGTATCTAATAATTCCGAGGAAGAATTGGAAGTTCTTGATCATATTAAATCAATTATTCCTAACATTTCTATAGAGCATGGTTCGAGATATGTATTAGGTGGAAAAGAGTTGGATATTTATATTCCAGAAAAGAAGATGGCAATTGAGTATAATGGAACTTTTTGGCATACTGAAAAATATCGTGAAGATAAATTATATCATTATAAAAAATGGAAAGAGTGTAGGGATAATGATATACAACTAATAACCATATGGAGTGACGAATGGATAGAAAACAATTCGATAGTAAAAGATATGTTAAAACATAAATTAGGTGAAAATAAAAAATCACAAGTATACGCTAGAAAAACAGTAGTAGAAGAAGTACCTACTATAATTGCAGAGTCTTTTTTCAATCTTTATCATATACAGGGATATAAAAGATGTAGCATATATTACGGTCTGTACCATGACGATAATCTCGTTGCTGTTTCTGGATGGACTAAAAATAAAAATGCACTTTACCTTGATCGTTATGCAACTTCACAACCTGTTGTTGGTGGCATGGGAAAACTTTTAAAGCATGGAAAAAACTATTCTGTAGAACAAGGTTATGACAGGATTGTTACTTTTGCAGATCATTGCGTTTCTAATGGTAATTTGTATGAGAAACTTGGATTTGCATATGATGGGGAAATAGCACCAGATTATAAATACGTGGTAAAAGGGAAACGTGTTCATAAGTTTAATTATCGTAAGAAACGTTTTCGGGATGACGATAACCTTTTGTATGAGGATGGACTTACGGAAAAACAACTAGCTGATCTTAATGGATTAGAAAGAATTTGGGATTGTGGTAAGACAAGATATGTTTTAAATTTATAGAAGATATTATATATACATAACAACGATTTTAAAAGGAAGGATTTTACATGTCAAGAACACCTATACCACCACAACAAAGAGTTCAGTGCGCCTGTGGAGTAAGCCATGAGTATGTTGAAACAGCAAAATCGTGTCCGGTGAATAGGTCATCATCGGGGATGAACAGAAAAAATAATGCAGAAATATCTAATGTGAATAATTCATTTTCTGCGAGTGTAGACGCTTTTGCCGATGATGATCTTTATGATGAAGAATTTTCTTATACTCTAGATGAAATGGGAACGAACAATAACGGTCAGGTGGTAGAACCACAACAACTTCAACAGGAAGCGAAAGTAGAAATCAAATCGTTATATAACCGGGTGCAACAAGCTGTAAAAGATAATAATACATCAGAATTGTTGCAGGTTTTTAAAGACGCTGGAAATTCTCAAAACTATGTTAATGCATTAGCAACTATGGATGATATGCAGAAAAATAAGAATTGGTCAGGAAGAAAAGATGTTGATAAAAATGTTGCTAATAGGTATCGCGCAATGGTTGCATATGCTGGTTACGCATATATGAGGGAAAGTGGCAAGATAGACGATATTTCTGATCTTAGTGGTCAAGATATTGGCAATGCTCGATCTGATGGATATGCAGAATCAAATACGCATGAGTGGCATATGATGAGATATTCAGGGATGGGAGGAAGCGATCTTAATGGTATGCTAAATTCTCATAACAACGCTTTTGACAAAGATGGGAACCCTTTACAAAACACTCCTGAGTATGGGGGAGGAACGAGAACTTTTCCTAATAATTATTATGCGAAAAACGTTGATCGTATTTTGAAATCTAAAATAGATCCTCCAACAGAAGAGTATTCTTCTGGAACATTCAAGAATTATTCTCCAGATTCCGATTCTCCGGACTGGTCAAGTCCTTTTACGCAAGGAAACGCACTAGAAGATATGACTGCTCATCTCGCATCTGAAAAACTTGGTAAAAATATTGGACACACAAAACATACTTATGTTGATGATTCTGGAATGAGGGTTAACTTTGATTATCTAATAGTTGATGATAAAGGGAAACCTAGCGAAAGTCTAGAAATAAAAACTACCGGAAAAATAGGAAAGTATGGAGATCCTAAGCATGGCATTGATGCATTACCATATGAAGTAAGAGCGCAAGCACTTGAACAATGTGTGATGGGAGGGTTTAAGAAAGGAAATCTTGCAGTATTAGAAGGAGGAAGGAATGTTAAAGTCATTAGTTGGGATATGACACCAGAGCTTGAAAAAGAAGCGCAGAAAAATAGGCAACGAGCGAAGAAGTTTTATGCAGCTGCACAGTCTCTAAGAGACGTTCCGAAAGAGCAGAGAGAATCTATGATAACAGATGAATTTTTAGAAAATGCCGGTGTGAATGTTAAAGCATATAGAAAATCTCAAGAAGCAATGAGCAAGTGGAATAAAAAATAGTAACCGAGAATAAAATTCACCTATCTAAAACGATAGGTGAATTTTTTATGTGGAGAAGACGGGACTCGAACCCGTGTCCAGTGATATCCTTAAAGATGTTCTCCGTGTGCAGTCTTCTCTTTAATAACTTATTGAAAAGCCTATCGTATAATAAAAGCGAAAGACAATCTCATTATACGACTGAGAGATTCTCATAGCGGTAAACTGCTTATTGTACCTCTTCCTCTATCTCTAGGTGCTACTCTCTAGCTTCTAGAACGGTACGCAGTCTGTGATGTGTGTTACCTCATTCCCTATCACAGATCAGGATATGAGATGAAATCACTTCTTAAGCGGTTGCTAGGACTTGACCGTTAGCAAAAGCTTCGATCTCGTCAAAATCAGCATCAGTAAGAAGTGGTGCATCATTTTCGTCTGCATTTATTTTAGTGGAATCCATTAAGGCGGTATCCATGCCTACACGCTGTTTCTTTTCGGAAGTATCACTGTCGAAACCAAATCAACCCCGTGTACACATTTTCAATCTCTTGAATCTGTGTAGTAACAACTATATCATAAAGATATTTCTTTTGTCAAATGAGAAAGAAAATATATCTTCTAACAGTGTGTATATTTTGTTATTATATATATGTAATAAATAACTTTAATGAAACTAGGGATACAATTATGAGTATAAGAAAAATAGGACTATCAGTTTGCTCGGCGGTACTTGCTGCATCTCTTATGACACCTGTAGATGCTTCGGCTATTTTGCTAGGGAACAAAGCTGACCCAACAGATGCTAATTCTCGTGCAGTAGTAAAGATGCAGAAAATAGTCAATGAAAAAACTTCTGATGGTATATCTCGTGCAAAGATAGAGATGTGTTCTGGTGTTCTTATTGCACCACAATGGATTCTTACCACAGGAACATGCGCGTTAAATTTTGATCCGAACAGTGGAGGTGGGTTTACTCAAAGTTCTACGATAACTATTGGTCCTGACCTTGAGACTGCAGAAGAAGTTACTCCTATAGAATCTCATTCAGCAATAACAGAAAAAGGACTGGACTTTGGACTTGTTAAACTCAAAGAAGAAGCTAAAACAACTCCGGTAAAACTTTCAACTGTTGATAAAGAATTAGACAGAGAAACCTTAGTTGACCTTTATGGTTGGGGTGCATCGATGATAGAAAATGTTAATGATGAAGGGAAAGCTGTAGAAACAAGAGAGAAGGTTGATACTAATAAGGCTGAATTGTCAGATCCTATGTGGTTTAAAGAAAAACTAGGGTATAGAAACCAAACTACAGAGAACTTCCCAAATTCAAATATTCAAATGCTAGGCGTAGCAAAAGCAGTTGAGGGAGACCAAGGTGGTCCAGCGTTTTATGATGGAAGCGTGTATGCAATTCTTTCTATAGGATACCCTACAGACCCTGAGTTCTGGAGCGAAGAAAATGATGCTATGTATGATAAATTTAATAGTGGAAAAGGGATGATTGCACCAATATATGCTGCACATGATTGGATTGAATCCACAACTGGTATTGATATAGAAAAGAATAATAAGGTCATTGATGAAAAAGTTGCTGGAAAATCTTTTGAATTTAAAAAAGATGATGGCTCTCAAGATAAGAAAACTGATTATTATTATCTAGATGATCTCTTTGGTATAGACCCTGAGATAGCATTAATTCCTTATAAAGAATCGGAAAATACTATACCAAAAGGAAACCCTGTGCAAGAGTCTGATCTTTCTGATGTAGAGGATACTTCAAACACAGAAGAGTCTGGATCTTCTAGTAAAGATGCGAATACAGAAGGTGCATCAGAAAAAGAAAACAGTGTAGAAAATAGTACTCCAAACGGAGATAGCACTAACAATTCTACTGGTGTCAATGCTAACAACGAAAATACTTCTAATGGAAAAGAACAAGTAGAAAATTCTTCTTCTGATGAAAATGGAAAGACAGAAAATGATGATTCTCGTGGCGAATATTCTACCTCTTCTCCTTCATTTGATGATAAAAAAGGAAAATCATCAGATGAAATAAGTAGAAATTCTCAAAATCATAAAGATATAGAAGAAGATAATAAGGATATTGCTCCAACGGACAACATTTATAAGAATAGAAGTAAAGAAGATAATGATGAAAAGACTAGCGACTCTATATTAACAGAAGAAGACTCTTCTGAAAAATCTGCTAGAATTGTTAGTTCTAAGCCTTCTCACAACAATTCAGCATCAGATGTAAAAAATGTTCAAAAAGAAAATAGGATAAGTGGAAATTTGGGAAATTATCAACAAAATACACAAAACAGTATGACTTCTCCATCACATCCTTCAGGACCAGTTATTGATACTGGCGGTTCTGTAGATAATATATGGAAAAAGATTATTGAATATTTTAAATAATATCAATTGATAAATAGTAGTCAGATATTAAAACTGACTACTATTTATATTTTTACACAAGACATCTACCAAGTTATTTCAATAAGAAAACCCCCATTGTATTACTACAACGGGGATTAATAGTTATCTTTAGATATTACTTAAAGATGTTTGCAATTTTAGTCCAGATGTTGTCTACTGCACCACCAGTATCAACCTTAGGACCGTATGCTCCTTCTGCTGCAGAAGCATTAGCTGCTGGAGCAGGGTAGTTTCCAGAAGATGATGTAATGGTGTTACCCATTCCACCGTCATTTTTACTATAACCACCAAGGTTATCCTTATTTCCAGCATTGGAGACTGATCCATTAGAAGATATTACTTTCGCTCCACCACTGTTTGAAGAGTCAGATGAAGAAGAGTTCTTCTTGCCATCATTATCTTCGTCAGAAGAGCTTCCTTTGTCAGAGCGTGTTTCTGGACGATCATAATACTTGTCCTCTTCTTTTTCATCATCATGAGAAGATGAACGGTCACCGTTATGATCACCGTCAGTGTCTGCTGAATCATCGGAAGAACTAGAATTGCTTGAATTAGAGTTTCCTCCTGGAACAGGAAGTACTGCTGTCAAGTCTGCACTATCGCCGTTTTCTCCAGTATTGTCACCAGATCCATCATTATCGCTATCGTTGGCGTTTCCTTCTCCTTTGTTATCAGAAGGATTAGTTATTTCACCAGAAGCGTTATCAGTTCCTGTTTGGCTTACGTCAACAAGTTCGGCTCCTGGAACTTTCTCACCCTTGACATTAACTTTAAGCATACCCTCTACAGGAGCTATTTCATTTGATCCGTCGGGATAGGTGATAACAGTGTTAAATGTTGACCATGCTCCATCAATGTGTTTGTTAGAACGGGATGTAACTATAATGTCTCCATTATCGCCTTCTTGAATATCCCATCCTTGAGGAACCATGAATGAAAGGCTGCTTCCTTCTGGGAGTTTACTTCCTACGTTTTTAAACGTGACGCTTCCTCCTGGACGGACATCTTTTTCTGTAGTATCATATTTTATTTCATACTTATTAGCGTCTTTTTCTTTCTCTTGTCCGTAGTTAGGGTGCTTAGATATGAACCTGAGGTATGTTCCCGATTCTAGGTTCTGATTGTTCGGATCTTTAATGACAATGCCGAATCCAACAGATTTCATTCCTTCAACATCACTTGGCGCAGTGACAATAATAGTACCATCACCTTTTCCTGCATCCTTAACACTCCATCCGCCACCTAGTGATGCTGGAATAGTAAGTTTAGCATTTGGTCCAAATGTCTCTGTTGGAGAAAGAGTAACACTCTTTCCTGGCTCAATTTCTATTTCCTTTTCTTGTCCAGGGTATTCAAGCTTCTTAGCATTTGCTGGATCACGATATATCGTTACTTTGAAAAGATCTGTTGATCGACTATATCCAGGTGCATTTGCTACTGCTGAAAATGCACCAGTAAGTTCATTTTTAGCACCATCAGGGAAAGTATCTGTCGCTTTTATGGTGATGGTATTATCTGCATTAATAGTAGCAGTAAACATATTATTCATAGTAAGTGTTTTGGAACCGTTTATAAATTCCCATTTTACTCCTGGTGGAAGGGATTTTCTTGGAGTAATGGTTCTAGATTCGCCTGGTTGGAGTCTAAGTTCTTGATCAACTCCGCTAGGAGTAATGGTTACTGGTTTTGGATCAGGCTGATTAATATCAAGAACAAGTTTTTGAGAATGTCTTTCTCCATTAACCTCGTACTGGAAAGTAGTGGTAAATTGGCTGACTTTCGTTGTTTTTGGAACAGTGACAATCGCATTTCCAAAAGCATCAAATCTTACTGAGATATCGCCCTTAGAACTACTTACAGGGAAAGTAGTAAGTCCAGTGGCATTGGTAAGTCTTTTAAATGTAACTGTATCTCCTGGGTTAGCAGTCTTTCTGTCTTCCCATTGGAGAGCAGCTTGTTGATCAACTTCTTGATCAACAACACTTATGTTTGAATCAACGTCCTGTACTTGCGCAACTGCAGGAGTAAAAGGAACTACTGTTGCAATAGCAAGCATTGCAGGGATTGTGTATATATTCTTCTTATTCATATGAATACATCCTTTTTATTTTTCGTTAAAATGGTTGTTCATGCGGTCATGACAATATTAATAATAACATATTTTTGCGTAATGAAGTTGCAATTGCTATAATAAACTCCTAAAATATATAGAATGGAAAGAGTAAAATATGGTTAACGTTAATACTGTGACAAATGAAGTAAAAAATCTTTTGGATGACCGAGATGATAGTAGTACTATTGAAAAAATAAATGATATCTCTTATATCATTTGTTCTTCTTTGGTTGAGCAGGGAGAGAATATTATAGGGGAGTTTGCTGTTTGGAGCTCTGGACCAATGTTAGAAAGCCTTGCTTTTAGCGAGGAAAACGCTCGATATGATGACATAAATCGAGAACTTAAAGAAAAAATTCATTCATCATATAATGAAATAATGGAAAAGGATTATTCTGATGCGGAATTTTCTCTTATAACATCATTGTATGATGAGGCGTGGAATCGGGCGTATGCTGAAAAGAAGACACATATTCCTTGGAACTATATGAAGTAATATAAATATAAAAATACACTCCTTATACATAGTATATAAGGAGGGTATTTTTATATTACTTCATCATACTAATAATTTTTGATATGATCCCTGTTTTCACTTGTCCACCAGTATCAACTTTTGGACCGTATGCTCCTGCAACACCATTTGCATTTTGGTAGCTTATAGGAGACTGCATAGTGCCATTCTCATATGGAGTGTTAGAAGAGGTGCTATGCGTGGAACCATTTTTCTCTATAGCATTTGATACATCATCTCGATTGTTTTCTTCTTTCAAATCAGACGTGCTTTTATCATCATTTTCATCCTTGTCGCTTGACGTTGTTTCATCATCGTCTTCGATTTCTGGAAATACATCATCTTCTGTATTATCTAATGATGAATCATTGCTATTAGAATCATTCGTACTGTTTATAGCGTCGTTTTCTGCACTATCTTCAGTTTGGTCTGTAACCTCGTCAGTGTAAGAGTCGTCGGTTGGAACTTGGATTGAATCTATGGTGTCATCATTGTCCATAGCTGTATGTTGTTCATCAAGAGTACCAGTAAGAACAGCCTTGAGTCCGTCATCTTTTCTGTCAGGCTCGGACAATTCTATTTCGCCGTTGTTTTGTGGGTCTGCAGCGATTGTAATAAGAGTGTTGTTTGCAACATTTTTTGCTCCTGTTGCTAGTGCTTGACTTACCCAGTCGATTGCTTTTATGCCGTCAACAGTATACATATTATCTCCACTTTGGAAGTATGATGCATGGTAATCCGCAACAAGTTGTTTAATTATCGGGTCAACTTGCTGCTTTATATCGTCTGGAATACTAGGTGCAGAAGCGGTGATAGCACTAGTAAGTGTTGCTGCTATCATTTTGAATTCTTCTGGAATCATTTTTTCTACGGTGGGGTATCTGTTTTTGATAATGTGTGCAAGAATTGCATTATCTGGAACATCTGGACCATAAGCATCTTCTCTATGTGCAAGGGTAAAGAGATTGTTTAGCTCGTTAAGAGCATTATTTACGACATCTTTTTCTTCCCTGCTGAGTGATTCTGACATCGTAACTTTTTGTTTGAGACCTGGTATTTCACCCCTGATATCTTCAGATTTAAGAATATCAGTGATATGTCCTACTCCACCGAGAGCGTTTAAGAATGTAAAGGGATTACCCATTACTGTTGCAGCAAGAGACGTAGTATGTCTATAATGTTCCCCTGGTGCGTAGTTTTTATCGCTAATATCTGCTATTGGTCGAAGTACACTATTTGGATCTACAGAACACGCTACGTCACTATCATGGCAGATAGATATGACTCTTCCTGAAAATTCTTTAAATCCAAGTGACCTTTGTCCTGTCCATCCAACAGTGTTTGGATCAGTGACTGTTGAATATTCTCCGTTTCTTTCATATGTTGCATTTTTAGGAAGAGGAATATAAGCTGTAGATTCATTTTGTGGTCCAGTGTATTTTTCTGATTTTCCTGACCTACCTGGGTCTGCAAGAAGGATGGCTCCGAAAAAGTCATCTTTTGTAAACCCTTCTACTGCACCATTGGCAAGAAGTGCTGCAATGTCTCCTGCAACAGATGCTCCTTGAGAATATCCTATAACACCAATTTTAGAATCTGGACATGCAGCGTGGTATTCTTTAATATGGTCGATACCTATTTGTGCTCCTTTAATGCGGGACAATCCGTATGGAACAGGTGCTTGTTCTGGAGAACTTAGAGAAAATACAGCTCCTGCTGCAGAATCATAGGGAACGTTCCAATAATCTATAGAAAGCCCTGGGATGTCTTTTGTGGTTTCTGTTGCGTATTTTATACTCCCTAATGTAGGAGAAAACTTTCCTTCGTCATCGGGATTGTTATTGATGTTGCTACTTCCTGTTCCATCAGCATTAACCATATGGATTGTTGAGCATAATTGTGCTGATGCTGTTTGTGGCGCAATAGGAGATCCCGGAAGCGCTGTAATTGCTGTAGCAGCAATAGCTGATGACATTGCAATTCTTGCTATTTTTTTCATTATATGTCCTTTTTGCATTGTAGGTATTTTACGTTATATATTGTATCACTAATAGATGTGTTCTAGTAAATGTAAAAACTATTGTTTTGCTATAATTTCATCCATGCTGTATAATGTGTTGTGAAATTTATAGATATATAAAAGAGTGGTGTTTTATGTCGAAAAGACTTATTGCCGCATTGATGTTATCATGCGGGGTGTTAAGTGCGTGCAGCAACACAGGGGATGGGGATGATGTTTCATCACAAGAGGGTGATCTCCTAGATGAAATTGATGGTGTTAATAAAAATGTAACAGAAGTAAAAGAGGGTGAAGATGCGTCAAAAGATAATTTTACAAAAAACACATCCTCTCAAAATTCTCCGTCCACATCGGTTTCTGCTGATAAAGAGTCTTCGAAAATGTTATTTGAAGCTGGTTCTGATACAAGAAACGAGTGGTACTTTCGACAGCTAGAAGATTCTGGTATTAAAGAGGAAAGAAGTAAGATGATAGAGCTTCGATCAGAAGTATGTTCTCAATTGACATCTGGAGAAACAATTGATAGTATAGCTAATGACTTAACGTTGAAAAACTACACAGCGCATCAGCAGGGAGTCATTATCGCTTCTTCGATGGTTTCTCAGTGTAGTGACTCTCCTGTTATAGTAGATGAAAATATGGCGAATAGTGTAAAATCAAGCGGATAAAAAAGTAAGGATATAAAAATGCAAAAAATTTCAAAGTCTAAAATTGATAGATTCGTTAAAACCGTAGAGAGAAATGAATTTACTCCAGAAAGAAAACAAAAGGCTTTACAGTTTATTAAAGATCTTCCTTTGTCGCAGGACAATATTTCAGATATGAAAAAAGTTGAAGATGATGAGATAGTAGCAGCAGCAATTGATAAACATACTCAGGTATTATTTGATACTGTAGCGACGTTTGAAGACGCTGTAAATAATGGTATTAACAATCTTGACGATCTTATTTCTTGGATGGGTATTTCTCGAAAAGAAGAATTTAAAGATACGTTTAATGAAATTCTAGATACATCGCACATCTATAAAATTACAGCAGCTCCAGAGCCCTCAGCTGCTCGATTAGGCGATTGATATCGGTTATATTTTAATAATTCAGAACATGGTATACTGGTAGAAGTATAATAAAATTTATACTTTTATTGTTCGATTTTTGTCCTCCACAAATAGGAAGGAGTGTCCACTTATATATGACTCGGTGATCTCCTTCCATGAGGAATCCATACAGTTATATATGTAGTGGTACTGTATATTATGATTTATGTTTTTGATACATCTACAATTATTTATGATCCAACCATCGTGTCTGGAAACGGATATGAAAATTCTCGAATAGTTATACCCTTGACTGTTATTAAAGAATTAGACAATATTAAGTCTCAAGATAATAGTAAAGGATATGCAGCTCGCGAAGCAGTTCGAAGAATGGACGATGTGATAGAAAAGTATAAGGAATCACATCCTGATGAAAAATCTCATGTTCACGAGATACCGCTTGAGAATGGATCTACACTATCTATTGAGTTAAATCATATAAAAGATACATCTTTGATGCCCTTGAATGCAGATTTAGAAGCGCCCGATGACTATATTAGACTAGTTGCGTTAAACATTCAAAATGAATTACAAAACGAAAACGTCGTTCTTGTTACGCAAGATAAAGCAATGGATCTTATAGCGCAATCTTGGGGAATAAAAACCCATAGACATATCTCTATGAATGATAATTTTTCAATTCCTACAGGCGTAGAAGAATATGAACCGTTGTCTGATGAAATAGAGCAGCTATATGATAAGAATTTTGGCTACGTAGTAATAGAAGATGAGAAATTTCCGATGAATTCTGGAGTCATTGTATCATCTGGTAATGCTTCGGCGCTAACAGTTGCTCATGATGATACCTTGATGCTTGTAGATCAAAATATAGATATAGCTGGAATTAAGCCACATGGTGCTCGACAAATAATTGCAGCCAATTTGCTTTCTGGGTTCCATGCAGGAGATAATCCGGAAGAATTTTTGGGGTCTTTGTCTGGTAGAGCAGGATCAGGAAAAACCTTACTTGCAGTTGCAAGCGGGATTCAATCAGTTGCTGATGGAAAACACGAAAAGGTTATGATTTTCCGTCCGACGATGCCTGTTTCAAAAACTACTGATCTTGGTTTTCTTCCTGGAGACCTAGACGATAAGCTAAGCCCATGGAAATCTGCTATTGATGATGTTGTAGAATTTATTGCTCCTGATGGGTATCTTCAAGATGGACATAAACATGTGGATGTCTCTTCTGTCGTAAGTGTTGAGCCGATAAACTTTGTTCGTGGACGTGGATTTAGAAATGCTTTCGTAATCATTGATGAAGCGCAAAACTGTGAACCTCATGTTATTAAGACGCTTCTTTCTCGATTAGGAAGAGGGTCTTGTGCAGTAATGACATGGGACCCTGGACAAATTGATAATCCTTATATTTCTCATAAAGTTGCAGATGGTCCCATGAGTGCGTTACGACAAACTTTTGGACATCCAATGGTATGGCATATGGAGCTTAGAGGTGCAGAAAGAGGGGGTGTATCAGCACTTATAGATTAATAGTTTATTAAGAATATCGCTATCTTGTTATTTCGGATAGCGATATTTTTGATATATTATTAAAATTTGTGATGTAAATCACACAAAGACTTGAACCATTATGATACACTATATATGAAACTTACATTAAGGGACTACCAAAAGGAGTGTATTATGAACTCTACACTAGAAAAAGAGCATGTACATGGAAATTTAGAAATAGTTTTGCAATATGACTCTAAAATAATAAATGAGGATTCTCTTGAGGTATTATCTCAATATGAGCCTCATATAGATGCATCTGTATTTCCTTCGGATGGGTTTATTTCTATAGAAACTTTTCGAGGAACAACGAAAAACTTCTACAATTTTGTTCATTCATTACATACACTTCATAATTCAACGGACGCTAATATTTCTGGAACAGGAGTGATAAGAACTTACGATTCTATTGCTACAGTTTCTTTTAACTCGGGAAATTATGAAATAACTTCCGGCAAAATACATTAATATTTAATTATCATATTGAAAGAAATTATGACAAGCTCACTAACAAAAATAAATGTCCCGCTTCACAATTTTATCATTGTTAATGAAATCATGAAGTTGATGATAATGTCTTATGTGAATAGTAGTTTAGAAATAAAAACGCCATCATTTATGAATGATTTTTATGTGTCTCGAAGACGAGATGGAACCATTGATGTAACTGTCGTTGATAAAAATAGAAAAGATGTATATGTTGTAATCAAGGAACCTCAAGAATCTATTGTCTCTATTACGTATTATGATGCTGATGAGAATGGGAAGGCGAGGAAGGAAACTGTAGAAATACCGTCAACACCCGAGCATGATACCCTGTTTGCTGATTTGCAAAATTTTATACAACAATATGATTGATTAGCATAGTTAAGGTTTGACATAAAGATATAGATGTTCTATGATAAAAGAAACTGTCTATAAAAGGAAATTATGCAATATATCATTAATGAAAAATCATTAGAATACCACTGGGACATTTTAGGAAAACTGTGGAATGAAATTTATGATTATCAAAACGAGTCAAACGTTTTGATTACCAGGAACGTTTCTCCTGAAGAAGATATGAAAATTATCAAAAACGCACAGTTTATTCGATCTTTGTCTAATATTGACCATTTTGATGATGTAAATGAAATGTCATTTCTTCAATCATCACTGTTATTTTCAAATGTTACTACTGACGATATTAGTGTTGATTCTAATAGAAACGTAGTAAATATTCAATCGAAAAATCATGATAGTATTTCTATTGATAGAAAATCCCCAGATCTGTCTGTAGACGATATGTTTGTATCAAGTATGATAGCGTCTTCTATAGCATTAAATGATAATAAAAGACTCTCTTCTTATGACAATATTTCTATTGTTATTTCTTCTGATGAAGGAAGCGTGAATGTTGCGTCTATGAAAGAAGAAATATTTTCAATGAGAAATCTTATTGAAAGAGTTATGCAGGGATTTTTAAATGAAGATGAGATTAAAATGTTGTGGACAAAATCATAATCAATCTTCATATCTGTTATATTGGTCATCTTTGTCCGCTCTATGTATTTCTTTTTCTACAATATCACTTTTTATTTTTGCATTAAGAATAACGAGAATTGCAACAGCAAGAGAAATTAAAGCTATTAAAACCTCATACATAGTTATACTCCCTTTTACATACTATGTTGTCTTTTGGTGAGAAGGAAAAGAATTCCAACTCTTACGTATCAATTATACGTCATTTAAGACAAATTCAGCAAACTTCTGTAAGCTGTTTACTCGATCACCAGGAAGATGGTCGTTGTAGCGTCGATTGTAAATGACTGGTCTTGCATGCGGTGCATTTTGAAGAACGTCGATGATATTTTTAGGAGCATCGTCAATAATATAATCGAAATGAATCGAAGTTTTATTCTTTTTGTCCATGATGTGAAGGTCTTGAGGATCAATATTCATCCCATGATTATGGAAAAACTTGAGTGTTTCATCACGCCACTGCTCTCGTCGTGCTGTAACTACAATAACCTTGAGACCATTATCTTGTAGAAGACGAACTGCACCAGGTGCTGTTGGGTCAAGAAGGGGGATTTCGCTTGCTCTGTCCATGACGGTAATATGCGCTTTTTCAAAGTCATCCCAAGAGTCAAACCATCCCGATTCTACATAATTGTAGTCTCGTGGAGATGATTCTCCCGTTTGGTTGGAAAATGGATACATAGACTTATCAAAATTAGCAACAACTCCATCAATATCTAGTGCGACAATAGGCGTTGCACTACGAATAAGACCCTGTTGCGTTGATTGGTAGCGCATATTGTGAAGGTCGAAAACAATCTGTCGCTCCTCTTGTTTTCCTGTTGAAAGTTGGTCTACTGGACGCTGAAAAGTTTGAGTAGGTAAAACCATAGATTCTCCTTTAATAAGTCGTTTCGACTCATTCTATCTCTATGCGTAGAAATTGTCAAGTTCTAGAAGAGTTTTTCATAGCCAATTGCTTCGTGTGCTTCTGGGTGATAACCATTTCCTACTGATGCTGTAGCGTATTGTCTTCCATATCGACTATATGGATATCCAGAATATTCTACCGTGTAGTCACTGTATTGTGGAAGGAAAATATTCTCGTAGATGAAAATGTTTGCATAGGGGTCTGGATGGTTCTTTTGATTTTCTAGGAACCTATTGATAGTAGTATTAACATCTGGTTTCTGCATGAGCATAATTAGAGGATTGCTATTACTTGTGCCTTGCATAAGGTAGTCGTATACATCATTAAGTCTTTTTCTTATAACCTTATTTGCATCTGATAGGTTTGCTCTAACTGGTGTTTCTTCACTATCTCCTGCTTGATAAGAGCAAAAAGAGATTTCGTATTCGTCATTTCCTTCTTTCGTTATTTGAATAGTTGGTTCCCATAGTTTTCCGTGTCCAGAAACATAATGACTAGCTTCAACCATATTGCAGTATTGTCCTAGTAATAGGGTGAGTTGGCGCATTTCTGGTGTGGCGAGATCGCAGTTGATAGAGATGCAAATGGGGGATGATAAAATACCATCCATTACAGAATGATCATAAGAAAAAGAAGGGATGATGTTTGATACGTCTTGAATGTTTTCTACTAAGGAATTCATATCTGAGTGAACAAGAAACTTTGTACCTTCTTCAATGCAAAACGATGACATTCCAAGAGAATAATCTATATGTGATATCTCTTCCATTTTACTATCAAGATTAACTTCGATAATGTTCATGTCTATTCCGGATACATTTTCTTGTCGAATTTCATCTGATTCATGTTCAAGTTCTTTTTCTAATTGGAATCGAAAATCTCTTATATGACTTTGAGCTTCTTGAACTATGTTGAATAATTTCTGATTTTCAATATTATAATACTTATTTTCGATTGTAACCATTTCACATTCCATCTCTCATTTACTGATACTATAACTATATCATCAGTTTTATGGTATTGTCAATAATTATTACCATTAGTAAGATGAATAGTTAATAACATTTTGCTAAAGTTTAATGCTTAGATAACGATTACAGTGCAAAGAATATGTAGAATCATTTATTATTGAGGTAATACTATATGAATTATAAGAATGGAGTTGTGTATATGAATACGTTATTTGATACTGCTAGTGAAACGTTTAATCCCTCATGGGAACAGTTTAGTTTTGTCAATCTTGCTTTTATTATCATCATTGCGATACTTTTTGTCATTATGGCATGGAGGGTTCGCGCTGATCTTCAAGATGGAGAACTTGACCATACACCTAAAGATGGTCTCATTATTACGTGTAGGATTGTAGCTATCGTACTTGGTATTCTTATTGGATGTTATAATTTCTGGTCTGCACTAGGGGTTCCCTCTTTAGGGGGACAAGAATCTAACCCACTTATTGTAGGATACACCATTGCTGGCGTTTTGGCTTTTTGGGTTGTGTCCATTGCTGCTACTCTAGTAGATAAAATACTGAATAGTATGAGAAAGCAAAGAGATGCAGAGGTTTTTGTAAGAGAGAAAAAGAAAGTAGCTAGGGATGCTACTCTTGATGTCGAGTAACATCTCGACTTTGATTTATCCTCTTTGTGACTATATGATCAAAGGGGATTTTTCTATGCGTGATTAGAGACTGTATATGTGATATTATAGTGAGAAAATATTCAATGAGATTATTAAGGGACTAGTAATATAATGGCTAACTCAGAATTTACTACATCAGTAAACGATTGTGTACAACAGGCGAATCAAAAAGCATATCAAGGTGGTAAAAAACTTGACACATCTTATGTGCTTGTTGAACTTATGGATTATTCAGATGGAGGTGTAACTCCCCTGTTGAAAGGTATCGGTGTAGATACCGATAAGCTTATAGTAGCTGTAAGAAATTTGCAGTCTGTGGCTCCATCTTTACAAGATGAAGGAAATAGTGAAAAATTTTCTGATGGTTTTTTACAAGCGTTTGCTTCTGCGACAGATATAGCTAAACAGAACAACAGCACAGTTATCGATATGAATACCCTTTTATTGGCTATTTCTATGGGTGATGACCAGGTTGCAACATTAATGAATTCTATGGAAGCAACTCCGAAAAAGATAAAGATGGCTATCTCTGATAGTCTTTCTGCTGACAAAAGGGTAAGTGGGCAAGGTCACTACCCGACTCTTCTTGAATACGGTCAGGATATGACGCAGTTGGCTCGTGATGGACTTATGGACCCAGTTATTGGACGAGAAACTGAAACTCGTAGGGTGATGGAGATTTTGTCTCGCAGAACGAAAAATAATCCTGTTATTGTTGGTGAAGCCGGAGTAGGGAAATCCATATCAGATGATACTGTAGTACCAGTGTATGATCCCGAAGGAAAAGTGTTTTATAAAAGACATGGAGATCTTCAAGTAGGAGATTTTGTTTTTGATAGATATGGTAATCCTACTCAGGTCATTGGAGTTTACCCCCAAGGAGAGCAACGAGTTTTTGAAGTGCATTTGAAGAAAAGGGGATATATTGAGTGCAATGATGAGCACTTATGGACATATAAAGTTGCTAAAGGAAATGATCCTAAGTATAAATGGAATACTGCTACGCTAAAAGAGATTGTCGATAAGGGTATTCTCGTTCCCCAAAAAAGAGGTAGAAAACCAGCTCCAAAATATGCTATTCCTATGAACGGTGCAGTTCAATGGGGAGAAAAAGATTTTCCTCTTGATCCATATGTTTTGGGGGCTTTCATTGGCAATGGATATATGAAGTCTACACCGATTGCATTGTCTTCTGGAAAGCCTGATGTTCCTTCTGGTATAGCAGAAGTTCTTGATGCTGAATCTATAAAAATTAATGGAGATAATTATTATTACCATTTCCTAGATCAGGATGGTAAGAAGATAAAAACAAGCGACATCTTCGTAGGATCATCTTCGGGACTTATTGATTCTTATTCTCATGAGAAATTTGTACCCGAAGAGTACAAGTATGGGTCTGTTGAACAGAGATGGAGCCTTATACAGGGATTATTTGATACGGATGGAAGCATCAATGATGATGGAAAAAGGTTTAATGTCACATACTCTACTGTCAGTAAACAGCTAGTAGAGGATATTCAGGATGTCCTCCGTGGACTTGGAATTGATTCTTCTATAAGAGAGTATAATAGGGATAGAAAGTATGTTAACGGTGACGAATCCAGGATAGAGTATAACCTGCATGTATCTGTTGAAGATGAGAAAAAAGCTTTATTTTTCAAATATTCTCAGCACAAACTTGAAGTAGCTCGAAAGTCTTTAGAAAATACGAAATCAATACAACGTCAGTACAACAAGGTGCTTATTGAGAATGTTGTTGACACTGGTAAAATGAAGCCAATGACGTGTATTAAAGTTGATAATGAAGAACAGCTTTACCAGGTTGGTAAGCAACATATTGTTACCCACAATACTTCTGTTGTTGAAGGATTGGCGCAAAAGATTGTCGATAATGATTGTCCAGAGCAACTTAAAGGAAAAACCCTTATTTCTTTAGATCTTGCAAAACTTAATGCAGGAGCATCATACAAGGGTCAATTTGAAGAGCGTGTTCGAGACATTTTAGAAGAGATTAAATCTTCTGATGGACAAGTCATTACATTTATTGACGAGATACATATGATTGCTGCTGATTCTGGTTCTCCTATGAATTTGGCGAACATGATGAAGGAATACTTAGCTCGTGGTGTTTTGAAACTTGTTGGCGCTACAACACTAGACGAATTTAGGCAGTATCTAGAAAAAGACCCTGCTTTAGATAGGCGTTTCCAAAAGGTTATTGTGAATGAACCAGATACAGAAGATGCTATTGCTATTTTACGTGGTGTAAAAGAAAAGTATGAAGCACACCACGGTATTATGGTTTCTGATGCAGCTCTTGTTTCATGTGTTGAATTATCTCAGCGTTATATTACTAATAGGTTCCTTCCGGATAAAGCTATTGATCTTCTTGATGAAGCGTGCGCAAAATTGAAGATTTCTATTAGTACTGCTCCTGCAATTATTGATGAGTTAAGCAGAAAACTTGCAAACCTCGAAACTGAGAAAAGTGCGTTGTTTGAAGAAAATACGGAAGTTGCAAGGATTCGCATTCAAGAAATTAATGAAGAACTTACTGAGGTAAGAGAAAAACTTTCACAGGAAAAAGTAAAGTGGGAAAATGACCAGGCTGAGGTGGAAAAAGTATCGCAGATTCGTAGAGAAATTGAAGAGGAAAAGCGTAACGAAAAGAAATTTAGCGCAGAAGCAGACTGGGGTGCATCTGCTCAGGCTAAAAAGCGTATAGATGATCTTCAAAAAGAATTACAAGAGGTCGAAGAAGAGGCAAAATCCAAGGGTGTGTCTTCTAGAATGGTTGCGCAGCAAGTCACTCCTGAGATTATCAGCGAGGTTGTTTCTTCGTGGACTGGTGTTCCTGCTTCTAAGATGAATGCTTCTGAAACTGAGAGAATTCTGTCTATGGGAGATAAGCTTCGAGAGCGTGTTGTTGGTCAAGATGAAGCTATTGCAGCACTTGTTAAAGCTGTGAAACGTTCTCGTTCTGGAGTCAAAGACCCTAATAAACCTTCATCGTTTATGTTCGCGGGATCTTCTGGTGCTGGTAAGTCCGAGTTATCTAAAGCTTTGGCGGAATTTTTGTATGACGATGAGCGTGCTCTTATTACGTTTGACATGAGCGAGTATGCTGATAAAACATCTGTGAATAAACTTGTTGGAGCAAGCGCTGGTTTTATTGGATATGATTCTCGTCCCGCTCTTGAAGCCGTTCGTGATGCAGGTTCTGCTGTACTTCTTTTTGACGAAGCAGAAAAAGCAGATGTGACTGTTCTTCTTACACTTCTTGGTGCAATTGAAGAAGGCAGGCTTACTTTATCAAACGGAAAAGAAGTTGATTTTAAAAATACTATTATGATTTTCACTACTAATGCTGGTGCTCCAAAAGATGGCATTATTGATAAAGAAAAGGCTATGGAAGAGGTTAGGCATCACGAGAAGTTCCGTCCTGAGTTCCTTAACCGTCTTGATGATATCATTATCTTTAATCCGTTAAGTGTAGATGCTCTTAAAGATATTGCTAATATCCAGCTCAAGAGGTTAGAAAGGGTTATTTCTCATACAAGACTTACTTTAGAGTTGACGGATTCTGCTCGCAATAGAATTGCATATTCGGGATATGACCCTGCATATGGAGGTAGAGTTGTGAGAAGAATAGTGTCAAATGATATTGCAGATTTAATTTCTGATGCAATTATTATGGGTGACATTACTCCTGGGTCGCATATAGTGGTTGATACTGATGATCCGTTTATCGAACCTGAAGAAAATCTTAATGATGAACAAATTCTAGAATATATCAATAATACACAATTTCCTGAATTTGTTCTTCAGATCGGTGAAGAAGAAAACAGTAATCTCGAAGATGTTCCAGTTGATCCTGATGAAGAAAGGAAGAAGGAAGAGGATAAAGAAAGAGGGAAGAATCTTCTTGCAGATATCAACAGCGCTATAAGCGATGGTTCAATAGATTCTGAAAATGATGATGACGAAGAAGATGATGATCTTGCTGCTCTTTTCCGAGAAGAAGAATCTGACATTGTAGATGATAATGAAGAAGATGATATACTTTCACAACTTTCTTCTATAAAATCTTCTGACGATAGCAAAGACAGTGGCGACAAAGAAAATAGTCGTCAAACAAGATCTCCATTTGACAATAAAGGAGATAATAAGAGTAAGGAAGATAAGGATAACCCTTATTCTGGGGATGGTATTGATCTAGAAGATCTCTTTGATGATTAGTTTCATATATTAAAAAGAGACAAATACTGTTAAAGATATTTGTCTCTTTTTAATGTGACAGTTATTTTTGACATATTTGCACATAGATGTGCAAATTTCTGTAAATTTCGATTATGACCTCGTTATTTGATACGATGAAATGGTGTCCATAGTGTTGATTTTGACATTCTTGCTGCTTAATGATAGTGTTTTGTAGATACGAAAAAACGATAGTACTAAAAAGGATATATTTATGTCAGCACTTACACCAAACATATCACAAGAGATTATTAACCTGTACCACATCAATCAAGATGATGCAGTAAATATTTCTCAACAGCTTGACAATGTAATAGACTTAGAGTATCTATATGATGTTGATGAGATACCTATGAGCATTATCGATATGTTTAAAGGTTATGGCGTAGACACTCTTGATTTACTCTCTCTTTATCTACAATCAGGGTTTCCTCTTGAGCCTATTTTTTCTATTTCTCAAACCAATGATTCTACGGTAAGTGTTGATGCAAACATTAGTGCTTATATATCAAATATCTTTGATGAAGAGTCAGATAGCTTTTATATTTATGAGGACAATGAAAATGACCCATTATTTGTCATAAACGATGACGAACAGGTTCGCATGTCAACTATTTTGAAGCTTGTTTCAAACATGTTTAATTTCAGCGATATTGCAGCAGAAGCGCTTTGCAGGGAGAATTATGGTGTCGGATCTCATGCGGAAAGTTTTTCGGACTATAATGGAAACATTATTGAGTACATGCTATCACAAGTCCCTGGTGATAAACACAAAGCAATTATTAGGATTGACGGTTATGATTATGGCGATAACCATATCAATATTGGTTGTGATATTGCATTTGATAGGGATAAAAACACTATTGAGTGGGGGAACTCTTTAGTGAGGTTGATTATTGAAAATCCTGGACTTCTTCATGTTTCCGGAGTTATTCTTCGAGTTTTTAATGACAATGAGACTGCGGAAGTATATAGTGCATTTGAGAAATCTACTGTTACTGTACCCCGAAAGCATATTGCAGCATGGATTGGTCATAACGGTGCTTACCACGGTGTTTCCGAGCAAGAACTAGGTGATTCTGCAAGCATTGATGCGATTACAGAAGAGTTGAGAGTTCCGGAGGAAGGTGTAGATTATCTTTCTACTAAGGATATCGTTTTTGGAGATAATGATTCTTTCTAATCTATATATGACAATAAAACACCATTATAATTACACTTTGTTATTATAATGGTGTTTTTTAATTCCTATTGACTTTTTGTGGCGAAGTAGGTATATTGGTATGTGAATGCTACTATCATGAGGAATTATATATATGAATTATAGAATGACTTTATTGGAAAACAATATCGCTCGATTTAACACGTCCATATCTAGGACTAAGACAAGCTGTTCCATTCTTGATAAGAGTAAAATGATAAGTGGTGCTGGAGCATATACGACTTTTGGAAGAAAAGGAGAAATTGACGTACATCTTCCTCTTCTTTTACAAAATTCCCAAGTTTCTCAAACTGGAAAATTTTCTGTGGATGCACGAGCTATATGGGGGACTAATTTTCATGAGCTTGCACATATCTTATATTCTGAGCATAATAGAAATTCATTATATGGAATTGTAAGCAAGTATGACCCTATGATTCTGGAAGAAAATCGTGTTGAGTTTCTTTATTTTTGCGAATTTCCAGGAACAGAAAAGTGGCTAGAGTATGGTGTTCTTAAGGCTACAAACGATTTTAATATCGACTCATCAATGTATCACACTAATGATCTCAACGCTGTTCTGAAAGCATATATGCTTTTTTCTGCTAGAACATGGATCAAGGATATCCATGATAATCTTAGGAAAAACATTGTTCGTTTATGGGGTAACGATAATGTTGAAAGATTAGACAGCCTTATTCTTGAGTTTTGTTCTTTAAAGAAATCAGAATTGGGAAATGCTAAATGTAAAAGAATTATGCGTGATATTGAAGATCTCCTTCCTAGCAATTATTATGATAGTAGCTATAATCCGCCATGTCCTTTAGGACATGACTATACCAGCACCCCTTCTTCTGATTATGATGATAGCTCTGCAGTAAATATTGCTAAAGAAAAAATTGATCCGGAGGATGCAGAAAATGACGATGAAAAAACTAATGATAAACAACAAATCCAGGATGACGATGAAAGAAATGACAGTAGTGATTCTTCTTTAGAGGATTCTCAAAATTCTAAGGAAAAGAATAATGAAAATCCTCGAAAAAAAGATAATAAGAGTAGGGATGATAATCAGGATTCTTCTGGAAAAAATAATAAAAAAGATAAGTCTGAATCGGGAAAAAGCAATGAGCATGAGGATGATTCTTATTTGGGAGACGATGATGAACAATCGTCTGATTCTGTAGATGAAGATTCTGGTGAAAACAACGAAGATAATTCTGAAGATTCGCAAGAAAAAGACGAATCTAGTGATGGCTCAGAAGGAAATAAACTCGATAATTCAAGCGAATCTTCTGATCAGGATTTTGAAGATGGAGATGCTGGCGAAGGCGATCTTGGAGATGGTGATTTCGAAGATGGAGATTACGATAATGAGAAGAATGATTCTGGAGATGATTATTCCGACGATGGATTAGGTGATAGCGAAGATTCTGAAGATGTAAGTGATTTTAATGATGGTGATACAGATGATGAATCTAGCGAAAGCACTGACGAATATCATGACGAAGATGACAACGGTGACTATAATGGTGATAGCGTTGAAGATGATATGAATGATGAGTCTAATGATAATAGTGATGGCAATTATCAAAAAAATGGATCTAGTAATAATCAATCATCATCTTTTAACACCAGCGATAGCGATGATACAGAAGGCTTTATTGTAACTTCTGAAGAATCATCTCGGTCTGATAATCCTTTGGGTATTGATGAAGAATTTATGGATAAGCAACAGATGGATGCAGACATAGATGTGAAAAATAGTGATACTTCATCTTCTTCTGGATATTATTTTAACGATATTCCTAACATTTATAATGTAACTGTTGACCAAGATATTGTGAATAAAAAGCGTATTATGGAAAGAGAACTGGAGAGAATAAACGATGAAGCACAATCAGGATATCTTCGTGGACTTCCTTCTGGGTCAGTTGATATGAATGTTGCATTTAATCCCTATAGAGATATTGATAGAATGTTTTATGAGTGGACTCCAGGAGTAGAAGATGCAGTAAGTACTGAATTGGTAATACTTGTCGATTGTTCTGGATCTATGGATGGAAAAACTCAACAGGTTATGGAATCTGTTTATCCTATTATTAGTGCTTTTTACGATTTTGAGGGAGAATCTTATATTAATGTGTTCGCATTCAATGAATCCTCTCATACTATTTATAATGACAAGCAAACGATTTCTCCTATTCAGATTTCGTATCCACAATCTGTAGGTGGAACAGATCCTATCCAAGCGTTATACCAAGCAGAAGAGATTTTTAGGAATTCTCTAATTGAAAGAAAAGTGCTGTTGGTATTTACCGATGGTGCGTGGACGGGGTATCCAGAAAGTTATCGAAAAATACTTAATACTATAAAGTCCTATAATGTTTCTACAGGGTGCATGCTATATAATAATGCACAGAATAATACTTATACAATGTTTGATTATCATGTAGCTTCAAACGATATCGATGATTTTGGAAAAATGGCGAATATAATTGTTATGGAGTCGATGAAAAATGATGTTTATATGTAGTTTTCACTTGACTTCATATGAAACTGGTGATAAAGTATATGTAATAACATTTACATCATAGGCGAAGGTATTATGAATCAAAATTATATCGGTAGAAAGATTAATGGTATCCAGGATATGGATATCCTTGCTAATGCACATAAGAGAGGATATAATGTTCTTCTTCAGGGACCGACTGGTTCTGCAAAAACAATGGTTGCACAGCAGTATGCGAGACAGAATAATTATGATTTAGTAGTTGTACCATGTTCTGTATCAACTGAACCATCACAGCTTTTTGGACGTTATATTCCACAAGAAGATTCTGATGGATTTACATGGAATGACGGTGTTATCACAGATCTTTTGAGGAAGATGGATACAGGAGAGTCTGACGGAGGGGTGCTTGTTCTTGATGAGATTAATATGTCTGATCCTCGTGTTGCAGCATCATTGTATTCTATGATGGATAGGAATAGGGTGCTCCATCTCATTGATAGAAATGAGGATATCCCTAATGGTAATCTATTGATTATTGGAACCATGAACCCAGGATATAGGGGGACGAGGGAGCTTAATAAAGCGCTATCGAATAGGTTTAACTATATCATAAATTGGGGGTACGATAGCAGCGTAGAAAACAGGATAAGCCGTAGTGCTTCTCTATTGAAAGTCGTTGAAGAATTAAGAAACGGTATGCAACAAGGAGAATTTCAATCCCCATTTTCTACGAATATGCTTATGGAGTTTCATGATAACTATCAAGATTTTGGTTTTAATTTTGCAGTAGAAATGGCTGCTAATAAATATCGGGAAGAGGAAAGAGATTCTGTGACAAAAATATTTGAAGTGAGGAGAACATCCATTATTAATGAATTTAAAAATTATAAAGAACCAGTAAAGAAAAAAGATATGAGTAAAGATTTTCAAAATAAAAAACTTTTTGATTTTGGATGGAAAGGTGTAGATGATTAATATGTCAAATATTTTTATCGAAGATTTCAAGGATTGTTTTAATACAATGTTTGTATCTCTATTAAAAGATGGATATATTATGACGAATCCAGAATATAAGATATCAAGTGTTCTTCCTGACGACTATGTTTATAGTAGTAAAAATCGTGGAGAAAAAGGAATGTCCTTTTATAAGGTTCTTTTTAAAAAGAAAAGAAAAATTATTGCGGAGTTGTCGTTTACGGTAATTTACGATATTCCAGGAAAAAATATTTCTGCATATGGTGTTAAAGTAAATATTAAAGATCCATCTGATAAGTCGAACTTTCTTTATTTAGATAAAACAAATTCTTTAGAATATACTGCTCCTTATATTAATGTCGAGCATATCTCACTGGAAGATTTTGTTACAGAAATTATGGCGTTTATGATCAACTGCATTATGTATACAGAATATTATTTGCTTCATGAATATAGTGTTGATCCTACAAGGAGATGGATTTTGGAAAATGGAGTTGATATTGATAACGATAAAAATAATATAGAAGGATTCGTCAAGTTCCTTTTGTCGTGATATTTGATAGAAATTGTAATGTAATAAATGCTCCTCATGAAATTCCATGAGGAGCATTTATTTGTAAGATAAATAGGTATCAGGTGACACCACACACCTAGTACCACTACTTATAAGGGAAGGTCAAGGAGAATAAACCTTCCTTATGCAGGCGAGCTATTGCTCAAGCTATTTATCTTTTTATCGCACATATTTTTAATTCCCTCCTTGATAGGAAGTACTTTTTCATGTGCGATTGCTACTATACCAGATAGTATATTTCTTTGTCAAATCTCGAAATTTTTATTATTAATGTGCTCCTACCTTGAAGTTTGCTATTATATTATAATGTTTTGATATAAAGGAGAATGAAAAATAACTATGTATTATAAAAAATACTCAATATCCATTTTAATTTCTATGGTTTTATTGTTGTCATCATGTTCGTCTGAGGAAATGCATTTTGTTGACCAATGGAAAGAAAATCTTGAGTCTTCTGAAAATACTGAAAGTGTAAATTTTATATCAACCATTTTTAATGATCAAACGTATAATGACTTGTTGACAATATTTAAGATGTCAGAAGAGATAGCCAAAAGCATTTCTCGTGATAAAGGTGTTACTCAACAAACAGTTGCACAAATTTTAGAAACAGGAGGATATAGTGCAGAGTCAGCTATGAAAATAGCTAGAAACCTTGTTGATGATATTGCTACAGTTACTGGTGTTAAACAATTTGATATTGCAAAGTTTCTTCTTGAAGAAGAAATGTCTTCTTCTGTAGATGGAATCTTGTATGTTCCAAATGATACTATAGAGAAGGTAAAAAATAGTTTAGATGAATTTGGCGTGGATAAAATAGAAGAATTATTAAAAATATAAAAAATGCCGTAGATGATAATGATCAACATGTTACACAACAGTATGTCGTAGAAGAAACTATTGATAAAAATAATGAGGTAGATTAGTATTTTTTATATTTTATATAAATTATGTCTCAAACAGCATTAAAATGGCGTAGATTATGACTTTTGGTATATAATGTGTATAATGTATTGCTAGATAAGGTTTTTTACCTTATGCTAACATACATGATAACTATAAAATTTATAGTTTGAAAACTAATTTGAAAGGTAATTACTTATGAGTGCTTCAGTTTATGATGTTCGTTACGTAAAGAAAGCAAATATTGAAAACGGAAAGTTTGACGCAGACAATATCGAAACTTACAGCATTGCTGCTTCTAACGCAACTCGTGCTATTTCCGCAGTAAAAAGAGCTCTTGTTGAAGCTAAGGAAACTTCCGCTGAAGGTGATATTAAGATCATTTCTTCAACTCCAGTTGTTAATCCTTCTTACGTCATTAAGTATGTAAAGAAGGCTGATATCGAAAATGGTAAGTTTGACTCTGAGAAGGTCGAAACTATCAATGTTCGTGCTTCTGACGCAACTCGTGCTATTTCCGCAGCTAAGAATGAACTCGTTGAAACTAAAGTTATCAAAGAAAAAGGAGACATCAATATTTTTGATGTTCGTCCATCATTCTAAAATAACTTTAATGAGTATTTAGAATAATACTACCCCTTCTAAAAAGAAGGGGTAGTATTATTTTTAGCAGATACGAACAGTGAGATGATATTATTATAATATATAATAGATATATATATATTATTTAAGGAGATTGACACATGAAAAAATCAATTATTGCATTAGCAATTTCTGGACTTATGGCTACAACAGTGGCGGTTCCTACTGCTGATGCTCAAGAAGTTACCCAAATACGTTTCCCTTCCCGAAATAGCATCGGTGATCGTATTAAAGAACTTAATTCTCAAAAAACGGAATCACCTACTATAGAAAATAATGACAATGAGACAGAAGGGTCTTCACCTACTACAACAAAAATAAAAGTACCTACTAGGTTTGCACCCTCTAGACTGTTTTGGTTTAGCTCTCCTGTAGATAAGAACACCGATGTAAGCACAATGACTTCAACAAGCAAAAGCTCTGATACTCAGACTTCTCTAATTGAACCATCTGTTTCTGTGACTACAACTTCGGGAGATAATCCTACTCCTGTGACTACGAAAAATACTGATTCTATGGTAACTACTACAGAAACTACGGTAACTACTACAGAACCTACAGCGACTACCACAGAGTCTCCTACAACTACTCAAGAAATACCTGATGTAGAACCCTTAGACAAAGCCGTTGCTGATACGAGAAACGCGTTTAACGAGGCTGTAAAAAATCATCAAAACGAGGTTCGAAATAAAGAAAACCTTAGATCAGAGATATCTTCTTTAGAGAGTCAAATTGAATCTCTAAAAGAAAATATTACAAACATGAAACAAGAAAATACGGATATAAACAGTACTATCCAAAAACTTAATGATGAGAGAAGAGATCTTATCAGACAAAGAGATTCTCTTAACTCTACGCAAGGATATACTGTGGTACAAAAACAAGCTATTGTTGCACAGGCGATAGAAGAGATGATTAATGATTATCGTGTAAAAAATGGTTTTCATAAGCTTGCAGTTCATCCAGATATCAAGGATCATGCACAGCAATGGTCACGTACCATGGCTGACAATTCTAGCTTCGGACAAACAGAAGGGTTTACCCACTCACCTGAATCCTTAGAGTTGCAATATTCCGGAGAAAATATTGTAGCATTTAACACAGATAATTGGAAATCTGGTCAAGCTCTTACTGAAGCTGATCTTAAAAATATAGCTATCAAAGCGTTTAATTCATGGAAAGACTCACCAGGACACAATGATACAATGTTAGACCCAACAATACAAATAATGGGTGTAGGATTAGTGTTTGATAAGGGTGCAGTATACGCTACGACAACATTTAATAATGAAAGATTCTTGATGGATGGATATCAAGCTCCTAGAGGAAAAGGTGGAGATTCATTCCCACAACAGGAAGCCACAATGTATAAATCATATCTTCCCCAGGGATCTAAAGAGCTAATTGGTCTTCAAAATTGGGCTGCTCCAAAAGACTATAAATATCGTTATATTTATACTAGTGATGATGTTTTAATGGGTGGAGGTCCAGAAAATAGAATTGATAGGTTTGCTAATCCGAAAGTTGGTTCAGACCCTAAGATAAATACTTCTAATAAAGAAAAAATCGATGATCTGAATAGAAAGATATCAGAAAGGCAAAATGAAATAGATTCTCTTGAGGATAAGAGGAAAGATAATACTTCGGAAATTTCTCGACTAGAGTCTTCTCTTAATGATCTTGATAAGCAATTAGAAGAGAAGAATCTAGAGTATGCAAACGCAGACGAAAAGATAGCAACTGCACTAGACGCTAGGAAAGAGTCTTATGAAAACTACACTAAGGCTATAAAAGAAAGAAGTGATTTCAAAAAACAATATGGAATTTAAAACAAATATAATCTTTCCTAGTAATCCCCGCTGATTATGCTAATCAGCGGGGGGTGTTTTATTGAATATACCCATAGATACTAGTTTTTTGGTTATCGATAAGCGTATATCCGTTTTTTATTAATTGTCGAACTACCTTTTCATGAGATGGAGACTCTGTGATGATATACAGTTTATCATGATCACTTTTATCAATATACTTTCTTATACTATGAGATAACATAAGAAATTCCGGATCATAAGGATCATATATTTCGTCTTCAAAAATACTCGTAACGAATGTTATCATATTTTCTTTGATAGTAAGAAACATATCATAATCATCTTCTTTTCCTTCTTCAATAACATGTGAGAAAAACTCAAATGTTTCATAAAGAAGGCTATGAGATTGTTCATAGTATTCTTCCGCTACAGGTTTTTCTGATAAAACTATTGGGTTTTCCTCATGATATACTTGTGGTTTAGGACGTTGTATAAGGGAGAAATCATTAAATAGCGAGATGATTTCTATCATCTCATCATCATAGAGTGCAATAGAATTTTTTGATGGTTGGAAATAAAAATCTATAAAATGGAACCCATCTTGATGATATAGTGACCATTCTTCCTGCTTTTTTCCCCAATATTTTTCGGGAGCCATTTCTATAACAGAATCAATAATTATTTCCTTGTTGTCTTTTTTGAGATAATTTGAGATAGTCATATTTTCCTTTTAAATAAGTTTTTTAAGATCGTCTTTATTCACACTATCGCGTGATGTTTCGACACCATGTGCTTGTGCATAGAGTCTTGCAAGGTCTCCATAAGTGAATTTTGGAGCTTTAAGAACATATTTCATCGCATCCTCTAAATCAGCGTTCGCAGAAGATCCGCCGTAATATGAAGATCCAGTATCAGTATCAATCCAGATAAGAACGTCTTCTTGAATATCATATGCAAGAGGGATGATTCGTGTTGCACTGCTTTCAGAAGTAAATGCGCTTACAACTGTTCGAGCATCGAAGATTTCTCCCCGCTCACCTTTACCATTACGTTTCATTGCACCAGCAATATGGTCAACGTCTTTCATTCGCTGTCCTGTGTAGCTATATATGGTCATGACTGCGTATCGTGCGTTAATGGATTTAGCTCCATCAACATCGATGTCAATATATTCTGCTGCTCCGTTTCCGGGAGCATTAGTTATATCTCCGGAATAGGTCGCCAAATTTCTGGTATCGTAGTAGGAGTTCCATGTGACACTTTGAAGAAAATTGCATTCTTCATCAAGTAATGTCGCGCCAAGATCAAGATCTACTCGTCCAGGACCATTTTTCCAGTGCATAAATAGTCGTACAGTATCGCCCTTGCCTTCAAGGGATACTTTTTCTCCTTGATCGATTTGACGGTCTGTTGTAGAGCTATCTCTTTGAGATAGGAATACAGGGTCATTAGATTCAATAGCTATAGGAGACGCTGGTGCGGGTGATTCTTTAAGTTTTTCAACCATAATGGATTCGCATGCTTCAATAAGTGGAATTCTCTTTGACTCATCAAGACTTTTCCCCGCACGCTCGATATTGCGTTGTCCGGCAGCGGTATTGATTCGCTTGCCTTTGTATCCACTTAGCAGAATGCCATTATAAAGGCTAATGAGTTTGGTAAAATCAGCTTTGTGTCCATGGTCTTTGAATGCTTCAATAAGTGAGACAAGTCCTTTTTCATCAGATAATTCTGCAAGATATATCAGTCTATTGAGAATCTCTTGTGGTTTATGATCGGACATAAGCGATACTGCTTGTACAATGTCTTTTTTCTCAAGAGCATCCTCAATATGAGAATTTAGTGTTCTATATTCGATGTTGCCGTAAATAATATCTGCAGGACGAGAATCTACCTTTTTCTTTTTAACGTAGTCAAAGTAGTGAATCGCGTCGAATACCTTCTTCCATAGGTTCTTTCGCTTGACAAGGTTATCAGCAAAGTATCCTGTTGAAAGATTGTTTACAGAAGATGCAATGCTTGCTCGAACGCGACGAGGGATTGCATTCATCTTGATATATTTCGCATTTCCATTAAGAATATTATGAACAGTATTTTCGTACTTTTCATCTAGAAGATGGTCAGGAACCCGTGTTTCTTGAGATGAGTATAAAGATAATACTGTACGTAAAACGAGATCAAGGTGTCGAGCTTGACTAATGATTGCTACTGCAAGTTCTTCTCGCGGATAGATATCCTTGAGAGCTTCAATGAGAATCTGTGCATTTTCACGGTGTCGTGTTTCAATAATAGATTTAACAGCATTGTCAATATTCGGAGTATCACCAAATTTTAGACATAGTGAGATGAACTCGCGATCATCCTTGCTTACTGCTGATGAAGCGTGTTTTGTATCTTCTATAACCTTGTTGGACATATCTTCGATATAGATTGATTCAAGCTTGCGTGAAGCAGTGAAAACATCACTTAGGGGAAGTGGATCTTTATCTTTAACTTCAACATTTGGAACGAGAGTTCCAAATGAAAGGTAATGAATAATCTGATCAATAAGAAGATCTAGGGTAGGAGTTTCTCGTACTCCTTGGGGAAAATTAGGATACATTGGTGTGAACTTCGTGTCAGATCCTGCCACTTTTCTCGCAGAATCTAGCATTTTTTCAACATATGAAAGAGAACATACGGAAATTTCGTCAGGATTAACAATGAATCCATTTGCGAGAAATTCTGCAGAAGCAGCTTTTGCTTGAAGTTTGGTGATAGTTTCTTTTGAAGTACTCTTCAATGGGAAATATCCGTGTCGAATCGCATTCCTTGAGAAGTTATTAGTCATTTGTGCCATGATGTTTTCCTTTCCACATGTTAGATTAGTCATTGGTGATATGACTCTACCAGTTTCTCACATGCTTGTCAAGTCGGTTGGTTATTAAATTTCATCATAGCATGTTTTAACATTGTATGTAAAAACATGCTTCTATCATTGCGTTTGTTTATTTTTGATTTTTGTTAGGTATTATTTTTATGATATAGTAAAAAATAATTTTGCAATTTATGAAGTACATACATTCAATTTAATATAATTGATCACAAATAAGAAAGTTGAATTACATTATGAGTTATGATAGTGAACAAAGAAAAGAACTTTACGAAGTACTAGATGTATTCCAAGAAGTTGGGCTTCCATCTCCTGTTGAAGATAGGAAACTAAAAGTTTTGGATGATTATTACGACACTGTTGATTTTAGGCAATTGAAACAATATTTTGAACCTTATCGAGATTGTCTTAGAATTAAGCCAGGAAAAACAGGTGAGTTAAAATCTCAAATGGATACAATATCAAAGGGAAGCAAAACCTATGTGCTATCTCATGTCGATACTGGAATATGTGGCGAGTATAATTATAAGCCTGTTTTACATGGTGTTTTACAGAAAAAATCAACATCAGGAAAGGTAAAAGATATTCTCGTAGTTAAACTAAATATTGTAACTCATACAGTAGAGATTGATAATTGGGAATCAAAAGAAATGACTTTTTCTCACTTACAGCAACTTGTGAGCTTTATAAATAGGAAATGGCATTCAGATTTTACCTTAGATGAGTTTTTACAATATTTTTACCGAGAAGACTTGTCTTATCAAATGATGTTAGAGATTGATGATTGGAATTTAATGACAGAATATGGACTTTATTCTTCTAATATTGCAGAAGCTACATTTGATGAAATTCTTGAAGAAATGACTAAGTAGCTATCAACATATATTATCTTTGCACAATTTATCTATCATAATTTATTCTAGATGATGTGATATTATCGCATCATCTTTTTCTTTATTGTATTTACCGGAGCACAACCTTATTGTGCCATCTTCTTGGATAATTGCAGCACAACCAGGATTACCGTCTGATCCTAATGATATTGTAACAATCCCGTTTTGAAATGACTTGTATACCTGGCTGACATGATGGTGTCCATGGATGTGGAATTTTGGTTGAGTATTGTACATAACCATATCAATAGCAGACCTATCTGATATTCCACAAGTGCTTATTGCAGAATTTCCAAAATGTTTTTGACGTATATATTCGAAGACTTCTGTACTACTGTCGTGAGTAACAAGAATATCTACTTTTTCGGAAAGCTTGTTTGCTTGTTGATAAGTAATTGATTCTTCGGGGAACCAGTCGATACCAGTGGTGCGATATTGTTTATCAATGCTAGAAGCACCACCAAGAAATCCGAAGGTATTTTCTTCTAGCACAAATGATGATCCACGGGGAATATATTGAACATGGTCGGATATGTTTTGAAGATCTTCTGCATCAATGTTAAGCAAAGGGAAGAACTCGTGGTTTCCGTCGATGAAAAATAGTTTCGGGTTTGCAATATTGAATTGCTGTGACCGATTAATGATAAGACGTTCTAATTTATTAACGATCTTCTTTCCTTGGTAGGTCCAAAAGTCTCCAACATGAATCATAGTGGATGCTCCATGCTTAAAGCACCATGTCATAGCATAGTCTAAATTTGCGAGAGATCCATGTGTGTCTCCAATATAGCCAATAGTCATTATCTTTTCCTTTAATGTGTAATGCATCTATTATAGATTAGTGAATACTAGAAGTCAAGAAATGTGGGTGTAGTGTTTTTAACATACTATGTTCTTTGATTAAAATATAGTGATAGATTAAGAACTCACTTTAATCTATCACTATATTTTAATCATCACTCCATGGATCATCATCACCGAGAGGTTGAGAATATTGTTCCTGGTTAGGAGTAGAATATGACGTAGGATTTACTTCATACTCGTCCGAATATTCCTCGGATTCTTCTTCATCATCAAAGTGTAGATCTTCATTATAATAGTCATATTCTTCGTCGTATTCATCATCGTACTCGTCGTAGTAACCATCATAATATTCATCTTCATCATCGTAATAATTGTCTTCATAAAGATCATTCTCTTCTCGATATTCACTAATTTCATAACGTATATCTCGAATTTGCTGTTCAATACCATCAATGAGTTCGGTGAATTCATTAAGAGTATCTTCACGAATTTGATCTACGGAGGTAAGGTTGATGACACCTGTTTGCATATTAGTTTTTAAAACTGATTCTGCAACTGTGTTTTGCACAACATATTGTGCAGCCATGTCAGAAATTTCTAATTTTTGAGGTTTTTCCACATTGAAAATTAGATGTGCAAAACGATCAGGGTCTAGATTATCAATATGTTCATCAATAGCGCGAGACTTATCTCTAAAGTCATTCCATGCTTCATCATGTTCCGGGAATTCCGCAGAGAGGTAATCAAGTGCAAATCGATCATATCCAGGACGCTTAAGACGATATGCAGATTGGATAGTATTTATGCATCGAGACACAAGATTAGTATCATTGAAACTCGTGGTCTTGATAATGGAAGGAATTTCTTCTTGTCTAATATCTTGGATTGATTTCCCATCGATGTTGATAGCGTTGTTTTCAAATGTAATAATAGCCATAGTATTTTTCTCCTTAGTAGTATTTCTTTGGGTTTTCTGGGAAAAACTCTTCGAGAATTTCCATTTTGGATACGCGAAGTTTTTCTTGTCGAGAATCTTCTACAGAAGAAACAACGTCTGCAGGAGAGAAAGCAACAGTGACATACTTTCCTTGTCCATATCTTTCCGCGTATTTCTTTGTTCCAACGTGAAGTCCGATAGAACACGCATGAGATGCGTTGTGGTCAGTAAGTTCAACAGGGAACTCTAGAATATTTCCTGGACTGTTATCGTGATTTCCATTGACTTCTACTCCGTTGACAATTCCATATCCTGATCGAATAGAAGAGAAATCAGAATTGAGACCACGGTATCCTTGAATTCGACCATCTTCTAGAATATTAAGTGAAGGGTTTGTCATAATCCAATAAGTTAAAGACTCATGCACGTATTTGCGAGGGTTAGCAGCGAGAAGATCAACGAACTTAAAGAATCGCTCTGCTTCTTCTCGTGTTTTCATATGCTTGAAAACTTCTGTAATATCCTCATTAAACACAATACCGTTAGGGAATGTGATGGTTTTTTCAATTGGGTCAATAACTGCACCCATATCTTCAATGATTGTAGAGGAGGATTTCGAAACACCAAGAGCATTGTTAAACTCTTCTTGGATATAATCAAATCCAAGATCTTTTTCCATTGCTTCTTCGTAAGCCTTCTCAATAGATTCAAACGTATCCTTATCTTCTTCTACATGTCCTGAAAAAGATAGCGTAGTTGGATAAGATGATGTAAAGTCAATGATAGTGATATCTTTTTGACCATTATCTTTGACATTTGATTTGATAACGATTTTCATACCATGTGTCCTTTATAGATAGATGATTTTGTGTACGCTTTATATCATACCCTATAGCGATATTTGTTGTCAAGTTCTATTTCAAATCTTTTTTGCATCAAGATTTTTCTTGACAGAACTTGACTTCTGCTATATCATTGAGGTACATTGTATAAAGCAAAATGAATTACGACAAGCATTACAACATAAAGGAGAAAAATAATGCTACTCACTAAGAACATTACGTCCACTGGCACGCAGGGAACTCATGCTGCACTTACTTCACGAGAGGAAGATCAGCAGAAGATCTCTATGATGATGATTGACACCTACAGCTCGCCTATCACTCCAATTCGAGAGATTGTGGTCAATGGTCTTGAGGTTGCACAAAACGAGCCTGTAAAGATTAAGTTTGAGTCAAATCAGACTGTTGAGAAGAATAATATCTTTAATAACTCCAAGGTTGTCAAATCTGGCAATATTACCATTGTTGATGATGGTCCTGGTATGTCCCGAGATTTTGTAGAAAACTTCCTTTTCCGTATGGGCGCTTCTACTAAAGACGGTGATGAAAATGCTACTGGTGGTTTCGGTATTGGCGCTAAGTCTGTGTTTTCTATTACAAATAGCGTTACCTGGCGCACTACACACGAAGGCGTTACTACTGTAGCGGTCGTTTCTCGAAATGGTGATACTTTCGATGCTATTTATGAGTCTTTTGAAACTGACGAGCCTAATGGTACTACCGTAATTATTCCTGTTAACGGCGAAAAGTACATGACAATTCTTGATAATATTCATAGCGAGTATTTCGATTTTGTTTCCCCTGATGATCTTATTATGACTGTTGATGGCGTAGAAACTCCTGTTGGAAAGTATCACGTTTCCGACATGGAAGATGGGGAAGTTCGACTTATTGACCGTTACAATGCTGATAATAATACGGTAGTTGTTCTTTCCAATAGTGAAGTTCCGTATTTTTATACTCTTGCAAAGAACGATGATGATATTTCTTTGAATGCTATTCTTTCTCATGCATCGAGCTATGACCATAACTTTGGCATGAATCAGCGTGATCTTATTGCTAATAAGACTATTGTTGTTCGCATGAACATTGCAGGACATGTCATTCCTAACCGCGAATCTCTTAAGCGAAGCGAGGAACTTTCCGAAAAGATTGCCGATGCTATCACTTCTTATTACAAGAAGGAAGTAGACAGCTATAAGTCTCTTATCGACAATGCGAAAACGCTTCGCGAATGGCGAAATGCTCTTAATGATGTCAAGGATACTATTGCAACGAATGACACCTTCGTTTCTTCTGTAAACGACCCTGTAAATAATATCTTTTCTAAGATGAATAGTTACTACTATTCATCGGATAATAATATTCCAAATATTGAGGGGAAAACTATTGCTTTTATCAATAGTAGTGAATATGAGGAAATTCGTTATAAGAAGTCACTGAATGAAAATGATCGAAAGATCAATTATCTTCTTGGAGCTGATGCGCATAAGTCTATAAAAATTCAGACGTGGATGGATAATAGCAACGATGTTTTTGAGGATATGGGTATTGACACTGATGTTGCTTTTATTCCAAGCGGAGATATCATTTACTGGGCTACCCAGAATTACATTAATAATACTGGTAATCGTTATGAGTTTACTCTTCTCAATGATTTTGACGAGAAAATTTCTATCGAGGGACTAGAAGCATTTGCACGAAATCTTAATCTTAATCGTCTTGTGATGGATATGATTGCAGACAAGAAGCTTACTACTCCGAAAGAAATTATCCTTGCAATATCTGGCGCTAAGGATATCTATAATCCTTATGATCTTCGCACCCAGGCTATGGAAGAAGGCGGGAAGATTCTTTCTGAGCAGCGTAAGTCTGGTGCGAAAAAGCCACGTAAGAAGAAAGAGCCTGTTCACCCTTTGACTGTTGTGAATAAAGACAATAGTGAAGAGGACGTATGGTTTTATAATCCTGCAGAATTTATTTCTTGGGTAAAGGATAATAATGTGAAAAAGATTACTGTTCTTAATGGACTATACGAATATAAGGAAAATCATAAATACACCCATCTTAAGGGCGCATCTCCTGCAGTAAATATGATTGAAGAGATGCATAATGATGGAGTTGTGCTTATTTACGCCCCTGGACGCGATTCTTCTAATACGTATTATCGTATCTGCGATATCATTAGCAATTATAATAAGAAAAACGATGATGATATCAATATTGATGTAAATAGTGTTGGTGGACTATATTCGCGAGAAGACTTCATTGCTACGCATTACCTTTATTACAAGTTTAGTGATATTGATTATCGCGATATTCTACCGATTCTTCGTGTTAACTCATGCCGATACGATGTTACTATCAAGGTAAATGGCAAGGAAATCGAAGAACATAACCCATTTGCAACAATCGCCAGCATGTCATATGTTGCAGAAGACGAAATTATCGATGATAATGGAACATCGTTATTTTCATACCTTAAGAAGAACTATGCAAGTCAAGAAGATAGTGAAGATGTGGATATTGAACTATATGAAAAAATGATCAATGTTCTACAAGAGATCTATCCTCGTGATTGCTTTGTAGAGCATATTAATAATGCGGATATTGTTGCTATATCTAAGAGCATGATGTCTGATATTGACAAGATGAAGGTTGAGCAGATCTCTAATCTGATGAAGTACAAGGAAAATGATGATTGGTACTATTCTGATCGTGACAAGTACTTTATGAAGGCTCTTAAGAATATTGAGAAGTTTGATAATTTCATGAAGAGCCTATAGTATAAAAATACCTCCTAGTTTTTGATATCTAGGAGGTATTTTTATACATGTCTATGACATGTACTTTCCGGTTTTTACATCATATTCTCCGCGAAGATATGCCATGAGAAATTCAATCCTATTGTCTGATGAAATATGTTGTGTTTGTACGTTTGCGTCTTTTATGACAGGTGAATCTTTTTTCTTATCAGTCACTGATTGTTTCATTTTTTGAAGATTTTTCTCTTGCAACTTGAACGCTTCTTGTGCTTGTTGTGCATATTTTTTCGTTCTATTTTTTAAGTCTTCAAGAAGTTCATCATTATTGATTTCATTAAGTTGATTTGCTACTTTTTCAAACGAGTGTTGAATATCATGCACTGATGGTATAAGTTTTTTCATAATTTTTTCCTTTAATATCTCGCAATTTACGTATGGTATAGTTGAAAACTATTATATAATACTTTTTCTTAATACGCAAAAGATGGGATGTGCATTATGCCACGAAACTATAGTAAAGACGGGCATTTCTCATTGCTTCACGATGATTGTCTTTCTATGATTTCAAAAATAGAGGACGATTCTATTGACCTGTTGCTTACAGACCCGCCTTATAATCTTGGAAATTTCATGAAGTCTCGTTCTTATAATATAAAGAATATGAGAGATAATTTTTTTGTAGATGCAGGTTGGGATGATCTAGATGAAAATACTTGGATTATTCTTATGGATAATTTTTTTAAAGAGTCTTCACGGATAATGAAAAACGGTGGAACACTGTTGATATTTATGTCGTTGATGAAAACAGAGACAATTATTTCTCTTGCAAGAAAACATGGTTTTTATTATAAAACGACAGGGGTATGGCATAAAAGAAATCCTATGCCGAGGAATATGAATCTTCACTTTGTTGGATCAGTAGAAGGTTGGATTTATTTTGTGTACAATAAGAAAACGGGAACTTTCAATAATGCAGGAAAGGCGATTCATGATTTTATAGAAACACCAGTAATTTCAAAGTCTGAAAAAACACATGGGAAACATCCAACACAAAAACCTTTGCTGTTGATTGACCATTTTGTCACAATACTTTCTCATGAAGGAGATGTTGTTTTAGATCCTTTTATGGGTTCTGGAACTACAGGTGTTTCTGCTGTGAAAAATAAGAGGATGTTTATTGGCAGCGAGATTGATAAAGAATATTTTCAATTATCATGTGATAGGATTTCATCATTGTTTAATAATAATGAAATAGAATAAAATTATGTATAAAAAAGGAACGTGATTTATGGCTGAATACTTGGATATTAAAACACCAGAAAAATTGATGAATGTAATATTTTTGTTTTTTATTATAGTTTTTATTTCAACATTGGTTTTTGGAATTATTCCTATTTTTTCTCCAGAACAATATCCAGATGCTTTAGAAGAAACAAAGTCTTTTGACATTCATGATTTTTCAGTAAAATCGAACCTTATTCTTACTATTGCGAATAGTTTTGCATTATTTTCTATAGGTTCGTTATGGATGATATTGTCATATAGGAATTATAATAGAAAATTAAAAAAGAAATAACAGTTTAAATAAAAGCATGATTTCATTGCAAGCAACCAAGCATACTATGTATATGTTATATAAATATAAAAATACCCCCCCTTACACTTAGATAGAGGAGGGAGTATTTTTCGATACACTTATGGTTCTAACATAATAAAACCATAGTTAAATGCATGTCTGCGATATACGACTGCGGGATTTTGAGTTTCCTTTTCAATGAATATGTAGAAATCGTGGTTTGCAAGTTCCATCTTTTCTAGTGCTTCATCAACACTGATAAGTTCCTGCTTATAGCGCTTTTTCTTTGTGATATCACCAGGAAGGATATCTTTTACTTGATCCCAGTAAGGGTCGTTATTTTCTACAGAGTCATCTTTCACTTCTTCAACTAGATCCCCTTCGAGTTGTGACATAGAAGGAGGTGTTCTGTGTCCTGATTTAGAAATAGTTCGACGCTCTTTAACTTTTCGAAGAGATCGTTCCATGGATGCTATCGCTTCATCAAATGCATTCCAGTATGTCTCTTCTTGTGCTTCTGCTCGGGAGAGATGTCCAGTTCCAGTTGCAGTAATTTGCACCTTTTCTTTATTAGGAATTGAAGGGTTGTTCATCATAGATATTTCTACTTTTACATAGTTTAGTGTTGGGTCTAGTCTTGCAACCTTTTCGATCTTCTCTCGGGTCTTTTCCTCAAAATCTTTTGGCATTTTTGCTCCAGATCGAGAAACATATTCAATATTGAGTGTAGTATCCATAATTTATTTCCTTCTAATATAGATCGAATTTTTGTAACATTTTATAGGATTTTACCTGCATGTTACATGTATAATTGTAGCATGTTGCACACAAAATTGCAAATCTTTCTACTACAAGTAGCTTATAGGACGAAAGGTATTGTTTTTCTGTTATTATAATTATGTTGTTAAAATTTTAAACGATTTCGAAAAGGATATATACTATGTTCTCTACTAAAAAAGCTATTGCTACCGCTATTCTAGGATCTGCTATTGCTCTTCCAACTTCTGGAATCCTTTCCTCTGCAGCTTATGCAGAGGAAAATAAAGCAGAAGATGTTGTATCTCAAGAAGTACAAGATGGAAACAAAGATATTGCAGACGTTGATATTCAAGACGCAGTTGTTGACCCATATGCACTAGATACCAGTGATTGTGATGCTGTTCTTGGTGTAGAACCAGGGCAGAAACAAGTATTTGATCTTACAAAGATTTTCAACACCGCGCAAACTGCAAAATTCCAACTTGAAGACCAAATTGCTAATCTCCCACAAATAAATGGCTGGGATCTCAATGTTGATGGAAATAAGCTTACTGTTGTTGCAAACGGTGACCGCGCACCTCTTCCAGTATCTTTTGGTGTTAATGTGACTGATGAGCAAGGACAGGTCATCAATGGTGTTCTTTCGGCATTTACCGATTCGAAAACAAATACTTATACCAATGTTCAACAAGGAATCGATGCTATGCGTGAAGCTGTGCAAAACGGACTTAGTGTAACACAAGCACAGCGTCAAGACCAGAATCAAGGTGGAAATGGAGATGTAAATACATCAGAAAACACTACCCCAGGAAATGATAAGCAAGATCAGATCCAAATCCAGGGTGGTGCTGTTTCTGACCAATCAGGAGAAACTTCTTCGTCAGGATACCGAATTATTGGACAAGGTGTTATTCGTGGGGGACAAAATTCAGACACTTGTGAAAAAGAAGTGAAAAACCCTTGCGATATAGAAACTCAAGAAAATTCTGAAGCAGATGCGCAGTATGGTCCAAAAGTTGATACTGGTGGTAGCGTAAATACTGGAATCGTTGCTAATTTTATTAAATCACTTTTTGCTTAATCACAGATTAAAATAATCTCCTCTAGATTTAGATTGAGGAGATTATTTTAATTTATCTACAGGAATCTCTATGTGTTTTACACGCATAGGTTTATCTGTTTCTGGATCAGTGAGTACTCCTTCTTTTCTCAATGCGCTTGCTGGTTGTTCATACTCATCTCCTTGTGAGTCAACATAGATTATTAATACTTCAGATGGTTTAAAATATGCTATCCAATTATCCATAGTATGTACCTTTCAATTTTCGTGATAATTTTATCACGAAAATTCACTGTTAGGAAATTGTGATCATTTCTTCTTTTTCTACCTTATAACCATGATCAATAAGGAAGTTGACAATCTCTTCGCTGTGCCCACGTCCCCATAGCAAAGATACATTGCTATCATCTAGTAGTGCTTGTTGTGCAGCATGAAGACTACGAGCTGTCGTGATTGTTTTTCCTTGAATTATCTTATCGAGTATCTTTTTCTTTTCTTTTTTAGGAAAATCATCATAATAATGGTCTTTTATAGAATTTTGAAGATGTTCGTTTTCCTTGAGCTCGTCAATAAAAAGATCAAGGATTTTACGAGCTATATTAATTCGCACTTTATCAACAAACGGTAGTTGATTATAAGTATAGTCTAGCTTTTTGAATTCAAATTTTGAAAATAGTACAGATTGCATAGCAAATCCAAGTGTATCAGCGATTTCTTGATACATGGAGTGTTTTTTGAACGGACTATCCTTAATGCCTTCCATATGTACTACAAAACCATTATTAATGTCTTGCGATACGCTTTCATAAACATCATCGTAAAAAGACTCTGGGGCGACATGTATCATAGAATAGAGTTTGACAACATGATCGTCTTTTTTCATTGTGATTATCGGATATTGATTATTTTTGTAAGATAGTTTCATAGTTTCTCTTTCTTATATTGTATACATTCAACGATATCATGTGTTGTAAGAAATGACAACTTATTCTGCATTGTATATTGATTGGTGAAAAGTGTCAATGATCTTGTCTATATAGTACGATGATTCTGAAGTAACCGATAGCTGTATATTGTCATTATCAGAAGAAATTGAAACATCTAAGACTCCGGAATATATATAGTAGTTTACATCATACGTAAATATTGATATGTCTTTATATTTGTCAGAAAATTGAATTTTTGCTGTGTATGCATCAATGTGATCATCTATGCAACTACATGTTTCGTCTATTATAGACATAGAATCTTTATATGACGTAAGTCTGTCGATAATATATTCTTTAGCTTCGTTCATTTTTACATTTTCCCTTATAATTATATTTTCATCTATAATATCACGTATATATAATAATCAAGTTTAAGAACAATTGGTAAGGACTTAATATGAGGATGATAATTACTGGATCAAGGCATTATAATGATAAAGAAACTATTATTGATGTTATTGAAGAAAATCTGGGAGATTGTTATATAGAAGATGTTGTTATTATAGAAGGCGGAGCTCGTGGTGCTGATACAATAGCACATAATCATGGAATAGATATGGGATATGTTGTTGAAACCTATCATGCTAATTGGGATAAATATGGTAAAAAAGCAGGAGGAATAAGAAATCAGCAAATGGTTGATTCTGGTGCGGATATTTGTATTGCGTTTCCCCTTGAAGGTTCTATTGGCACATATGATTGCATTAGACGTGCTAAAAAAGCAGGAATACATACTTTGATAGTGAAATAAAATTATTACCTTCTATAATTGTAAAGAGAAGGTAATAATTTTATTGACTAAATACGAAGTTTCGTGTAACACCATTTTTTAATCGAACTTCTGCTTGTATTACAGAATTGTCTAGGATCGGGTCCCATGCGATGTCTACGACTTCATCAAGAGAATCAACGATTCTATTATTGATAAGCATATCTTTGATCATCCAGGTTACTTCACTTCGTTTTCTTGGTTCTATCATTATTTCTCCTTTTATTATTTCAAAACCCATTTTATACAAAATTTTCTGCGAGCTCAATATTCGCCATGTCTTCTGGAGATAAAGGCATATATTCTCCGGTGACATTATCAATTTTATTGATAAAAACATTTCCGTGGATAGTTATAGAAGATTTTTTCTTTTTCGATAAGTGTTTGATGATATGTGTTGCTCGATCATTGACCTCTTGGGAGGACGATGTGCTATACCACATGTCAAGATCTCTACCCAATGCAATAACGTCGATATCTTCATCCTTGAGGATGTCTGTGTATGATTCTTCTTTTGACATATCTATATCAATATGGTATATTTCTCCGTTAGTGTCTATCTGTACTACTTGAGCGTTTTCCATTATATAACTCCTTTGTAAAGTGTTTGTTATCGATTCTATCACAGTAGTTTTTGTATGTCAATTATTCTTTTTATATTCTCTTACCTGTATGATACAATTTTTTATTATCACATTAAAAAGATAAGGAATTTAATTATGACTGAACCAATAGATAATACAAAAATAGACACAAATCTTAACAACATTGAATCTTTCACTTTTGATATGCCACAGGGGAACTTTTCTTTATCCGTTGAAATAGCAGAGTCAGATGGAATACGAGGTATAGAAATTGGACGTTTTGATAATTATAAAGAAGCATTAGATGCACATACACAAGTTCTTCAAAACATTAATGTTTCTGGGTTTTTCGTTTCATCTCTTTCTAGAGGGTCTGTCACATCATATCCAAAGCATAAAATACACCATGTTCACATTACCCCTATAGATGTCGAAGAAAACAAGTAGTGTTTTGAAAATCAATCACCCTTGTGATATACTAGAATTATGTATATTGCAAGGGTGATTGATGTATAAAGGAGAGTACAGAGCGATGAGTCAAAATGATGTACTTAATCCTGAACAACAAGAAGATTTCATCTTACAACAAGATGTATCACCTACTTGGGTTAATGATCAGGAAGAAATAATCCCTCCGGATTATCAATATGTCGGAGATCCAAGCGAGACATACTATTATCCTAGTGATATCGATGGAACTCGTCCAATAGAAAGATATCACCCACATACGACAAATACTACGACACAGAACGCTATAGAATTATTTAATAATATAAATATTCCTCCAGGAGAGGTCATTCTAGGATTCGTTGTCATATGTGTAATGATTGGTATTTTATCTGTATTAATGTCTTTAAGTGCAAAATATTAACTAATATGATTTGACATATGTATTCAATATGTATTATAATCTCATGTTACAAAATATATAAGAAAGAATTACTATGAGGTTTATACATGCTGATTGTGAAGTTAATTATTCTGGACGTGGAGATACTATCCTTGAAAGATATGAGCGGATAATATGTATTAAATCTGATAATACGGTTTTAGTCATGAGTGACAAAGGAATGAAACCGCTAAACTATATGTCAGGTAGTAGTAAGCCAAAAATACACGAAACACATGATGAAGATATAAATATCACTACCTTGTATGTTGAGTCCAGAAAAGAATATATTACTATTACATGCCATCGGATATTTTCTACTTGGAGTCCGATATTACCACAAGATGATCCAGGTTTAATCCATGATGGAACAGAAGATCAAATACAACAATGGTTATTGAACAATATTCATACTATTTTACCACTTTCATGTATAGCCAGAGAATTTCCTACAGAAAACGGTCCTGTTGACTTACTTGTGCAATCAAAAGAAGATCTAATCCTTGCGGAGGTAAAACGAACCGCAATGAGTGATTCTGTGCATCAACTCCAACGATACTTGGAAGGAAGTGAAGTAAAACAAGGATTTATCATTGCAATGGATATGCGTCCCTCTGCGAGAAAACGAGCGGAAAAATACAATATTCCATGGGTTGAAATAGAAAAGTCTGATGAAGGTTTTATAGTAAAAGAAAAATCTTCTGATTTTGAGTATTAGTTTTGATATTTTTTTCTTTTATTGTAATATATTCGTAGATAAACAATTTTTATACAAGGAATAGTATATATGAGCATCAAAACATCATCGATGGATAGCAGTCAAACCATTACAAAAGATATCGGTATTAATACAAGAAGAATTGCTAGGACAATACCTCCAGAAAAGGTGAAAAAAGACAATACTCGTTCAAATATTGAATCCATATTGGCTTTCATTATGGGTTTGTTGTATGCTTTTATATCGATTGTAGATAAGGAACCAGTAAGCCATATTTATCATATCTATTCAATCGTTTTTTCAATACTGTTTCTTGTAATCGTTGGCATATCTTCTGTTATTTTTCAGAAGAGAAACATAGACGATAAATCTATATTCATGTATTTTGTCCCTGTGATAATTATAGGAGTAGTATTAAACATATCGATGTGGTTTACTATGGTGGCGCAACAAACATATAACAGTTCTTCAATAGGAGAAATGTTCGCACATACAACATTTTTGATATGTTTTTCATATATTTTATTTGATTATAAAAAACACATGTATTAGTAGGTTGTTATTTTGTTTTTTATATTATTTTTATTATTATGGATGCTAGATATATTTTGATAGGAATAAAATAGAGATGTATAGAGAACGATTTATTTCATTGATGTTATCATTAGCATTATCAGTGATGATGATTATCACAGGTTTTTGTTCTGTAGAAGCAGTAAATGCCATTTCATGGATTGGTGAATCATTGATTGTGGGACTAGGGGGAGAACCAACTCTTCCTCCAGAAGGAATTGAAGTATCTTCGGAAATGCAAAATGTGATCCTGGCAATACTTTCATTAATGGCAGTAGCAAATGCTATTACAGCATTTTATAAATTTGTTTCTAGATCAGACTATTACGCAATAGGTAATTCTTCTCAATCTTTGTCTTCTGGATCAATCACATCACATCAACATATCGAGGTTAATCGCAAACCTCGGTTAAGTTATGGAAAACTGCAAGATATTATGGGAGATGTTTTATCGGAGTATGGACAAATATCTAGCGATCAAACAGTTATTGTCACTATGCCTGCAATTAATGATAACAATGTTCCTAAAACAGCAGAATTTAATAAAGTTCTATTTGAAGTACTCCCTCTTATCGATATAATTAATGCTCAACCAGCAGATAAAGAGTCGAGTGAATATGATGAAAAGCTTATACAGAAATTTTCAGACACTTGGCTAGATGCGTTAGAGTTTGCTAAATCTACAGGACTTAGTGGACTTTCTGATACAGAACGCAGAAGAGCTCAAGCTGCACTTAACAATGTTATGAGCCCTACTAATGAACACGAAATGAAAAGAAATCTTGAACTTTTAGAAAATATTCTCTCGCGTGTAACATACGTCAATGAAGAAACTGGAAAGGTAAAAAATCTTAATGTAAGAGATGTTCTTGGTAAAAAAGAATTCGTTGAGCTTATTGAGGGGAAAAAACTTGCCATTGAAGCATAGATGTTTTTAGTCAATGCTATAATTGACTTTGTTGAAATATCGTTGTATGATTTTTCCAAGTTATCCCATTACATAAGGAAATGCATGAATATTCGAATTGTCTTAAATATTATAATAGTTATTTTATCTACTATTCTTGCTGTCTTGCTATATTTTACAATACCAGGAATAACAATGATGACTACTATGGGGATGAATATAACTGACACAAAGCCATATGCAATGTCAAATCGGGTTATTGATGATTCTCGAAATTTCAATACTATTCAACAAGGACAACAAGTTGCAATTCTAGAAGAAGAACTTTCTGATGGAACTATGAAGTTTGGTGTATGTTCGGTAGGTTTTATTGATGCAGTAGAAAGAAAGTTGTATGTTGCTGCTCATTGTGCTCTCCCGGAAAATGAAAAGCATCCTCCGGTAAGGGAAGTTATGCTAAGAGATACTGTGATTGGTGAAATTTATCCGAATCAAAATTATAATAAAAATAATATGGCGAATGATTGGACAATTATTAATGTCACTAATGACGATATAGTATTAAATTCAAATCGTTTTAGCGGGGACAAAATTGTAGATCCACAGAATGTTCATCCAGGAGATAAAGTATATACATACGGTTCTACGTCAGGACTTTCCGAAGGAGTTGTGTTTGGAGTACATGGAAACCAAATCTATATCACAAAATCCGTCATTGATCATGGTGATTCCGGAGGTGCAGCCTGGATTGATGGCAAAGGGTTTATCGGAGTTTTATCAAATAAAAGAGGGTATAATGTAGAAGATGTGGAAAGCAAAGATGGAGGATATGTCACTGTTGTGAATGCTGTGAATACGCAATATGATGATACAGTAGAATTTAAAAATATTGAAAGAATGTATGCTAGATGGTTTTATACTCAGGGAATAAAAAACGTCCTACAAGATATTTTTTAGATGATTTATAGGACGTAATAGACCGGAAGTTATTTCCCCATAAATTGATCTGGAGTCATAATCGGTCCTCGTGGAAGAGTGGTATCAAGCTGTTGTAGGTATTGTGCAATTTCATCTTGACAGACAAGAAGGATGGGGTATTCAGAAGGTGTTATTGAAGATGACTGATCATACTTTTCAATATACGCATTAAGCGACATAGCGTTTCCTTTGAGTTTACTGCCAACTCTGCCACCTACTGCAAGGACAATAGCTCGTGGACGGACAGGAAGCTTATTAGCTTCCCATACACAAGTTGAGATAGTATCCCAGTACATATCATTCTTAGCGATATAGTGGTACTGACCATTTTGAGAGAACCGAATATCCTTGTTCCACATTTTTGTATCAAGCATGATTATCCCGTTGCTGCTTATAAAAATATGGTCTATATTAGCTGCTTCCCTACCGTTTTTACTAATGATTATATCATTGACGATAGAGTAGTTATCATTGAAAGAATCTTCAACAATTTCTGAAGTGATAATTTCTCCAGCAGCTCCTACAGCCCAACGATTTTCATCAGCATTGAAAATTGTATTCTTAGGATTTTTTCCGTCAAGAATCATCTGAAAATCTTGTCGAATACGATCTTCTGTCATAGCAATATCAGCAGGAATATTTGACTCTTCATGATTTTGGTTATCCGTCGATCCCGTATTCTTCTTGGATGCATTGAGAATGAGATAGATATATAGTGCTACATCAGCCAAAAGGATTGCAGCACCCATTGGAGCATTGGCTGCAAGAACGTTGACCGCAATGATAAAGATAACGAAACATAGAATATGTGTTCCAATAATTGATAGAAATGCAGATGCACCGCTTAAAGCATCTTCTTGAAATTTCTTCTTGGGGAATACATAGTTTGGGTGAGTCCTGGACAAAACAGACTCACGAAGTTCCCTAATAGCGCTTTCTCCTGCTACTCCATAGACTTTAGACATAGTATCTCCTTGACTCACCTAGAAGGTATTGTTACTTATATAAACAGTATATACTATATACAATATAATGTCAATAAGAAATATAAGTTTTCTATAAAAGAATATCTATTATGTATCTTCAACTTGTCTTTTGTATTCGTTTTGAAATATCATTATCCAATTTTTGATGAACTTTTTGGTCCAATCTGCACCTAGTCTAAGAGATGATACTTGTGAAAGTCCTGTATTATAATGACTATAATAATTTATTTGCGTATTAAAATAAGGATTTTTTGTCATTTCGTCAAACTTTGTATCAATATCAATTTTAATTAACGGTCCATAATCGTCTTTTGTCAATCGTATTTCACCACACGATTTCCCACCGTCGGTGTTGTGTGGTAGAAGCCCAATGTCTAATAGAATCGATTCTGGCATAATATATCCTGGTCGAGGCGTGTACTGTTCTATATCATTGTCAATCATTTTATAATGTGATTTTAAAAGGTCTATGACATCTTTAATAGTTGGTATATGAGAAAATTGGAGTTGTTGATTTGTGTCGGGAGAAAAGAGAATAAGAGTAAAGAACTCTTTCCCCAATGCTGTTTTACGGTAGTATTTTAAAGTCGCATTGTACGTATTGCGGTATGTAAAATAGCACTCTGGATAATACTGATTATTATACTGTATGTTGGAAATATCGGGTATTTCAGATATGTAGTCATCGAAAACTTCATGTTTAGTAATATTTTCTATGGAAATTTCTCCTTTTTCCATTTTATCAATAGTATTTTTGATAAATTTTTCAGTATCATGGTAATTTGAGTGAAGCATCGATATAACTTCTTGTTCTGTGTTAGGATCGCCTTCGGGGTATTTCAGGTTCGTGTTATCAGTATAAAAACCCACTGAATAATCTTGCGGGTTTCCATTGTAATGAGTATCATATAGTGCTGCATCAATTCGAATTCGATACGAATTATCACCTGCGTTAATAAGGTAAAATAAGCTGGCGTAAATAGAATGGTGTCCAGGATTTAATGATCCTGGACGAAACCTTACTGCTATTTCATTATTATCTTTTCCAGTAGATTCTCGAAGTAGTCTAAGAATCTTTTCAGGGTCTATAAGCGTCATTTTACTACCTTTTTGTATTCAATATTTTCATCAGTATATATGAAGTGAAGAAAAATTGCAAAAAACCATTTCTTATAGTTTACCAAAAAGTTGACATTTGGTTAAATCTAGGATATTCTGGTAGAATAGTTATTCTTATATAAATTACCGAAAGGATGAAAACATGGGTATTATCGTTAAGTTTAAAGACCTTAATACGGTCTTTTCTGACGCTTGTGGTGCAAACCTTATATCACGACAAGTGCAATCTATCTATGCCATCTTATCGGGGGATGTGCTCGCTCCAAATAGAGGAGAGATTCATCCTGTTACGTGGTTGCATGCTAATATGCCGTGGATTAAGAAAATGGATAGTCATTTCGATGAAAACGATACTCTTATTTACACGGGTACTCGTTCTTGTGATCACGTTGAGATCTCCCGTCATAATGAATACGCGATCAAGTTCATTATCGATCATGGACTTATTCGAGGAAAAGAATGCCACTATATTCCGACTACCTATGAATACAGTGACTCTCAACGTCCAGCTCTAGATGTAGAATTTGATATCTATGACCTTCTCATCCGACAATATAATCCTGATTATGGCGAATACGTTGATAATTACGACACTATCTTCAATGTTCCACAGGGAAGGTATTCTACATTAGATATTGATTATTTGACCAATAAGGTATCAATCTTAAGAACACTAACTGTCCAAAAAGAATATTTAAGATAATATCTTAGAAAGGAAAAACATGTCTTACGATTACTGTCTCTACTGTAAAACCGAACATTACCCTTTTTGCGGTATTAACTGCAAGGGTATCGATATTGATAACGCATCAGATGATGTGATCGCATGTGATTGTCTCTATGATCCAGAATTCCCTGATAAGTCTGACATTATTACTGTCAAGGATATTAAAGATCAGAGGGATTGGCTAGAAAGCCCAGAAGGTAAATCCTGGCTTGCAGAGATGTCTTCCTAGTTTTGACTTTTATATTGTTTCATTATATGATTAATGTTAAAATACAGCATAAATCATATAAGGACTATTATGAAAAACATCTTTAAAGAATCTCTTCACTCTATCGAAAAGAATAAAAACTATTTTCCATGGTTTCCCGCAAGAGGAGTCTCATTTATTGATGATTTTGATGAGATAATAACTCGCATTGAACCTGGAGACCTTATTGCGTTAGAACCAGAACCTGAAAATAAGTATGATAACTATGCTGTAAAACTAATCCATATTATTACTAATGAATATATCGGACACTTACCAGCAGAACATTGTAGAGACTTTTATGATGAATTGGAAATGGGAAGAAGATGGTATGGGATAGTAGAAAGCATATATGACGAAGAAGATAAAAATCCTGGATTAAGAATTAGCTTGACATTAGAATCTCACATTGATGATCTAGAAGAACAAAAAGAGTTTAAAAAAGACAACCTGAAATTCCTTAAAGAGATTAGTGAATATTTTGAATTTAAAGAAGACCCATTGGATTTTTTGATTTTTACGAGAAGTCTTATAGGAGAAGAAAATAAAGGTAAACAGAGTTTTCAACATAATAGTGATAATGAAATATTAGATGTTGTGAAAACTCTTTCTGAAGGCAAAATGGATGTTTCTCTTTTCACGTATCAGGGAATGGAAGATTTAGAGTCTGATGTTCAAGATCAAGTTGAAAACGAAGAGTTTTCAGAAAAAACATTCACAATGTTTCTTCCCGATTTTATAGATGTAGAAGTAGATGGGAATAATGTCATAATATCTTCAGATCATGAAGACATTATTTGGGAAGATAGTGATAATACCCCTAGAGTGACAACAATGAATCTTCTTAGTAGAATGGTTGCTGTTATAGTTTGTCGAATAGCGAATATATCTGATACTAATGTTTATTTTCAATGAAAATATGGTATAATTTAATCGAATTGTGATTGGAGTTATAAATGAAAAAGATGCATATGTTTTTAGCTTCTGTATCTGTTTCATTGTGCGCAATTACAGCACCGTTTCTTTCTTCCCATTCATATTCTCACGCTGAAGATGCGACAGAACTTGTACAACAAGGTGATAAAGTAGTCATAGAAAATGACTACAAGAAAAACGATTATGCTATTTGTACAGTAGGATATGTTGATAAGAATACTCATACAATGGTGTTTACAGGACATTGCTCAGGATATGATGTTGGCAAAAATGTTTATGACCCTCAATTCAAAAAACTAGGAAAAGTTATTTATAACTATGGAACTCCAGAAACACACCCTGATTCTGATTATGCAATAGTGAAATTAGATGAAAAAGTATCAGTTGGAGAGAATATTTATTCTGGAAATAAATGGGTATCTCCAGAAAAAGTAAAAATTGGAGACAAGATGTGCTCTTATGGTGCTAAGAGTGGCATGAAATATTGTGGGTATGTTACCGGAGTAAATGATCATTATATTAATGGAGATATCAATACTGGTGGTGTTAGCGGTGATTCCGGTGGTCCAGCCTGGATTGAAGGAAAAGGATTTGTTGGTGTCTATTCTGCAGTGTCAGAAGGAGTTACGACATTTACATATCCAGAAGAAATCGCTCCAGTATATAAATCTAAAAAGAGAATATTAGATAGTATTTTAAGTATACTTTCATAAGAATATTTGTTTTATAGGATATTATCTTATAAAATATCCTATAAACTCCAGTTTTGGTGCTCACATAATCATGTGTTATACTAGTAAAGTATTATTTCAAGTAATAAGTATTTAATATAATTGTATACTTTGAGTATGGTGAACAGTATCACTACACCATGATTCAGCTTACAATAAGAAGATTATTATAAGAGATGATACATAATGATAATACTAGTATTTTTGTTTAAACCTATTGTATAGGAGAATGAGAATACGGGATATTGTAGTGTATCCCACTAGGCATAAGAGTCATCTCTCTATTGTCTAGTTTAGTAATATGTTCTGGGAAGAACATATGAAAACGTTAAAATCATAGAGTATCCTATAATTTTAACAACTATACTTTCATAAATAAAATCAGCTACCAATAAAAGGTAGCTGATTTTATTTTGATGTCACTAATGATTAATCATCGTATTCTTCATCATCGTAATCATCTTCATCATCATAATCTTCATCATCATCTTCTATTTCGATTTTACGTCCACGGGATCTTGTTCGAGAAGGAGTAGGTTCATCTTCTTCATCGTCTTCTTCTTCATCGTCTTCTTCATCATCCTCTTCTTCATCTTCAATAATATCGTCTTCGGTTTCTTCTTCGACAACATCATTTTCTTCATGATCTTCTACAGATGGTTCAGGATCTTCTTCATCATCTTCTAGATCTTCACCTTGTTCAATACGGTAAGCGTTTTCCATTGCAGTAGCAAAATCATGCTTGACAGAATCAAGAATTTCGTCAACCTCTTCACCTTCTCCAAATGTAAGTCGAGCAGACTCACTCTTTTCTGCTGCATTAAAGTCATTATCCTCCTCAGAGAGAATAAGAATTAGATCATCAACACGAAGGGAAGTAATATAATCGTATACATCCTCATCGATCATATCTTCATCGAGAAGAGTCTCAGCGATATCATCGATCTTGTCGTAATCGCCGTAGAAGTCAGTGATGAACGAAGTATTTTCTTGGTACTTTTGCCCGTTCTTGAAACCGATTTCGAATACTTTAGTAAGAATCTTGTGCATTTCGTCAGGTGTTCCGCTAACTTTCTTGTTCTTCCCGCTTCCTTTAGTCATTTCTTCTATAGTACTGAGAACATTTTCAAAAGCAGCGTCTTTTTCTCGTTGTGTGCGAATAATTTTTCTGGTAGTAAACATAAGATAAACTTCCTTAATTTAAATTGAATGATAAATATTTCACTTTCTATTATACACTATTTTGGTAAATGTTTCAAAAACAATAAGATGCAATTGACTATTTTCCTATTAATGATAAGATAAAGAAAACCATGCAATAAAGGATAAAATATGAATACAGAAGATAAAAAGTTAGTTAAAGAAAAAATTAAAGATTTAGAAATCAAGCTTCCAGATCTACAAAAACAAGCTTCTCAGGCGCTTACAGAGAAATTCTATGATAATAAAAATCCAGAAAAGATTAAAAAGAAGAACGAAGCTTTAAATGCGGTAGGAGAAGTACGTCGCACTATCAAATATCTGAAGAATTCAATCAATTCTTAATCGTATTGTTGACAATCATCTCATAGTGGTGTATTCTTAATATTCAATCAACACGATAGAAAAGGATGTATCATGAGAGATGATAAAGACCCTATGGGTACACGATTCAAGGATTTGGAGCGCAACGAGCGCTCTCAAATTGACGATAGCAAGTACACGGTGCTGCGTATGGATGGACGAGCTTTCCATACCTACACGAAGAACTTTGAGCGTCCATTTGATAATCGCCTAGCTACCGCTATGGATGATGCTACGATTGCTCTTATGAAAAATACCTTTCCAAAGAATGTCTGTGGATACACTCAATCTGATGAAATCTCGTTAATTATTCCACCAGTGAAAGAACCCGAGACGCTTCCTTTTGATGGGAGAGTAGATAAGATTCTTTCTCTAGCTTCTTCGACAGTAACTCTTGGTTTCGTTACTTCTCTTATTGAAAAGACTGATATGGAACCAAGTGTAATTCTTGGTGTTAATTCCCCAGGTTTCCCTCTCTTTGACGCTCGATTCTTCCAGGTTGATACAATCGAAGATGTTATGGAGTACATGAACTGGCGACGTTTGGATGCACGTAAGAATGCTATTAGCTCTACTGCAATGCAGAATTTCAGCAAGAAAGAACTTCATGGTAAGTCTACTGCTGAGAGACTACGAATGTTAGAAGAGATTGGTAAGCACGAGATCGACCTGGGAACTCTCTTCGGACGTGTGTTTGTCCGAGAAGCTCGTGAGACAGAGGTTTCCTACGTGGATAAGCGAACCGGAGAAATGAACACTACAGTGGCTATGAGAACTTTTATTGAACCAAATGATGCAACTCTTGATGTGGTAGAAAATATTCTTGGAATTTCCTAATTGCTATTGTTCTCTCAAAGATAGTTATATATATTTTTGAAAGGACAAGAGAAATATGAAAAAGACAGGAATAGATATGCTAGAAGATCTTATATATGGGACATCTAGTATAAAGAAAACATCACATAGTATGCATGATGAAGATAGGAAATGCACCCAAAACAAAAATGCTATAGATGAGTTCCTTTTGAGAGTTGAGAGTAACTACAAAAAGAACTCATGATGATATAGTGTAGGTGCAATTATTGAAGATCATCTTTGTTTTTTACAACTGTATAACCAATCTTTTTAAGAACTTTCTTCATCCATTTGATTTCCTCTTTGACTTGTTTTAGTTCTTTTCGAGATTGCTTAAGATTGTCAATAGCTTGTCCTAAATCCTTCTCTTCAATAACAGTAGTATGATCTCCGTTGTCTATTACGGAAAATGTTACTACATTAGGAGAATACCCCTGTACTTTGTCAATTAGTATTTGATATCGTCCATGTTGATTGTCCACACGGGAGACAGAAGTAGAGAAAATCCGAGTATCTCCATATTGCGTGGTAAGAACAACCTCCAAAATGTACCCGTTATCTGATGTGTAGTAAGCTTTTATGCGGTGAGGAGATGTTTTCTCTGCTTCTACTGCGAGAGATTTTTTGTATTTTTTAGGAAGAGATTTTCGTATTTTTGTGAAATTAGGAAATATTTCAAGAACATTTTCATATTTTTCTTTTTCTTTTGTTTTCTCATTATCTATCATTATTCTATCCTTATATCGCATTTTTATATTTTTATCATCATATCATAAAGCAATACGTTATGCAAAATAATATATTTATACAGTATAATAATAAATGTCATAATTCAATACATAGAAAGTGAACACCACAATGAATAAAAAAATAATGTCTATAGTAGTACTTTGTACTTCAATAATGCTAGGATCAACACCTGCTTTTTCCCAAACCAACATAACATCCAATGAGACTATGAACATTTATATAGCTCCAAAAGGAGAATGTTCTGATAATAATACTGGAACAAAGTCTAAACCTGTGTGTACTGTTAGGAAGGCTTCTGATGTGGCGGAACAAGCTTATACCAATGGAAAAGCTCGCGGTGATGTAAATATCAGATTCCTAACCGGAAAAGATAAAAATGGAAAATTGAGAGCCTATACCTTCGTAGAAAAAGGACAGCCTGCGAATAATTCGGTATTTACATTTTCTCCTGTGGCTGGACATACTGTAAGATTTATACCAGAATGGTATTCATCTAATAACCCATCTACGGTATCTAGTGATAAGTATGTAAAGATTCGTCCCGCAAATGTAAAAATAGAAAATGCTAAAGATGAGCTTCTTACGGGAATTACTGCTGCACCAGCGAAAAACAGAGGAGGAAATTATCATTTTGAATATCTTGATATTCAAGGTTTTATGAACGGACTATATATCAATGGTGGTATTTCATGGACTGACAAGTATGAAAAAGATCCAGTTGCTAAAGTTCCAGGAAATGGTACTTTTAGAGGGACTAATGCACCTATTGATGGTTCTGTTGTAAAAAACGTAAAGTTTGAAAAAATAGGAAATATCTATGGTGATAAGATTTCTGGAAAATATGATGATGGTTCTCAGAAGAGACAATCGGATAGTGGAAATGCAGCTATTCTTTACCGTAATACCACAAATAGTGTTTTCGAGAATAATACTTTTAAAGATATTAAGAATAAAAACTTCAACGACAAGAACCATTTAGGTAAAGGACACCTCGCGTATGGTATCGGAAATTCAGGAACAACTTGGATGAATAATGAATTTAGAAATGTCAATATGTCTGTTCTTCACTCTAGAGTGACGAACAATGAAATAATTGTTAACAATAGATTTATTGATACCAAGAGGGGAGATTCAGGAAAACTTCAGCATATTGGAAGATGGTATCAATGGAACAATCCTGATCAAGATGGTATTGAAAAAAGATTTAAAGAGTGTCCAAGCGCTCCTATGAAAATAGGAAAAAATGTTGCTCAAAATTCTGGAAGAAATGTTAAATTAACGACATATAATAGCGTAGGAAGTAGACCTTCCCAACCAATTTGTGCTTCTTCTAATAGAGTATATCCACCAAAATTTACTCAGGTATACCAAGATAGTGCTAATACTCTCATGATTAAATGGGGTGCTGCTGACACCAACGGTAATGCAATTAAGAAGTATGAAATATGGGCGGGAACTACTCATGATAATGCTAAAAGAATTGCAGTCGTTCCAGAATCCCAGAAGCAGTACAAACTAACCTCACAACAACTTCAATCTATTGGAAAAGATAAACAAGGAGATGCCTATGTATATGTTCAAGCAGTAAACAGCAAAGGGAATAAATCTGCTAGAACTGCAAATAAGGTATGGTTTAATATGCGTGACTGGAAAGTTCAGAAAGCAGATGCTCCTATTCAGGTATATACTTGGGATAGAAAAGTGACGGATACTCAAGAATACCCATCTTTCCCATCTGTAAACACTTCCCATTTTAGTGGTGCGAAGAAGCTCAATACAGTAAGACAAAAGACTACTGTACTTGTGTATCCAGAAGAATCATATTCTGGAAGTTCTTTATCATCACGAAGCGGTGGATTATTTGGATGGTTGAGAAGATAGTTTAATAGTTTTGATGATATTTTTCTAATATTTTCATTAATGCTTCTCTATTACCGTAAGCATCATTGACCGGATTATGATCATGTGGTGTTTTACGGTATTTTTTCCATCCTGACTGATCTTTCCAATTTCCGGTCAGTCCAGCATAAAGGTCTCCGATTCGTCTTGCAGAATGTCCAAACGGATTTTTTAATTGAGATTTATCAAAAGCATCTGCAATCCACATAAAATCAAAAGCAGGATTGTCAGAAACAAAAATGTTTCTGTTATATCCAAAAGAACTGATCCATGTATTAAACTCTTTCATCACATCTTCAAGATCGTTGTGATCCCCGTTTTCTTTGATAACAAACACGGGAGGTTCTTGAGATTTCATTATAGTTTCATAAATCACACCGTGAAATGTCTTTCCAGAATGAAACTCTACTGCTCCAAACTCAGTCATATGACCGTTATATGGAGTTGGAGTTCCAAATGTCGTTTCTACATCGACAAGAAACATTGTCGTATTCCTTTTATCTTTCATACTTGTCTATAGTATACCTATCCAAAGTGTTTGTCAATAATTATGGATAATAATCCTCATCATAGTTTTCGTTGATATCGCTATTCTTCATGATAGAAATTGCATCATCAAAACACATTGATGAATGAGAAGAATCTTTTGGCAACGTCAATGGGATGATGTTTGCTTCTAGCGGAAATTCTCCGCTGTACATTTCATGATTTTCATCATAAAATCTTGAGCTCCATACATCATTAAGATGATCTTTTACTTTATTTGCTTCTTCAAGAGTTTCTACATACACAACACGTCCGTTATCAATATATGGGTGAGTAAACATTGGTGAAGTGTAATCTCCAAACCCACCATCTTGTCCATGTCCTATGAAAAATGCGTAGACGATATCATATTGTACATCTTCTGCTTGCAGCAAGTATAGGTGAATCACTAACGCATCCTTATCGAAAAATCCCGCTACAGTAATATCACCTTCTGCAGGAATTGAAGAATGTTCTTGAATTTTATCTGCAACATCACTAAATACATGTTTTCCTAGTGTAACAGAATCATATGATGGAAGGTTAATGTCAGGAAGATTTCCAATATTGAAAGTAAAAATCTTTGCGTCATGAGAACGAGTATTAAAGTATACTTCTTCCTTGTAGTAAGGGTCGTTTTCATCGTATGAAAGAACAATTTTAAAGTAAATATGGTGGTTGACAAAAATCTCTTTGTCTTTGATATATCCTTCATTAATGTCTGTGGTTGAAAGATCTAGCTGTTCAACAACATCTGAGGGGACAAGTTGCGTAGATACTATATTGGTGGGATATACAATACTTGTATCTGTTTCTTCGGGAGAAGATACATGGGAAAAAATACACATGTTGATTCCATACTTTTCATTCCAAGAGTTGATAAAATCATGGAGTTTTTTCATGTTTTCATCATCAAATGATGAAATATTACCATAATAAAATGGATCTCTATATTGTGCATTTTTAAACTCTTGAATCCACGGGTCGTTTTGAACAGCAGACTTGTCAATGTTAAGCATTGTTGAGGATCGTCTTTTTGATCGACACTCGGAGATAATATCAGCAACGTTTTTTGCAAACTTGTACTGTCGTAGTCGGATTTTTTGAAGATCAATAGTCATAGAGTCAATGACGTTAAGCAAGATAATTCTCCTTCTAAGTGTTTTGCTATAGTATATGATAGAAGACGATGTGTTGTCAAGTTTTTGACCCATTGAAAACAAGAAAGAAATAAAATGAGAATTCAAAAGGAAACAATTCGAAAACATATCCATGGACATGGACTAGAAGATCAACAATATGTGCATATACGGTCTTCATCTAATGAGATATATACATTAGAAAAAGATGGATATGTTATGCGATTTTTTTATATAGGGGATAAAGACCACAATTCTACTATAATCAATAACATTCTTGCACAACCGTTACTTTCCATCTCATTATGGAATATATCGAAAAGTGCTGTCCCAAGTGTTTTTCCAACTGTAAAAACTTATGATGGATGGCTATCCACAGTTTGGCATAAGGGAAACGTTATAGATGACGATACTGGGTATTACATGACTCAAGCGTTGAAGAAATTACATAGTATAGATAAGAATTCTCTACAATATATCACAAATCTTTCTCAAATGAATATTATTGATACTATTAATGATAGATATAGAAAAGTAGAAACCCTTGGTATTGATCGCGAAATATTACAATATTTGCAATCAATGATACATGATGCTTGTTATTCACACAATATTATTTCTTCTTCAGGAGACAATATCATTCATTTAGACACATATGGAGCAAATCTTGTCGAATATCATAACGAATCATGTTTGATTGATCTTGACACTATGGCTATCGGTCCATGGCAATACGATTATGTGGTATATCTATTATCTTCACAACTATTTGGAAATGAGATTGATCATTCTTATATACCTCAAGACGTTTTTTCTTGGGACTTGTATGACATGTCTGTACAGTTGAGAAAAACGGATATGTTTTCTTGGATTTGTACTATGTCTTCTACATCTGATGCGCATTATGAAGAAATGATAAAAAGATATGAGTCCTTGAAGTATAATACCGATTATCAATGGAATAAAAATCTTTAAAACTTTTTTGTGATATACTCTTGACAACGTGAATTGTGTTATATATGATATAGTTATATTACTTCATGAAGAAGTTAAGCCCTCTTAGCTTATGTAGTAAAGCGCATGTCTGAAGAACATGAGTAGTGGATGCGAGCGCCACAGTGGGCACAGAATATGACCTCTTGAGATATTTTTTCAGGAGGAATTTTTATTCTTCTATAGAATATGTGCCATTAACATAGCTATCTGATGCTTGGTTTGCTCTTTCTTGATATCCTTCTTTCGCTTCTCCATCATCGTTATAAAACTTCGCAAGGCGTGCTGCACACTTGATGATTGCTTGTTCATAACTCGAAGCTTTTACAGTAAGAAGTGGTGAAAAATATCTCCTATTGTAATTCGGCGCTACGTGTTCTCCAGTTTCCATAACACATACCACAGCACTGTCATCATCGTTTTCGTCTTCATTATAGAAATAAACAGAAAGTTCTTCAACACCAGCATCATCAATCCACATGATTTTTCCATTGGGAAGTTCTTGTTTAAACCAAAACATTGGGTGGTGAGCAATGAATGCGTGAGCATAAATAAAATTATCTGGTCGCTTGTGGTATGCTTTGGCGATCACTTCCTCAAAATACTTGACCTCTCGCACAGTTTCAGCTATGTTGCCCTTACTACTATTTTCAAATAACACAGAAAAATTACCTTGGTTATTTTTGTAACTGATCATTCTATTAGTGCGTTCATCACCATATTTTTGATAGAACTCTTTTTGTAGTTGGGAAAGATAATTTTTAGGTGGAGTAAATTCCTCATTATCGTCATCTTCAAAGTCATCTTTATTGATGTCCTCGACTTTAGAGTTTTCACACCATTGTAGAACTGAGGGGTCAAACACAAAATGAAAACTATTGTCTTTTACATAGTTATATGCATCATCAATAGTGCTAAATGTTGTCATCGCTTCATCATTAAGGTAGAAAAAATCTTCTGTCGCGTTGTACTTAATGATAAAATCTTCAACTGCGTTTGGCATTGCTTCTTGAAGCCATTGGGGTAAATCATTATGTGTAAAATTCATTTCTATTCATCCTTACTACCACTGTGTATGATCATGTTCAATAACTAGTCCTGCATTACGAAATTTCTCCAAGACACTATCAATGTTTCTGATGATCTTCTTTTTAAAACGCATTCTCATCATACTATAATAGAACTCTGGTTGCAAGAAGTATTCGTTGAGTACTTCCGTTTTATATGCTCCAGTTTCCTTGTCTATTGTAATGTTCAATGTCGTTGCATCATCAACACGAGTACAATAGTACCAGCTATCTTTAACGTGGTCTGTGAAACCAAGTTCTCTCATGGAATCTTCATTGAGAAGAGTAGTTTTCATATCCGTATCCTTTCTTGTTTGATAGATATCATAGTGTAGAAAAATTTTCTTGTCAATATGTTGACAAAGAATATTGTTTTATACTATGATAAAAATACAAAGAATAATTCTTTATATGGGCTTGGTCTAATTGGTAAGATGCTGGACTCCAAATCCAGAAGATGCGGGTTCAAATCCTGTAGCCCATGCAACGAGGACACAAGAAATTGTGTCCTTTTTATTTTTAGAATAAAAATGATATTCTTGAGTAGTATAAGATATTGAAAACTATAGTAAGGGTAGAAGTATGAATACTATTCATGATGTTATAATCATCGGTTCTGGACCAGCAGGATATACAGCAGCATTATATTGTGCTCGTGCTAATCTTAAAACTCTCCTTTTAGAGGGTTTTGAAACAGGTGGTGCGTTGATGCAAACCACTGACGTAGAGAATTTCCCAGGATTTACCGAAGGGATACTGGGACCAGACCTTATGATGAATATGCGTTCTCAGGCGGAACGATTTGGTGCTGTCTTAAAAATGGATGAAGCGACAGAATTAGATCTTTCTGGAAGTATCAAGAAAGTCTGGTGTATGGATGATCTTTATCAAGGAAAAGCGGTAATTCTAGCAACAGGATCAAAAGCTCGTACTCTAGGTATCGATGGAGAAGAAGAATATTCTGGACGAGGAGTATCATACTGTGCGACATGTGACGGCGCATTTTTTGTCGATAAGAATGTAGTTGTTATCGGTGGTGGAGATTCTGCTATGGAAGAAGCGCTATTTTTAACAAAGTTTGCAAACAAAGTTACTATTGTCAATAGAAGCAACAACTATAGGGCTTCACAAATCATGTTAGAACGCGCGCAGTCGCATGAAAAGATTGAATTTATAAATAACTATAAGCCATATAAAATATATGGTGAAGATGGAAATGTTACTCGTATAGACCTAGTGGGCACTATCACAAGAGACATTAAACCACTTGAAACAGATGCTGTATTTATCGCTATTGGACATGATCCTCGCAATAGACTTTTTAAGGACTCAATTGTTCTAGATGAGCATGGATATGTATTGACTCATGATAAAAGCACACGGACGAATCTAGACGGTGTATTCGCTGCAGGAGATTTAGCTGATCCAAGATACCAGCAGGCTATTACTGCTGCTGGATCAGGATGTAAAGCTGCTTTAGATGTGGAAGAATATCTTAATAGTCTACCTCTAGAAAACCTTTCCTAAAGATTGAATAGAATCAACAATCTTTTTCATTAATGATTTTTCTACACTTCCCCCCGTATCAACAATGGGAGGATTTTGTGTTCCTGGAGTAGCGCTTCCACTAGAAGCCCCTATTGTATTGTGGTATTGAGGGGTTTGTACTATCGGAGCATTGTGAGAAACTGGAGAACCTATATGTTTTGAGATATTATTTTGAACTTGAGACACAGGTTCTTTCTTTTGGGAACCATCAGACTCTTTTTTCGTAATCACATTATTGTCAGTAGTATCATTTTCCTTATTACTAACATTTTCATTCAATGACATTTCTTTATCATTTTTATCTTCAAAAGAGTTTTCTGAAGTAATGCTTTCTATATCGTTCGAAATTTTATCGTTAGTGCTTATTTCTTGAGTATCAGAGTTTTCTTTTGTTGTATCACTGGTTGTCTCATCATTAGTGACATTATCAACAGTGGAAAATTCTGTCATACTGGAAGTAGCAGTATTTATCGTATTATCTTCTTTCATATCAGAAGACACTGGTTCTGTAGTAGAAGATATAGGTGTCTCAACATTTGAATTATCTACAGCGGAAGATGATATATCTGTTGGTTTGCCAGGCGTGGATTGCTTGGATGTTGTAGGCGTAGTTTTTTTAGTAGTGTTTGTAGTGGAAGTTTTTGTACTACTATTTTGTGATGTTTTACTGGTGGTTGGAGAATTCTGCGTAGTTTTAGTAGTACTTGAGATAGGGGTTTTAGAGGTAGGTGTAGTTTTAGTAGTACTGGTAGTAGGAGTGCTCTTATCTTCTTCTACCGTGATGCTTAAAGGAATAACTTGTTCTGATCCATCATTAAATGTAACATTTACTTTTGGAGAGTATGTACCTGCTTTTATTGTGTTAGTTGGTTTTATAGCAACATTTCCTAACTGGTCTATTGTCACCCATGGATATCCATCTTCAATTTTCCATTTTCCACCCGAGTAAAGTGTTCTTGATGCCTTGTTTGCAGGATGATTCCCTTCTTTCATAACTGGTGAAAGTTTTTTCGATTGAGGTTTTTCAACGGATATCTTTTCATAAGATATGTTGTATGCATCAGAAACGGTAAATCTATCATCGGCTTTATATGCGATTTCTTTTAACCCACCAAAACCTCCATCAAGCAATGTTTCTATTCCAGAAATTTTATTCATAGGAGTATTCATATGATTCCACATATATGCAATAAATCCAGAAACATCGTTCTTTACCGCTGCGACTTGATCTTTTACTCTATCGACAGTTGTGTTTGTGCTTTGTCCGTGGAGAAGTTCTCCAGTATCGGGATCTCTTTCTCCTGTGGTGTATTCCACTCGCATATTTTCTGCATTAGAAAATAGCCTATCTTTATTCACTTGCGCCAGAGCTCTAAAGACATCTTCTGTAGTTGCAGTATGATGTTGAGAATTATCTTTTTCAAGCGCTGTCGTATCTGTTCCAAGACCATCTTGTGGAGCGAGAATAAAATTCAATCCTTTACTCATTGATAGGAGTTTTTTATATCCTTCAACAGAATCGTTAATGACCTTGTATTTGTCATTCTTTTTGGAACTCCTGATATAAGGAGAGTTAATAACTATTGCATCAGGGTCATGTTTTTTTATTGCGTCAAATTGGTCTTGAAAATTATCAAAAAATGGTTGCCACGAATCACTTGCATTTAGAGTGATTTCTCCCATTTGGTAATACCCATCAACAACACTACGATAATTTTTCACATATTCTTCGTTAAATGCGCGCATAACGTCCCTATATGAACCATCTATTAACCAAGATTGTTTTTCCCAACGTTGTGGGATAGGCATACCTAGATAAAAGTCTGCACCAACATTATTTGCTGCCAGTGCAGCATTCATATATTTATTACCACTCTTTTTATTTACAACCCACTTTCCCGCACATTTGATTGCATACCACGTTCCTTGACTTGTTTCAATTGTTCTACCATTAGAATTGTTTTCCCACTCAACATCTCCTGCGAAGTAATACAACTGATCAGTCCCAAGAGCATCAACTAATTCTTGAGGATAAACATCAGGCTTTTTTGTCACAGAGCTTTCTTGCCATGCATCTGGAGGATATATTCTAGGACCAAAAGTAATCATGTCAGCATTCATCTTTTTGATCATATCCTCGTTTTTCTTAACTGTGTTATGAGGAAATGCAAATATAGCAGTAAAGTTAGAATCATCAGCAGGAGCATTCGTATTCTGCTGGTATTGGTTGAATGTTTGAGCAAATGATTCTGGAGCAATAACAGTAGCAGTAGACGATGCAATAGCGATAGAGATAATAGTCGCTACAATATTTTTATTCTTCATAATAAACTCTTTCTAAGTCATATATGGTAATAATTGTATCATAACTAGTATATCAGAATAGGTAATTGTGAGAATAAAATACATACTATGTTTTATGAAAACAAAAAGAAAAGTACCGAGCAGGAAAGCTTCTTGCTACTCGTTACTTTTCTTTATTTATTACGGAAAGATCCAGTCATGTAATTGATAGTATATCCTGGGGCGATGTTATCAACTACAACTTGTTCATTAATGCTATCATTGCATGATTTGATATTGACCGTTACGGTACGTGGAAGTAACTCGCTTCCTACGTAGTTAGGAGTTGCAGCGTAGTAGAGGGGGCAATTCTGAGACTGTGGGCTGCTTAGGTAATCGCGCGCCTTTTCTTCGGTATACGCCATGCCACCTTCACCGCCCTTGTTCCAGCCAACATTTTGCATACGGGTTCCAGTAACCATGTTTTCTCGAACTGCATTACCCCCAATAGAGTCTGCAATAAGGTGAGAGCGATTATAGAACCAGCCAGAGTATGCACGGTCATTGGTAGACTTATTCTTTTCAATTACCCCATCACCGTTAGCATCGAAAACGATATCTACTTTTTGATTGTTTCCTGCATATCCAACGGGATCAAAATTAATCTTCTCACGTTCCTTTCCAGGAGTGTACATACCATATGTGAGATATCCATATGCACCCTGTGGACGCTTGAGATTATCCAGTGGGAGGTATTCAACAGAACCTGTTGGAGCATCCGGGAAAACGACTACTGCAGGACCAGCTTCTGCATAAAATCGAATGTTATCACCAGAAAAATCAGTAGTGGTAGCCAAACCGTCCTGATTAGTTACTACAGTAGGTGAAGGAGCGTCTTTATCGGACATGTTATTTTCGTTATTCGTTTGGGAAGGGAAAGTGTTCTCAACCTCAGTAGTTGTAGAAACTTCACTGAGAATATCTTCCACCTGGTCTAGGGTATCATTGAAGCCACTACAGGAAGCTAGTCCCATAGCAGATCCAATACTTGCGATAATACCGATAATCTTCATTGCATTCATTGATTTTCTCCTTTGTTTGTGTTGATACCAAATGTATCATAATGAAATGCACAATGTCAAGTTCCTACAGATTATCATACCAAAATCTTTTCTATCTCTGCATATGCTTGAGATAATCGATTGTTGAAATCACCACATATCGATACATACTCTAATCCATAAGATTGGACTAGACGGGTAAGTTGTTCATGTGCGTTTTGTCTTACAGAATCTTCTCCGAACATTCTTGTTCCATCATCAACCCATTTGACATCTGGTTCGAGGAAAAGAATAAGGTCGTAATCTTGGATTTTAATTACAGCATCTATGATATTTTGGTGCGCATCCTCATACATATGAGAGAAATTTTGTGTCACCACTGCTTCTGTATCGACAAATAGAACCTTATTGGCATATCTTTTTTCTTGTTCAACATTAATCCAATGTTGCATAACAATTGTATGATAATCGTGAGGAAGAGTATAGGTGTCTCCAACTTCATACATAAAGTTTCTGCCGTACTCTTCAACATGTCGAGTGTTAAACATAAGTGAGAGGTTTTTTACAAGAGTAGACTTTCCGTTTGATTCTGTTCCGATAATTGCAACTTTTTTAACAACATCTTTTCTTACGGATTCGGGTAAGAAATCCCACGTAGTCATAGCTCCTTGTTGTCGTATGGAAGTTGACGAGATAGGAACTTGTGTTCTTTTTTCATCAATAACAATATGTTGAGCATGAGGATAAAATAGCTGAAAATACTTATCGTATTCATATTCAGAAGAAAATACGTGCGTTATGTCCTTGTCAATAATCTTTTTGATATTTTCCGACCCAATTCTCCAGTCTTGAAGTCCATCATCACTAACAGGTTGATGTGTAAAGTGAACTATGATATTTTCATGATCTTTAAATGATTCTTTTATCCATCGGGCACGATGTTTAACAGGGAAGAAAGGAAATTTTGATTGCTTATATAGGTGTTCTTTTTCCCATTCATCATCACTGATAACGACAACGTGAAGCTCATCGACTATTGTAGATGCTTCAATAATAGCTCGGATGTGTCCGTTGTGTAGTGGTGAGAACTTTCCTCCGAAAAATCCAATACTTTTAGACATTTGTTTCCTCCTGCATTTGTGCTTTATTCATTTTTGTCCAGTTGATATATCCGTAGATTGAGTTGCATAAAAATGCAGTCCACATAACCACCATATTCCAATCATTTCCACCTTGTTGTATAAGAGTATATGTCCACATCGTTATAGATAAAACATTAACAATGATCCAAACAAGCCATTGCTCTTTGTAGCGAAGTAGCATAAGTACTTGCGCACCAATTGATAGAATTGTAGTTGCAGAATCAAGTCCGATAGAGTATCCTCCAATAAACTTCAAGAAGTATGCAAGAAGTATGATGAGAATTGCAGTAGTCGTTAAGAAGATGATTGTATTTTTAACACCTAGGGTTTTTACAGCAATATCTTCTCCTTGGTGCTCCTGTTCTTTGTTCACTCCATTTTTATTCCAAAGGTAAAACCCTATGAATTGCACAGGAACATAGAACATCCAATTGAGCATGACTTCCCCGTAAAGTTGATATTTGAGTGCTACATAACCGTAAATCCCTACTTGAATAAGTCCAAAAAGATAGTTTGAGATCTTTCCTTTGGCTACTAGAACAACGCATAGCATTCCTGATGTGGAGGCAATGAATCCTAAAAGATTATCCCCCATGGTAAAGACTAAAATTGTGTTGATGATTGTAAATAGTGTTAGCCATATTTTTTCAAATATACTCCACTCATGAGAGTATCCAAATATGGAGGTAATAATATTTTTGTTTTTTATTTGATTTTTCATTTTTATTATCCTTTGTTTTGTTTACGCTGGCGTAAGGTAAACCCAGCTCAGTGTGTATTTTTCTAACATCTTTTACGATGTTGAATATAGTATAACACAAAATGTGTTTTATAGCAAGAATGATTTTCACGGATAAGATATCTGTGGTAATATAAACGTATTGGATCAAAATTCATAGGAGAACGCATGCTATTTCATGATATAAACTCATTAGAATACGGACAGCAACGGTTGCATAAGATAATTTCTGCGTTAAACAATAACGGTCTATACAATTATGATATTGAATTTGAGTCAGCATATGATCACACAGATGATATATATCGGATTGTGGCGCAGTATAAAAATAAGAAGCTTTTTGATGTTGTTTTTGAAGAAAGCTTAGGATATTCTCTTTGGGAGTTTTCTGATGAAAAATATCAAGATGCTCCAGATACTGTAAAAATGTATCCAGGAATCAATACGATTCCTTCTGATGATGCGGAACCGTATTTGGAAAACAAATGCTTCATTATTTTCCATAATGATAATCAGGACATTCAGATATCGTATTCTTTTATATACCAAGGAAAAGAATACGAAAATGCAATTCTCACAGATAAAGACATCACTGATCTTATTTTTAATATGAGAAGATTTGGCGAAGAAATAGTAGAACTTCCCCAAGTACAAAAATTAGTGCAATGCTGCCCACAAGGATACACAGTTGAGTTTCATTACAATCCGAATAATACTGACTGTATACCTGTATCTTTTATGAATCCGAAGTATGTATCATCCTCAATGGCACCACTTGCTTGGGTAAATAGAAATGGTCGTGAGAAGGATTTTGGAACATATCAATATGTCAAGTCAAGTGATAGTGGATTTTTAATTAATGGGATACTAGAAATTGGATACTCATGTCTAGTTCCTAATCCTGATGACTTTCAAGATTTTATGATAGAGGAAAATGGTGGGAAAGGAGAAGTACGCCAGGTATCTATTTCGTTGGAATCTACTGATGATGCAGGAAAAATTATCGAGAACAGCACATTAACAGAAGGAAGAATTGTATAGATGTTTTTGATGACAATTAGATATTCGATGAATTTTCGCTAGAGGGAGAATTATTATCAATAGATTTAACTAAACCTTGTAATATGTCTTGATGTACATTGTTAGCAAGATCATCATCAACATCGTAAAATACTTTAAGTGTTTTACCGTTATCTTGTACTGAGAAATTGAGGTTTTTTACTCCATATGATACTACTTCTCGACCGTTTGGACCAATAACTTCTAGTCTTGTGACATTCTCAAATTCTTTTTTATTCATTGTCCTCTCCTTAATGATAAAGTGTGTGTATTTGAATATCTACTATATCAACATAAACAAGATTCGTCAATATTTATGTAGGTATTAAAGTGAAGAAATATTTATGTATTTTAATGAAGAAAAACATATGATGTCCCATTTGACACATCTTATATTTAAGAACAATATAGAATGACTGCTGTTGTCAGGTAGTTATCAATGATACTTCTTGCTAGAAAAATATGATTTTGCTATATAACACAAAATGTGTTATACTAAAAATATCACATTCAAGTGATAAACAATATATAAATTAAGCTGGGTTAACCTTACGCCAGCATGAACAAAACAAAGGATGATTTTTATGAGTGTCAAAGAACATAATGGATGCAAATTTATAAAAGCATGGATTGGAACATGTAAAAAAGAAACTGTTGATAATACAGAGTATTGTAGAGAACATAAAGAAAAATTATGTAGGTGTGGTAATCAATCAACTCATGATTGCGATATAACTGTAGGACCGTTAGTTTGTGGAAGCTTATTATGTAGTAAATGTAATGATGACCATATGAAAATAGCTCATCATATGTTTTAAAAGTCATAAATAATATAAGCTTCTTTACTTGTTATTGTATGACATCATATGATACTATAGTGTTGTTTTTTAAAAGAGTAAGGAGATATATTTTGAATAAAATTATAATATATGATAATAAAGAAAACAGCATTGAAGATCTTGATCAGTATGAATTCGCTGCACAAGAAGGTAGTAAGACAAATCCAGATAGTTGGATATTTATTGATGATATAGGACATATTAAAAATTCCGAAGATTATCGCTGGACCACATTGGAAAAAGCTAAAATATACACTAGTTATGTGGAAGAAAGTACACCGTCTCGCATCCTTATGAGAAAGAAATAGATACAAGAACCCCTTCCTGTGTTTTTAGGAAGGGGTTTTTGTATCTATTTATGTGCATGTAATTCCATTTTAACCGAACATAGATGCTAGAATCTGAGTAAAGAAGTCACCCATGCCAAGTAGGTTAAAAAGGTAAGCGGGTGCGAATAGTACGTTCATAATAATTTCCTTAATTTGTAATTAATATCACTGTGTTGTGATATGACTATATTATCATTTTTTGACATTTTTCAAAAACAATAACTTTACCAGGTAAAACCTAATATTTCAAACAATATTTACCAAATATTTTAAAATAAAAACTATTAAATTATAAAATTTTATACGAAAACACATAAGATAAATATATTGTTTTCTTACGTTTTACTATACATTTTTGTTTTGCGTTGCAAATATATAAGAAAAACTTGATCTTTCTTGAATACTATGTTAGTCTTATTGAAACACACTATATCAAGGAAAAATTATCATTATGAAAAATTATCAAAAGAAAACATTATCTTCGATTCTGTCTTCAGCACTTATTGCTGCAGGAGTATCTTCGGTATTAATGCCAAATGCAAATGCACAAGAAGTATACCCTGATGGTATTCACTTTTCGGATGACGAGATCTATCCTGTTGAACGTCTCGATGACTATACCATTGAAGAAGAAATTGCCGATCAATATAGCAATGATGGTCAAACTGGCAATGATAATGTGCAGTCGGACGAGCCATTAAGAACTTCAACTGACCTTGTAGATACCGATGGTGATGGTATCCCGGATGAGTGGGAAAAGAATGGTTTTGTTAATGATCAGGGGAAACTATTTCCTCTTGATGAATGGGGGGCAGACCCTTATAGACCAGATATTTTCTTACAGCTTAACTGGATGCATCCTGATCCTCGTGTTGGACAAGAGGATATGTACGCTCCAGAAAGATCATCTTTAGATAAACTGGTTGACCTTTTTGATAAAAATGGGTACAATCTTCACATTGATGCTGGTAAAGCATACAATAATATTCCGAATTCTGAGTCATATGGTGGTCAAACAGTTCCGTTTAAAGATATTTATATCACCGAATTTGATCATCCTGCACTTCTTCTAGAGTACCAACGTATGGATCAGCTTAAGGATAGGTCTGGGCTATTTCACAGTGGGGTTATTGTGAAAAAGGTAAACTCTAGAAACAATGGTGGAGTTGGTACAATTAATGGTGGATCATTTACTGTACAGTCTCTATCTGATGAGTATCTCCATCATATTATTCTTCATGAGCTTGGGCATAACCTTGGTTTGAGCCATTATGGTCCTGTTGGGAAAATTCATATAGAAACTCCTTTGAATGATGAGTATCTACCAAACTACAGGTCTGAGATGAATTATATTTATTCATATGGACAGTTTGATTATACCCACCAGGTTACATACTCCAGTAGTAATCTTCCTGTTGAATGTCTCTATACCCGTTTAAAATGTTACACCGGGAAATATGAAGTCGCATCTGATTGGGATAACATTTCCTTGAAGAACCCATTTATTGGTCGATTCAATGGTAAAACTGCAAAAGAAGATGTTGTGCAACCAGTAAATAAGACCCACAATGTGGATTTTAAGGACAATAGTGAGAAAAATGACGATAGTAGTACTAAGATAACTTCTCAAACTACCGTAGAAGATACTAGTGTAGAAACACCAGATTCAACAACTGAAAATGATGTACCAGAAGAAAATACTATTCAAACTACCGTGGAAATCACTCCCGTGGAGACTACTTCTCAACGAGTAGATAGAAAGTCTACTCCTGAGACAACAAAAGAAGTATCTCCTACAATTACCCGTCAGGTAGAAGATAATGATTCTAGGTCTAAACAGGGTGTAACAATTTCTACGATTTATGAAACTCCAACATCATCATCAATGGTGGAAAAAGAAACTCCAGGATCAGTAACATCAACAAAAGAAAATACGGTAGAGAGTTATCCAATAAAAACTTCGGTTGAAAAGGAAACTCCTACTAGCGAATCCACATACGAAGATAATACAAACGATAATCCAGCAGAAAAGAATACGCATTCGCAAAACAATGTTATCCAAAATGTTATCTTTGCACTAGGAACTGCTTTAGCTACTATTGGAATTGCTAGTTGGTTTGGGTACTTTATTGCAAAATTTATGTAGATTCTTGTTTTGACAATGATAGCTTGGTGTGGTTTAATTATCGCACCAAGCTATCATTAATAAGGATTATTATGAAAAACTTTAAGAATATTATATTTTCAGCATTTATCTCTGTATTACTGATATTGAGTATATCTCAACCTTCTGCAAATGCATTATCATCATGGGGGTATGAACTTGCTTCGGGAAGTTCATTATCATCATGGGGGTCATCACGTAGTATTTTTGATACGAGAAAGCCGTCTCCACCAAGTCCAGCACCACCCGCACCATCTCCTTCTCCCGAATTACCTCCAAAACCTTCTGTTCCCGTGACCAATCAAGGGGATAGAATTGGTATTAAAGACGAAGCAACAGGATCACTACGGATATGTACATTAGGATTTGTAGATAAAGCGCAATCTAAAGGATATGTCGCAGCACACTGTCTTGCATCTGCTCAGAAACCAGTGTTTTATACAAGCGATTTCTCCAGAAGATTAGGTGTAGGATATAATGATCAGGAAGACCCAAGTGAAAATGTTTACACATTCGGAGATAACAATTATCGAGAAGATCGTGCATACTTTATCTTTGATAATAAAGAAAACATAGGATCTAACATTTATTCTGGTGATAGAGTTCTTGCAGCGTCTGAGATACAGACTGGGGAAAGAGCATGTTTTTACGGATCAACTTCTCAGAAAATAAAATGCGGGAGTATTGTCAATACGAATAATACCGCAGTACAAATTAAGATCGATAATGGGGAATCTATGATACCAGGAGATTCTGGTGGTCCAATGTGGATTGTTGGACGTGGTTTTGCTGGAGTCAATTCTATTACCTTTGGAACATGGTCATATGATTATCAACAAGGAGTATGGAATCCTGGGGCGAACCATGCTATTTCTGTAGACCTTGTTACTCCTATTGACTGGGTGAGAAAGCCAGCCGATACACAACAATACTATCCTGGTGATGGACTTCAAGAAGAACAACGTCCATTGAGAATTCGTATGGGACAAACGGGATATGTCGCAAATGCAATAGAAGGACAAATGGCTGTCCAAGGAATTCCTGTTCTTGACAATAATGCGGTAAAGGTACTCCCAGACACGTCTGACGAACAACAAACACAACGTATTATTAACGTTCCAGCACCAACCCCACTTTATGTTTAATAACAGTAAATAGTGGTTAATAGAGCGATATAAAACATCGCTCTATTTTTTATGCGTATTGAAGGAAACTATTGTATGATGGTGTAGATACAAACAGAAAAAGAAAGGTTGTATACATAATGGCACAATGTAATTTACCAGAATGTCAAGTTGATCATAAAACAGATAAAAATACCCTCAAAGAGCACAATAAGATAGCGGAAAATAGGTTTAAAAATTCTTCTAACGCGGATGATTTTGGAAGTATTTCTGACACTTCTAACTCGTTTGCTGCTGTGGACGAAATTGATGACGATGATCTCGAAGAATATTACTATGACCAGGCGAAAGAAGAAATAGAAGATATAGATCTCAACTACGGAACGATATATTATGAAGGATATGAGCCTAGTGGTGGAACTACTGGCGCAGAAGACTTTCTTATGGAACACGCAGCAAGTAGGTATGATGGGTATCCAGAAACTGATCGTGTTATTGTGAAGTTTCAAATACCAGGAGAAGATGATGATACTCTTGAAGCAAATAAGAACTATTTAGAAGATTTTCCTGCATCTGATGGTGGTATTAAGGGAGAAGTAGATGGAGATAGTTATACATATACTTTTGACAATTTCGACCATTTGAAGAAAAACAAACGAGCAGTCGAAGAAATGAGTAATATGATTACGAATACTCATGAAGATTACCCCGTTTTTAGTGATGAATACTATAATAATGTTACAGGTGGTTATGAAGATGATGAAGCAGAAAGACAAATGCAAAGGGAAGAAGCATATGAGTATGCAGAAAAGGACTTTTACGAAGGACAAGGGCATCAAATGCTCGTAGATGCAGTAAGACAGCGCGTTGAATCAAGTGGACACACTTTTGATGAAGGAAAATTTAACCAATGGTATGATTCTCCAGAAGGAGAATCCGCCCGTATGGGATACTATGACGCTAACGGGTCTTATGAAATGTTCTACCCAGATGAATCTACTGGAGACACTGTTGTTCAACAACGAAATTTTGACTCATTCTTTAGTAAGCATGGTGATGAGTATGTACAAGGATATGTAAATTCTGATGACGCAATTGCAATGGAGAGTCTAAGAAGAAATTCGAGCCATAGGGAGTATAGTGCAAAAGATATTCAAAATGCTGATAGTTGGAGTGATGAAGATTTAGCAAGATTCTTTAATCAAAGATAATTTACAATTATTCGTAGAATCACCCTTGAGTTACTATAACTCAAGGGTGATTTTCTTGACATTTTGACACTATAAGTGTTAAACTTATTGGTATAGAAAACTACTATCAAGGAGAAGTTACATGTCCCAGTACGAACATCCTGCTGTTGCTGTTGATGCTGTGGTGCTACGATACACAGAAGAGCAAGGACTTATGGTAGCTTTGCATAATCGCCAATATAGTCCAGAAAAGGGAAAAAAAGCGCTTACTGGAGTGCTTATTGATATAAATGAGACTATCCATAATGGTCTTATTCGGGCGCTTCAGAAGATAGGAAATGTAACATTAAAGCAGTCTATTCCGCTGATGTATCGAGACAATCCTCAACGAGATGATCGTGGACGAGTAATATCTATTCCTCATATTTGCATTGTTGAAGGAGAACTTAATGGTACATCTTCATGGTATAGAGTTGATGATGCTCTTAACATGAATCTTCCATTTGACCACAGGGAAATCATTGAAAACGCGTTAGAATATATCTCGAAAAACCTTTTCCCAGAAATGTCTTTGCTTCTTCTTGATAATGTCACTTCTCCTGCAGTAGTGAAGTTGATCAATTCTGCAGATCTGACAAATTATAACGATAGTTTGAGCAATCACCCACATCAGGTGAATCGTTATCTTAAAGATACGATGAAAGACAGTGGTGCATCTGTTAAACCTGTTGGTGGTGGCAGACCAGCTAAGGTATTTGTTGAAAAGTGAAGTCGTAACGTTTACTAATATGCTATTCTGGTAACATATATTGACTTTTCACTGTGGATGGTTTCTGCGAGAAGATCAAAATGTTATACTGTAAGTTATATTTTGTTTAACAGAAAAGGAAATACATAGTATGTTTTGTGGAGTAGCTTTAGTTCCCGAAGAGGAAATCATGAAAAAATTTATTTCTCTAAGAGAAAAGTATAGAGAATACTTTACTAGTCCACCTTTAGGCGATGAAGAAAACCTTCCTCACATGACTCTTTTCCAATCATATTTTGATCATGATATTGATTATCATCAGGTTCTACATGATTTATTACAACATTCTAGTGAAAATATAAAGAATATGAAAATTCATCATGTGGGACATGTTCCAAAAGGATGGATATTTTCATATGTACACAACAATGATGACTTGCAGGATCTACATTGTAAATCTTTTAAAATTTTGAAAAATCATATCATAGATGAGGAAATACCTAGAGAAATAGATTTCACAGGATTTAATGAGAATGAAAAACATTATCATCTACAATATGGATATAAGTACTTGTTTGAACAATATCGTCCTCATATTACCATTGGTGTTTCTTACGATGACTATATTCGTACTCTTGATGCTATTCAGGAAGAATACAATAGTGTTTTTCTAGATAAGAACATTATGTTTGACAGAATGGTTTTTTATGAAGCAGGATTGTTTGGTACATGTAAGAAAGTCATCGATGAGATAAAACTATAAGGGACAAATAGATTTTTTTATTTTATAAATTCTTCTTTGTGCTTATACAATCATTTTTCAACGTGTTATAACCGTTGAAAATCCAATTAAATATCGCTAGATGTTTTCTCATAGGAGCTGTTTAAAACATTTTGTTCTTCTTGATAGTCGAGATATTCATGATACAATCCCCATACAGAACCAATAGCAGAAGCAAAAAATAACCCTGGAACAAATGTTACTACTCCTGCAGCGAAAGCATCTCCTGGTGCAGTACCAAGTTTTACATAATTAATGATGCCAACAGCTATTGTAATGGGGATAAAAATAACCATTGTGGTAAATAATATCTTTTTTAATTGTTTATCATATTTATATGGGTTGTACACTATTTATTCCTTTGGATTGACATTTCTATAGAAATTATACGAAACTCATTCCAAAAAGTCAAATATATGCTGGTTCCATTTTTAATATATTAGTTAATTTTCTTCCATGTGACGAATTTGTAATTCAAAGATCCTTGAGGACTGTGAGATGTTTTCCATAGAGATTCATTTTGCACTATGAAATTATTCGGTATTTTCGGTGCATATACAGGATTACTTACTTTTCCTTCAAGATACATGTCTACAATAGTCTGTTCTATAACTTCTATTTTATCCATATATTGTCGATATATTTCACTTCCTCCGATAATCCACACATCTTCTGGTGTTTTATCAATATTATTTATGACATAAGCACCTTGCGACCATTCACTAGGTTGTTGAGATGAAAGTATGTAATTATTTCTTTTCGGGAGTGGTTTTTTAGGAAGAGACTCCCACGTTTTTCTTCCCATGATGACATTGCTTCCTTGCGTCATGGTTTTAAAATGCTGGAAGTCTTCTGGTATATACCAAGGAATATCTAAACCATCACCAATAATGCCATCTTGAGATTGCGCCCATATTGTTTGTAACATATTTTACCTTTCGTTATAGATAAAGATATATTATCATATTGATGTACTAAACTATATTTTTTGTCCCTATGTTTTTTTCAATAATTTCTATAGCAACATCATGAATATCTATCCCTCCAGTAGAAGCGCATAATTTCGAATAGACAGTTATATCAAATCCATTATCAAAGAGATATGTTGCGTTTGCTAATACGCATGCGTCTGTATCTACATATTGTGTTTCTTTTGTAATAAAACCTTCTTGCATATCTATTATCAAAAGAGCAGTTGAATTTTTCATATTTTTCTCCTAAATATGATATGTCCCTATCATATGAGGGACATATCATTGAATTGTTATTTACAATTGAGATATACTGTTGTTGTTTAGAGTGTTTGTTTCTACTTTATTTCCGTTGTCTAGAATATTTCTATTTTCTATGTTATTACCTGTGTTATTCTTCTTATATCCGAATATAGTCCAGCACAGTGGTCCTAAAAATGGGAATATAAGACACGCAATAATCCATAGTATTTTTGCACCAGTACTTCTGTGTGATGTTGCAATAGTCCATATAGCCCAAACTGTGAATGCGAAAAGAGCTATGCTGATTGCAATGCTCACAAGTGATCCAGTAATTGTTCCAACGATATTTCCAATGATATCAGCCATAATGATCCCCTTCTTTTCTACGTATATATATGTATATTATACATAAAAAGAAAAATTAATACCGCTTTGTCGAAAATATAACAAAGTGGTATTAATCGTATTTTGAATTATTTCTTATTATTCTTATACTGCAACTTTACCATTGATTGTTGGATGTGGATCATATCCTATGAATTTTATATCATCAAATGTGTAATCGAACATAGAATCAGCCTTATTAAGTTCTAGTTGGGGATATGGGCGAGGTTGTCTTGTAAGTTGCTCTTTTACTTGGTCAATGTGATTGTCATAGATATGACAATCACCTCCAGTCCAAACGAATTCACCTACTTCAAGTCCTGCTTGCTGCGCAAACATGTGTGTCAGGAGTGAGTATGATGCAATATTAAAAGGAACTCCTAAAAACATATCTGCTGATCTTTGGTAAAGGTGAAGCGATAGTTTACCATCGACTACATAAAGTTGAAATATCATATGGCATGGTGGAAGAGCCATATTCTCAAGTTCTCCTACATTCCACGCAGAAACGATGTTTCTTCGGGAATCAGGGTCGTTTTTTAGCATCTCTAGTGCTTGAGAAATTTGGTCGATATGTCTACCGTTTTGGGTATCCCATGATCTCCACTGATGTCCATATATTTTCCCTAGGTTGCCATTTTCATCAGCCCATTCGTTCCAGATTCGAATATTGTTATCCTGCAGCCATGTCACATTTGTGTCTCCATTGAGAAACCATAATAGCTCTCCTACAACACCGTGAGTATAAACTTTTTTTGTAGTTAAAAGAGGAAATGATTCCGAAAGATCATATCGTAATTGTTTTCCAAAAAGACTAGTAGTGCCTGTTCCTGTTCTGTCTTGTTTGTGAGAACCAGTCTCAAGGATTTCTTGCAATAGGTCTTCATATGGAGTGTAGATAGTGCTCATATATATTCCTTTTCTTCAATAAAAACGTATTAATTTTTATAATATCATAGGTTTTTGCGTTTGTTAAAACATCTATTTTCTTTCTTTATTATATGCTATGAGTATATAAAGTATTGCAGCAATGCTAAGAATGAAACCAACAAATGGAAGACTTGCTCCGAGCACTGTGAATCCTTCTGTAGGAGCATTTTCTTTAAAGTATCTACTAAATAGCTCTGTTCCCCATCCTATAAGATACAATCCAGCAGCCCCAAGGCTGAGACCATTAGCTAGTGCAGCATTGCTTTTAGTAAATGATCGTCCAAATAGAACAATTGAAAGAATAATTATTCCCCATTGGAGGATTGAGTGAACGCCTTGCACTGTTTCTGGAGAAAATAGTAATAATCCAGTAGCAGTACCGAGAATAATGTTAAGTATTAATGCTTCATTAAGATATTGCTTATTTAAAACAGGAACCATTGTTGTTCTAATAGTTGTAGTCCTTGTTGGAACATCCTGAGGTTTTTGTTTTCTTTTCTTTTTTGGTCTTTCATATGATTCGTCTTCATAATTGTCATCATAAAGATCTATATCGTCTTCAAAATCATTTCTTCTTGCCATAATATTCATCTCATTTCGTAATTTATGTACTGTTTTATATTCTACAACAATAGCGGTTTTGCAGAGCGGCGTTGTGATAAAATCATATCGATATTACCCGCATTTAACAAAGAAAGACATGAGTTTAATGAGTTCTCCTTATGATAATCAATATAGAGTAAGTACTGACGATATTTACAAAGCGATGAATAACTCGAATTTTCAGAAAAAACAGATTCAACAGTTTAGTGATTTTAATATGATGAAACCTTTAAGTTTTGGTTTTTCTCGATTATTCAATAATCCACTATTCTGGATGTTGGGAACAGTTGTATTATCTATTATAGCTACTATTGGATATGCTATATCTGCAGTTCCTGCAGCGATTCCATTGCTGTTATCTGATGCTATATTTTCTCTTCAGTCGGGTATGATTCCTGATGTAGAGATTGCTTCTATTATAGGATTTGTAATAACTTTTTCCCTTATTATAATAGTTGTATCTTTTTTCCAAGGAACATTCATTAAAAATTCTTTAAAAGAGACTCGTGTAGAAACCGTTGACTAAAACTATGGTAAAATATTACGTATTATTACATAGAATGGTATACTGACAACAATAAAAATTAAAAGTATGATATAATGAGGAAAACAATATATAAACTCAAAAGGTCAGTAAAATATGAAATTAAGTGAGTATGCTGCACGCAACGATATTACCTACAGGGCTGCATGGATTCGATACAAGAATGGTAAAATCCCTGGTGCATACAAGGACGATAATGGAACCATCCACGTTCCCGGTAGAAAAGAAGAACTATCACAAAAAGCAGTCCTCTACTCCCGTGTCAGCACACATGGACAAAAAGAAGACCTCAAACGACAAACACAACGACTCAAAGATTTTGCTATTGCACGAGGGTATGAGATTGTTGATACTGTCGAAGAAATCGCAAGCGGAACAAAAGATGATCGTCCTAAACTCACAAAACTTCTACATCATCATGATCACTGGGGAGTATTAATTGTCGAACACAAAGATAGATTAACTCGCGTAGGGTACAACTGGTTTCCAACGCTATTATCCAGTTTAGATAAAGATATTATCGTTATTGATCAATCAACTGATTCTGACGAAGGAAAAGTAGAAGATATTTTGCATATTCTCTATTCTTATGCTGCAAGTGAATATGGTAAGCGCGGAGCAAAAAACAGGGCTATCAAAGCGCAAAAAGCATTAGAAGAGGATGTATAATGGGCAAAAAAGCACTAGAGAAAAATAGAGCCGTCACTATTCATCATTGTGCCAATAAAAAGAAAGTGCAAGAGATAAAAGAATACATAGATTCTGTGCAAGGACCAATGAATGTTCTCAAACAAGAGTATATTAATTCTTTGAAATCTGGTGCTAGACTACATAAACTCAGGGTGTCAGAACAAAGTATTGGTAAACCGGACTGGTTGACGGGAAGACAATGGAAAAATCTTGAGATGACTGTGTATAACACTTTTGAGGGGTGGTTAGAGATAGCAGTTCAAAAGGGACGTAAGATCATTAATGAGTGGTCTAAAGAGCGTAAACTTTCTGATGAAGAAGTCCATAGACTGAGAAAGGTAAATAAGTCTAAAACGTGGTGGGATGTTGAGAATGGGTGGAATGGGTGTATTGAACTTATTGAAGCCATTCTTTATCGACATAAGTTTCCTGTTTTCGGTCCACAGACTACGATCCTTGTGGATAGTTTGACAAGTGATCTAGAACTTACAGGTTTTACGAAAAGAACGCGAGAATTACCAACAGAGCATGACTGGTGGTTATCTGTAGATATTCCAGGAGAAAGACTGCATAAAACTCGTGACCAGGACACTCCCGATGTGATTAAGGATGTTAAGGGGTCAACGATAGATATCCCTGTTTTCTTAGATCCTTATTATAAAGATCGTTCTGAGAACGCTGTGGAGGTTACTAACCTTTATCAACTTACGATTGAAGATGATGAAAACCTTGTAATTCGTCGTGTATTAAAAGAGCATGCAGCGCAACAGTATCGTGATGAGGGTGAAGATGTCGGTATTGATTGGGGTTTTAATACTCTTTTGTCTACAAGCCAAGGACAGTTACTTGGACGTGATTTTGGACAAAGGTTGCGTGAATATGATGAGAAATTAATAAGACTGGAGAGATCTCTAAAAGAAAATGGTGTGCCTTTAAAGAAGTCTTCTCGTAGGAAGAAACTTGTTAAAACAATTAAAAAGTATATAAAAAATGAAATTGGAAGAGTTTTTAATAACTTATCGAGGGAAGATATTCGTTCTTTGATTAGTGAACAATTGGATTTCAGGTTCGGTGGTTTGTCTAGGAAGATGAACAGGATGCTGAGTAAGGCGGGAAGAAAAGCTTTCAAGAACAAGTTGAAGGACTTGGAAGAATCTCATGGTATTAAGACTGAAGAGGTTAATCCTGCGTATACTTCTCAGGAGTGTTCTAAGTGTCATTTTGTGTTTGATAAGAATAGGTCGAGGGAGGTGTTTGAGTGTAAGTTTTGTGGTAATAAAAAGCATGCTGATTTGCAGGCTAGTGATAATATCGTCTTGAGACGTTCTCAAGATTTAGATGGTTATAAGTTTTTACCGAGGAAACAAGTCCTTGCGTTACGGGATCAGGAGTTTATGAACCTTTGGGGTTTTCATCCTGATGTTGTGCGTGAGCGATATGGAGGGTCTTCTTCTTGTTCCGATGATAAGAGTGTAGAAGTATTCTCTTTAAGCACTTACAGTTGTGCTTCGTTAGTAGGGTCTTCTTTTTGAGGATTACTAGAGCGTGAAGTAATATTTTACCATCATATTACAAACTGTAACAAAGAAAAACTCTAATTTTATTTTTAAGGATTTCTTTAATAATATCAATTGGAAAAATACTGTTTTATCAGTGATTGCATCCTGGTTGTTTCTTTTCTTATATTGTATTATCTTTGGATTATTTATGATTTTATCTGTTTCTTTTCCAACAATCGTTTCAATTATTGTTGGTATTGGAATGGTTCTGTTGTCTGTTCCTATTGGAGTATTGTTTACGTTTGTACCTTATTATGCAATAGATAACAAGTCAACTATTTTAGGATCTTTCCGACTTGCATGGAAAGATATCATGGATAATTTCTTTCCAATTCTTGGATCATCTATTCTTATTGGAGTTGTAATGACTGGAATATCAATGATCACATTTGGTATAGGGTTTATTATTGCTTTTCCTGTACAATACCTCGCTTATGCACATATTTATAAACAGATTTCTGAAGGAACAGTTATATCAGAATAATTATGCTGAAAACTGTTCGTATTTCACAATAATAGATTTTACTCCATCATATGCAGTTTGTATTTCAAACTTTGCTGGACCGCGAACATACTGGGGGTATGTTTTTTTCACATACTGTGAACAGTTTTTTGCAATGATAATATCTACAATAGATTTTCTTCCCTCCCGGATATAAAAGTCAGCAGGAGAATATGGGATGTCTTTATCAATATGAGAAAAGAACCATCCAGACGTTTGAGATTTATCGTTGTTTTTCAATAAAGAATGATATAGTTCAAGATCGTAGTAAAACTTATAGAATTTGTCTTCTTGATGCTCATCGAGTTTTCTCTCACGAATATGAACATACGGAATATTTGTGCATTTTACTATTTCTGATTTTGATAATCCATATTCGTTATAGAGATCTTGAAAAATGTTATTTATAAGAGTCATGATCATATTCTTTCTTCTTTATCAGTTCATGGAAAAACTTGTTGTCCGTTTAATAAATATTCAGCATTGATATAGTCTATAAGCTTTTCATCATAATGTATGAAACTTTTTTCTATGTCATTGAGAAAATCTACTATATCGTACTTACGTATCAACGATTCTATGGAATCATGTTTGACATCAGAAAGAGGATATTGTACCCCAAAATTTATCTTAAAATAATTCTCATAGACATTGTTTTGGATATTAATAACATAGATATTGTTTTTAATGTTATCGGGAAGATAATGAACTATTGCACTTTTTATTATATCGATATCATCTTCGGATATTTCCTGTTTGAGATGGTCAAATCCTTGTTTTGTGAGACATTTTGCATCCATATAGATATCATTGATGTTGATAAGTGCTTCTTTGTAGAAATAGACATATCGCTTTCCCTTTTGTTTATATTGTTTTACAAAAACACCAAAAGGAGTTTCTAATTCTGAAGTTGAAAACTTCATATCTTTGAATTTCTTATTTTCTTCCATATTTATCATTGTAACATACGATATACTACTATAAAATAAAGTATATTCATTTGTTATGTTTATGTAGAAAATCTTTAATATAACATATCACTAAAGTGCATACATATTTACTACATACGCACCCTAGTGAGACATTCTCATTAAGCTGCTAGATTAAGAAGCTTAATGAGTCCAATCTTATCTTCGACAACAGTTTCTTCTACACCGTTTTTAATCCGAATCTTATCTCCTTCAACGGTAAGAGTAACATTATGATTGTCTTGGATGAGCTCGATGACAGATCCATCAACAGATCGGTTATCACCAAGGGAAATATCCTTAATAGCGGTGCTGGTGAGAAAATCTCCAGGGGTAGCTGGACGTGTCTTTTCTAGAGCACCTTCCGGGATGTTAAATGGATCGAAGTAAAGCGTTTTATTCTCTTCATCGTATGGTGTCTTGACAGTACCGCTGATAAAATCATCAAGAGCTTTAACAACCTCGTGACCATTTTGCTTCTTAGAATTTTTATTAGATGTTGACATAGTTTTCTATACTCCTTAAAATTTTAAAACTACATAATGATAATCATTTTTCTTGATGATTTCATTATGGGTAAGTATAAATCATTTATAACAAGAAGTCAAATCACCGATTCTTGCAGGAAATAGTTGGTAATGGAAAAATCATATAACGAATTATTCTGATATATAAAAATAATGGGCTGCAAAGCATACAGTCCATTATAAAATAGTAAAAGAAAAGTATTCTTTTTAAGTAGATTTTTCCATATTGTCAACTTTGAGTCCGTGAAGAATTTCTGCAAGATGATTTGTAGATTTAAAAATAATGCGCCATCGTTCATGCAGAACACCATAGTCATCAGAATCGCTAAAAATGATAAGGGGAGTCTTATGTCCAATATAGCTTCCATCGTTACCAATAACAATAAGAAACTCTGCTGTGTAGTTATCTGATCGCTCTAAAATGACATTGATCCATGCAGCAGCATCATCCGAGTTCTCAGAAAACATTTTGTCTTCCCACATTAATGGATTATCAATATCAAACCCTTCGTTTCGAAGTGCATCTTTTACGTCATCAATAGTGATGTTTGCTCGATTCTTTAATAGGTTAATCATGTATAATTCTCCTCTATGTAGTGTCTGTGATGACTATAGTATACTACATATTGTAATATGTCAAGATGATATATCACAAATGTAGGCATAAGAAAAAATTATGCTGTTTTATTTTCATAGAATAGCTGTATTTTTTCACCTGTTTTTTGAGATATTGTTTTAATATCTACGTCTTTTTTGTATGTCATTTCATCATAAATGATTTCCTGATAATTTTCACTTATTCCTCTGTGATGGTTTTCTTTATGTGTCATATCAACAATGACACATCGTATTTTGTTATTATTGACATGAATACGAATAAAGCCAATAACTATTTCTTCATTATTGTCCTTATTTTTGTATACAATACTATTGCTATAGGTTGTTTCTTTTTGATCTCCACTGATAGCACCATTATGAGAGAAATATTTTCCTGGTAAAAAGACATCTATCATATGAACTATAGAATCTATTGTGAATTGCCAACTTGATTCGTATAGTGAAAGAAAATTGACGTATTTTTTCATTTCTGAATTACGTAGTGATGTCATATCTATCACATCACTATTAATTTTATCCTTTTTCAAACTATCGCACACATGGTCATATTGTATTTTTAATGTTCCGTGTGAGGATTGTATAATATAGGTGTCTTTATGATCTTCTAGAAAATGTTCTTCTAGATGATAAAGGACTGGTTTTGGATGCGAGTAAATATCAATACCGTATTCACAATTGTTCAGTAGCATAAATTTAAGAGGTCTGTCATTTTTCAAGTAAAACATTATATATTGTTCTGTTCCTTAAAAGTTAGTCAAACCTAACCAAAGGTAATTCGCTAACGATTGATAAGGAGTCACTTTCAGGATTAACACCCTTAAAAGCCATCCTTGCAATTCGTTTCCTGGTTGGACAGTCCTCAACCGTAACACCAGAAACAAGCATAGACCTCACCTTACCAGGCGACATCCACAACTCAATATCTTTCCAGTGATCACTCCTATCACACATGACAAGAGCAGCGTTTATTTCCGAATCGTATACTAACCCCATCTCTGGACAGTGTGTATCAACACACCACACAGAAGTCCCTTTACGAACACCGAGGTGCCCACAAACGAACAACTGTTGTGATGTATACGCCGGGTTAATAAACTCAACCGTAGAACCTCTACGGCGACTTACACTCACCAAAGCATCACGCAAAGCAGAACGCTTCCATGAAGAAGAACGACGATTATTATTCCTCGAACTCTTACCCTTAGTGACCTGAAAATTCGTCAAATCTTCAGCAACAACATGAGACGTTTTATCATACACTTGATGGACAGCGCGAAAATACATATCTCGTGCGCGCTGCTGACGAAGTTTCTTATCACGAGACTTCTTCTTATCACCAAGGTTTATCTTAGTAATATTATCAGCCTTTTTCTCATGCTTTCGAGCATGTTTTATACGCCCATCTTTTCTTGCAGTATCAGCCTTAGCAAGATGTTCATCACGTACTTTACGAAGTTTCGCACGCTTCTTATCCCGTTCAACAATCTTGTTATTTTGTTCATCAAGTCTCTTACTGAGATCAGTCATATAACGTTGTCCGTCGCTATCAACTAGCCCCTCACGAGTACCAGCATCAATACCTATCTTTTTCTTATTATTACTCGGTTTTACAGTTTTTGATACTTCGCTCTCGTCAAGTGGAACATGAACATGCCATGTCTTATCATTCTCACGTATGAAATGGATGGTTTTGTTTACAAGATAGTTTTCTGGTAGTACCCCAAGACAGAATTTCTTGCGTTTTCCTTTTACCGTACTCATTACTGATACCCAGGTACGATTCTTATCATCAATCCTTACATTATATGAGTCAGAGTCGAATGTGATACGGGGGTTGTGATGTTTTCCTTTTTTAGGTTTAACACGTTTCGTTACCCGTCTTACTAAATTATTCAAGTACCAATCCTTGTGCCACATACCTTTATTTAATAATTCACAATAATACTTATATTTTTCAGGGTCTGTGTTTTTGAACTTTCTTGCTACTTTTTTGTACACTTTTCGCGTTACCAACTGTGCTTGTTTTGCAGAGTTGATATTATCGATTGTGTCTTCTACTCCCATTCTCCATACGCGTTGTTGGAGGTTGTAGTCTTTATTATGGTTTTATTTGAGTAATGCGTTTCTGATTGCGTATTTATCGTTTGATGGTGTTCCGAAACTTCCGTATTTTAACCAGAGTTCATCTCGTAATCGTTGTAATTCTTTGTGTTGTGTGAGTAGGTCGTATTCTTTTCCTGAGTTTGGCATAATACTTAGAGGAATGACTCGTGTTACGAGTTTTCCTTTTATTTTTTTGTTCTTAGTATTTGCCATGTGTATAATTGTAGCATACTTGTATTTTTATACCAAAACAGGGCGTGTTGTTTGTGGTGTTTATTGTTGTTGTGATGTATGTTGATGTAGTTTGATTAATAATTTATTTACCTAGTACTGACTCCAAATAGTTAAAAAGGGGATGCGTACATTATATACGCATCCCCTTGATGTTAGGTTAAAGTCTACTTATTATCCTTAGGCATGAGTTCCTTAACATCAGAACGCTTGATATACCCAAAACTGATAAGCCATGTAATCGGATTCAACTTCTTAGCACGAGCTAGTGCAATGACTTCGCCTGCTTCAACCTGATCTTTAGAAACATGTCGAGTAAGAGTGGATTGAGACAGGTCTGCTTCGAGTGCAGCGTTACGTAGAGAGTTGAACCCCATTTTAGTGATGAGTTCTTTATGAGATTTCTTAGCCATTTTTATTTCCCCTTATTGTTTGTTTGATTTGAAGGTAATTTACACTATACACACTATTGTGGCATGTGTCAAGATGAAATCTCGAAAGATAGCTGAAAAAAATTACGAAAGTCATGAAAACGCTGTTAGAAAGCATAATTTATGTTTCAGAACTTTTCTATACACCACATTTCATATGCGCCGAAAGCCATATTGCTAAGGTGAGTAAGCATGATTACAAATACGTCCTAATATGAGATAAATCAATAAGTAAATAATGTTATTTTATTCCTTGCAACACAAATGTGCATATCAGAAGGTATTTCGTATTGAAATAACAGTGATGTAATTATCTACTATATATAAGTAATTAAAGTAATATATTTTTTCTCTGTTTTATTACAGAAAAAATATACCTTTATTTCCTTGACAAAGTAGATTGTTCTGTGCTACTATATATATTAGTAAGTTAGTCTTACTGTAATGCCCTATAGTTTAATTGGAAAAACCTAGGTTTCTGGCACCTATGACAGATAATGCTTGTCCTGGTTCGAGTCCAGGTAGGGCAGCAAATATATAACAATGATTAAGGAAATCCCTATGACATTGCATCAGTATGTTGAATCTTTTTGTTTCTTGATAAAAATAGTGAATATGTCATTTGATGGATTTATAACTAACATGTTGATATTCACACAAGTAATTGGGCAATCATTTTTATAAGTTGACTTTCATTATGAAAGAGACATTTTTTCTGCAACTGTCCTGTTAATCTCTTCTTGGTCGATGGCAATGATATGCTTGTTTCTAAAGAATATCTGATAAGCATAGACAAGGTAATCGATACCATATCCAACAAAAAACAGCGACATAAGGGCGAACCCAACCCACGCAGACGCTCCATCTGGACGTATTCCATCAGAAAGGAATATGCTATGTGAGGTAAAAGCAATTATAGACAAAAGCATTATACCAGCAAAAATAAGTACAACCCCGAGAATTTTGTCAGCAGTATTATCGTTCATTATTATATTCCTTACATGTTTGTTCTTGTATGCATTGTATCATGATTGAACGATAATGAACAAACTTGTGGTGAAAATGTCTATAAGCAGTATAAAAGATTAAACTCTCAAGTACTACTTGACACTTTTTCACAATGCATCTATGATGGTTGTCAGTGAGCTTGTCATTCACTTACAAACAGAAAGATAATTATTATGTCGGATATCATTTCACAACTTCTCACAGAATTTATTTACGCAAATCAACTCACATTTTTGGACTGTAGTGTTCCTGATCCAAATCATGTGTTATACCCGTTTTGGGTGGTTCTAGATCACCTGCGAGATGTTGATGTGGAAGCATTTATGCAATCGCTTACTCCAAAACAGCAATCGTATATTGCTCCATATCTTTAAATAGATAAAGCACCAGAAGTCGCCATTTTCTTCTGGTGCTTTATTCATATGTTTTGAGAACTATTTCCTCAGTATTATCATTGTGTTCAACAAGTTTTATGCGTATAAGTTGGCAACCAAATGTTTCGCACATTTTTTGTAAAATAAGAAAAAGATCTTTTAAATCAATGTGTTCTATATCCCATCCTAGCAATGTTGTGTATTCGACGTTATTGATGCGTAATGATCCGTTATGTGTTATCCATGTGTTAACAATGTTGTCTTGGTATTTAAAACTAAGCATTTCGAAAATATCATCATAATCTTGATCGCCAGGTATATATTCAATAATAATCGCATATCGAAAATCTGCATGATCATAATTATGTGATATGTTAGTGTATTTCTCCCCCATTTCGTATAATGCTCGTATACGGTGCATGCCATCAGATACATATCCACAGTATGGAGGGACTTGTGTTTCATATTCATCTTTGATTATGACAATTGGGTCTGTGAATTTTCCGTATTGGATATATTCATCTTTTAACCTGTCTACAAGTAGACGGGTTGTTGGCGGAAGTTCTATTTTCAACCAATTGTCCCACGTATCTGCATACGCAGGACGATAATTGTCTATAATATCTTGTAATGCCATCTTTTCATACATAAGAATAACTATAGCCAAAATATTGATAAAATACAAATTGTTTTCGACTTGAGTTTTTCTCGAAGCTGTAGTAAGATGATGTATATCATATAACAACGAAAGGTATTTTATCTATGTCTCTTTTTACCACGCCCACGTTTGTCAACTTAGCTATTGTTAATGGAATTGGAGTAGTTGCATTTTTTGCACTTACTGTTCTTTCTGCATGGGTAGCAGCCAAGAGTGATAAAAACTCTAATCCATGGTGGCTTGCTATGTTAATGTCTATCGTATCCATTGCACTTACTGGGTATAATGCATATAACGCATACGTTGCGTACGATACCGCATCATCAGATGCTATACCATGGGCGATTATTATTACATATATTGTGTTTGCACTATTCTTCTTCTCTATGATTTTTGGTATCTTTGGTACTACAAAGGAAAAGAGTCCCGAAAATCTTCCTGCAAGACAATATTAAAAAATAGTAATGTAAGTGAATTTCTGATATTCCTGTACTATTATATATAGAAATATCAGAAAAGAATTTTGGATGTGATTATGCAACGAATGCTTACATTGCTATATCCGTTTTTGCCTTCTATATCTCAACAAATAGAAGAGCAAGGGGGAAGCTATACAATCATCAGTGATGATATGAAGATTATTCTTGTCATAATATTCATTATACTCATTGTGGTATCTTTTATTATTCAGGGAATTCGTCATCTTGTATATTTTGACCATGATAAAGATACCTCTCATTTTCACCCGATTGTTGTTTTTCCTGCTACTATTATTATGTTCATATGCTTCATTCCGACAGAAAGAGATGTTCGAGTAAATTTGCAAGATGAAATAATTACCAAACACGGATCTACAATAGATGCTACTATTTCTCAGTGGATGAATGATAATGATATTCCTCAACATAAATTATGTAATGAAAAAATGACTTATGTTCATGGAGAGGGATTGGACATGGCAAGATACAAAACTACTGATACGCTTTTATGTGGTGGTATAAATTCTGTAGAAAATTTTCATATTCTTGATAAAAATATTACTATTGAGATTAAAGACGATGGTATTTACGGTGTTGTTAATTGACGTATGTAGTCCTGTATGATATACTTAAAGTAATTTTAATTAGATAAACAAAGAGGACGATATGAAAAATAATAGATTAAGGAAAAGCGCTAAGGTTACACTAGGCGCTACTGCCGCCATGACAACAGCTATTATGATGACTGGTTGTACTCCTACGACTGATACATCTACTACGAATTCTGCAGGTGAGACTACTGATGCAAAAGAAGCTCGCATGTTTGATAATGTTCGAGCGGATTATATTCAAATTTGCAAAGATATTGAAACGAATGTTCGTCTTGCGGGAGACAACTGTTTAGAAAGCTCTAGCCAAGCTGCCAAGTGGTATTATATGCCACTGTATCATAACAATACAATTGAGATACCTCCTGTCGGAGAAGAAGTTGGTCCAGAAGCTGTAGACACGATCCCTGACGATAAGGAAAAAGCTGAATTAGGAGATAGCACAGAAAAAGGTGAATACCAGTTCTTTGCGCAAGCAGAACAAGGTTTTGGTTTTAATGATGACGATAACGCCCTTGATGCTGACTATGTAGAGATTTGTGTTGATGGTGAAGGAAATCGAATTGATGATAGTCAGTGTGGAGTAGGAGAAACGCCACAATCAGGACAATCCTCAGGTGGTGGAGGAACACATTCATCATTAGTGTGGCTACCGCTATTTATCAACGGTAATACATATGTTCCTCCTGTAGGAGAGCGAGTAAATACGACAAACGCTATTACTGATCGTTCTCAGCTTCAAGGAAATAGAATTCAAAAGGCTCCTGCGCGAGGTGTGTCAAGCGCGTATTCTCCAAATGGAAAAACAGCTAAAGCTGGACAATATGGGGCTAAAGGCAATGGTAAAGGGTCTGTTTCTCGTGGCGGTGTTGGTGGTTCTGGTAAAGCTGGAGGCTAATCACTTTTTGAATAATAAAAATATCACTACTATTATATAAAAGTAGTGATATTTTTTATAGAAAAAGGTGAGGTATATCTATGGCTATATTTAATAGGAAAGGTCCAGGAAAAGGAAGAGAACACCTTACTCCAGAAGTGATAACAGATAAAAATGGTGTTCAAAAAGTTGTGTATAAAAATAATAATATATCACGACAAAGAGATTATTCCCATGAATCTGATATATACAATACTGACAATTCTTTCTCATTCCAAGAAAACAATAATGACGGATATACTGATATTGCAGAAAATGCTGTTGATAGCTTATATGATATTAAACCCATGATAGTCAATTACGAATCTTTAGATCGTATTCACAACATGACAGAATCTCAATTTTATGAAAATATGCGTCATCATGACGATAACATTGAAAATCTTCGTCATCAAACAAGCCTTGTGAAAAATGGAAAAGAAGCATTAGTGCTTTCCACTAAGATACTTTCTTCTCCTGATTATAGAAAAGCAGCAGAATATTATGCAACATCTGCTATAGATTACGATGAAAAACGACAAGTTGTACAAGGCTACGAAAAAGATATTGAAAATGCTGTATTTAATAATGATACGTTTTTTCAACACAATGAGAAAGAATATTTTAACATTGTTGATGATGCACAGAGGTCATATGATCAGTCACAAATACTTGCGAAATCATATCAAGGGTATAAGGATGTGCTTAAAAATCTTGGTGATATAGCACGTCAAGATGATACTATTTCAGAAAATCTTATTGCAGAAAAAGATAATCAACTTGTAAGAATTAATACAGAAGTTGAAAATGCGATAGATAAGGGAAAACCTGAGTGGGCACTAGGACATTCTGGAACACAAAGAAGCAGCGAAGCATTTCCTCCTGATGTAAGTGCTCACCCAGACCTTTCCGGGAGAAAAATGATGCATATTAAAGAACTTGCTGCCATGACGGGAAAAACACCGGAACAAATATCCCAAGAGTACCAGCGTAGGCTTTCCGGTACTTCACCACAAGATGTTGAAAAAACATTATTATCAATGTATTCCGACGCTGTTATACAAGGTGAAAAAGATTGGATATATACAGATATTGAGACATCTAATACTGGACCATTAAACGGAAAGATTATAGAGCAAGCAATAGTGAAAAATGGTAAAACCGAAAACTATCGTTTTGGTGTCGGAAAATTTCATGAGACTGGTAGTGGAACCGGAATGACAAGCATTCATGGTATATCTCCAGAAGATGTTCAAGGGATGGAGACATACAGAAATTCTCAAGATGCAAAATATATTTCCAAAATGTTTACTAGTGGAACAAAGAGCAATCCTGTAGTAATAGTGGCGCATCATGGAGGAAGTTTTGAAGATGATTGGTTTAATAAGAATATACCAGGATATATTCAAGCAAAAATCGATGGTAGAGTTGTAATGGTTGATAGCAAAACAATTTCGAAGCACTCAATGAAAAGCAAGAAAAACAGATTAAAGGATTACATCGAAGCTGCAGGAGGAAGCTATGAGAATGCGCATAGTGCTGATGCTGACACAGAAATGATGTATAGGGCGACACTAGATTGGGCGCGAAAGACAAGAAATCGCTAGTATTGTTTTTATATCTAATATCATCTTCTATTGTAAAGTAATTGTCTTGACAGTAGGGGTTTTGTATAGTACACTGCTATTGAGATAGATAGTACTAAGGAGAATGTAAATGCGTCGCATTGAAATTAAGCCACGTAGAAATCACAATAAAATTGTTGAAAATCAAGGACTTGTATATAACAAGACCGTTATGCCTGACAAATCAGTGAAATATTATTGGAATGAAGCTGCAGCATATGTTTTTGATTATGACGAAATCGAAAAGCTTGAAAATGCTACCGAAGAGCTCCACGATATGATTGTCAATAATGTCGTTCCTTTCATGATTGAAGAACAAGATAATCCTGATTCTATTTTTCAATTTCCTCTTCCTGATTATGCAAAAGAATACATTAAGAATTCGTATGATCGCGGTGACAAGGATGTATATGGTCGATTTGACCTTGCGTATCGTGGGGACGAAATTAAGATGCTAGAGTACAATGCAGATACTCCAACAGGACTCGTAGAAGCAGCTATCATTCAATGGAATTGGCTAGAAGATGTTTATCCTTCAGAGGATCAGTGGAACTCTATTCATGAGTCACTCATTGAACGATGGGCGCAAATTAAAGCGGAGACAAAAGCAACTTCTCCATTATATCTTGGACATACACAAGAAGATGATTCTGGAGAAGATGCTCTCACAACAGCATACATGGCTGATTGTGCAGAACAAGCAGGATGGGACACTATCGGTATCAATATGAAAGATATCGGATATGATAGCCATACAGATAAACTTATTGGTATTATCTATAACGAAAAGGATGACACCTATGATGAATTAAAGCATCTTTTCAAGCTTTATCCATGGGAAGACATGATGGAGGAAGGTTACGGAGAAATCATTTCTCGCCTTCAACCACAATGGTTTGAGCCTGCTTGGAAGATGCCTATTTCAAACAAGATGCTCAGTGCTGCAGCATGGCACCTCTACCCTGATCATCCACTTCTTCTTAAGACGTATATCGGAGACCCTGGCGATATGCAAGACTTTGTGAAAAAACCTATTTATGGTCGAGAAGGTGATCGAATTGATGTGTTCATGAATAAATCGAATGTGTTGAAATCAGACGTGTATACATCTCGATGGGGAGAAGAAGGATATGTTTACCAGGATCTTTTCCCACTTCCAGATTTTCCAGGATCAAACGGACACAACCATGTTGTACTTGGATCATGGACTGTAAATGGCGAATCTGTAGGTGTTGGAATCCGTGAATCAGATGGGCTTATCACAGATGCTTACTGTCGTTTTGTCCCGAATGTAATTGATAAAACTGGAACTCTACCGTTTGGATGATAAATTATGACTACAAAACAATTAAAAAACACATCTTTAAAAGAAATTAATCTATGGGAATCACTTTCTATTGCAACCTCTTCTAGTGCTCCCTTATATTCTGCTATTGTCACTTCTATTTTGATGTTTCCTCTTGTTGGAACATTAGGTGTACCCGTTGTATATATTCTTGCTGCCATACCTTCTTTGCTTGTGTGTTATTCTATGATGGTAAATAACACGCATGTCACATCTAAAGGATCTGTATATAGTTGGACGGGACGGGGTGTACTGTCCTGGTTATCTGGATATAGTCTTATGGCTACAGGAATTATTTGTACAGCTGGATTAGCAGTATATGCGTCTATGATGTTAATTCCAGAACAAAACCTTATAATGCAAGTGTTTTTAAGTGCTATAATCGTTTCCCTTGGCGTGCTTATTAACACAATTTCTATCCGAGCTACCACATGGATTCAAAACATTGGTCTATTGATACAAATTGTAGCAATAGGATATATATCGTATTACTTTATTAATGACTCTTCTATTGTATGGGGATTTAATGGCGGGATTGTTGATTGGTCGCACGCTTTTGTTCTCGCACTATTTGCATACTGGGGATTTGATGCCGTCTTTGCATTGTCAGAAGAAAGTAAACAAGGAATTCCTAATAAAACCTCAATGATTTCTATTGTGGCAATTTTGGTGTTTTATATTATAGTGTCGTTTCTTTCTCCGAGTGTATATGATCAAATTATTCAAAATGATTTTATTCGTATGGCTATTGCTATAAGCTCTATTACTGCAATTGGGTCAACACTTATCCCAACAGTACGAGGTATTGAATCAATGAGTGATAACAAAGAGTTTTTTGCAGTATTTTCTCGTCGTATACCAACATCAATATTCGTCTCACTTGCAACATTTATATGGATTATAGTTTCTCTTGTGCATGAAGGATTCTTCTGGGATTCAATTGAAGCGCTTTCCATTATGGTTGGATTTTATTTCACAATGTCTTGTATTGCAGCATATCGTTTCACAAGCGATATCATCCATCTTGTATCTGCGATCATTATGGGAGTACTTACAGCAATTGTTTTTGTTTACATGTTTGATACAGCTTATGGTGAGACAACTATAGGAAATATTGGTGGAGTTGGTGTAATCGTTATCGCACTATTTGTCATCGGTGCTATCCTTGCAACGGTATTTACGAAAACAGACGAGAAATCGTCTTCCTCATAGGAAAAATATCTGGTCACACAAATAGGTTAACTACCTGTGTAACCAGGTATTTTATATCGCAAGACTACTTACTATGTACTCTCTTGAGATCCGCTATGCGAATAACACAACGAGATATTCTATTTGATATCTTCAATATCTTGTTTTAGGTTGCAGGAAAGATCACTAAGCATTTTCTGTACTGTTTTATCGTCAATCAATCCTTGTGCATGCTTTCTAATAATGCATACGCTTCCATCAGCAACAGTATTTAAGATATGCCCAGAGTGTCCCTTTACCTTTTCTACAGTAATCAAATGTCCAAGCTTGTTTCTTTCATTGATATTATGCACAAGATTATTTTGATGATCCTTGTATCGTCTGTTGCTCTTCATAAGCTTTTGAGATGCACTATATGTACTTTGAGAGTCAGTAAATACTACAAGGTTGACATTTCTACTTGAATAACGTTCAACAGCTCTCAATACGCCGAAACATTCTGCTTCTGCGATGTTTTGAGCCTGTACAGATTCGGTGAAAATTTCCCCATCTTGTGTTACACAAGAGACAAAGTATATGTTTGTTAAAGGATCTCGTGTAGCATCAGTCGCAACGTAAAAGGGAACAGTCGCGCGCTTTCTTGCTTCGATATCAACGCACTGATCATAGCTAAGATGAGGTATTTGAGGTATGACAATATCATCTTTTTCATAATACTTATCAACCAATAACTTTACTTCTTGTCGTGCTGTATATGAGCATTCGCGAACAAGGGATTTTTGCATATCAGAAAGATCTTCTTCTTGGATAAGATTAAGATTTTCATTATGTCGTGCAAAGTGGGCAAAACTATTATCCTTCATCAATGTTCCAGGAATAAACATATCAATATATTTATCGTTATGTTCAATTACAAAATCATGCGCTTGTTGCGTAAGAGACTTAATAACATTATTCTTCGTTGGAGAATTAATGCTGTAGTCAATAGATACTACATCATCAGAAACAATAGCAGTGGAAAAGGCGACTTTGCGCTCATTGTTAATATTGATTCCTAGAGTTTTCCTTTGAAGCTCTTGTTGAAAGCCGACAAGAGCAACAAACATCCTTTCTTGAGTAGTATCCATAATTATTTTATCTTTCTTACTTTAGATCTTTTACTTAGGACATTCTATCGCAGAAATGGCATACTTGTCAATATGAGGAATTTTTAGTGATTTTCAAGATTGAGAATATCGGATAATTTAAAAAGGTCATGTTGGCTTTTCTCTGTTTTTTCTTTTTCTTCTTCATTGATTTTATCAATGGCATCTTGCAGTGGGTCCACAAGGTCAGAATCATAGATTGAATAGTTTGTTTTGTATAAGAAAAGCTTCTTGCCATCGATAGTTATCATAGCTGAGCTTGATATGTCTGATACGCTGCTTAACTTTACTTCATTTCCTACATATGCTGCAATAGGAGTATAATCTTGTGCTTGAACCATAACAATACTGTTTTTGTCTTTGTAGTTTTCTTTTAAGTAATTAATGTATGGTTGCCCAACAATATCATACGATTCTTTATCGAAAACATTATCTACACCAACTTCTTCTATGATTAACGGAGATCCGTAGTGATAAATGGTTTTATGTTCTATTTGCTCGTTTGTATTATCTTGAGTAGAAGATGATGATAAAGAAGAATTTTCTCCACGGAGGTCTTGCGTAGATGTTTCTTTTAATTCGTCCTTTTCTTGAGGTGTAATCTCCGAAGTATGTTGAGAAGTTGAAGGAAAAGAATACATGTCCAACGGAATGCTATCATCGCTTTCTATTTCTAACACTTCTGATTGGTCATTTACCTCACCCTCGGTATTTTTCACATCAAAATTATGATCAACGGATACCCGGATAGATTCTCCTTCGATCTTACTCATGGTATTTCCTTGTTGATCAAATGTTTTGACGTATGATTTCGTATCTTGAAAAGCACTTCTCATATCTTTATCCGAAGGCAAAATGTCTTCACAACTGACAAGTTGACTACTTGCTGTTGCGGTAATAAGAAATACTGTAGCAATTCGCTGTATATTATCAAACATATCATTTACCTTGGATGTAATGTGGCGTATCTTTATTACTATAGCAAATACCACTGTTATCAGACAGATAATCAGTGGTATTTTTATTAATGTGATAGTAAAATATCATTACTTAGAATGTGAGATATTTGTCAATCCAGTAATTAATATCAAATAATTGGGGATCTTTTTGATAAAGATTATATGCTGTACTTCCTAATCCAAACAATGCAAGAGAACTGACGAGTATTCCGACAATTGCGCTAGCGCTAGACCCAATAGTATCATTTTGAGGTGGTGTTTGTATAGGTTTTGGTGTAGGTGTTGGGGTAGATTTCATGTCAGGAGTAGGAGATGGTTTTTGTGTCGTGGGAATAGGACGAGGAGAAGTTTTTTGTGAAGATGTAGGCGAAGGTTTTATCTTTGTTGGTTCTGGTGTAACAGGGTCTGCTTTATCTGGTGATAATATTTTAGGAGCAATAAATGAGATTAGTCCAGTATCAAGCATTACCCTTGATTCTTTATCAGAATATTCTGGATAGGTAAATACAGATCCATTATAACGATGATTTACTGTTGGATATTCATTTTCTCCCCAAAATACAGAATATACACCAAAAAATCCTTTACCTGGAATCCACCCTGGACCACCAGAGTCTCCTTTAATTCCTCCCCCTTCACGATTTGTCACAACCATATTTCCATCAATATTTTTTACTACACCACATTTTACAATGGGTGATTTTTGTCCAATAGAGCAGAACCTGTCCCCAACAGAAACATCTTGTGGAGTAATTCTTGCATCTCCAGAATATATATTGTTTCCTGTTACACCTTTATCTAGCTTTACATAGGTGTAGTCATTTCTACTTGTCGAAAGATTATGGTTATCATTTTTTTCTAGAATACCAATTCTTTGAAATCTTTTATAAGAATCTCCTCTATATACTATGTCTCCTGGGCTTCCACAATGTGCAGCTGTAATTACCCTGTTGTTTGCTTTATCAATATATCCCGCAGTGCAAGCACTTGTCCCCATGATGAGCATGTCCCCTTGATTAACAGTTGTATTAGATGCAGGTATTGGACTTTGTGCTTGCGATTGAAGTGGTGTAAACATTGTAGCAGTCATGATCGTGGTTGCTACAATTGCATTGCATAATTTTCTCATAATATTAAACCTTATATATCTTAGTGTTTTACATTAATTACATTAAATGAGTCGTTTTGACCTTATTTAATGATACACAAAGATATCATGTTTACGCTGTTCAAACATGATCTTTTACACTTCATTTTGATACATATAAATAGTTATTTATGCATTAAATAGAGTTTTAATAGTATTAGCACATCATTAATATTATTTGTGAAATTTATAAAACTTTTTAAAAGAAAAAATCCCCGTTATATATAACGGGGAATAAAATCGTAAAGGAAAACGCCCCCGGTGTGTTGTTATTTCCCAAATAATAAGTAACCAGAGGCAGGAGCCTTAAAATATGTGATAAAGGAAAATGATAACGGAGTGATCCTTTGTACATAAATGAGTATCCGCTATCTGGAGCCTTTATGTCTTATACTATAGCACATATATAGATTGTTTGTCAAGTCATAACATAAAAGTTCTTGAAAAGATACGTTTTCGCAGGTAGAAGATGTAATATTACACGTCATAAGCCCATTGTATACTCATCAGATGTGTGTCCAATTTTCCTTCCATCTATCGTATCATACCAATCAAGCATGTCATGATCATCACAATCTATAGGTTATACTTTCCCAATGATGAGAATAGTGAGTTCATAAGGCGAAAGATCATCATGTCCGCGTGTGAACATATAACCATTTAAAATACATTTTCCGTGAAATTCATCTAAGCGTGGTTGATTCTTTCTTAAATTCATAATAATTCCTGTATTTCTTGCTTTCAATAAGAAAAATAGTATATCTTTCCACAATGTTGACAAGTATCCTGTGCAGTGATAGAATATAAAAGAAAACAACAATCAATGGAGATGATGATGTCTAAAGTATTAGATGAAATAACAAAAATTATTACTGATGATAAAGTTATTGGTAAAGGGTATAAAGTAATAAGTATTCGTACGATTATTGAAGGATCTCATTATGCTGACGTGTACTTTTTTATAACCATGAAAAATGAGAAGAACAGTCACATTACGTCAATAGTTTTTGAACAAGATGAATTCAATAACATGATTAAAGGATTATCTTATAGTGCATGGTTTCATAGTCGTATGTTTGGAGAACGTATTGATGTAAATAAGTAGTGATTATACTCTATTTGACATAGAGTATAATCCATGGTAGAATAGAATGCACAAAAGATAATACTGAAAGGTTTTAATTACTATGAGTAATGCAACTATCGAAAAAGTCATTAATGTCGCTGATACGGTCGAGACTATTTATAACAAGGAAGACAAGACCTGGCGTAATGTTCTTGCAAGTAATCCAGAAGATGTTCTTTCCCAGCACGATGACCGCACAGAAGCAGTTGTTGCAGGCAAGAATCAGTCTAAGGAAAAAGGTTTTGCGCACACAGTTCGCACTAAGAATGGTCGATCAATGTTTAAGCTCATTCACTAGTAAGATATAAGAATATCCCCTCTAACACAATCTCGTTAGAGGGGATATTTTTATTACTTCTCCTCGTAGAAAGTATATATTTCGGTATCTGGTAATACAGAATCTTCGGTACGTTCTTCTATCTCACCAAGGGCAATCGTTGTATTATCTTTTCCAGCTACTAGGATATCGTCATCAATGGTAAATGCTGCTTCAACAAGAGCATCGTTGACAGATTGAAGTCCTTTATCAATATTATCACGAATAATCTTCTCAATATCTTTATCAATCATAAGATCTGTAAGTCCATCGGTGCAAAGAAGAATGATATCTCCTTGTTGAATCTTTTCTGTTGAGAAGTCAATCCGTGCAGGTTTATACATTTCCCCATGGATTGTTTCATCAATGACATTTCTTACAGGATGATATAGCGCTTCTTTTTCAGTGATTTGACCACTATCAACAAGATGTTGCACAGCAGATTGATCCTTTGTCAGTGGAGTGAGATTTCCGTCTCGGAAAATATATCCGCGAGAATCTCCAACATTCATGACATGAAGAATATCATCATTAATGACTGCAGCAACCATAGTCGTATTTCCCCAACTATGATTTTCATGAAGTTTTACTCTTGCTTTATGAACAGCGTCTTCAATAGCCTGTTTCGTATCTTTCTCATAAAAGTCATTGTGCGTCACAGTATCAATGACTTCTTGTACAACATATGTTGAAGCACGTTCACCATCAGGGTATCCTCCTACTCCATCACATACAACAAGTGCGTTATAAGAACCTGCAATAGCATCCTCGTTATTTTCTCGTACAAGTCCCACATCAGTTAGAAGATTAAAATTAAAATAGTATTTCTGCATTATCATTCCTTTTCATATTTGTCTATTTATATTATATTACACTAACTATAAAAAGTCAAAAATTCTCCTGACGCATAGGAAATCATCAGGAGAATTTTAATTTTCTATGTAAAGAAGAAAATTATTTGTTGTACTTGTTGAAATCCTTAAAGATATCATCGAAAATATCCTTTAATTCTGATTGAACATCACTTCGCGTTTCCTTCATTTCTTTTCTCGCATCGTGAATATCTTTTGGATCTACATTAAGCAGTGGTGCAAGGATATCATCTACGAAATTGATGCCTGGTTTTTTGTTAGAACCATTATTATTTCGAGTTTCACGAGAATAGTTATTGCGAGATTGAGTGTTTTTGATATTTTCTTTATTACGATAGAAATCTTCTTTTGTCATAAAAGGATTATCATATGATTTCTTTGTATTATTCGTGGAACGATAACGGGAACGATGATTATCATTTTCTGGTTTTTCAGAAATGTGCTCCCCTTCAATACGATCACGAATCATGCAAGCAATAATTTGTGCGATATGGTCTTTTCTATCGTTTCCTTTTGGTTCGGTGTCAAGATTGTCATTTTTCTGGTAAAAATCTAAAAATGCAATAGTGTACGCAGATGAAGGAGTGCGATTGAAATACTCTCGAATCCATTGAGGAAAAGACTTGTCATCTAGGCTGGCAGCAAGATTTGCTGTGACAAGAGATTCTTTATAAAGCGCTTGAAGAACAGCGTCATCTAATGGAGATTTTTCAACTTCTTTGATGATTTCTGCAGGGGAGATACGAAGGGTGCTTTTGTTCGTATTCTCGCTTTCTTTACGTGCATTGTTCTGTCGCTTCTTTTCAATGCGCTCGCCTTCATGGATGGCTTTTTGAATAATCTTAGAGATGTTATCTCCGTCGAATTCTTTTTTAAGTTTTGCAATAATATCTGTATAATTTTCCATACTTTTATCCCTTATGCTTATTGATTGTGTGCTATATATTGTAACATTGCATATGAGGATAGTCAAATTGCATGTTTGACAAAAAGAAGATATCTACAGTACTATAATGAGGTAGAAAAATAGCCAGCACTTCAAGGATCATTATACTATGGGACAATATTTTAAACTTATTAATTACGATAAACAACAACGGTATAATCCATCAGATACAACGTTTGCGATAAAATGGTATGGGTTTACACGAGACTTTGCGAACAGTGTTGCAACAATAGATCTTCTTGTGCATGACTGGGAAGGAGATAGAGTAGCAATTGTTGGTGATTATGAAAATGAGCAAGATTATCTTTATGATGATTTTCAAGACATCTCTGGGAATCATATACGAAAAATAGTAGAGAGAAACATCAATGTCTCGTTTGAAAAATCACAACATGGATGGTATGAGCTTCCAGAATCTTGCAATGCAACCTATATTGGAAATGATACCAATGATGAATATGTATTTGTAAATTATGATAAGCATGAATTCATGCGTTTTGACGGATTTGATACGCAAGGAAACACATATCAAGACATTATTAATAACTCATATACAACAGGTGCGTATTTTACAATGTGCCATCTACTTTCTTCAAATCTTTCTTATGGTAATAGCTATGATAGTTGGAGTGGAAATAAAGTAGGAATTATTACTATTAATGATACTATGCTTTCTTCTATGAATGACATTACGGAAGATGTTCTTCAAGAACCTGATATTTCTGCGTTTTATCTAGATGATGATGCATGGATTTGACAAATGCGTAATTCACCCATTATGATATATAGGAGAAATTAGCATAGCGCCACATATGCACAATACATAAGGAGAAAACATCATGTTGTTTACATTTTTCTGGCTACTTATCATAATGACAACGTTTATTACGTCTCGCGATAAGATTAAACAGTGGCAGAAATTTTCATTAGACGTGTATAAGTCCATTCGTTTCCGACATATCGCATATGCAATTATCGGTATCGTGGGTGTTATCACTATCGCTACAGTGTTATGGAATACTGGAAATAAAATCTTGCAGTTTGGCTGGCTGATTACACCCTTGATGAAATCTTCCAATAGCGTATCAGAGAATATTCCAGAAGATGGAACAATGTATACTACTGCAATCATTATCGTGATTATTATGGCGATTTCCGTTATTGCAGGATTGCTATTTTTGCTATCGTCTATTCCTCAATTTGCATATAACGAGGAGAAATCATTCCGTAAACCATATTTAGACCAGTCCCTGTGGGAAAAGTTTAAAAGCTGTGTTGTGTTTGGACTTATGCACCTGATCATGGGTATTCCTGTCGCTGCAGCAATTGCGTTGATGTTTGGTGGGGTAGTATTTATGTTTGTTGCAGATCGAGAATTTGGTAAACGATTGCAAGATGATACTACTGATATAGAAATTAATAAAGAATCTGATATTTATAGACGATATGTTCAGCCTTATGATACCGTCCAGGAAATTATGCATCCATATATTGAAAATAATCAAGAGATGAAACATGTCTATGATGTTCTTGATGAAGTTAAAGCATCAGGGACAAAGATGTGTCAAATAGCTGACCATAGAGAATATGCTGCACAAGAAGCAATCATGGAATCAACGAGAGTACATGCTGCATATAATGCAATTATTATTGGCTTATCTATTACAATATATACTGTTTCTGTTGTTAGTTCTATTGTTTCTTTCTTCTAGCATATAAAGACATGCACTACTAAAATGCATAGTAGCGCATGTTTTTATATATTGATAAACTGTAGAATCTTATCCCACAATAGCATTATAAAATTTCTTCCACCAAGACATATGGATGTGTCCTCCAGTATCAACTGTTGGTCCTACTTTTGGCTCGTACGCAGCAGGATTAGTAAGCAATTGCTGTGTAGGTTGGACAGCATTATGTTGTGGTGCAGAATATGATGGTGTAATGTTTGAAGAAGCATTCTTTATAGTGGAAGAATTAGAAGTATCTCTTGATTGAGAATTATCATTTTGTTCTTGAACAACAGGAGTATGGTCTACCTGATTGTCATCATTATCTTCTTCTTGCGCATCATTGCTTTCTTCTGGAATGTAACTATTGCTAGTTGGTCTGTTGACAACAGTGCTTTTCTGCGAATTGTCTACACGATCTCTATTTGAAGATGGTTTGTTTGTAGTTTCGCTTTCTTCATCCACATTGTATGTGTTTTCTGTATTTCCAGGAGTATTATCTACAATACTATTTTCTGTGTTATCAGAAGTGCTGTTTTCATCATCAGAAGTATTATCTTCTGTATTTTCACCAGAAGTGGTCTCTTCTGTGTTTTCACTAGAAGTATCCTCATCGTTGTTGGAAGGAGTATCTTCTGGTTTTTCCTCAGCATTGTTATCAGGAGTGTCACCTATATTGTCATTAGTAGTATCTTTTGGATTTTCTTCTGTATTTTCACTATTAGTATCTTCCGTATCTTCACTATTAGTATCTTTTGGATCATCTATCTCATATGGTGACTTATCATATTCTCGAACAACAACAGAATCAACAAGGAAACGTTGTTCCGGGAAGTTCTCATTGTCTTTCAAAAGGTTAGAATCATTGATCTTGACACTATCGTTAAGAATAATCCTATAAGTGTGGTCTAGAATTTCTCGTTTTTGTTCTTCTGTAAGACCATAGTCTTTATTGATATCAATTTTACTTCCGGTGCTAGAACTATCTACTTTCTTATTCCTTGTATACCAGAATTTGCTGATAGGAACAGGTTTCTCATCAAGCAAGAATTCAAAAGTTTCATTCTGTTTATCATAAATGACACTCCAGGTATGCCATTCATTTAATACTCCATCTTCATAAAGTTCTGCTTGAGTTCCTTTTGTAAATGTCTTTCTTTCTTTTCCTTCTGGTCCCTCGCCGTCACAGCTTAAGATTGCGCCTGAATGTGTTCTTCTTTCGTCCCCTTTAAAGGATTCGAAAATATCGATTTCACCAAGAGAATCCCAGTCTTTCTTTTGGCAGTATGAAGTATTGTTTCTTTGTAGCCATAGTGCAGGTTGTGTTCCTGTAGTTCCGTTGGATTCTACTTTAGCACGAATATCAACGCGGTATGATGTGTTTCCATCAAGAGAAGTAGTATTCTCAATACGTCCTGTGGTGTATCGAGTAGTTTTTCCTACACCACAAGGTTTTTCGGAAATGTTATCTTTATTCGGGATTTCATCGCCAGTAACACAATGTCTATGCGTTTTAATCACAAGATTGCCGTTTTCAACAGAAAGGTTATCTTTCGATTCTATACCAGGAGTGGGGTTTTCAATATTATGTCTAATAACATCCCATTTCTCAGTATCAAGAGTGTCAAACTCTTCCTTGTATGTAATATTTCCTTCTGCAGTATGTTTAGGTGTAATATGCTCAGCATGCGCTAGCGGGTTTACCATAGAACCTGCTATAACAGCAGAAAGAACAACACCAGATATCTTTGTCTTTTTCATATGGAATCCTTTTCGTAAAAATAGTAAGTTGTCCATATGTTAGTATATCAAAATAATACTATTATAAGGGGAGAGTTTTTACACTCCTGCTGACTTTTAAGTCCAGTACCATCCAAGTCGGTTGATTCCTAGATTATACGCTTCCATATTAGGATTGTCATCAAGAAGGCGACGAGATATCACGATATCTTTTTCATCATCAAAATCGTGTTCAACAGTTGTTTGTACAAAATTCATAAACGCCATCTGGTCATGAATATAAGACGGGAGGTTTTCTCCTGGGTACATTACGATCATCATCTTGTACGCCTGGTTGTTATAGCGAATCTTATAATCAATTGGATTGATAGGTTCTTGAAGAATAGTTTTATCACTCAAGTAAAGACGGTATGTAATATTATCATTACGATTGTTACTATACCGATAATTATTTAAAACACGATGCTCAACATATTTGCGATTAGGAGCATAGTTGTGTTCAACCATCAATCGCAAAATACGGTCAACAATATCATCAATGTATGGACGTTTGACGAGATTGTCAAAATTTCGATCCATCCAATTGTTTCGATTTTCTGCTATTAATTGAAGCTGTTTTTTATCATCATGTTGCTCTTGATCAGTACCAGAACGATTTTTAAATATTTTCGACGCTTCTTGCGCAAACCATTCCACAAAACTATGATGACGAGAATAGTCGAAATCGTAAATGTTTTGATACTCTACAACAGCATAGTACAAATCCTCATGAACTTCATCTTTTCGAGAAATAATATCTTGCACCCAGTATCTATTCAGAATCTCTTCAATAAATGATTTAGGATCGAGATCAAGTGCGCCATAAGAAACCCGTGTCTGCTGCGCAAGATCACTTAGTGCAGGGTGCTCCCAAGTATCATGCGCATCAATAAAACACCATGCATCATATGGACGAGTACTCCATGTAGTCCAGTCTGGATCTGGGAAAACGTTATAATTGACTTCTGATCTCATTATTTTTCTCCTTTTTATAGTTCATCATATTCAAGAAAGCTCAACAGTGCTTTCCTTATATCAGATTCATCGACATCATACAACAGTTTTTGCGAAAGCACAAGTGATTGTTCTTGTGTATTTTCATAATTCGTTATTTTTTGAATGTAATTCATATACACCATTTCGTCATGAAGATATGATGGGAGATTATCAGCAGGGTATAATATAATCATAAGAAGATACACATTATCATGTTGTTGTATACGGTGTTGTATTAAATCTTTTTCACGGTGCATATCATCTTGTTTGGACCCGTCGCATATTTCTTCTGGTGTGCAATCGTATCTATATTCTTTAATAAGAGCATCATTGATGTTTTCTCTTAGAGGTTGATAATTATGTCTGATTATCAGGTTTGCAATAATTAATGCGAGGATATCAAGAAGTGGTTTTTTAATGGTATGTTGAAAATCGATATCCTGCCAAAAAGCAATATCATTTTCACCTGGATTATCTTCTAGTCCATTTTCTATAATACAATCTTTATAAGAATCATACCTGTCTGATGATGTTTCCCGAAAACGCACGAACCATTCACGAAATGATGGGTAATTGTATAAATGAAACGTATGCACGCTATGAAAGATATCTATCATGTTATAGAGGTCTTCATGAATTTCGTCTTGGCGCGAAAGAATATCACATGTCCAATAGTGTATGATGCATTCTTTTAGCGTATCAATAGGATTGTTGTGTATCTCGTGAAATGACACATGAGTATGCTTCGCAAGGACACTTATTGCAGGATGTTGAAAAAGTTCATGCGTTTTAGAAAAATCCCAATTATCAATATATCTCCATTGCGTCCAGTCATTATGTGGAAAAGCATCATAATGTACGTCTGATTTCATGTGTATACATCCCCTGTGATGTTTATGTCCAGTACGAACCAATTTCGTCAAGAGCAGTCGCAAAGTCATCTACGTCCGGGGTTTCGGAAAGCAGACTATTTTTCAAAACGATTGCTTTTTGTTTGTCAAAACCTTGGTGTTGAACGATTTGTTGGATATAGTTCATAAATACCATCTGGTCATGAAGATATGATGGGAGGTTTTCTGCTGGGTAAAGAATAATCATGAGCCAGTATACTCGGTCATGATATGACAGTTTGTAATCAATAGGGGTAAAAGGGGTATACCAGTCTTGGTCTTTTTCATCATTGAGATAGAGATCATAGGTTTTTTGATCTTCTTCGTTACCGTTTTTGTACTGTTCTTTCAATCGAGCATTGATATGCTCTTTATCAGGAGCGTATCCAGTAGTAAAAATTAGCATAGTAATTTCTTGTACGAGACGGTACATGTAAGGGTCTTTGACTTCATGTTCGAAATCAATCTTTTGCCACTCTTCAATAGAGATATCTTTTATCATTGGGAAGATACTTGTGCTATCAGTGCGGTATATATCTTCGTAGTCTTTTCCTTCTTCTTCTCGCATGGAGACAAACAGGTCAAGAATGCTCTTGTGCTCAAGAACATCAAAGTGGCTAATGTGATAATACTCTAGTGCTTTGTAGTAAAGGTCTTCATCAACTTCATCTTTTCGTGCAATAATATCGTCAACCCAGTAGTTGTACACAAAATTGTGGATAACCCAGTCGGCATCACAGTCAAATTCCCAGTGTGATGGGCGAGTTTTTCGTGCAAGTTTACTTACTGCAGGGTGCTCCCACACAAAATGAGAACAGAGAAAATCGAATTCTTCATCTCTCCATTGACTCCAATGAGAATTTGGTACTGCGCTAAAGTCTACATCGTATTGCATGGGTTGTCTCCTTCATTGCTTATTAACTTCGAAGAGTATATCACAAGGATGTTTACGAGTCAAGTAATCAAGATGATGAGTATTAAAATAGAATATATTTCTTCTTCTTTAATGAGAAAGAACATTAAGAGTACATAAATTTCGTAAATGTAGAATAGAAATTAACTGGTTATGTAAGTCCTGTTTCTTGTTCGTTTTTGTACGAGAAAATGGGAGAATGAGTCTGGTATTGATCCTATTTTAGTCTATCAAATCTTATTTATAGAATTATTGACATAGTATGTTGGGTGTTTATTGCTATATTTTACCTGCAATTAGAGAATATTCTAGATAATGTAGGTGGAATTTGTAACCTATGACGCATACTTTCACTTGTAAGAATGTTTACAAACTTACTTGTTTGCTTGCTTGCAAGCTTGCTAGCTACGTAGCATATCCAATGGTCACAAGACGTTTTGAGTTGACAAATGTTTCATTTCAGTATAAGGTAGTTGGCACAAAACAATTTATCGAAGGAAATATATATCATGAGTAATAATATCAATTACGAAATTAAAAATAATTCTGGTATCCTTAGAGAAAACGAATACTCTAAGGATGTCTATATGTCGAGAACTACTGATCTTATTAAAAGGCTAGAAAAAACTGATCCAGAAGGCGCAAAAGAACTCAAAGAAATACACAATTATGAAAAATCAAGGCGTAAATTCGGATTTGTTTATGAACAACACGCTCCCGAGGTATTTGACGTAGCTGATGCTCCAATTCGTAAAAACGATAAAGTACGTATTCGTCCTAATCGTGGCGTGTTTGAACAAGCAGACAGTCAGCGTTGGTTAGTAAAGAAGGTTTATAAGCAAGACGGTGAACAAGTAGCTGATCTCATTGGAAATCCTGATGGAAACAATGATGGAGAACTAGAAGTGAAAAATGGTATTCTCGTTGATAAACTCATCAAAACTGTTTCTCAAGATGAAGTTATTTACCCAGTTCTCTCATTTGATGAAGAAGTCATTGGTGATGAAGAAAATGATATATTCCAAGTTGTAATTAACGGTGAGAATTATGACGCATTACGATTATTGAATGCTACTGATTTAGTCAGTAAAGCGGACTGTATCTATATAGACCCTCCATATAACACAGGTAATAAAGACTGGATTTATAATAACAATTATATTGATGGATCTGATGATTTTAGATCAAGTGCATTCATGAACTTCATGGAGAGAAAATTAATATTATCTAAAATGCTTTTAAATCCAAAAAATAGCACCTTGATTGTAACTATTGATGAAAAGGAATTTTTACATGTTGGACTTCTTCTTAAACAAATATTTCCTGAAGCTAAAATACAAATGTTAACAAGCATTATCAATCAAGCGGGTGTCCCAAGAGATAATGAATTTTATAGAACTAATGAATTTATATACATAGTCCAATTAGGAGAAAGTAAAGTATTACCACTTAAACTTGGAGCTGAATGGAATCTTGGTAAAAATAATAAAAATGCAGTAGTAAAACAAAATAAAATACACTGGGATTCTCTACAGAGAACTGGATCTAGTTTCTTAAGGACAGATTCCCCTGGTTGTTTCTATCCTATTTATATCTCTGATAACGGAGAAATTATTAAGATAGGTGATGCATTGCCTGAAGGAACATCTCGTTTTGATATTGAAGAAATTGATGGAACAACACCTGTTTTCCCAATACGAAGCAACGGTGAGGAAGGTTGTTGGCAACAGTCTCCTAATAATGCAAGAGAACTTCTTTCTAAAGGATATATTAAAGTACGTAAAAAATCAAAAGGTGGATTTTCTTTGACATATCTTAAAAGAGGACAAAGGCAAAAGTTTGAGGACGGGGTATTCCCACTAGTTGGAAGAGAAGATGTAAATAATACAATTATTGTAAAACCATCAGAGGAAACAAGATTGATCGTTCCAGGAACACAATGGGATATATCTTCACATAACGCAAATAGTGGAGGGACCTCAATTGTTAACGCATTACTTGGCGAGAAGCGTTTCGATTTTCCTAAGTCACTCTATGCAGTAGAAGATGCTATACGGTTCTTCGTTAAAGATAAACCTGATGCTCTCGTTATGGATTTCTTCGGCGGTTCTGGTACTACTTCTCATGCTGTTATGAGGTTGAATGAACAAGATGGTGGAAATAGGCGTTCTATCACTATTACCAATAATGAAATCAGTGAGAAAAACCAGAAGAAATTCACTAAGCAAGGACTTCAATCAGGTGATCCTGAGTGGGAGAAGTACGGTGTGTACGAGTATGCTACGAAACCTCGTATTATTGCTGCTATTACTGGTAAAACTGCAGTATCTAATTATACGGAAGACGTTGAAGGGTACTATAAGTACAATGATTTTCAAGATGAATACGCTATTGGAGATTCTATACCGAAGGATAAAGCTAAACAGTATAAGGATGGTATGAAACAAAACGTACGATTCTTTAAATTGAAATATGTTTCATATAACGATATATTCTTAGGACTAGTAGACAATGATCTATACAATATGATCTGGCTAGAACAAGGACAGCAAGGTGAAATTTTTCAAGATATTGATGATTTTTACATTGGTCATTCATATGCTATATTGAAGAAAATGAGTAAGATAAATGAAATGTTAAATCAAATTGATGATAATATTAGAACGATTTATGTGCATGGTGACGAAAAAACTGCACAACAAGTACATAAAACGGTCTCACCCGAGATAGATGTTATACCTCTATGGGACCTATATATTAATCGAATGAAATCACAAACTATTAAATAAAAGGAGAATATTTTAACTATGATTACACTAAAAGACCACCAAAACTACGTTGTTGAGCAAGCTAAACTACTTATCCAACAAGGATATGACATTATGCAAAGGCGTGTAGATGGAAAACGACTTGCTATCGCTATTCAAGCACCAACTGGGTCGGGAAAAACTGTTATTGCAGCGGAAATGCTTCTTGAGATTTTAAATAACACCTATGAATCCGATGACCATGGAATTATACATTTTGGACCAATACTATATACTTCTGCAAGTCCAGAGCTTAATACCCAAACAATACGTAAAATTGAGAGAATGTATCCATCTCTTCGTGGAAAGATACGTCTTGTGGATGCTAATTTCAAAGAAGAACGTTTAGAGCAAGGTTATATCTACTTTATTAATACCCAAAAACTTGGTGTTAATGGAACTCTATCCCGAGGTGATAAAGAAGGTAGCAATGAGTATAACTTCTGGGAAGTGTGGGAAAACTCATGTAGAGATATTGAAAATCCTGCAATTCTTCTTATCGATGAATCTCACCAAGGTATGAGTGGAAAGAGTGAAACTATTGTAAAACGGCTCATTCAAGGACGAGATGAAGAGGTATCAGCTCCTATAGTTATCGGCATGAGTGCTACCCCATCGAAGTTCGTTAAATTCATCAAGAAAACACACTTCCTTGAAGAAGTATCTGTGAGTTTGAAAGAAGTGAAAGACTCTGGATTACTGAAACAGAAGATGAGAATCTTCTGTCCAGATAAAGATAAGGGTGATTTTACATCGCAACTTTTCCAAGTTGCATCAGAAGAATATCTCATGTATGAATCAGAATGGAATAAGTATTGTACTGAAAACAACATTGATGTAGTAGTCCCCGCGATGATTGTTCAAGTCAAAGATCATGTCAAAGAAGAAGAGCTTGTAGAGTATGCACGCATTCTTTCTGATGATATTCCTTCTCTTGGAAGTGAATCTTTTGCACATAATATTTCTGGTATGCCAGATCTTATTACTGGACAAGGGATGAAAATCTATCAGGTTGACCCATCCGATGTGCAGGACGATAATCATATTCAAGTATTCTTTATTAAAGAATCTGCTATGACGGGGTGGGATTGTCCACGAGCTGAGATACTACTTTCTTTCCGTCCTCACTCTGATGCTGATTATATTGCTCAGGCTGCAGGTAGACCTCTTCGCAATCCGTTAGCAATGACTATTGAAGGAAACGATATTTTAAACTCGGTATCACTAGTGTTGCTTAATTACGATATTTCTCAAGTTGAGAAAATTAATGATCAGCTCAAGTATGGATTTTCTGAAGGATATTCAATTGATGATGATGAAGGTATCGTTGAGCCTGTTATCAATCCTGTTACAGTGACTTCTGTAGATGATAGTTATATTGAAGTTCTAGAATCTATACCATCATTTACTCGTCCTAGCATGAAGAAATATAATCCTGTGAATCGTTATAGGGATGTAGGATTTAATCTAAGTCAAGACGATATCATTAAAGATCATGATGAAGAGATATTCTCGCCATTAGTGAAAAAGATTATTGCTTCTATGTACAGATTTAATGATGCACTACAAGAAGAGGTTAAAGATCTTCAGAAAGTCTCTATGATACTTTCTGAAAGTGATCTAAGTGATGCCGGAGATATCGTATCAGGTTCAATTCAAAGAGATTCTAATGAAAAATCTCGTCAAGAATACTATAAGTATGCTGAAAGAATTTTCACTCCAGAGATCACTCGTCTAGCGGTTCGGGAGTATATGTCAGAGCAAGATTGTGATGTAGATGATGCTTTTATAGCTCTATCAGCAGCAGCCAATATTGATAGTATCGTAGAAGAAGTATATGAGTATTGTGACAATAACGTTCGTAAATTCATTAAGGATGAATATGATGATGAAATTAGAATGTTGAATAATACTGAACGTCAAGCTGAGTATAGAAAACTTCTTGAAAAGTCACATGTACCCGAAGAATCTGTTATTTCTCTTCCTGATAAATATACTATTAATAAGACAAAGATTAAAAATGGTGTGGAAGAAGATCTCTATGCTATTGAGAATAAACAGCACATTTTCTCTGATGAAGACGGTAACTATTATTTCGACGCTGATAATCTTGAAGAAAATATTCTTGATTATTATCTTCCAAAATTTAATGACGCAAAACTATATAGGAACCCTTCTTCTGGATCAAGAGCAATTGGAGTGCAGTATGAAAAAGATGGTGAAATGAAAGTGTTCTATCCTGATTTCTTCTTTATAACTATCGATGATGATAAAACATCAGTTACTATTATTGATCCTCACAGTACTCACCTTGAAGATTCGTTGTCAAAACTTCAAGGAATGGCGAAGTATGTTGAAGAAAATCAAGACATTTTTAACATGGTAAAGTCTATTAGCGAGATAGATAAAAAAGATAATACTGTTCGTACTCTTGAATTAACAGAATCCGCAGTTAGGGATCACATTTTGAATTCTACTACTATTAATGAAGCATATGAGTATAACGGTATTGGCGCTAAAAAGATTAAGTTTGGTTAATACTAACGTATCTAGTATATGGGTATCACATTAAATCAAATAACTAATGTTGTACCCATATTTTATTTTTATATAAAACTACATCTAAGAGAAAGTAAACTATCATGAATAATACTAATTACGGAAATAAAATTAATTCTGGTATCCTTAAAGAAAAGAATCAATTTAAGGGTATAAATATGTCTCAACTTACAGATATCATAGCGTATGCTAAAACAAGCGGAGCTCCAGAAATTGCTACTATGATCCAAGAATATTACGTAAAAGAAAAACAACGACGATCATTTGGATTAGCCTATGAGCATCACATGCCAGAGGTGTTTGAAATATCTCATCATAAGATTCGCAAGGGAGATATCGTAAGTTTACGATCTGAACGAGGAGAGTTTGCTCCTACTGACAGTAAACGATGGTTAGTGACAAAAATATATGACCATGAGGGGGGGGGAGTTGCTGATCTTAAATTAGCTCTTATTGATGGAACGCTAGAACAAGAATCGTTACAAGGAGTCAGCGTCGATAGACTCATTAAAACTGTATCACAAGATGAAGTTATTTACCCTGCATTACGATCTGATGGTGAAGTGATAGGAGATGTTGATAATAGTTTATATCACAGTGTTATATGTAGTGAGAATTATGATGCGTTAAGAATGCTTACGAGCACAGATCTTATCGGTAAAGTAGATTGTATTTATATAGACCCACCATATAACACAGGTAATAAGGACTGGATTTATAATAATGACTATGTAGATGGTAGTGATGAGTTTAGATCAAGCGCTTTCATGAACTTCCTAGAGAGAAGGCTAAAAGAAGCAAAACTTTTACTTAATCCACATAATAGTGTTCTCATACTTACGATTGATGAGAAAGAAGATCTTCATGTTGGAATGTTGTTAAGGCAAGTGTTCCCTGAAGCAAGGATACAGAAGATTAGTACTGTGATTAATAGTTCTGGAGCTATGGTTCAAGGATTAGCAAGAAGAGTTGATGAATATATTTACATCGTACTTTTGGGGGATGCAAGTATTGAGTATTCAGAGAAAGACATGCTTGGTCAGCAAACTAAGAAGAAATCTGATGAAAACTTAGTTAGGTGGGATAATTTGCGTAGAAGAAGTTCTGGTAATACAAGAAGTCAAAGGCCAAACCAGTTCTATCCTATCTTTGTAGATGCTGTTACTCATGAATATGCAGGTATCGGTAAACCAGCAGAGATTGGTTCAAGTAGACATGACTATCCTATACCTGAAGGAAAACTAGCAGTATGGCCAGTTGATACTAAAGGTAACGAACAAATATGGGGTCTATTTGGAGATTCTTTTGTAGAAAGACAAGAAAATGGTGCTATTCATCTTGGTGAGGTTGATGAATCTAAAGAACAGATTTGTACTGTTACGTATTTGCAATCAGGACCTTATGAGCAGTTGCTTAATGGTGAGTTAGAAATTGTTGGAAAGTATGCAAATGGAAGAATCAAGTATGCAACAGAATCTGCTAAAGGAACAAAACCAGTTTCTGTATGGATGAGAAAAGAGCATGATTCTAGTCTTTATGGAACAATTCTTACGAATTCTTTTCACGGTGAAGGAAGATTTGATTTTCCTAAGAGTTTGTATTTAGTTGAAGATACAATTAGGTTTTTCGTTAAAAGTAAACCTAATGCAACAATTATAGATTTTTTTGGTGGTAGTGGTACTACTGCTCATGCTGTTATGAGATTGAATGAACAAGATGGCGGCAGCAGGAATTCTATCACTATCACTAATAATGAAGTTAGTCTACAAGACAACAAGAAGTTCTCACTACAGGGTCTTCAATCTGGTGATCCTGACTGGGAAAAATATGGTGTTTATGAGTATGCTACGAAACCACGTATTACTGCTGCAATAACAGGTAAAACAGCCAAGTCTAACTATACAGAAGATGTTCAAGGATACTATAAGTACAATGATTTCCAGGATGAATATCTTATTGGTGATCCTATACCTAAGGATAAAGCTAAACAGTATAAGGATGGTATGAAACAAAACGTACGATTCTTCTACTTGGACTATCTTAAGTATAATGATATCTACCTCGGATTATCCGATAATGAACTGTATAATATCATATGGTTAGAGCAAGGACAAAAAGGGGAAATACCTCAATATGTTAAAGATCACTATGTCGGACACAGTTATATTATTATCAGAAATGTATCTTTAATGAAAGAAGCTTTAAATAATATTAATGATGAAATTCGTACAATATATGTCCATGGTGATAAAAAGACTTCACAGCAAGTACATAGAAGTATATCTCCTGATATTGATGTAATCCCTCTATGGGATCTATACATTAATCGTATGAAATCAAAAACGATTAAGTAGCGCATTTTCATAATTATTAATATTCATTAATGAGTATTTCAAAAAGAGTTTCTTCAAGAACTTGACAGCACATGCACTCTTTGTTAAAGTATGATATATAAAACGATCAATACAAGGAGAAAACACAATGGAAAAGTTTGAAGTAGCCCCGAAAAATGTTGACACCCTGGAAATCGGCACTATCGGATCTGATGCTATTGATGCAGCTATGCAAGAGGTTTTTGGTGATAACTACCAAGATCTTGATATCGAGTTGGTTGAGGATGATGACTGGGATTACAACGAGGACGTTGTTTACTTCGACTAAATGATTAGACAATTAGAAATGCTCTTAGTATTTTTACTAAGAGCATTTTCTTTATTACAGATTTTATACTAGAAAATCATTCCCTCACACGCGGGGAATGCATACGAGGATTACCACGACTGCGTACCCCAGTCGGCTCATCCCCGCACACGCGGGGAATACTGAGGATGCTGTAGCTGATTCGGGTGGTTACTCAGGCTCATCCCCGCGCACGCGGGGAATACAAGACATAAGTTCAGTAAGTGTTCTATATGATGGGCTCATCCCCGCACACGCGGGGAATACAGGTAGTGGTTGTGCCATTCGTGGACACCTCCCGGCTCATCCCCGCACACGCGGGGAATACCCAGAAAGAGCCTTCTCAAGAGTCTTAGCAGCGGGCTCATCCCCGCGCATGCGGGGAATACGAATGCTGTTCTCGGGTGCAGGCTCGGAGTTGGGGCTCATCCCCGCGCACGCGGGGAATACTTGATCCCATAGTTTCTTTCTTAGCTCTTCTACGGCTCATCCCCGCGCACGCGGGGAATACAATCCCCATCTTCACGCTGCTGCCACGCGCTCGGGCTCATCCCCGCGCACGCGGGGAATACCTCCTTGCAGCCTTGCACTGCCCGGTCGCAGGCGGCTCATCCCCGCGCACGCGGGGAATACACTTGTTAACCAGCACCGCAATAACCATTATACATTTTTTTCAGTTAACTTGTCAATGTGTGATATAATGATTATTAAACAGATTCGATTAAGGAAAATATGATTATCAAAGAAACGTTCCTTGTGAAAGAGCATATTAAAAACCCTTTCCCTGATGATATGCATAAAATCATCATGAGGTCATTAGAACATTCTGATCACTTATCACCACTATCACCACGAAGTGATGCAGAACTTCTCTGGTCATATAATCCACAAGACAATCTTATCGTTATACAACACGATGATGCTGTAAGCATTAACGATAAGGATTTTCATAAAATATCTCAAGAAGATATTAACCCTATAAAAGACAATGAAATAATCCGACTCACAGGAAGAGTATCACGCTTATATACCTCTCATGAAAATATTGAAGAAGAACAAAAAGAAGTGTTAAAAGCACTTGGTATACAGTATTCTTCTTTACAAAGTAAAAGAAAAGCAATTCCTATTCCACAAGAAGAGCTTGATGAAAGAATGAAAGCTAAACTAGAAGCACGAAATATTAATGTTTCTCATATACATGCTCAAGTTGCAGAAGATCTTCAAATAGGTAGATCGCGCAAAAAACGCACTCCAACGTGTAATCTTATAGCAACGGTCACAGGGGATCAGGATGATTTGAATGCTTTGGTTTTCGGTGGTTTTGGAAAAGCAAAAAATTACGGTATTGGCTTACTCAATATTATAGAAAGGTAAAATATTATGCAATTTAAAGATAACGGTATCATTCGATTCACTACTTCTTATACTCCAGCTGAAGGTGAAGGAGCAAGAATAGCGCCAGCAACATACGCCGGAGACGAGACAGCTGGAAGAGCACAAGGTCCAGCGATATCAGATGGCACTGCTACTATGAAGTTAGACGATAATGGAAATATCATCACTGATGGTAGGTCACGATCAGTTGTCATTGACTCTATTGGATCACAAGCAACACGATCAGAACAAGCATTATGGAACTGTAGAGAAGAACTCTCATTACCAGGACTAGTATTACAAGAAGGTGATAAAGCACTACTTGAAGAAGTAGTACGTAAAAAGCTTGACGCAAGTAAAGCAAAAATTGAAGAAACTATAGATTTTGATGATCTTGTTGATTTCTTTTTGACCACGTTGAATATTTACAATGATCAGTCTTCTTCATGGATATTTCCACATAGGCATGTAGATGGTATTGTACGATTTGCATCTTCTACTCCAGATGGAAAAACAGAAGTCTGGACAAAAGACAAAGAACTCAAAAAGAAACTCCTTCAAGCATCTCCAAAAGACTTGAAGACCCTTCTTGAGATAGCACCAAATAGTGCTGTTTACGGGTATTGGCTATCAACAGGAGCACCAATCAATTACAAAGTTTCTCGCTCATACTCATACGATATTATTGGGTATGGTGCTTCACAGATTAATTATGGTTCTACTAAGATTGATACACTTCCAACTAATAAGGATTACAATTACAAGCTAGAAAATGGAAAACTACAAGAAGTAACAAAAGATGGGAAAAAACCATCAAGTTTCCTTCTCGGTTCTGTTCCTTCATACTCTACAGCACATATTACAGCAGAAAGCATCCTTGGAAAAGGAAGTATTCTCTTAGGACAATTACGCGCGCTGGTATCACAAGACTTAACACTTGATACTGCACAACAAGAAGCAGCGTTTCAAGCACTTGCTCATATAGCGCTACTAGGACATGCGCTTAAAGAAGATACGTGGAGCTTACGATCAGGATGCACGCTTATCCCCGAAAGGACATATTGGACTGGCGTTTATCCTGGGCAACAAGAAGAACAATTAGAAATTCTCACAGTAGAAGATTTAAAGCAGGAAACTGCACAAGCAATTGCTAAAGCACAAAACTTGGGTGTAATGGGAAATGCAGAAAGTAGAATACCGCTATACCTCAGTAATTCTCTTCTTACAGTATCTGTCGCACCATTTATCGATTCACTTACTAAATAAAAATAATATATTATCATAATGAAAGGAAAGGGAAAACGTGGTTATTATTGACGTAGAGTTCCCCTTACTATCCTATTCTGGAAGGAATGAAAAGGGGAAAACGGAACATATCCCATCACCATCAAAATTGCTTGCTGCTTTTCTTGCTACAGCATGTCGGGAAGAAACATTCTTAGAATCACTACGATTATTAGAAGAACAACAGCCTGTTATTTACATGGATAACAACACTTCATATCAAGTACAACCAACGATATTTGAACGCAAGAAACCGAACCTGAAAACAGAAAAGAACAATTCTATTGATAGGTCTCAAATTACGTCTTTTGCACAAAAGACTGGACAATCAAAACAGATCGTATACGATGATGTGAAAGTGTTCTGCAACAACCACGTTGTAAGTTATGTGTATGATCTTCATGATGAACATGTAGAGAAACGTATATCGCAACAATTAAGTCATCAATCAGGAAAGATTGGTTACTTAGGACGTTCTACCACTCCTGTTGTAGTACATGTATACACAAGTGATCACGTTGATGCTCAAGAGCGAACACGATACGTTCCAGGAGCATATGGAAAGCAAGTATCCATAGCGCAACCAGGATATATTGATTACCTCATTAAACGATATGATAATGAAAGTGTTGATATATCTTTACCGTTTCACTTAATGAAGAACGTATCGTATCAACCAGTACGAATGAGAAAAGACGGAAGAAGTTTCACTACGATTACATTTCCTGCTCAATCATATGGTTGGGGCGAAAAGATAGCTCGGATAACACAATCAGTACACCATGATGTCGCACCGCTTGTTACTCCAAATGGAAAACTGTTTGCTATCACTGCTGATGTTGAAGACCATAAGATAGCAGATTTCACGCTTGCAGCAATAGATGCTTTTGGTGAAGATGTTGAGTACTTAGACAAAGACTATAATCAATATCTTGATGCTGCATCAACATGGGTAACGTACACATCAGCACTACTTGATGGTAATAGCGTCTTAGCAGAAGCAAAAGTGTTAGCAGACTTAATGGAACAAACAGGATTATCTCTTGATGAGATAGAAGTAGAAATCATACCGAACTTATATAAGAAAAACAAAGTGGTCACTCCTATCAGTACAAAAACTCCTTATTATGATTGGATTGTGTTGGCTAAGTTTGCTCAACCAGTACAAGGACCACTATCAATAGGAAAAATGCAAGCATACGGATGTGGAAGGATGAAACATGCAGTATCCTAATTTTCACCAATTCTATAAAGATATACACGGATATACTCCGTATGCTTGGCAACAAGATGTTGCACAGTATGTTGACCTACATGGAGAAATCCCAGAACAAATTTCTGTTCCAACAGGGTTAGGGAAAACCTCAATGATTGACATAGTGTTATGGGCACTAGGGAAACAAATCTATGAGAAGAAACAACGTACTTTAGGACAACGAATTGTTGTTGCAGTAGAACGTCAAGTAATCGTTGATGGTATTTCACAACATGTAGAAACGCTTGTAGACACTCTTAACGATCCACGACATGATAGTACACGTATTGTTTCTGATGCTTTACGTACTCTTTCATATGATGATACAGCTGTGAAAATGGAAAGTTTCCATGGTAGTAGAAAATCTTCAGGTGAATGGGTTAATGCTACAGGGGTTACAATTGTATCTACAACAGTAACTCAGGTCACTTTACGTCTTTTAGGAAGAGCACCAGGAGTATCACGCGGAGTTGCTCCTATCCATGCAGGGCTATTAGCAAAAGATGCACTCATCCTCATAGACGAACCACATCTTGTGTCGCCACAAGTAACAACTGTTAAACAACTTTTGTCTTTAGAAGAAGGATTATCTCAAGTATGTTTAATGGGTGCAACAATTCAACAAGGACTAGTAGATACGTCACGTATATATACGTTTGATAAGCATAAAGAAACACAACACGCTATTAATAAGATTTCCTACAAGAAAGACCTCATGGTTGAAACAACCGGAAAAAGATCTATTAAAGATCGTGCTGTTGATATTGTAAAAACGTATATGAAGCAAGCATCTGATTTGCGTTTAGGTATTATTGTCAACACGATTGATGAAGCACAAGCAATAGCTAAGAAAGTGCAAAAAGATGCTGGTAAGAATGAGTATGAGGTTAAAGTTATCACAAGTCACATCAGGGGTGCTGATAGACCACAACCAGATGAGATAGGACAACCAGGACAACTCATCATAGCAACACAAACAGTAGAAGCAGGTGTTGATTTTACTCTTGATGTGCTTATCACAGAACTCACCGTGATGCCATCATTATGGCAGCGTTTAGGACGATTAAATAGAGATGGTTCATCAGCAATAGCACAAGCATACATGCTCATACCAGAAGAAAAGGGAGCGTATGGTTCTTCTGCTTCACAAGCGATCTATCAAACAGCACCATTACAACTTGTTGCAGAAGGATTACTTTCCCTTGAGAATCCTATTGATGCTAGTGTTGCACAACAAAAAGATATCGAAATGAGTATTCTTCAAGCATGTAACGCTCAACCAGGAGACTTCTGGGGTAAACAGCCTGTTCCAGCACGATTTGGACGCAATGTAATATCCAAAATGCTTGGGCTAACTAATACTCCTTTATATGAAACTGATGGATTCCTTCATGGTATTCAACAAGAAGATGAGCAGCATAGAGTAACTGTTTTATGGAGGGATGTTTCTTTTGCAGAAAACACTCAAAAAGGATTACAAGCATCAATCACAACACTGAGACCATTACCAGCAGAAACCATTGAGATATCCATCACGAAAGCATCTAAACTTGTAGAGAAGAAACATACACAAGACTATATTATTATTGATAATAGTGGACGGTTGTGTTCTAGAATAATTCCGGGATGTACAATCGTTATGAGTACTCATGCAGGAGGACTCACTGATAGAGGAATTGTCCCTAATGATAATATCGTTGTTTCTGATGTAAGCATGAAAATCGTCCTCTCAGAAGATTTAGGGCTAAAAAACCAGTTTGTTCCTATCACGGAAACTGCTGTATACGATCTTACTGGTAAACGTGTTGATGTTGCTGATTATTACGAACAGTTATCATATGATGAGATGTCTCCTGCTGCAATACGCAAACAATTATCACAGGAGCTTTCTCGCGCGTTTGGATATCCAATAGAAGTCAAATATACTCATGATGTGTTCTTGATGAGAAGAAAACCGAAAGAAGCACAGAATGATAACCATGTTGTATACCTTCATGATCACTTAACACAAGTAGGAAATACTGCTGCTGATTATGCACAAATAATACAATTGGATAATCATGAAGCATCCTCATTGCAGCATGCAGGATATTTCCACGATTTGGGGAAAATGAACGCACTGTTCCAAGTTATGCTTGGGAAACTTCCTTCTGATGAGCCTTTAGCAAAAAGCACGGGGAGATTATCAGGAGCACGTCCAGAAGCTCTTCATGGTTATCTTCATGAGGTAGCAGGAGCACAATACGTGCAGGATGTATATCATGATGATTTAGCACAATGGTTGATTGTGCAGCATCATGGAAGAGCAAGAGGTATCACACGAAACAGGTACGATATAGCACGTTATACTCCTTTACGTGTACGTTGTGAAGAGAATTATGGTGTATATGGATTGTTGCATTTAGAAGCAGTACTGCGTTGTGCTGATTGGTATGCTTCTGCTTATCCAAAACGGAATGAATTCCCAGTATCAGAGGAAGTAACACAAGCAATTTCATCGTATCATGATACATATAAGAATATTCCTGATACTGATGTTCAATATGCACAACCTTTAGAAGGTCTTTCTGGTGCTAATTTGGTTTCTTGGTATGCTGTTGTTGGTATTTTGCGCGCTGCTCAAGAACTAGGATATGAAGCATATGTGAAATGGGTGAATGCTGTTCCTGTTGTATCACTTGATGATGAGAAGTTAACAGTAGTATTACATCATATTGTTGATCGTCTTCAAGAAGATTATGATTATGCTACACAATTAGTAGATAAATATAACGAGCTAGCAGGAGGAAAACCTTCTGGGTTAAAAATACAAAACCATCGTCCTGTAATTCATGCTAGTGATATATATGATTTATATATATCTCTTAAAGGAAACGTATATCAAAACTTGTTTTCTTCATGGGTACAAGCAGCATCATTTACAGATAAGGGTCTTGAGAACTTTTCGTTTACTATACCATTCCTAGCAGCGAATAGTACACTGTTTGAGGAACATCTCACACGAAGCACTTCAGTAAGTAAAATTCAGGAAGCCCTTAAAGACCAGTTTGTTGGTTGGCGTAATGGGGAATCAAAAGAAGCCTTAAACCTTTCTTCTGAAATACCAAATGTTAATCCTTATGTTTCTCTTTTAGGACTATATGGCGGTATCACTGATATTGCGTTATCACAGTTTAGTCTTGGTGCAACGAAGAGTAATGATAGATTCTTACCTTTGGTTGATTTATTTGTGAATGTTGATGAGCTTACACAAATAACATATGGATTAGCGTTCTATGAGAATATTGAAGGGTTATCATACTTGTACGGTAAAAACGATAAAGAGAAAACGCAGAAGATACTTCCAGGAGTACTTATTCAATAAGGGTCTATTACTGTATGTATTGCTGTAAGAAGTTCTTTCTATATGTATCGTATTGATATCGTATAGATCTTCTTACAACAATCAGCATATGCAGCAATTCCCACTAAATCAAAATTTCTCCATCATTATTTTCATGTTTTTCTTAAATAATAAAATTGCAGGTGTTAGGATGCTCATCCCCGCACATGCGGGGAATAAGCAATGGTTACTCGTGTTTCTACCCTGGAAAAGGGCTCATCCCCGCACACGCGGGGAATACGACCATGAACAACTGTGATGGCATTTCCCATTGGGCTCATCCCCGCACAAGCGGGGAATACTCTTCGTCCTGAAGTCGTTAAGGCTATGGGTGGGGCTCATCCCCGCACAAGCGGGGAATACAGAGCGTCTTTGCCTAGTTTATCAAGAGCGTCCGGCTCATCCCCGTACACGCGGGGAATACTCAACTTGAAGTCGTTCTGGATATCCTTCAATGGGCTCATCCCCGCACACGCGGGGAATACAAGAAGACCAACACCAGCAGCATCTCCAGTACCGGGCTCATCCCCGCACACGCGGGGAATACACTTGCTGACCAGCACTGCAATAACCATTATACATGTTTTGGAGTTAACTTGTCAAGCGTTCTATGAGAATATTGAAGGATTACCATACTTGTACGATAAAAACGATAAGAAAAAATACAGAAGATACTTTCAGGAGTACCCTTTCAATAAGTAGTTACTAGTACAGTGATAAACGATAAGCCGGACTAGTTAATATCAAGATGGTAATCAACTAGTCCTTCTAATCATGGTCTATATGAACATATACCATATGCAATACTCCCGCTAACACGGGGAGTGATTTTTGACGCGAGAATATTTACGGTGGCTCGGGAACATCCCTGCTAACACGGGGAGCGATTCATACTTATCTTTTATCTTCGTTATTTGTGTGTGGGAGATACCAGTTGTCCATCTGGATCGAGAACAAGAAGGGGGTTATCCCCACGTATGCGGGGAATAAAAGCTGGAGTTTCAGACACGAGGTGCTTCTCACGACTCATCCCCGATTACGCGGGGGAATACTGAGTATTTCTCATCTATCTTATTTTTAATAAGGGCTCATCCCCGTACACGCGGGGGAATACCAATGAGTGATAAGGAATGTTTCGCGTACACCAGGCTCATCCCCGTACACGCGGGGGAATACACTTGTTAACCAGCACCGCAATAATCATTATACATGATCTAGGGACAACTTCAAAAACTACTTTTCGTATACCTTTATTTCATGCCATTATGATTTCATACTATGTGTTATACTGGTATTACATACTATGTATGTACAAACACATTTGACACAGAAAGGTTAAATCATATGTCTGATAACACATATAATAACGATTTTCACACCACAAACACAAATCCTTATGAAAATCTCAATGATAATCTCACTAACCTAAACAACACAGAGACACCACAGGATACCACTACTCAAAGAGAAAACCTTGAAGATACACTGTATCAAAACACTCCCTCGCAACCAGATGCAATCACACCACAAGATCAACGACAAGATCCGGTGACAGAACGAACTGAGTATGTCATCCGCCCAGAAGATAGCAAAACCAACACCACTTCCCAAGATGAAACAAGAAATAATGACGAATCCTTTACTGACAAGATCAGTGAAGGATTTGATAATTTTAAGGAGAAAGTAGAAGACGTTTTCGATGATGACGATGAAAAAGAACGTCCAGTTGATGACGATGACCTTGCACTACAAGAAGTGCTTGATAAGCCAGTAGAAGACGATTATCTACAAGATGCAAACGTTGTAGATCAAGAAGTTGAAACTCCACTAGAACAGTCGAAAAATGCTGATGTGCAGCCACAAAAGGATGAAGGACTTCCTAGTGAGGTAGACTCACCATTAACAACCCCTACTCCAGAACCAACACTTCCAGAACAAGAAGATGTTCTTGTCGATGATGATTTCGACCAACCTCATGATCAAGCAAACGTCAACTACCGAGATGAAGAAGAATCAGACGTTCGCGTACTTATTTATGCAGACGAAATCGATGGAACAGGAACTGATACTACCAATGTGTTCCAGGAGATTTCCGATAAGCTTGACACTATTATTGATCTTCTTCAAGATAAAAACGCATAACATAGCATTTACTACATAACTATTACGCCCTTTCACAGCATACATCGTTTGTGAAAGGGCGTATGTTATATTAATCGAGCTGGTTTTGTTGAAAACTATCGTAGATCTCACGAGATGCTTGCTTGCGATGTTCGCTATCTTCTAGGATATTTTTAATATCATCAGAATAGATGCTCGTGTTTTCAATAACATTGTATCGTTGTGCATCTACATAATTATGCATTGCTTTTGTCAATGTTTCTCGATCATTTTTCGTGATGTCAGAACGATCAATCTGGTCGAAAATCTGTGCGAATGCTACTTGGTTTTCTGGAACGAGCAACACATCAAGAAACTTTTCACGTTCATAATTATTTTTCGCGTAGAATCTCCCAATAGCATCTGCTCCATGGTCTAGCTTTCCGTAATACGTGTTTTTTGCGCTGATCATAGGAGTTTCCTTTTTAACGAGCTGATTTTTCAAAGACTTATGCTGTGTTTTATCAATACTGTTATTGTTTCCATCGTCTGGCATTGTGGTGATAAATGTTGCACCAACACATAGCATAATACCAAGAAACAATATAATAGGAATAGGACGAACAAGAAAAAGCGCTATACACAGTACTGCAGGAGCAAACATAAAAGTACGAGGTAGATCATAAGAGGTGTCATATGCACCAGAAAGGTTCTTCGCAATGGATTTTCCATCAGACTTGTCGATGATATCTTTACGATAGATGTTGTAATAGACTTCTCCGCTACCATTTTCTGCTGCGCTTTTCGGCACTTTTACAACATGGTATGCAGTATTATCTACGGTAAAGACAATGTTTTCTTTTCGTGGACTGTTCATGATAGTAGTATTCTCCTTGTGCTTATTACTCTTTGACGTTACACCATTTTGCGCTATTTGTCAACAAGCACATTATTAATCCACAAGTTGTTGATATGATTTTGACTGTTTACTCATATTAAGGATGTCATTGATAGTTTCTTGTGGTTTTCCAGCAGGAAGTTCTGGAAGTTGGTTTTCAACATTGTCTCTTGCTGCATACATATAGTTGTGAAACGCTGTATGTAGCGAAGCAGTTTCTGTATGCGTGATATTTTCTTTTCCTAAGTGATAAAATACATCTGAGAACGATTGCCTTGATATATCATCTTCAAGAACGTCGAATAGATGGTATCGTTCAAAATCATTTTTCGCTTTAATAGTTGTAACCTTTTCCGTGTCTTCAAGCACTGCTCTAAAAAGCGCTGATTTGAAAAAAGATTATCTTCATGTGAAGGGGATAGGTCTTTTGCGAGTTCTTTATAGTTTTTGTACCCGAATCGCCCCTTGCTTGATGAATCTACAAAATATTTCCATATACCAATAATATAAAAGAATAGAAAGATATAGCCTATGGAATATATTATCATGTTGGAAAAAAATTCAATATCTGTAAAAGGTGCAATAAACAGTGGAGATGATATAAACGATAGAACTGCATATAGATATGTCTCTTTAGCAATACTTTTCATAGATGTATCTCCCCACATTTTGTTTGCAAGGTGTTCAGCTTGTGTATCATCATGGATTTCCCGCACATACACATCATAAAAAACATCAGGCTTTCTGCCATTTGGCTTATCATGTTGTTTTCGCACTACTTGATACACCACGTTGTTTTGTGTGTAAAAAATATTATCGTCCATTATTATCCTCACTCTATATCTTAAATATAAGACTACCTAAAATAGTTATCAAAGTCAAAACAAAACTTGCGTTTTATAGAATTGTGTGATATATTACTGTTGTTTACAAATCAACTATCAATAAAGGAAAAATCGTGAAAATAGTTTATGCTTTACAACAAGGTGTTCCTGAAGAAGAAAAAGAAGAAGTACGATTCAAAATAGACGAAATTTATCTTAAATACCCAGAAGTTCTATTGCATGTGCTTCGTGATCAGTTTAATAAAAATATTCATGGGTTTGATATGCCAAGCCTTAAGTTGCATGATACTAATAGTTTCAATGAGCATTCTATTTTTGAAGGATCTTTCACTGTTTCTTTTGAAGATTATGATGGTTTACTAGATGTAGAAAAATGGGCTTTCATGATCATGGATAAAGAACATGCTTCCATTGGTGTAGACAAGATGAAACTGTTCATTGAATCTTCAATAGATAACTATTACCTTAGGGACTATATCTATGAAAAGATGAATAAATCTTACAATATGATTACCAACGAAGAGTACGAGATGTTCCATCAGCTTATGGGAAGTATGCATATTGATATTCATTGGGAAGATATCTAATCATCTCACCCATCGAAATGTTTTCATACGATCCCCAATCTTTCACAGATGAAACTTCCGGAGACGTATTTCAAGAGATCGCTCACAAACTAGATGAAATCATCAAGCTTTTGAAAAACCGCAACGTCTAATCACACACCCATTAATTTAACCCCTTAGGATGAAAATCCATAAGGGGTTAAATTAATTCCAGTTCTTTTTCTGTGGTAGCTACTAGAGTAAATGGTATTTATGAGATGAGTTTTATCTTAACCTCTTCCCTATCGAATATTCTCTGTTGAATCTCATAAAGATCATGATCTTCGATCTTATTAGGAATGCCATTAGCACAGAACAATTCCCAAATAGAAGCTATGTATGAAGCGTCATCATGTTGTCCACAATCGAATATGACACCACGTTCATAATCAGGTAGAGGGCGCTGTATACGCCTATGAGACCATTGCATCCATTTGTCTCGGATACTTCCCTCATTAAGGTCCATCAACTCGTTAGACGGAGTTCCGTAAGATCTATAATTATGCCATAGTGTCGGTCGTGGACAACCATCATCGGTAACAAAATACGCCCATAAAATTGCTGCTTCATCAATATCTACTTGTGTGACACCTTCATCTTTGTTTTGTCCTTCTTCAGGATAATGCACCCTTCCTTCAGATGGGATACAGAAATACCCAAGGTGCTGTTCAGAACGTTGTAACCATTGTTTCCAAAGTAAAACTCTTGCGGGGTCAATCATTGCGATTTCTAACGGTTTAATCTCCATGTGGTAGGTAAATATAGACATAGTATGTAAGGCTCCTTTATTTATTACTAATACTGGTAAATAATAGGAGTAGAAACAAGCATCAACTAGACTATGATCACACGCTTTCTCATAGAGAAGACAAGCTAAATAGACAATACTATTGTTTTATAAAATGTAACTTATGCAAAATCGTAAGGAAAAGACATGGTGAGCACACAGAAGTTAAACAGGAATGATAAGATACTGGTGATATTACAGGTCTTTTTCGCGCTCCTACCTTGTGGAATTATGATCATCCCAGATATCAATCATTATCCGGACATGGGCAATATCATTTTCTTATTATTAGTCGCTAATATAATCCTTAATATTATTCTACTGTTAAAGAGAGATACTATTTTTCAGAAAGTAGCAAAAGGCGTTCTACTTTCATATGTAGTCGTGCTGATAATAATTGTGATTATGTTTTTACAAGCTCTCCATGAATTTTCTACCACATTCCCGACGTAGATAACGCACATACTTCTAGAACGCTTCATACGCTCCTCTGAGAGGTTGAGATATTTACTAGGTAGACTTGTTTAGATTTCTAATATCAAGCTGTTAAAAATGAATTTAGAGAGTATCAATACTATCTTGTGAAACAGCTAATTTATTTTTCTCGGTATCTTTAAAAGGGTCATTTTCTAGAAAAGTATATTGACTTTCTGTTTTCTTTATGATAGTCTAAATCAAAATTATATTGACTATAAAGGAAGATCATGAAAATAGTTTATGCGTTCCAGCAGAATGTCCATGAAGAAGAAAAAGAAGAATTCAGGTTCAAGATTGATGAGGTCTATCTGAAGTATCCAGAAGTTCTACTGCATGTGCTTCGTGAGCAGTTTGAGAAAAACATTTATGGTTTTGATAATCAAAGCCTTACATTACATTCAAATGATACAGTTGACCACCTTAAACGTTTTAATGAGAAATCACTTTTTGAAGGGTCATTTATTGCTTCTTTTGAAGATTATGACAGCACAATAGATATTGAGAAGTGGGCGTTCATGATCATCGATGACGAGTACGTACCTGTTGATGTGGATAAAATGAAAAAGTTCATTGAATCATCGATAGTCCCCTATTATCTAAAAGATGATATATATAAGAAGATGATAAGGCATTGCGGGATGCTTACTGGTAATGAATTCATGACATTTCATAATCTCATGAATAATGCGAAAATTACTATTGATTGGAGCGAGGATTAATTATCGCATCCATCTGAATGTCTGGGTGTTATCCCAGTCTTTTACAAACGACATATCTTCAAACTCGATGATATTTCTTTGACTATCGTCAACCAACGGAAGATAACCAGCTAGTGTTGCATATCCTTTCGGGGTGAAACTTCCTGTTGCATACATGATTTCATTTACATGGTTTTGAACACTATTGATCATAAACTTTGCTAGTCCTTGTCCTTGGAAATTAGGACGAACTTCAATAGATTCTAGAACAAGACGATAAGTGTTGTTTTTCTCTAGTGATGGGTCATACCAGTAACAGATATAACCGATAACAACATCATCAGCTTTCATCCAGAGAGTTTGTTTAATATTGTGGGATCGTTTGCGCACGAGATTACGCGTAAACACGTAATCATGTCCACGGTAGGTGTCTGTCCAAACAACTTCTGTTACATCTTTCATGGTCTTGATCATACCATGTCATAATGATTCAGTCAAGATAGATTCTATCCCACGCCAAAACCTATGATATAATCTCATTAAATTAACTCAAGGAGATATCATGTCTACAGATCAACAAGATCACCAACAAGAAGAACAAAACGATAATATGTACAAGATGGATTCTGACCCATACTTTTATTAATATCTCTTTAATGATTTTATATTCTGATATAAATAAAAAAATACATACTATGTGTGATACAATAATTGATATTGAATCTCTCACCCCTAAAAGGAAACGATTATGAAAAAACGCATAGTACTACCAGTTATGTTTGCTCTCACGTCTACCCTTATCACACCGATAGCGAACGCAGCAACGCCACCAGAATTTTTAAACAGTGGTAAAGAAGAAAACCTCAATAATCACATGAGCATCATCTCCACAACCGATGTGAATTTCACGAAAATGCCAGATGGAATACCTGTAGCAGTCACAGCGACTGCAGGATATGGCTCAACAATCAACGTCATCGACCTCAATACCAGAAAAATTATTAAACACTTCAAGATCGGATCGATGACAAAAGAAAAACAGCAATATGCATCATATTCCACAGGAAATGGTCATGTGTTCATTGGTTTTTCAAATGGAGAACTCTGGGACGTTGATATCGTTAAAGGAGAAGGTAAACTCATCGAATATCCGAACGGATTTGCCAATCCTAATTTCATCTGGGATGTAGCTGAAGGAGAAAACGGTAACATTTATTTCGGAACATATCGTTCAGGAGAAGGTTACGGAACAGTATTTGAATACAATGTTAATACTGGAAAACTACGAGATTTCGGTGAGATCGATAAAGGCGCACATTATGTCAGATCAATTGCTTATTACGATGGTAAGGTATATGCGGGCATGGGTACTGGTCCAGGACATAATGGAATCATTGAGATTGACGTGAAAGATCCTTCTAAGAAGCGTCCATTCTACCAAGACCTAGATTCAAAAGAAAACGATAATATTGCATTCCAAGGACACTTAACCGCATATAATGGTTATCTGTACTCAGTTCCAGATTCTTCTAATTATCGCGGACAAGTATTTGTCTACGATATTAAAAATGATAAATGGACAGACGTGATAGAAGGGTCTAAGTTCATGGGAAATCAAGTCATGGGATATGAAGGAAACACCGTACTCATGAAGAATTCTAGCGGGTACATATCTCAGTACAATCCTCAAACACAAACACTTACACCATTAGTAGAAAAGAATATTAATGGTTCCACAAGAACATCAGGACTTATGGATAATAAAGTATACACGTTCGAAGGTAATGGTACTATTCGTTCAGTTGACTTGAAAACAAAAGAGATTATTGAAAGTCCAACAGATCAAACCGGAATGGTTGGAACTGAAAGACAGATCGAAGCAATACACTCAAGTATTGGCGGGGAGATGTTTGTGGCTCCATTTTTCCCAACTAATCAAATCCGTTCGTTTAACCCGTGGGATAGTAAAGAACAGTTGAATAAAGATGATTCCCTCATTGATTATGCGCAACAACAAGTTCAGTTCATGGATACTGTAAATGATAGGTGGTTTATCTCTGGTGCATACCCTGGAGGATGGGTTGCTATTACTGATAGGAAAGATGGTAGTTTCAAAAAGGTAGAGATCGGTAACAAACAAATTCGTCCAACGCATGCGACCATGATTGATGATCACACAATAGCTGTGACCTCATCTCCTGATTATGGATATCCTCATGGTGGAGTATCTATTATTGACGTAGAAAAAGGAGAGCTTCTACACTTTATTTCTACCCCGAATGTTGCACCATTAAGCATTACTCACCTAGATGGTAAAGTCTATGTCGGTACACTTTCTGAACCTCAAAGAGGAGATACCCCATTGAAGCGTTCGGGAAAACTCATTATTATTGACGCAAAAACTGGGCAACAACTTAATGAAAAAGTTCTTCTTGATTGGTCTCGTGGAGTTCATAATGTACTCGCAACAAAAGATGGAAGACTATTCGCTACATCAAATGAAGCTATTTATGAACTAGACCCATCTACCGGAGAAGCTAAGAAACAGCATAGAGTAGAAGGAAGTGGGTTCTACCACCCAGGACATATGATAGAAGCATACGATGGTATCGTTATAGCTAAGCACAATTCTCAAAAAGGTAAAAATGAAATCTTGTGGATAGACCCTGATGATATAACTCAATCACGTCCGCTTGCAGAAGGGTATATTCCCACAGTTAATACTGAAACTGGAGATCTTTATTACCGTAAAGCAGAAGATAAAAACCTCTTCCGCATTAATTACGATGTAACTGGTGAACAATACTTGCAACCAGCTTATAAACCTGTAAAGGTAAAAGACGGAGAATCTGTTACTATAGATCGTCCTCTTAATGATGGAAAGAAACTTTCTGATAAAACGAAGTTTAGTGCAGGTAAAGATTTTCCATCGTGGGCGAAACTACAAGATGATGGATCAATAGTCATTGAAAATATTAAAGAGGTAGAAGGAAAGAAATATGACTTAGCTGTAGATGTGACTTATCAAGATGGTTCAAAAGAAACGATCACCGCGCCTGTGATAGTTGAATCATATTATGTTGCGCCCAAGCCATCACCAAGTACATCTGAAACTCCTACGAGTACAAAAATTGAAGAAAATGGACAAGATACCCCAACCTCTTCATCTCCAACGTCTGAAGAAGAATCTACTACTTCAATATCTGGAGAAGAATCTACTATTCCTTCAGGAAATACCTCCGTGACTGAAGAAAATTCATTCACTACGAACACGGCTATAGTCAATGAACCAAGTGTGCAACCAAGTGATATGAACAGACCTGTGAATATTCCTGAAGATGATAAAAAAGAAACGTCTGAAGAAACATTAAATGATAAAGAAAGAAAAGATCAAGATTCATCATCGATTCTTTCTCGTAAGGGTGGTATCGTAGAACCTACACAACAAGATAAGAATCCTATAGTCCTACCTCAAGGATACCCACAAGCTCCATCAATACCATTTAATTATCAACAACCACAAGTTGTATCTACTCCAGGAACATTTGCATCTGTTGGAAAACAAGGAGCAATAGTTGATACGGGCGGACACGTTGAACAATCAATATGGAGTCGTATAGTACAAGCGTTTAAGCTTCATTAAGGTCTAAACTGATACTTATATTCTGGAGCAACCATGCGTGTATTCGTTAGCGAGTACACGACTTCTCCACCTTCAAGAGGGAAACAAATATTGACATGGTAATTATCACCAGGATATAGGTAACCCCAGGAATATTTAATTGGTTCTGATCAGGTCCCTGCATATACGTGGTATTAATATTTTGAGGATCTGTCAACTACCAATTCATCGGATCGATAATAACGGTATTTTCTCCCGAGTTTTCATAAAACATGATCGTACAAATATCGATTGTTTCATTATCATGAGGAAGACGTGAGACGTTTTTCTAATTTAATCAATAGTCCATCTCCGATTGAATAGATTCTCCAATAGGAGATCCTAGAGGATCAGGAGTATTTGTTTCTTCTACTGTAGTTAACACAGGAGGGGGCGTGTCAATATTTGGTTCTCCGCCAGATAATCGAGTGAGAACATAGATAAGAAGTCCAAAAGCAGCACCAATAGCTACCAAGATGATTCCTACCCATACCGCAGCAGGAATACCTTTCTTTTCTTCTTCTGGTTGAATATAATCATCAATATTGAGGTCTTCTTCTACCTCTCCTGGCGCTATGAGGGGATTACTTGTAGTATCTCGTATGTTATTTACTTGTCCATCTGGAACAGGAGTTTGTTGAGTAGAAATAATATTTTCACTAGTATATTGTGTATTTTTCATGTGTATTTCCTCGATATCTAAGCAGAATTGTGTAAAATATATCATAGGATTATATAGCAACCAAAACAAAAATATTCTTTTTAAAATGATTAAAGCGAATTTATCATTACGTATCTATCTTTTGTTTAGAGCATATGTTTTCGATATTATAAATATATGAATGTATCCAAAAACTATATAAAAGGACGTTGACATGGAAAACGATACTATTATGAATTTTTATCGATTAGAAAAACTCGCGAAATTTTCCATCCCACTTTCTGGACGAGGTTTTGAGAAAGAACGAAAAGTTATTGTTGATGGTTTTTATCAACTCTATGATCGTATCGGATATAAACAATACGAGAACTTCACACATGCAATAGATGATCTTGAAGACGATATTATACAACACATCGGACATATTCCTGGAGAACTCGAAGATCTCGTCGAGCATCTTCATGATAACAGTGGAGCTCCAAAAGATGAAAATATACAAGCATATAAAAAGTTTTCTCATGATGCACAGAAACTTCTTCAACAAGCATCACAACAACCAGAATCCAGAAGAGAAGATGTGTTGCAATATATCAACGACAGCGCGTATTACTTATGGACTGATCTTATCGAAGATGTACGATCAAACAATAACAATTATGAGAAATCATATAGAGATGTTTTAAGATTCATTCAAAACGGATAATATAAAAATAATATCCCCTGACTATAAACAGTCAAGGGGATATATTATATATGGCGCAAAATGTACTACCTAAAAAGATTTGCTATCTTTGTCCAGATAGACTCTTCAACTGATCCGCCAGTATCTACAACAGCGCCTTTTCCAGCAGCTCCTATAGTATTTTCGCCGTTAAGTACAGCTCCTATACCAGGACCACTAATTGGCGCAATACCACTATTAGTGTTTGATGGAGCTTGGTTTACTCGACTTGGATTAGAAGGTGATACAGGGGAAAGTCCTCCTTTTACACCTGTATTTCCAGCAGCGCTCGTATTTTCGCTATTGTTCGTGCTTTCTTGAGACCCATTGCTAATTACTCTAGATCCAGTAGATTTTTCTTCTACTTTATCATCATTGTTCTTCTTTGATCCTGACGATATATTTTCTTCCTCACTATCATCTTGTTGAATCTTACTAAAGTCAGAATCCTTCTTGTCAGAACCATTGATCATATCTTTGATTCTGTCAGCGATACTATTTTGTTTTCCATCAGTATCTGTAGGAACTTCTGTAGTCTTTCCTGCATCATGAGCATCGTCTTCAACAGCAGTATCGTCAGTGTTTCCTACACCGTCTTTGTCATCGGTGTTTCCAGAAGAGGTGTTATCACCCTTGTCTGTTTGATCGGGAGTGCCTGATTCTGTTGTATCAGGGTTATCAGTTTCTTCATTAACTCCGGTAAAATCTTCTTCTGTATTGTCTGTATCAGTGTTATTATCTACTGCACCACCTGTACTGTTAGAATCATCAGGTGTATCTTCTCCAGTATTATCAGTTTCTCCACCAGTGTTATTTCCACCAGTTTCGGTGTTGTCAGCATCACCGCCAGTTCCAGGATCAACTTCATTATCAGAGGTTCCAGATCCACCAGTTTCACTATCAGTGTTATCTGCTTCTCCACCACTTTCGGTTTCTCCAGAAGTTCCACCTGTGGATGTGTCTTCCTCAGTGTCGGTGTTGTCTGTCTCGCCAGGATCACTTGTATTATCTGCAGGTTGTCCTACATGGATAGTAAATGGGATAGTGTCTATAGAATCAATATTGATATTTCCATCGACATCAGGGTCGGTAAATACTGTATAAATATCATCGTAAGTATATATCACAGTGACATTAACAGTCATTGATTGCCCTTCTTGTGCAGAATCAGGAATTCGTATTTCTGAAATTCCAGATATAGGGTCTGGATCAGTAATGCTATTCAACCAATCTGCTTTTTGATCTTCTGGGACATTATTGAATTTTATGCCAAAGTCAGGATCATTTTCATCGAGATCAACGACATAAATTGCTCTCATTCCAGAAAGGAATTCTCGGTGGTCTTCGTGTGAGAATGTATTGTAATATTTTTGCATTTCATCAATATCATAATTGAACTTTTTGGCTAGTTCATCAGCTCGTTCATTTGGGACATTTCCTGATGGGTGAACAATTACAAAATCCCCAGCTTTCCCATATACATCCTCATAGACAGGAGCATATGAATCATTAAGTCGAAAAGCGCTTGTCACATCAGCAGTGTCGTTCTGCGCTTGTGCTTCTGGAAGTTGAAGAGCACCTATAGAAAGTCCAGCTATCATAAAAGCTGATAAAGATTTTTTCGTGAATGTATTCATACTTTGCTTCCTCATATTGCATAATTTTGTTGTTTACAATCTGCAAACATCATACCTACAATTATATATAATATCTACATTGTAAGTGAGAATAGAACTGTATTGACTTTACTGCGTTTTTGTGAAAGAATGTATAGCATCTAAAGAATCAGTAATTTAAAGGAAATAGTATGATAAAGAATATGACAAAAGAAGATATTCTCGCAAAAGCTCGTGAAGATGCTGTTAATATCATTGAAGCAACAGGGGTTGACCCATTAAAAATATACTCTCGGGAAATCTACACAATTATCGAAAAGATGGGATACAAGATCCGCATTTACAATGACGATGAATATGTTCGAGGATATGATCAAAATACACTTTATGTTAATAAACGCATCTGGAATGATAATATAGTGAGAAACGGAAATACACAATGGTACAATTCTTATCTTAAACTAGAGTTACTATTTATTCTCGGACTTGCTCTTTTGCACACAAACGAGAAAGAAACATTCACTCAAGAAAAACGACACGCACCGTTCGTCCCGATAACAAACGAAGATGTATACGCAACAGAATTCGCTAAATCGGTCATTTTATGCGATTACACATTAAGAACTGATATTGATCTTGTACGATATCACCGGAGCTACTTTCCATCGTATTCTGACGGTATTAGCTATCTTGCAAGGGAACACAAGGTAAGCGTTGCTTTCATTGAGGATAGGATGAAGGCATACGGGATAGAGATTGTGGTTTAGTTCCCACTATTATATAGTTTGGTTACCTTATTGATATCCCAGAGGGCATCTTTAAGAGAAGTAGTGGGAAGAATACAAAATAGATTCGACGTTTTGCGAGATAGTGCTGTAACATCACCTATAACAGTTTTTAAACCGTTTCGAAGGAGTAGCCCTCCTAATTGATTTTTTGTAATACCTAACGAGTCTGCAATATATTCCTGACTCTTCCATTTTTCATTTTCCTTATTTACAGGATTGTCATATTGACAGAGTATACACTTATAATCATACATGTCTTTTCCATAATGGTATCTACCATGCGAACTTAACGGTCCAACAAGTTCTTCTTTAGTAAAATTATCATAATACCGTTTTTTAACATCTCTAGGAATTTCACCATATCGTATAGCGGTTCCATCCTTTTTTACAAGATTATTTTCTTTTTTGTGCTTTTCTCCATCTTCTCTCTTCATATTGTCGGCGCACTTCCTTGAGCAGTATTGACGTTCACGAGAATTAAAAAACTCTTTATTGCAATACAGGCATATCTTGTTTGTCCGCTTCCGAAACCCTGTTTCTCTTTGTTTTGAAATATAACCATGTCCTTTAGGCTTAATATAATTTCTTTTAATTATTTTACCTACTGTTGTAGAAGATAATCCTGTTTCAAGAGATATCTCTCTATACGACATATCTTTTCCAATATACATTTCAATAATTTCTAAATCAGAAAAAGTGATATTATTTTCTTTATTGTACTTTCTTTTTTCTTTAATTATTTTATCATTTTCTTTTTCTTTGCAAGAAATGCAGATTCCGTCTCTTCTATAAGTTAAGTTTTTAGTACATTCAATACACGGTTTCGATGATTTATTATTTGTATTTTTTACTGTTTCTGAGCTGTTCTTCCTAGACTCTTTAGTAGGAGTAAAACAATAGTACGTCTCATCTGGTTCCATTCCATAAAATAATGGTTTTAATAAATTAAACCATTTAATTTCGGCAGCATTTTTGATATCAAGATTATCTTCTGTTACTTCTAGGATTTCTAGGTAAATATCATCTTTATTTTCTTTATTTTGGTAATACTCAGCAAAATCTTTACGTGCATGCTTACCATTTCTTAATTTCTTTAAGTGAGAAGATTTTCTTGATTCTATATTACAAGATTGTCCTATATATAAACATTGGTCATTTTCTCTATCAAACCAACCGTAAATTCCTACTGTCATAATACACTCTTTCTGGTGTTGTTTTACTTAGTATCTATATCTTACAGTAAAAGCATGGAAAAGTCAAGTCATTATGAAATCCTTCTTGACAAACAGGTTGGATGTATGTTATAGTAGTTTTAGATGCTTAGAAGTGAAGAAAAAACTAAATTTATACATTAACTTGACAAAAGAAAAGATAATGTGCTATAGTAGTTACATTCTTCTTTCAAGGAGAAAATATAGAAAATCATAAAGATGAACTTGACAAAAGAAAATCAATGTGATAGTCTATATTAGTAAATTAAATATTTCCCTGTAATTCAGCTGGAAGAATGGCGCACTGTTAATGCGTTTGTCGCAGGTTCGAGCCCTGCCAGGGAAGCTTTGGTAGAATACTATTACGCGAATAGTAATCCTACCTGTCACCTGTAAGTCATCAGATAGGAGATCTTACAGGGAAGCATTACACGTCTGGTCCCGGACAATCCTATCAGGACAACCATCACGATTCGCGCATGTGATGGTTCTTATTTTTTCTCCTTTCTGGTTCGACTTGTAGCTTAGCCTTCTTTACGAAGTGAAGCTACAAGTCTTTTTATATTTCCATAACAGTTCTTTCCTTTTGGGTATATTCTGTATTTTGTCGTGCAACAATACCAGCTATAAATTGCAATCCAAAAGCTATAAATCCAAATGCTCCCCAAACAGCGAGTGGTAGATCTATATCTTGAAACGCGATACCCCATAGAAACCACGCTCCAGCATAAATACACCACGTAAGGGTATAGAGTGCTCTAAGAGCCGTTCCAGTAAGTGGAACACCATGTCCGTCCTTGTGAATAATGCTTTTAATTGAAGTAACCAATTGTGGAAGAAACTGGACGATACCAAATAGTGCAAGAAATATCCCTAGTCCAAGATCATGAAATAGGACAGTTGACAGTACCATAACAGTTGTAAATATAACAGCAAATATAACAGAATGCTTTTTGTCTTTGACTGCAATATCGTTAAATATTAACCAGTAAACAACAACGCTTCCTAAAGTGGCAAGAGCACCTGAGATAATCAATGTTGTGCTACCTGTGAGATATCCATATATCGACCATCCCACACCTGCTATTATCCATGCTGTTTCGCTGATGATAGATATTCCATCAGAAGAACGTGTCTTTTTCAATTCAATTGCTAAGGGAATAATAATTATTGCTTGTATGCATAAAAGTACGATCCCGAGAATGTAGCGCAGTTCCATAATGTAGTCTTTCTTATATTTACTATTAACTATTATAGTATATACCAATATAACATACTATGTGTCACTTTCTCCTTGACATATCTATGTTATTCATGTTACTGTTGTGACTTAAGTGATCAAAGTGATATAAGGAGAAAATAGTTTATGAAAAATAATATATACGCAATTATCAGTGAGATGAAAAATGCTTTTCAACGATCAATCAAGAATCACCCATCTCGAATTGCTGATGATGAATTACTTATCGTATTAAAAGAAAATAATGATCTTTTAGAAAAATACAACCAATTGAAAATATTGCAAGCGCAACGCGATGTTCTGCAATCAGAAATGAAATATCTTATCGCTCAGCGAGGATCTGAGAAGTATACGCGTCTTCGAGATCAACTTGATGTGATTAACACACAGATTATGGATATGAAAATCTAGGTGAAATTAACGTCACCTAGAAGTTATCCACATGAGGTTCTATGACCTTTCCTTGTGATGCAAGTTGAGTAATATTTGGGTTTGATGCATTATATGAAAACGCAACCATTGTAGCGTGGAAAAATGTTGTAATAATAACATCTTTCCATGTTGTGCATGATGGTTCATGAATTTCAATAAGATAAAGATCTTTAAGCTCATCAATATTTTTTGATGGTTTTCTTTGTTTAATTATACACTGGATTTCATCCTCGTTACTATCGTGAACAATATCACACACGTACTCGCCTACTGCAAGAACGATGTGTGTTGTATCAAAGTTTTCTTCAATTGAATATATGCAAACACCTGGAAGTTGTTGTGATAACTCTAGAATAGTTGATGCATTAATTATGTGTATATTACGAGGATTTTCTACCCATGTTTCCCATGGTATTTTCTCATAGTTGTGTGTTCGAGAGTTAGCATACTGTTGTTGTATATATGAATATGCTTTGTTATATTCTGGGAACTGTTTTTGATAATTAGTAAATACAGGATTATCATATTCAATATAATCGATATTGCGTTGTAGAATTGAGAAGAAATCTGGCGTTATTTCTTGCGTATCATTATATACTTCTACTGGATTAGGATCTGCATGCTTTTTATCAATAAGGTGATATGACAAGTTATATTCTTCGGAACAAAGTTTTTCGTATGCTTGGCGGGAACTATCACCTTGTTCATATCGTACGGTTGGAGATTCTAGATCTGCATGAATCCATGCATACGGATTATCGTTATATGGGTGGTCTGGATCAAGATCATACCGTTTAGTCAGTTGCTTGTTTGATTGATTGGTTGGTATGTCATCTTTGATAAGAATTGGCGCATACGTAGAAAATCCATACGTTTTTGGTATAAGTTCAATGTTGAAGAGTAATTTTGGAAGATAGTGGAGGAATAAGTTAATAGTTACTGTTTTATTAATAGTTGATGACCATATTGGATAAATATCATCAAGATTATCATAAAGAAGGTTGTTTTTCTTGGGTAGCTTTCTCATAATCTTTTGTAGTGATTGGTAAATATACAATGTTGTTGTTTCGTGAGATTGTATGACAAACGGAAATTGTCCGATAAGTCCTGTGATGATAGTTTTTTCTTCATCTTGTATATAGTCATATATTTTTACCCCTGGGTAGAAATGTTGAATATTTTCCATTATATGAGAATCAATAAGATTAATATTTTGTGGATGACATATCCAGTGTTGTAATGCATATTTTTCAACCTCCTTACTAGTCGTAGGAGGTGTATTCTTATTTTCGATAATAAAAGCTCTTTGTGTATGTTCCATGGGCATTATTATACAGTAGTGATAGTGAAAATTCAAAATTGAAACATTATTAAACCACAGATAGGACGACAATAACCTACCTGTGGTTTAATATTTACTCAAATGTTTTCATCGTGCAATACTTCGCGATGTTTTTCGCACGATTGTTTTTACTTGAAACCATAGGATTTCCATTAATAATGAAAAAGGTGTTTGCGGATCGTCCTGTACGAATAAGATGTAACACTTCGTCATCGATTTTCTCTCGATATTCTACTGGGCATTTATCACCAAGCAAAGCTTCTACATCATCAATAATAACGATCTGTGCTTTATTTGCTAATAAATCATCAAGATCATTCTGCAAGGTAAGAAGATTTTCTAATGAACTTCCATGCAAAGCACTAATGACGAAAGACTCATTACTGATTTTTCGCATAAGCTGATATACCTGACAATTTTTTTCATAAATGGTTTTTAGAGTTTTATAACTTTGTGTGTACCCCTTATAATCTTCAAGTTGGATCATAACTGTATTGTCGTTTTCTTTGAGAAACGCATCATATTTATCATTGTCTTTTTGAGAAATAATTGTAAACTCTATATTACCAGCATTCTTTGCGTTGAGTTCTCTCATAATAGAAGTAATCGCTTCTTGCGATTTTCCATATGGAGGACGAGTTGTAATCACTGTATGAGAATCTATTGCAAGATCTCCGGATTGATGTCCCCATTTATCTGCATTACAAGAAGGTGCAGTATGACTCCATTCAAGGTTAATAGTCCTATCTTCTCGACTATGCAACTCTTGCGCATCTTGTGCGTGGTCAATTTTTTCTGCAGATCGATAGATACAGTCTTTTGGAACTAGAATTGTTCCTCCAATACGTATCGACCCTTCAAGAAGTCCCTCCTTGTTCCATTTAAGAATCGTATTATATGAAATGCCAAATCGTTCTGCATGATCCGAAAGTTTTTCATATTGGAGATCTTCTGTATTGAATTTACGTGTTGGAGAGTTTGTTATTTCGTCCCAGTTTTCTTCTATTTCTCTTACTGCATAAGAAAGTTGGCTTGTTGCAAATTTTAGTGAGTGAAGCAATTCTTCTGTTGTATGTGAATTTTCTTGAGTAGTCATTTTCATAATATATCCTTATCAATCTTATTGACATTGTTTCTTTTTAGTGGCTTCCTTACAACCACTAAATACAATATACCATAAAATGCTATCAACCACAAAATCTCTATGTAATAAATTCATAATACCAGATAGATTCGTTTTTGTAGTGTAATTATATGATATATATAGGGTGATACATGTGGAAATATGCTATTATACCATATTTTCACGATAATTTTACACTTTTATGAAAATCTATTATGTAGCGTTTTGTGTCAAAAGATGTATTGTATCGCACATAGCTTTAGACATGCTCACACAAGCGATATCATCAATGTGTTCTTTTCTTTCATCTCCATCAGTAAAGCAATATACTTCTAGATTTCCTTCTGGAAGATATACAATTCCTCCGTCATGTCGTAACCCATCAGCAGTTCCTGTTTTGTGCGCAAAATCATAGTTATTGATGTGTCGTGACAATGATCTATTGTCTTGTTGTTGCACAAGCATGTTATAACATAGCGGGTGTTGTACAAGTTGCCGTATGCATGATCGATATTCTTTTATGTCCACAACACTAATGCCTTCTTGCGTAGGTAGCATGTATGACGGTATGTACTTATTAACATTTGGATCTTTGTCATTTCCGCCCACCCAAGATCGAAGATGGGTCCGCGAATATCCTAGTGAATACAATTGTGCATTCACTTCAAATGTTCCTCCAAGAAAATCAATAAGAGCATTTGTTGCTGTATTGTCCGATATCGTTATTATCATATGACATAGCTGTTCTATGGTCATTGTTATAGGAGTATTCCAATATTGTAATAATCCATCTCCTTGTGCTTTATGAAAACTTTGCACAGTACATGGTGTTGTCCATCTAAGTTTTCCTTGGTATATGTTATAGGTGATAATATCAAGAATAAACGGTTTTATCATGCTTGCCCCACTATATATAAGATCAATATCTTTTTCTATTTGCATATCTTTATAGTAAATACCATATGAATAATGATGCACGCCTTCCATATGATATTGCCATAAGGATGAAATTGCTTTCGACATACTATGTGAATTGTTCATGACGTACTCCTCGAAGATTACAATATAGAACTGTTGTGTTATCAGTTTTTGAAATAATATCGAAATCATTTCTTATATAAAATGGGGACGCGGGAATAAAATCCTCGTTGTTATCGTATAAAGCACTATTAACAACAATGAGACCTTGATATTTTTCCTCAATATTATCTATCATATGTTGTATCATTAACGTTCCGATTCCTTGATAACGATAATCAGGATGAATGAACATGTTATATATTTCAAGGATGTCAGGAGCAAAATCGTTTGTGTAGATAAATCCAATAAGATTATCATTGTCGTATGCAAGAACGTGAGGGTGATTTTCTATGCATTCTTTGACTGATATATGGCTTAAGTCTCTATATGAATGTTGTTTGAACAAACAAGATACATAGAGGATATCTTGCGTGGTTTTTACTTGTGAAAATCGTATTGTAGACATAATAATTACCTCTTTGTGGACAATTCTTGTTCTCTTTGAATAATAAAATCAGCATAATCTACTAAGTTTCGTATTCTTGGAGCTATACCGTGAAGATGATCATTGTATGGTTGTGCATATGTTACACCTGTTGCAGTTGGAGAATTTTTATACATATCAAGAATATTTTTCGGAGCGTCATCGACAAGATAGTCTGGTTTGAATGTTGATTTTTTCTTTCCTCCGGTAATAATAAGTTCATGATTATCCATGTTTACTCCTGCACGTCTTAAGAATTCAACGCTTGATGCGTGTGCGAACTGAGGGCGATCAGTAAGAAAGAATACCTCATATTCTGGACCTCCATTATTGCTGTGGTCGCGAAGCTTTTGCATTGATTCTACAATAGAGTGGTCATTGACAGGAATGTCGTACGCCCTGTGCATAACTTCATCATGGTAGAGTCCAAATTCTCCTTTTTTCTGTCCCCACCCAGTAAACCACCCAGAACGCACAAAGTCGTATGTTGCTGGAGATATTTCCCAGTTTCTTCCTCCATATGGAGCAAGATAGGTATTTAGATCAGCGCAAACACCATCTAAATCGTACGCTACCCGAACAACATTTCCTTCTCGTCTTGTTGTTCCTTGAGATTTTCTTTCTGCTATAGCATCCGCAAGCATTTCTTGTTCTGCTTCATGTTTTAGCCTGATGTCTTTATCATCATGCGATATAAAATCGTTCTGTACATGTGCAAAAAACTTTTCATTCGATAGTGCTGTTTTTACCCCTTGTTTCGTTCTCCCTGCAGATGTTTGTATGCATTTATTTTCAGCACTACGATACCAATGGACTGTTCCGCAGTAGGGACACTTCTTTCTTTGTCTTTTTGGTATTAATCCTTGATTCATCTATTCACGCACCTTTATATATCAATGTATATTATTATATAATAACATGCGAAAACAATGCGTATAGAAAAATACCGTAGAATAACCTGATAGTGCATTCTACGGTATTTCGATAATTTAGTATTGTGAATCTTAAAGTTTCCTTTAAGACGGGAGTATCGTCATAATTGAATATAGTTACGTGTTTGAAAAACACAGACTATATTCGGATGATATCCCTAGAAAAACTTTCGTTTTCCTTAATCATGACTATAACATATTGATGTTGTATATGTCAAGAAACAAACTAGTTTCCTTCTATATCGATTGCTTGTGCTCCATTTTCATTGATGATAATAGTGCAATCGGATATATCTATCTCAGTTGTATCATCTCTTGATTCTTGCATAAGAACAATAATGTGTTCTAAGCCTGCAAGAAATGATCCGATTGATTCTTGACCATACCTATCATTCATATGGTTCATAAGGTAATAAAACGACTCGGAAAAGTCTTTACCTTGTAAATCAGATTCATTGGATGTAACAGCGGAAACTATCTCTTCAAGAAGTCGTACTGCTCCTTGTCTGTCAAGAATGACTGTGAATTGTTCATCGTGATCATCGAAATCAGTAATCTCCACAATGTCTGGAAGATCAGCATTAAAATGCATAAGGAGAGCATTAAGTTCCATGGTTTTTCCTTTTACTATTACGAATATAGTATTCATGATAGCATATCATAGCAAGAATATAAAAAACGCCTTACTGGAAAGAAAGGTAAACACAGTAAGGCGTTTTGTCTTAACTATATGTAATTATGAACATATAGTATAACATATAATTATCATAGGTCCAAATCATTATTATTCTCTTTTAAAGATTCAACATCTATCTTGTCTAGTCCTGCTATTTTCATACATAAGGGAGCAAGCCATTTTCTTGTAGACAAGGTAACAAGAGCAAATACGCATGAAGTAAGAAGAAGTTTTCTTGCGCTATTTATATCATCTACGGTAAATACTTTATAACAGATAAACAGAAATATTATAAGTAGAACTAACATAACAAGAGAAAATATTGCCATTGCAATAGAAAGTCGTTTATTGATATCTTTGTTGTTTTTATTTTTATCATTCATTTTATAACACTTTCTATCTATAGCATTTTCTCTCTGTATTCAAAATTGTGCGTACTTATTACATCAAGTCCTTCTTCAGGAGGAGTTATTTGTCCTGTATATGGATCTATTGTAATAGCATCAAAGGTTTCTTTGTCACTTGCTCCTTCAAATATGTTTTCATAATAATGCCACGCTCCAAAATAATTGCGGTGTGCAGTAATTTTTTGTCCATATGGACCAATCTTTTCGATAGATTCATCCTGGTTGATAATTCTTACCGTTATCCCTATCGAAGGACAATCTTGTACTACTTCGTGATGATAGAGCATCATTGGAACACCAATATTTTCCCATATCACAGTATTTGTAGGATAATCAATAACGAACCCAGAAGAAAAATGTTCTTGATCCTCAGCGGTTATTGGATCAAATATGACCATAGTGATTATTCCCGCTTGTTGTTTGTCAGGAAACTCCGAGATAATCATTCCAAAATTATCATTATCATCAAAGGGAACTATAAGTTCACCCTCGTCATTGACATTTCCTTCATAACGATCAGTAATAACATCTTCAATAATAGTAAAAATAGAATCATTATCATAGAGTTGGAAATTTTCGGTGTTTTCTTTCAAAAGAGCGTGAAATATATCTTCTATTGAAAGATCATCATCTAAATATTTACTATCTTCTGATTCGTCATATATTGATTTATCCAGTTCGTGGTTGAGATTTAAAGAATTATCTTGGAAGTAATCATAATATTGGCGAGGAGACACATCTTCTTGCACATTTTTACAGTGTTGCTCGTAAATGAAAATCATTGCGTCAGCATCAAGAACATCTTGAGCGTTTTGTGTCAGGTAAATATAATCATCAAGAGTATAGTCTTTTTCTTTAAGAGTTTCTATAAGGAAGCGAATCTTTTGAATAATAATAGGGTAATCATCTTGAGAGAAATGATCAGTATAGTATGGATCATTCTGTAAAGCGTTATCAATAATATTGATATTATAGTCAGTTGCTTCTTTAAGCCATGTCTCGCCAATATGGTCATCTACAGGGATGCGTTTTTCAAGCTGTGTTACTTGTTGCGTATCGAGGTGAAATACTTCAATAAATTTCGTATCTATAGTAGCCATATTACTTCCTTTTAAAAACTCTTTTCTTGAATGCAGAAAGCATTGTAGCATTTTTGTGGATATAAGGGCAAAACTTTATTTTCTAAAAGACGATATCTTTTCATTATTTTCTCGAATCGCTCCTATGGCTTGATGCATTTCTCCTAGGGTGAGACATTCTGGAATACTATTATTTGTATCAACAATAAGCCTTCCATCCATATCGGAGCCTTTTTTCAAGTCAACAAGAAGCAGGCTTTTAACAGCGCAAGAAATAAGTTTACGCGAGACAACTCGTATGTGAAAGCCAATATCTGCTTTCGTTTCGTTGTCTCGCGCATTAATAATATATATCGATTCGTCTTCGCGGTCAAATTCTTTTGGTATTTGTCGCTCCATAAACGATAATTGTTCAAGATTATATCTTGAGACAAAAAAATCAATAAGATTGTCGATATCGTTATCTAATTGGTCAAATACATCATCTAGGCGTGTACTATGTGGAAGATCTACGGGGTTATTTAATGGTTGAGTCATTGGACTTATTACCTTTCATTATTTTAAGTATTGAATATTGAAAATTACAGTACCTAGTATAACGTTTTCCCATATTAAATCCAAAAACATATGTGTGCTGTGAGATATCGACATAATATGTGAATTGTATAGAGAGATAATAAAAGATCTGATGCTTGATATTTGAACATCAGATCTTTTATGTGAGTTTATGTAGGCGAGTGCGAATAGCTTGATTTGAACAAGCGACCTCATCGTTATCAGCGATGTGCTCTAACCAACTGAGCTATATTCGCAATAATTGTAGTATAACTTATTGAAAAAAGTTTGTCAAGAACTTTTATAAAAATTATACTACATATTTTCTTATTGTGCAAGCTGTGCAATTTTTGTCCAGATGGACTCTTTTACCGATCCACCTGTTTGTGTAATTGCGCCGTTATTGTCAAGGACAACGACTCCTTGTGATTGAACATATTGTGTACCTGGAAGATACACAGGGTATGATCCTTGGTTAATCACATTGTTAATTATAGGATCATTAGGTGCAACATATTGTGCTGGAGCACCTGGAGCGCCAGGTTTTCCTGGTTTTCCAGGTTCTCCTGGAGTACCGGGTTCACCGTTTTTACCGTCAATTCCGTTTTTTCCATCTGCACCATCTTTACCAGCAGGAGCATTAACCTCAGGGGTAATGACTACAGGAAGGTCTGGCTCTGGGGTTGGTTCTGGATCTTCAGGACAACGAGTAATTTTAATAGCAGCCTGGTCACAACCGTCCTCATCTACACCATATCCAGCAAGAGAGTAGTTTGTGTCTTGTGCATTATGAAGAGTAAAGGTATCTGCATACATTTGTGCAGCAGAATAGATAGGGTTATCTTCTGATTCTGGATTATGAGTGTATCCTTGTTCCGCACCCATATCATGAATCCTATTTAATGGCTTAGCGTCAATGTCTTCCCCAATAAGGTCTTCACGTTTAATGTCTTTCGTGACTGCGCACATACCGTTTCCTTTAAGTCCATGTTCTGTAAGATTTTTCGCTATTTCAGCGTTAACTTCTTTATCATCAATATCGTATTTAGGAAGAGATCCTGTTCGTCCCCAAAAGTATTCTTTAATAGATTGACACCCTTCTCCGTAACCTCCCGCTCCAAGTCCTTCTTGGGAACACTTCCAGCTCTTAGTTTCAGCTTTAATAGGAAGGTAAAATTCTTCTACGTCAGGAGATACTTTTACATCTCCTTTAATAGTGACATTCATAATACCTTGATATCCGTTACCAGAAGAAATTTGAATATAATTATATAAATCAGAATTATTGCTATATCCAGAAGATTTATTATAGTCTGTAGTATCATCATTTCCATCTACTGTCATTTGGTGACCAAAATTAGCACCATCTGTATCTTCAAATTTAGTAAGTATAACGGGAGCATTATTTAAAAAGAAATCAAATTCAAACTTATCTCTATCGATCTTTTCGTCATTATTATTTAATGTTCCTTCTTTATATTCAAGCGCATTATTTAATCTATTATCATATATATCAAATGCACGATTCTTATCCTCATATGTCTCTACTTGGTTTACTGGAAGATTTTTACCAACTTTAATAACCTTTTGGTCAATACCGAGTCTTTCAGCTGTTACCTTTCCAGGATAATAAGAATCCATAACAACTTCAACATTGTTCAATACTTTTGGAATAGCAATTTCAAAACTGCGATCTGAAGTTTGTCCATGGTCTGATGAAATAAGACCTCCTGTTGTGGCTTGTACTTTATATTTTACATGTGCAGTGTTTGTTTTAGGATCAATACATGCAGTACCATTTTCACAGTTCACGATACCAGAACCATCTACAGGATTTTCTATATTCTCTTTAGGATCGTCAACTTCAAACTCGTAGTCTGGCTTAGGAGGATTTAATGGAGTTTCTGACGGATCTTCAATTGTTTCAAATTCATAATTTTCCTTTGGAGGATTAATAGTATTATCCTCTCCTACCACAATAGTATCATCTTCTTGTGCAAATGACGCAGGGGTAGCGCCAAATACAACACCATTAAGAAGAGTGCTTACAACAACAGTATGAAATATCTTTTTTCTATTATTCTTCATTATCATTCCTTATAGTTATTAAAATTACAGGATTACCTATGATTCTAGCATTTTCATATATTCTTCGCAGAATATATTACTGAGCTAAACAGTAAGAGAAATGATTCTTACTCGCCTAGCAGGATACACTACAGCATCCCGTACCATCGTTCCTGATTCTTTTGAAAAGAACCATGGTACTATTTTTCGCATAATATTATAAGCACCATTCACATCAGCATGAATAACACCACCATTCTTAGAAACATACAAACCACGATGTTTCCTATACCCGTTAAAAACCTTCACAGATCCATTACCATACACTGGTAATGGATCATTATCTATGAAGGATGCTTGTGAAGTGTAAGATTCCTCAGTCCAAATAACCATAATCCCTGCTTTGGAGAGTTTCCAAGACAGATTATCTAAGATCTTTTTAATGGGGATATACGCAAAATTCCTATTATTCTTCTTACCCATGTTCATGTTTTGCTTAATACCTTGATTGTATCCTATAATCACGCATTCTACCCCAGTCGAACAAAGTGTGCGAACCACTTCATTCGTAATAGTTGTATAATCATGATACAAGACCCTATCACGATACTCCCATAAACCATCAACGAGCTGTGATTTAATATGAGGAAGTTTCGTGTTCCCAGTTTTCATCATCAAGTTATTACGCTCAACATCATGAGCAGATTGAATCCTACTAATCGTACTATTAACCTTATTATTCGTATTCTTTAACTGTT